>JAABUM010000065.1_pt1 | contig 163884 bp, 148 predicted proteins | sample 5559161 | NCBI WGS metagenome assembly JAABUM01 (sample SAMN10711868, study PRJNA513369) | rock metagenome | isolation source: Antarctica rocks | place: Antarctica: Victoria Land, Siegfried Peak nord | reverse complement strand
CTTGGACGGCGTCTTCGACCACCAGGACAGCAACGGCGGGGGCGGCACCATCACCAACGGCGACACCCAGTGGATGACCGCCGGCTCGGGGCTCCTCCACATCGAGACGCCGCCGGAGTGGCTGGTCACCCAGGGCGGCCTGTTCCACGGGATCCAGCTGTGGGTCAACCTGCCCCGCAGCCAGAAGCTGGCGACGCCGCGCTACCAAGACATCCGCGCCCAGTCGGTCGGGCTGGCGACCACCGCCGACGGCGGCACGCTCGTGCGCGTCATCGCCGGTGAGGTGGCCGGGCTCCAGGGACCGGGCTCCACGCATACACCGATGGCCCTCGTGCACGCGACCGTCTCCCCGGGCGGGCGGCTCGAGCTGCCCTGGTCCAAGGACTACAACGCGCTGGTCTACGTGCTGTCAGGGGCCGGCACGATCGGCAGCGGCACGGACGCCTCGCCCGTGGGCACCGGCAACCTGGTCGTGCTCGGCGCCGGTGACGTCATCACGGTCAACGCCGACCGCATGCAGGAGAGCCGGCTCGCCGGTCTCGACGTGCTCGTGCTCGGCGGTCGCCCGATCCGCGAGCCGGTGGCGTGGGCCGGTCCGTTCGTCATGAACACCAAGGCCGAGGTCTTGCAGGCGTTCGAGGACTTCCAGGGCGGCCGGATGGGCCGCATCCCGGCGGTCCACGGGGCACCGACAACGCTGCAGGAGGGCTGACCGCGACCCCGGGGCGTACCCATATCCTGTCGCCCGTGACCGATACCGCCGCCGTGAGTGAGCTGTTCGACCCGGCAGCGTGGGAGGTCGTGGAGGGGTTCGACCTCACCGACGTCACCTACCACCGGGCCCGCGGGCTCGGCGCCGTGCGCATCGCCTTCGACCGGCCGGAGGTGCTCAACGCGTTCCGGCCCCACACGGTCGACGAGCTCTTCCGCGCCCTCGACCACGCCCGGATGTCGCCCGACGTCGGGGTCGTCCTGCTCACCGGCAACGGCCCGTCCCCCAAGGACGGCAACTGGGCCTTCTGCTCGGGCGGTGACCAGCGCATCCGGGGTCGGTCGGGCTACCAGTACGCCTCGGGCGAGACCGCGGAGACCGTCGACACCGCGCTCACCCAGACGGCCGGCGGGCGGCTGCACATCCTCGAGGTGCAGCGCCTGATCCGGACGATGCCCAAGATCGTCGTCGCGGTCGTGCCCGGATGGGCCGCCGGTGGCGGGCACTCGCTCCATGTCGTCTCCGACCTCACCATCGCGTCGCGAGAGCACGCCCGGTTCAAGCAGACCGACGCCGACGTCGGCTCGTTCGACGGCGGCTACGGGTCCGCCTACCTGGCCCGGATGGTCGGCCAGAAGCTCGCCCGGGAGATCTTCTTCCTCGGGCGCACCTATTCCGCCGAGGACATGCACCGGATGGGCGCCGTCAACCTGGTCGCCGACCACGCCGACCTCGAGAAGGCGGCGCTCGAGGTCGCCCGCGAGATCATGAGCAAGTCACCGACGTCGCAGCGGATGCTGAAGTTCGCGCTCAACCTCGTCGACGACGGCCTCATGGGCCAGCAGGTGTTCGCCGGGGAGGCGACCCGGCTGGCGTACATGACCGACGAGGCCGTCGAGGGCCGTGACCAGTTCCTGGAGAAGCGCGAGCCCGACTGGTCACCGTTCCCCTGGTACTTCTGATCGGGAGCCGAGTGCTCGTCGCAGCGGGGGTCACCCCCGACACCGCCCGTCGGTGGCGTCGGTGACGGTCTGGTTCGTGCCGGTCACCTCGTCCCAGCGGCAGTCGTAGCGGCCTCCGTGTTGCTGTCACGACCATGTTCACGCTATGACAGACGCTGCGAGCTGACCCGAGCCCAACGTCGTCAATGTCCGCCAAGGGCGCCAAAGACCTGGGCCGCCAGGTCGTCCATGGCCCCGCCGGTGATGTCGTCGAGAGTCACCGGCGCGCCCCCCGGGCCGGTGAGCGGCACCCGCCAGTTGGGGTACTCGTCGATCGTGCCCGGCTGGTTGACGGCCTGCTTGTCACCGACGAGGTCAGCGAGCGCGACGGCCAGCATGCGGCTCGGCGTGCTGGCCAGCCACCGGTGCAGGGCCACGAGCATGTCGTCGGGCCCCGCATCCTCGGCGAGCAGTCCGCGGGCGACGAGGTCGTGCCGCACCGCGTCGATGGCCAGGCGCTCGGACGCCTGCTCCTCCTCGACGGTGCGGGTCAGCAACCCGAGGCGCTCGCCGATCGCCACGTGCTCGAGGGCGAGGTAGCCGGCGGTCGGCGGCAGGTCGTGGGTGGTCACCGACGACAGGCACAGCTCGCGGTATGCCTCGGGTGGCCTCGGGCCGTCGTCGTCCCACTCGAACCACAGGATCGACGTGCCCAACACACCCCGCTCGAGCAGGTAGTCGCGCGCGGACGGCTCGACCACCCCGAGGTCCTCGCCGATGACGACGGCACCGGCCCGGTGGGCCTCCAGCGCAAGGATGCCGATCAGCGCCTCGTGGTCGTAGCGCACGTAGGCCCCCTGGTCGGGCGTGAGGCCCGCAGGGATCCACCAGAGCCGGAACAGCCCGATGATGTGGTCGATCCGCACCCCGGCCGAGTCGCGCAGCGCGGTACGGACCATGTCGCGGAACGGCCGATACCCCTGCTGCGCAAGACGATCCGGCCTCCAGGGCGGCTGGCCCCAGTCCTGTCCGAGCTGGTTGAACTGGTCCGGTGGCGCGCCCACCTTGACCCCCACAGCGAGCGTGTCGGAGAGGCTCCAGGCGTCGGAACCCTCCTCGTGCACGCCGACCGCGAGGTCCTCGATGAGGCCCAGACGCATCCCGGCCCGTCGCAGCGTGGCCTGCCCCGCACGGACCTGCTCGGCGAGCACCCACTGCAGCCAGCAGTGCAGGTCCACCGCCTCGGGGTTGTCGGCCTGGAACCGGGCCACCCCCTCACCGCGGGGGTCCTGCAGTGCGTCGGGCCAGTCGCTCCAGGGCAACCCGTGCTTCTCGGCGATGGCACACCACGTCGCGTATGCGGTCAGTCCGGCTCCCTCCTCGGCGAGGAACCGGCGGTAGTCCCGGCCCCGCGCCCCGCGCAGCCCGACGGCGTGGACCAGCCCCAGCGCGACGCGCTTGAGCCGCCAGCACGCGTCACGGTCGACGCCACCGGCGGCGTTGAGGGCGCGGCCCCGCACGGCGATCGCCTCGAACCTGACGCGGTCCTCCGCGTCGAGCCGGCGGGCCTCGGGGATGTCCTCGACCCGGAGGTAGAGCGGGTTAAGGAAGCGGCGCGTCGTCGGCAGGTAGGGCGACGGCTCCATCTCGGCGACGGGCTCCGCGGCGTGCAACGGGTTGACGAGCACGAAGTCGGCGCCGTGCTCGTCAGCGGCCCAGGCCCCCAGCTCGCCGAGGTCCGCCAGGTCGCCGACGCCCCAGGACGAGGACGAACGCACCTGGTACAGCTGCGTCGTCAGGCCCAGCGCACGGCGTCCCGCGAGCGCCACCGGCAGCTCCAGCCGCTTCGGGGTGACGACGAGGGTTGCCTCGGTGGAGGTGGGGTCGAGCGGGTCGGCGTCCACATGCGCGACGAGGCGGTGCCAGCCCAACGGCAGGTTGCCGGGCAGCTCGAACGTCGCCTCGCCGACCTCCGAGCCGTCGACGCGGCGGGGGTCGACCAGATGCTCGACCTGGCGCACGTCCCAGACCGCGCCGTCCTCGAGCTCGACCGTGAGCCGGACCCCCGTTCCGTGGGGCACATGCACCGCCACCCATGGCGTCCACCCCTCGCGAGCGACCACGGTCGGCGGCAGGGTGCCCCGCCAGCGCTGGTCCTCCCAGGCGTCGAGGGACGCGTCGACCGCTTCCGGCGTCCCCGCCGCCACATTGAGGGCAGCGAGCACCGCAACGATCGTCTCGGCGTGGATCGGTGCGTGTCGGCCCTGCCAGTCCCAGTAGTCGGTCGCGACTCCGTATGCCGCCGCCAGCCGGCGCAGCGGCTCCGACGGCGTCGCCTCCTCGTCGGGCTCCGTGGGGGGTTCGATGGGCGTGGCTGACATGGCGGCCATCCTGCCGTGGCGGCCTGATCTTGGTCACCGGCGCCCGTCCTGCGGTCCCGCCGAGGAGGGTCAACAGGGCAGACTGGCCCCCGTGACCACAGACCAGTCGACGACGACAGCAGCGAGCCCCGAGGGGAGCGACCAGGCCGACACCGCGGCATACCGGATCGAGCACGACACCATGGGCGAGGTCCGCGTACCGCGAGATGCGCTGTGGCAGGCGCAGACCCAGCGGGCGATCGAGAACTTCCCGATCTCCGGCACCCCGTTCGAGCCCGCGCTGACCCGGTCCCTCGGCCGCATCAAGGGGATCGCCGCCCACGTCAACGCCGAGCTCGGCGTGCTGCCGGCCGAGATCGCGGACGCCGTGGCGACCGCCGCCGACGAGGTGACGCGTGGCGAGCACGACGACCAGTTCCCGCTCGACGTCTTCCAGACCGGCTCGGGCACGTCGAGCAACATGAACGCCAACGAGGTCATCGCCAGCATCGCCAGCCAGGCGTCCGGCAGCCGGGTGCACCCCAATGACCACGTCAACGCCTCGCAGAGCAGCAACGACGTCTTCCCCACGGCCATCCACATCGCGACCACCGCCGTCCTCGTCACCGAGCTGGTGCCCGCGCTCACCCACCTCGCCGAGTCACTGGAGCGCAAGGCCGACGAGTTCAGCGAGGTCGTCAAAGCCGGCCGTACGCACCTCATGGACGCAACGCCGGTCACCCTCGGCCAGGAGTTCGGCGGGTATGCCGCGCAGATGCGCTACGCGGTCGAGCGCGTCGAGGCCGCGCTCCCCCGGGTGGCCGAGCTGCCGCTCGGCGGCACCGCGGTGGGGACCGGGATCAACACGCCGCCCGGTTTCGCGGCCAAGGTCATCGCCAAGCTCGCCGCCGACACGGGGCTGCCGTTCACCGAGGCGCGCAACCACTTCGAGGCGCAGGGCTCACGCGACGGGCTCGTCGAGGCGTCCGGGGTCTTGCGAACGATCGCCATCGGCATGGTGAAGATCTGCAACGACCTGCGCTGGATGGGTTCCGGCCCGCGCACGGGGCTCGGTGAGATCGCCATCCCCGACCTGCAACCCGGGTCGTCGATCATGCCGGGCAAGGTCAACCCCGTCGTCTGCGAGGCGACGATCATGGCCTGCGCGCAGGTCATCGGCAACGACCACGCGGTGGCGTTCGCGGGAGCCTCGGGCACGTTCGAGCTCAACGTCATGATGCCCGTGATGGCCCGCAACCTCCTCGAGTCGGCGCGGCTGCTGAGCAACGTCAGCCTGGTGCTCGCCGACACGTGCGTCGACGGCATCACCGCCAACGTGGAGCACGCCCGGCACCTGGCCGAGTCGTCGCCGAGCATCGTTACGCCGCTCAACCGCTACATCGGCTACGAGAACGCCGCCGCGGTGGCGAAGAAGGCGCTCAAGGAGAGCAAGACGATCCGTCAGGTCGTCCTCGAGCAGGGCTTCGTCGAGCAGGGCAAGCTGACCGAGGAGCAGCTGGACACGGCCCTCGACGTCATGTCGATGACCCGCCCCGCCCGCTGACCGGCCGGCCCGGCCGCCGGCCCGCTGACCCACCCGGGCGGCATACCCGCTGAGCCGCTGACCCGCTGACCCACCCGGGCGGCATACCCGCTGAGCCGCTGACCCGCAGACCCACCCGGGCGGCATACCCCGCTGACCCGCTGACCCACTGACCCACTAACCCACTGACCCACTAACCCACTGACGGGTGGCATACCCGCTGGTCCACTGACCCGCTGACCCACCCGGGCGGCATACCCGCCTTCGCTGACCGGGCCCGCCAAAGGTCACCTTTGGCGCCTCGGGTTCGTCGATCCACGCGGACGCGGTCACCCTGTCCGCTCCAGGAGACCCACCTCAGTCGAGAGGTCAAGATGTGCCGCCTGGAGCATCCCCAGGCGACACATGATGACCTCTCGGCTGCGCGAAAGTGTCCAGAGGTGACCTTTGGCGGATCCAGTGGGCTCCGGGCGTGGAAACCGTCGACCCCGCTCAGCCTGCTCAGCCTGCTCAGCCCGGTCAGCGCGGCCGGCTGGCCTACGGGCCTCTTGCTGGAGGCACGTAGCATTCGCGCATGACCGGACTACGGCGCCTGGGTATGCCTCGGGGCGCCGCCGTGGAGTCGGTCATGGGTGACCTGGCCAAGGCCCTCGAGGGCGGCGAAGCGCTGCTGCCGGGGCCGCCGGACGCGACCACGGACGACCTGCTGCCCGACCCGCCGGCCGAGGTCGCCCTCGTCGTCGGCACCTCAGGGTCGTCCGGGCGCCCCAAGCTGGCGATGCTCACCGCCGATAACCTCGTCTCCTCCGCGACCGCCACCCACGAGGTGCTCGGCGGCACCGGGCGGTGGCTGCTGGCCATGCCGGCCCACCACATCGCCGGGCTCCAGGTGCTGGTGCGCTCGATCGTGGCGGGCACCCGGCCCGCTGTCCTCGACCTGACACCAGGATTCACGCCCGCCGGGTTCGTCGACGCGACCCGTGAGCTCACCGCCGGACCGGGGCGCCGCTACACCGCCGTCGTGCCCACCCAGCTGACCCGGCTGCTCGAGGATCCCGCGGCCCGTGAGGCGCTAGCGTCCTACGACGCCGTCCTCGTCGGCGGGGCGGCCACCGGTGCGACCGACCGGGCCCGCGCCAGGCGGGCGGGGGCCCGGGTCGTCACGACGTTCGGGATGAGTGAGACCGCCGGCGGCTGCGTCTACGACGGCGTGCCCCTTCCGGTCAGCCAGGTGCACATCGACAACGACCACCACGTCGTCCTCGGCGGCCGGACCGTTGCGCTCGGCTACCTGGGCGAGCCGGCACTCACCCGTGACGCGTTCACCGTCGACAGCGACGGCACCCGGTGGTTCCGCACCGACGACCTCGGCGTCTTCGACGACCGCGGACGGCTGCGCATCGAGGGCCGCGCCGTCGACCTCATCAACACCGGCGGTCTCAAGGTCGCCCCCGGACCGGTCGAGGACGCCATCGTCCGCTTCGTGCCCGGGGTGCTCGACGCCGTCGTCATCGGCACGAGCCACCCGACGTGGGGCGAGGCGGTCTCCGCGGCCGTGACGCTGCGCCGCGGGGCGCCGGTTCCCACCGTCCGTGACGTGCGGGCGGTGCTGCGCGGCATCCTGCCCGACCACGCTCTCCCCCAGCGCCTCCTCGTCCTCGACGTGATCCCACAGCGAGGCCCCGGGAAACCCGACCGCCGCGCGTTGGGCACCGCCTTCGGTGAGACTATGGGGATGTCGATGCCTGACGTCGATGACGACGGGGGGGTGGTCCGGTGCTGAGGGTGCTGTTCACGGTCGCCTGGCTGGCTCTGCTGGTCTACGCCGCCGTCGACTGCGTCCAGACCGACGACCGGGCGGTGAAGTACCTGCCCAAGGTGGGGTGGTTCGCCATCATCGTCCTCATCCCGTTCCTCGGCCCGGTGGCCTGGCTGATGACGCGCGAGAAGTCGGTGCCTCCGCGCAACCGACAGGTCGGCGGTCCGCGTGGCCCCGAGGACGACCCCGACTTCCTGCGTAACCTCTGACGCGTGACGCGCTGAGTCTCACCCGCGTCCTGACCGCACAAGCTACAGAGAGTCCCAGAGAGCACCCATGGCTACGCTGTCCGACTGGGTGCAGGGCGCCCGCCCCCGAACCCTCCCCATCGCCGTTTCCCCCGTCGCCGTCGGCACGGGAGCGGCATACGCCCTGGGCCAGCACAGCTTGGGCTTCGCGTTACTGGCCGTCGTCGTCTCGCTCTCGCTGCAGGTCGGGGTCAACTACGCCAACGATTACTCCGACGGCATCCGCGGCACCGACGCTGAGGGCGTCGGACCGACCGGGCCGGCCGGACGGGTCGGGCCGGTGCGCCTCGTCGGCCAGGATCTCGCCAACCCGGCCGACGTGCGCCTCGCCGCCTTCGTCGCGTTCTTCTTCGCCGGTCTCGTTGGCTTCGCCCTCGTCGCCCTCAGCGAGGCGTGGGTCATGCTGCCCGTCGGAGCGGCCTGCGTCGTCGCCGCTTGGTACTACACCGGTGGCGGAAGCCCGTACGGGTACCGCGGTCTCGGCGAGCTGTTCGTCTTCGTGTTCTTCGGCCTGGTCGCCACCCTCGGTACCGTCTACACGCAGGCCGGCCGGCTCAGCCTCGCCGCCGTGCTCGGCTCGGTCGGCGTAGGCGTCCTGGCGTCGGCCGTGCTCGTGGCCAACAACCTGCGTGACATCCCCAACGACACGGTGAGCGGGAAGCGCACGCTCGCCGTCCGGCTGGGCGACCGCGGCACCCGCCTGCTGTATGCCGCCCTGGTGGTCGTCTCGCTCTTCGTCGTGGTCTGGCTCGCCCTCACGGGCCACCCCTTCGCGCTCCTGACGCTCCCGGCATACGCCCTGCTCTGGCCCGCACTGCAGGCTTTGCGGTCCGGAGCCGCCGGTCTCGACCTCGTGCCGGTGCTGGCCCGCACCGGCCGGTTCCAGCTCGTGTGGTCCGTGCTGCTGGCCGTCGGCATCGCCCTCACCCAGGGCACCACCTGAGTACCACCTGACGCACCCCTGACGCACCCCTGACGCACCAAAACCCCGACCAGACTCACGTTCCTGTCGGTATTGGGGCATCAGAACCCGCATAACCAGTAATCGCGTGAGTCCGGTCGGTTGTCCACACCTCCTGGCCGCCGCGTCCCGCCGTCCACAAGGTTGGGTCCGGGGATGGCGTCCAACCCTGCTGCGGCCCAAGGGTCTGGCCATGAGAGCACCGGATCTGCCCGACGTCTTCACCCGCGCCCAGGCCAGAGCCGCCGGGGTCGGCGACGTGCGGCTCGCCGGGTTGGTGCGCCGCGGTGAGCTCATACGACTCAGACCGGGGGTGTATGCCGTCGCGTCCGCTCCGGACCCCCTGGCCCGAGCAGCCCGCCACGTCCTGGAGACCCGGGCGGTGCTCAGCCAGCGGACCACGGGGTTCGTGGCCAGCCACCTCAGCGCGGGGGCCGTCCATGCCCTCCCGCTGCCGCTCGGGGCGGTCGAGCGCGTCCACCTCACCACCATGGGGGCGACCCAGCGCAGTCGGACCCCGCCCGCCGCCCTCGTCCATCACGGTGACTCCACGCCCACCGACCTCACCGTCGTGGACGAGATCGAGGTCACCACCGTCGCGCGGACGGTCGCGGACTGCCTCCGGTGCTGGGGACCGCGGGTGTCAGTACCCATCGCCGACGCGGCGCTCCATCGCCGACAGGTGACACCCGAGGAGATCGGCGACCAGCTCCGCCGGATGTTGCGGTGGGGTGGCGGGCCCCGCGCACGGGAGTCCCTGCGCCTTGTCGACGGGAGGCGGGAGTCGTGGCTCGAGTCCTACGCGTTCGTCCGTCTCCACGAATGGCAGATCCCCCTTCCGGAGCCTCAAATCCTCGTCCTCGATTCGGGCGGGTGGTTCGTCGCGAGGGTGGACGGCGGCTGGGTTGCCGACGGTGCCGTGGTCGAGTTCGACGGCGCCAACAAATACGAGCTGCCGCTGGCCGGACGGTCAGGTCGATCCGGATCGCGCGTGGGAGCGAGAGAAGACCCGCTATGACGCGATCGGCAACCTCGGTCTCCAGCGGGTGAGATTCGGTCTGGACGACCTGCTGCACCGCCAACACCGGGTCGAGGCATCGGTCCGCCGAGCCCGCGAGGCCGGCTCGCTCTCGCGGTTCTCCGGTTGCTTTCGCTCCACCGACCCCACCGGACTCACATGTTCATCGATTGCCGAGGCGCTGACACCCCGAAACCAACAACAACGTGAGTCCGGTCGGGGTGAGAGCGACGTCAGCGGGGGGTGGTGTCGTCCCGGGTGATCTCGGCGTCCTCGACCTGCTCGTCGGTCGGCGCCCCGGCCGGCCCGTCGGTGGCCGCGCGCCGCGCCTCCTGGCGCTGCTCGATCCTGGCGGCGATCCGCTCGGAGAACTGGTCACGCTGCCGGCGCAGCAGGAAGAACGACAGCAGCACAGAGACGACCGCCGAGACGAGCAGCAGCAGCGTCGGGTCGTTGCGCAGCCCGAGCAGCCAGGCGAGCAACAGACAACCGAAGAAGATCCCCAGCCGCCAGATCGTGTAGCGCAGCATCGCCAAACCCGACTACTTGAGCCCGGAGTAGCTGTGCAGCCCGGTGAACAGCAGGTTGACCACGGTGAAGTTCAGCAGCACACAGACGTAGCCGACGAGGGCGATGACCATGGCCCGACGCGGCTCCCACCCGGCGGTCGCCCGCGCGTGCATGTAGGCGGCGTAGACGACCCAGATGACGAAGGTCCAGACCTCCTTGGGGTCCCACGTCCAGTACGCGCTCCACGCCTTCTGCGCCCAGATCGCACCGGCGACGAGGGTGAAGGTCCACAGGATGAACCCGACCATGTTGAGCCCGTATGCCGTGCGCTCCAGCGAGGCGGCCGACGGCAGGGTCTCGACGAAGTTTCGCTTGGTGGGCGGGTGCTCCTCCCGACGCCGCTTGACGAGGTAGACGATGCCGACCGAGAACCCGATGGTGAACACGGCGACCGCGAGGATCGCGACGATGACGTGGATGATCAGCCAGACGCTCTTCAGGGCCGGCATGAGCTCGGCGGCCTCGGTGTAGAACGCGAACAGCGCGAGGCCCAAGGTCAGCAGGATCGGCCCGATGACGAAGATCCCCAGCCATTCCCATCGGTTGCGGCGGGCCAGCGCGCAGTAGGCGAGGGCGGCGGCGGCGCACCCGGCGGTCGCGAACTCGAACATGTTGCCCCACGGCGGCCGCATGACCGCGAGGCCGCGCATGACGACCGACGCGACGAGCAGGAACGTCCCCAGCCACGACAGCGACAGCGCGATGCCGGCGAGCTTGCGGGCCCGCGGCGACGCGGCCTCCGGCCCATCGGCAACCGGGGTGTCAGCACCCTCAGCACCGCCGGCGTCCCCAGCGACCGACGCCGTCACCGATGTCGGCCCAGGTCGCCCCGCCGGACGGGACGCCCCGGCGGCGCCGACCAGCTCGCGCGACCTCCGGGCCCGAGCGCCACTGGAGCGCTCGGCACTCACGGGCCCCAGCGCGGCGAGGTGGAACGCGAACAGCAGCATGGCCACGGTGAAGACGGCCATGGCCGAGTAGAGCCCGAGGTTGGAGAACCCCACCAGCGTGGTCGACAGCATTACGCTCCTGTGCTCAGCTCGCGACGGAGGTCGGCGAGCAAGGCGCCGAGCCCGGGGTCGGAGGTCTTGGCCAGTCCCCCGATGTGGACCACGGTACGCGGTGGGTCGCCTCCGCCGGCACCCGATGGGCCCCCTGAGGTCGCCGATGTGACGGCACCCACTCCCGCCGGGAACACCCGGACGAACACGCGTCGGCGGCGGACGAGCAGCGACGCGACCAGGCCGAGGATCGTCGCCAGCGCCGCGACCAGGGTGAGCTCCTTGCCCGGGTCGACCCGAGCGGACAGGCCGGCGAACCGGTCGACCTTGTCGAACGTGATGGAGCCCCGGCCGCCGGGCAGCTGGAAGCTCTGTCCCGGCTTGAGGCGGATGAGCAGCGGCGTGCCGTCGTCCTTGGTGAGCTGGGTCAGCTCCTTGGTGTCGAGCTTGTAGACCGACTGCGGCCGGTTGCCGGGGAAGAGGTCGCCCTCCCAGATCGACAGGGCGAGCTCGGGGTTGCGGGCGTCGGGGAACAGCGACACCGGGCCGTTGGCATACGTCGGTTCGGCCGTCGGGAGGAAGAACCCGCTGAACGCCAACGCCTTCGGCCGGGCCGCACCAACCTTGATCGCCCCCACCGAGCTGTAGACGTTGTCCTGCGCCAGGAACGGCGTGGCCTGCTGGTAGAGCACGGCGCCCTGGGCGTCCTTGACCGTGACGACCGGGGCGTAGCCGTTGCCCAGGAGGTAGAGGTCGGTGCCGTCCAGGGTCACCGGGTTGTTGGGGCTGATGGTCTCCTGCTGCGACAGGCCGCCGGGCTGCTCGGTCGTCGTCAGCTGGGCCGAGAAGCTGCGCGGCGCGCCGAACTGGGCGCCACCGACCTTGTCCTCGAACGTCGCCTCCATCGAGTTCATCGTCACCGTGAACGGCGGCAGCTTCTCGGGGTTGGTCAGCGGTCCGGGCAGGAACGTGTCGTAGGACGACAGCGTGGACGAGAACGTCTCCCCGTCGCTGAGGATGACGTCGCCGCGCCACCCGAACAGGTGCCCGATGGCGACACCGACGATGACGACACAGAGCCCCGTGTGGAAGACGAGGTTGCCGGTCTCGCGCAGGTAGCCGTTCTCCGCGCTCACGGTCGTGTCGTCGTGGGAGACGACCCTGAACCGCCTGCGCCGCAGCGCCCTTTGTGAAGCCTCCAGCGCGGTGGCGGCGTCTCCCGCATACTCCAGCTCGACGTGGTCGTCGAGGCGCGTGAGGTGCCGAGGAGCGCGGGGCGGCTTGGCGCGCAGGGTATGCCAGTGCAGCCGGCTGCGGGGCACGATGCAGCCGATCAGGGAGATGACGAGCAGCAGGTAGATCGCCGAGAACCAGACCGAGGAGTAGACCTCGAAGAAGCCGAGCCGGTCGAGCAGCGGCCCCAGGGTCGGGTTGCTGACGAGGAAGTCGGAGACCTTGGCCGCGTCGATGGTCCGCTGCGGGAAGATCGAACCCGGTACGGCCGCGATGGACAGCAGCAGCAAGAGGAACAACGCGGTACGCATCGACGTCAGCGAGCGCCAGGCCCACCGGGCCCAGCCGACCGGCCCGAGGCTCGGCTGGGTGATGGGCTCGCGCGGCGCGGTCTGCGTGGCCATCACAGGACCGTCTCGAAGCCGCCGACGAGGTGGGCCTGGATCCACGCGACGAGGTCGGTCCAGACGCCGGTGACCATGAGCAGGCCCACCGCGAGGAGCAGGATGCCGCCGCCGATGTGGATGGCGTGCTGGTGCCGGCGCAGCCACGCGTTGGCCCGCCCGGCCCTGGAGTAGCCCGCGGCGATGGCGATGAACGGGACGCCGAGACCGATGGAATAGGCCACGGCGAGGACCACGCCCCGGCCGACCGCTCCCCCGTCGGCACTGAGCGGGGCGGTGAGCGCGAGAATCGCGGCGAGGGTCGGACCCGTGCAGGGAGCCCAGCCGAGCGCGAACGCGGCACCGAGCAACGGCGCCCCCGCCAGCCCGGCCGCGGGCTTCCAGCGGGGGACAGCGGTGCGCTGCATGCCGATCCCGCTGCCCACCCCGAGGAAAACCAGGGCGAGGACGATGACGACGGCCCCACCGATGCGGGTCAACAGGTCGAGGTGCTCGCGTAGCGCGAAGGACACCGCTGAGGCCAGGGCCACGAGCGCGATAAAGACGACAGTGAACCCCAGGACGAACAATCCGGCCCCGAGGACGAGGTTGGCCCGGCGGCGGTGCTCGAGGGCGACATCGGACAGGCCGGTGACGTAGCCGAGGAAGCCGGGCACGAGGGGCAGCACGCAGGGCGACGCGAACGACACGAGGCCGGCGGCCAGCGCGACGACGACGGCCAGCGGGAGGGCGGCGGTCACGACGGGGCTCTCAGCCACCAGCGAGGGAATGGCGGGGGCGAGAGCCGTGAGCGAGGGCGTGAAGGACACGAGAAGGACTGTCTCTCAGACCTTCTCGGCGATGACGTCGTCGATGATCGCGCTCAGCGTGGCAGCGGTGGTGGCGCCCAGGACGCGGGCCGCGATGCGCCCCTGCCGGTCGAGTACGAGGGTGCTGGGGGTGGCCGGAGCCTTGCCCTGGAGGGCGAGCATCGGCTGGCCACCGCTCGCACTGTCACTGAGCGAGGGGTAGGTGACACCGTTGGCCCTGAGGAACGCGCCGGCCGTCGCGGGGCTCTCCTTGATGTCGATGCCGACGAACTGCACGGGTTTGGCGGCCGCGGAGAGTGTGGACCACACCTGCTGGAGCTGGGGCGTCTCGTCCACGCAGGGGGCGCACCAGGACCCCCAGACGTTGACGACAAGGACCTTGTCCTTGGCGTCGGCGACCGCCGACCAGGCCTTGCCGTCCACGGTCGTACCGGCCAGGGTCACCGTCGTGTCGCGCTCGGCGACGGCGAGCTGTTGTACGGCGCCGTCACCGGCCACGTAGCCCTTGCCGTCGCCGGCCTTGGCCTGTTCCGCCACGGAGTTGGCATCGGACGAGCACGCGGCCAGACCGCCGGTCAGCACGAGCGCACAGGACACAGCCAGGGCCCGCCGCCGCGGGCGCCGGCCAGCGGTCACGCGCCCGCCTTCTTGGCGGCCTGGGCGAGGAGCTCGCCCGCCGGTTCGCTGTAGGCCACCGAGGTCAGCTGGTCGCCGGCATACGTGAGGGAGGTCAGCGAGGCCAGCGAGCACTCGCGCTTGCGGGGGTCGTGCCAGAGCCGGCGGCCCTCGAGCCGGTTGCGGGCGGTCCAGACCGGCAGCTGGTGCGAGACGAGGACCGCCTCGTGGCCCTCCGCGGCAGCGCGGGCGTCGGCGACCGCACTGAGCATCCGCGCGGCGACCACCTCGTAGGGCTCACCCCAGCTCGGGGTGAACGGGTTGACCAGATGGCGCCACGTGGCCGGCTTGGACAGGACCCCGTCGCCGACGCCCACGGTGGACCCTTCGAAGACGTTGTCGGCCTCGATGAGCCGGTCGTCGGTCTCCACCGGGAGGCCGTGCTCGGCGGCGAGGGGGGCGGCGGTCTCCTGGGCGCGTTCGAGCGGGGACGCGACGACGTGCACGACGTCGTGGCCGGCGAGGAACCGGGCGACGGTCTCGGCCATCGACCGGCCCAGCGCGGACAGCTGAAAGCCGGGAAGGCGGCCGTAGAGGACGCCCCCGGGGTTGTGCACCTCACCGTGACGCATGAGGTGGACGACCGTGACCGGCGGGTGGTTCATGGGGTGATTGTCGCAAACACGCGGGCGGCGGCACGCGACGCGCCGTCGGCCGCGCGCAGGACGTGCTCGACCGCCTCGTCGTCGTGAGCAGCGCTGACGAACCAGGCCTCGAACGCGCTCGGCGGCAGATGGACGCCACGGCTGATCATGGTCTGGAAGAACGCGGCGAACGCCTCGGTCGACTGCGCCCGGGCGTCGTCGTAGTTCACGACCGGCCCTTCGCGGAAGAAGACGCTGAACATCGAGCCGGCCCACTGGATGGTGTGCGGCACGCCGTCACGGGTGAGCAGCTCGTCGACCCCGGCGGCGATGGCGTGGCTCACCTGGTCGAGCCGCGCGTAGACCTCGGGGGTGCAGGCGCGCAGCGTGGCGACTCCGGCGGCGGTGGCGACGGGGTTCCCGGAGAGGGTGCCCGCCTGGTAGACCGGCCCGCTGGGGGAGATCAGTCGCATGACGTCCTCACGGCCCCCGAAGGCGGCCGCCGGGAAGCCGCCGCCCATGACCTTGCCGAAGGTGAACAGGTCGGGGGCGCCCGCGGCATACGGGCCCTCGAGGCCGTACCACCCTGAGGCGGAGCACCGGAACCCCGTCATCACCTCATCGCTGACGAGCAGCGCCCCGTGCTCACGGGTGATGCGCAGCAGCCCCTCGGTGAAGCGGGGCGCGGGCGGGACGACGCCCATGTTGCCGGCGGCCGCCTCGGTGATGACGGCGGCGATCTCGCTGCCGCGCGCGGCAAAGGCGGCCTTGACGGCCGCGAGGTCGTTGTAGGGCAGCACGATGGTCTCGGCCGCGGCTGATGCCGGCACCCCGGCGGAGTCGGGCAGCCCGAAGGTGGCGACCCCGGACCCCGCGGCGGCGAGCAGCGAGTCGACGTGGCCGTGGTAGCAGCCCGCGAACTTGACGATGACCGAGCGGCCGGTGAACCCGCGGGCCAGCCGGATCGCCGTCATCGTCGCCTCGGTGCCGCTGTTGACCAAACGCACCTGCTCGACCGGGTCGACGCGCGCCACGATCTCCTCGGCGAGCAGGACCTCGTTCTCCGAGGGAGTGCCGAACGAGAAACCTCGCGTGGCCGTCTCCTGCACGGCGCGGACCACGTCGGGGTGGGCGTGGCCGAGGATCATCGGTCCCCAGGAGCCGACCAGGTCGACATAGCGCCGACCGTCGACGTCAGTGAGCCAGGGACCCTGTGCGGAGGCCATGAACCGCGGCGTGCCCCCGACCGCGCGGAAGGCACGAACCGGTGAGTTCACACCCCCGGGGATGACGGCTTGGGCCCGGTCGAGCAGCGCTGCGGATGCGGGCGCGTCGAACGGGTAGGCCGGCATCGGCTGGGACGGGCGGGCGGCGGCGGTCGGGGCGGCGGCGGAGGTCGGGCCGGAGGTGCTCACCGGGGCATTGTGGCAAGCGAACCTCGGCGGCCGGTCACACGCGTACCGGAACCGGCTCGGAACCCTCGAGGCCGGCGGCCCGCTCGGCTTCGGCACAGTCGGCGGCGACGTAGGCCTGATGCTGGCCGAGTGCGGCCTCCTGAACGCGAGCCATGGCCGCCCCCAGCGCGAGGAACTCGCCCGGCGACATGACGTCGAGGAGGTTTCGCCGCACGCTCCCGACGTGGTCCTTGGCGGTCTCCTCGAGGCGGCGCAGCCCCTGGTCGGTGAGGACGAGCTCGACGCCGCGCCGGTCGGAGAGGCACGACTGGCGCACGACCCAGCCGCGCTTCTCGAGACGGGCGGCGGTATGCGTGAGGCGGCTCCGCGACTGGACGACGATGTCAGCGAGCTCGGACATCCGCAGTCGGCGTCCGCTGCTCTCGGAGAGCATGGAGAGGATCTCGTACTCGCTCAGCTGCAGGCCGTGCTCCTGGAGGTCGCGGTCGAGCGCCTCCTCGAGAAAGCGGCTCCCCCGCAGGTAGGCCCGCCAGGCCTGTTGTTCGTCGTCGCTCAGCCACCTGGGCTGCGCCGATCCCTGCGTGCTCATCCCCACCACCACGATCCTTGCTGTCTGACGCCCCCCGAACGAGGGACCAATCTATCGGGGAACGCCCAGGGAGCCGCCCCTCATTCCGTTACCGCAGGTCAGGGGCCTGTGAGCCGCGACACCACGGGCGTCGGCCGGGGGCGTGGCGGGCCCAGAGGCGCACCCGATCCGACCTGTCGGTCAGCTCTGGTGGCGGCCGTTCGCTGCATCCGTCTTCGGCTCCGGGCGGAGCAGCCGGATCACCTGCGAGTCGTCGAGCCGGCCCATCCCGCGGGCGGCCCCTTCGGCGAACAGGCGCTTCGCGGTCTCGGCGAGCGGCATCCGCGCGCCGACCTGCGAACCGGCGTCGAGGACGAGCCCCATGTCCTTGACGAAGATGTCGAGCGCGCTGTTGACGACGTCGGACCCGCCGGGGGCGGTCATGCGGTCGCCGCGGTCACCCAGCATGAACGACGCAGCGGCCCCGTGCCGCAGCACCTCCCAGCAGCCCCGCGGGTCGAGCCCGAGGCTCTCCGCCAGTGCCAGGCCCTCGGCCGCAGCCGCGATGTGGACGCCGGCGAGAAGCTGGTTGACCAGCTTGACCTTCTGCCCGTCCCCGACTTCGTTGCCGACGACCGGGTGGTTGCGGGCGAGGGCGTCGAGGAGCGGGGTGACCCGCGCGACCTGGGCCGGAGGTCCGGACACCATGATGAGCAGGTCGCCGTCAGCCGCGCGGCGCACCCCGCCGGAGACCGGGGCATCAACGACGCCGATCCCCCTCTCGGACAGTCGTTCTGCCCAGGTCTGCACGGCACTCACGCCGACGGTCGACATGACCAGCACGGTGCTACCGTCGCGCAGCCCGGCCACGGCGCCGTCATTCCCGTCGTTGCCGAAAAGCGCGGCCTCGCCCTGCGCCGGCGTCGCCACCATGAGGACCAGCACGTCGGCGCGGGGCGCCGTTTGGGCCGCGTTGGCGGCGGCCACCACGCCCTGGTCGGCGAGGTCTTGAGCGCGTGCCGGGTTGAGGTCGAACGCGGTCACGTGATGGCCGGCGGCCGCGGCGACGGCCGCCATCGGCGAGCCCATCGCACCGAGTCCGAGCCAGCCGATCTCGAGCGTCTCGTGGTCCGTGGAGTCAGTCATGCCGGGTCCCTTCGGTTGACAGCGCGGTCGCCGCGCGCAGCCGTCGCACGACCTCGAGCAGCGCGTCGTCGTCGCCGACGTTGCCGGGGAAGACGACGTAGGGCCGGTCGCGGACGCGGGGGTCGGCCTCGACGAGGCGGAACAGCGAGATCACGCCGGCGAACATCTGGCCCTCGACCCGCGCTCGGCTCGACCCCAGGCCCCGCGCGGCGATGTCGTGCGAGGTGATCCCGCCCTTGGCGACAACCCACGCCGGAGGCTCATCGAGGCTGGCGAGCACGATGTCGCTGAGGGCGGCGGACACGGTCCGCGCGATGGTGAGGCTCGACGCCCCGTCGCCACCGCGCACAAGGGTGCGGCTCGTCATGAGCACGACGTCGGCCGAGCGCAGCGCCTCAGCCACCTGCGCGGCATACCGGCTGACGAGGGCGGCCCGTTCCTCCTCGGGGAGCCCCAGCAGCTCGGGCACGTCGACGACGATGTCCAGGGCGTCGCCGGCGGCCTGCAGCGCCGCGATCTGGCGGCCGGTCTGAGCGACGTGCGAGCCGACGACAATAAGGCCATGCCGTATGCCGCCGGCGGAGTTGTCGGGGCCGCCCGGCGAGGGGCTGGCGGCGGCGATGGCCTCAGCGGTCAAGGGGTCGAGCGGGTCCTGACCGTCGAGGGCGCGCACCATCGACGGCCCGGTGCGGAAGAGGATCGACTGGCCGGCGTCGCGGCACTCGAGGGCGGCCCGCGCGACGCACTCCAGATCGGCGTAGTCGAGGGCGTTGACGACGACGAAGGCCCCGTCGTGGGCGCCCGCGATCACCGCGCGGACGCGTTCGGGACCGCCGACCCGGATGTCGTCGAGGCTGATGCTCAGCACGTCGTCGCGCGCGATACGCCCGTCGCTGACCTCGGCCACGAAGTCGCGCAGGTCCGACGAGTGGTACCCAAAGGTTGCGTCCTGGGCGAACTCGGTCTCCCCCACCGGGACCCACTCACCGGCCACCCGCGACCAGTGCACGTCGCCGACGGTGACCCGGCCCGCCTCGATGAACGCGGGCGCGAAGAGGACGGCGTCCACGGGCCGACCTCTCTCGGCGATGATCTCGGAGAGCGCCTCGACCTCGGCCATCACGTGCCCCCGCAGGGTGGAGTCGCTGCGGCTCACCAGCTGCAGTGGCTGGCTCAAGGCGGTCGCGGCGTCGTGGAGGTCGGCGGCGATCTGCCGGTTCATGGCCACGGCGGGCTCGGTGGCCTCGCTCCGGGTGTTGGTGAGCACGAAGGCGCTGAGCGACTCGCGGGTGAGGGCGCGGGCATACGCGTCGGCCTCGAGGGCGAAGACGATGTCGAGCCCGTGCACCGCCTGCGAACCCGTGGGGTCGTCGTCGAGGACCGCCATGAGGAGGCCGGCGTCGGCCCGCAGGGCGCGGATGCGCTCGCGGTCAGCGCCCTCGGGGCGGGGCGGCGGCACCGGCCCCCAGGGGGCGTCGGTGGGCGGGGTGTCGTGCTCCGCTGTCATGACTGGCCTTTCACGGTCGACGGTGACCTGACATCGCTTTCTACCGCACCGTTCGCCACGATGGGCCCAACGCCCGTCCTCGCCTGCGGACGGCCGGTCACGTTGGAGGTCTGGCTATGCACGTCGTCGTCACCGGTGCCGCGGGGTTCCTGGGCAGCCTCCTGTCGCGGGCGCTTCTGAAGGCCGGGCCTCTGAGCCTGGGAGGAGGCCCACCAGAGAAGCTGTCGGGTCTGACGGCGGTCGACCGGTTCCCACCGCCGGATGGCATCGCGAGCGACCCGCGGGTGCGGGTGGTCACCGGTGACCTGCTGGAGCTGTTGGGCGAGGGTGGGCCGGGGGTGCTGGACGGCGCCTCGGCGGTGGTCCACCTGGCCGCAGCGGTGAGCAGCGAGTGCGAGCAGGACTTCGACCTCGGTATGCGCGCCAACGTGGAGTGCTCGCGGCTGCTGTTGGAGGCGGCGCGGGGGTCGGGGACACGGCCGTTGTTCGTGTTTGCCAGCTCGTTGGCGGTCTACGGGGCCTGGCCCGGGCAGCCCATGCCGGAGGTCGTCACCGACGCGACGCGGCCGACCCCGCGCAGCAGCTATGGGATCCAGAAGCTCGTCGTGGAGCAGCTCGTCGCCGACTACACCCGCAAGGGGTTCGTCGACGGTCGCTGTGTGCGGCTGATGACGGTGAGCGTCCGGCCGGGCCGCCCGAACGCGGCGGCGTCGAGCTTCCTCAGCGGCATCATCCGTGAGCCGCTGGCGGGCGAGCGAGCGGTATGCCCGGTGCCCGCCGAGACGCGGGTCGCCCTGTCGTCACCGCAGCGAACGTTGGAGGGCTTGATGAAGGCGCTGACGGCTTCCGCGGAGGAGTGGGGACCGCCGACGGCCTTCCCGCTGCCCGCGCTCGAGCTGACCGTCGCGGAGATGGTTGCGGCGCTGGAGGTGGTGGGCGGGCCGGAGGCGGCGGGTTTGGTCGACTGGGAGCCGGATGAGGCCATCACCGACATCGTGGCGGGGTGGCCCTCGCGGTTCGACGCCGCGCGGGCTCGTCAGCTGGGACTGGTCGCTGACGCCGACTTCGCCGACGTGGTCCGTCGGTACGTTTCGCAGGTGTCGCCCTCTTGACCCGGGTGGAGGCGATGGACGTTTCGACGAGCTGGGACTGCCCGGGCCTCGGCTTGCGAGCACGTCAGGCCCAGCTCAGAGGCGCTGCACACCGCCGCAAAGCGCTTGGCGTGGGCCGGCCGGGCCCGGCGCTCTGAAGCGGGTGGATGTGTTCGAGAGTGGTGCCGAGGTTGTCCCTCTCGATCTCCAAGTCGTAGCGGGTCTGCAGGTTGAGCCAGAAGCGGTCGCTGGTGCCGAAGTAGCGAGCTAGGCGCAGCGCGGTGCCTGCAGTGACGCGCCGCTTGCCATGGACAATCTCGTTGATCCGGCGTGGGGAGACGTCGACAGAGACGGCTAGGTGGTGCTGCGTGACCCCAAGGGGGGTCAGGAAGTCCTCGAGGAGGACTTCGCCAGGGTGGATGGGGGCGATGGTCGCCATTGGTATGCCTCCTTCGGGCTAGTGGTAGTCGACGATCTCAACGTTGTCGGGGCCGGCGGGTGTCCACGCGAAGCAGATCCGCCACTGCTGGTTGATACGGATGCTGTGTTGTCCGGCTCGGTCGCGGCGCAGGACTTCGAGCCGGTTGCCGGGCGGGACCCGGAGGTCGTCGAGGGTCTCGACGGCATCCAGCATGACCAGCTTGCGCAGGGCGGTCCGTTCGATCCGTGGGTCGAGCTTCTTGGTTTGCTCGCGTGACCAGAGCCGCTCAGTCTCCGAGTTTCCGAACGACCGGATCACGCCGTCAGCATAACGTGCCGCGTTATGCCTGTCGATCGGAGCACCAACATCTGCATGGGCCTAGGCAACGAGGTTGCCCCATGTCGCCGCGAGTGGCCAACCCATCGGCGGCAGTGAACCGCTGCATGCCGAGCGCCCAGGACAGGGCTGCTCCATCACACCGATCGGGACTTTCGCCAGACAGCCGACCGGCCCGTTCCTTCAGCCGCGACCTTCCCCTCACGCTTCAGCGCCTCAAGGGCGAGCCGAATGGTCTGGTCGCTGATGCCGGGCAGGGCGACGCGGATGTCACTGATCCTGAAGATGTCGGAGGCTTGGTTCACGACGAAGTCGCGCACCCGGTCCTGTTTGGTGCCTGTCGATCGGTCCGACAAAGCACGGCTCTCGAATGTGGCATATGCGGTCGTCAGGGTTGAGACGAAGTACGTCAGCCACGGCCATGGGTCGTGGGCTTGCTCGTGCCATCCGTGGGTCGATGCGAGGAGTGCCTCGTAGTAGTCGTCGGCGGTGTCGGCGATGATCTGCTCGAGCGAGACGTATGTGCTCACGCCGTAGCCCGCGTCTTCAAGCAGTGCGTTCGTGACCGCGCGCACCACGCGCCCGTTGCCGTCCACGAACGGGTGGATCGTCAGCAGGTCGAGAACGAAGAGGCCGATGAGCAGGACGGGATGGTGTTCTCCCCGCCTCACTTCCTCGTTGTATCGGTCGACCAGCTCCTTCGTGTACTCCGGTGTGAGCCGAGCAGGAACAGGGACGAAGCGAATTTCGGTGGTACCGTCGGGCGCGCGGTCCACCACGAGGTTGTCGTCCTCCTTGAACCTTCCCCCATGAGTCGTGGTCTCCCCCCAGAGCAGCCGGTGGAGGTGCAGCAGGAGGCCGACGTTGAGCGGCCGCCAGTCCTAGGTGAAAAGATGGTCCAAGGCTGTGCGGTAGCCGGCAAACTCCTGCTCGCTGCGGTTGCGGAGGGTCGGCGCTTTCCCCTCGATGATCTGCCGGGCCCGAGCTTGATCGGCGACGACGACACCCTCGAGGGCGGACGAGGCGGTGATGCTGGCGACCCGGGCCCGGGCGGCCAGCTCAGTGAGGAGCTGGGGAAGCTGGTCGCGGTAGAGCTGTTCGCGGCCGCGACCGGTGTCGATCCTGCTCAGCCGCATCACCAGCGGACCGGGCACGGTTCTGAGGATCGAGTCCAAGGCAGCGAACGGCACCAGATCCCCCCCTCACGGCCGACGCCTAATCATACTAACCAGCGTTCATGTTAGCGCCATTAGTAGGTTGTTAGGGGTCCTTTCCACGGCGGACACAACGGCTCCCAACCAGGTGGGCGTCAGAGCCAGAAACCCCTGAGCGCACCCGCGCGGGCTCGGCCCTGGTCGTAACCGCCTCGGGCGGCCGGCAGTCGCGTCGACGGATCCAGCGCGTTCGCTCCGAACACGTCGCCCGATCGTTCGTCGGGGAAGACGGTCTCGACCCTGCTGCCGCCGGCGCGCAGCTCGACGACCTGGGTGGCCAGGTCCATGCCCCACTCCAGCGGCATCCGCGTGCGGCCGCTGAAGGGGGACAGGATCAGGACCCGCCCGTAGCCGGCTGCGAGGTCGGCGTTCTCGCTGCGTCGGTAGCCGCCGTTGATGTAGCGGTGAGCACCGATCGGGTAGGGCGTCATCGCCGACGTACTCGCGGCGACGGCGTCGACCAGGTCCACCCCGCTGTGCCGGTCGAACACCACCGGCTCTCCGGTATGCGCGTTGACCGCCGTAAGCAGCACGCGCTGTTGCGGCCAGTGTGGGCTGGGAAGCCGAGAGGCGACGATGTCGCGCCAACGCGTCCCGCCGGAGCCGCCAGAGCCGCCGGACGCGTCCAGCTCGAGCGCCGCGGCCCCCATCCGGCGGCGCATGTCGGCCGCATCCTCGGCCGCAGCGATGATCTTGTTGGACCAGTCGAGGTAGTCCGGTCCGGACACCCTGGGAGGGCGTCCGGCACCCGGTCCGGCACCCCCGGCCGGTGACGGAGGCACCTCGGCGAGGATCGCGGCATACAGGTCCGCCGGCGGTGTCCCGCTCGTGAGCTGGGCCGCCACCGTCGACCCGGCCGACGTGCCGATGACCAGTTCGGCGTCCGTGACGTCGACCCCGGCCTCGGCCAGGCCGGCGACGAGACCGAGCTCCCAGGCGTTGCCGGCGGCGCCGGCTCCGGCGAGCACCAGGGCGCGCTTGTCCCCGTTGCCGGACTGCCGGTCGTCACGGACGTCTCCGACGTCTCCGACGTCTGGGACCTCACCGACCGGCTGGTGGGGTGACGACGAGGAGGGCGGGGTCATTGCCGGAGGCGGCGCCATACGGGCGCGGGCACCAGACGCATACCGACCGCAAGGGCGCGGAGGGTACGGGGCACCCAGACGATGTCGATGCCCCGAGAGGCGGGTCGGCGGTAGCTGTCGGCCACGGCGGTGGCGACGTCGGCGGCGGTGACGGCCAGGGGTGCGGGCGTCATGCCCTCGGTCATCCGCCCGATGACGAAGCCCGGACGCACCAGGATGACCCGCACGCCGGTGTCGGTCAGCGAGTCGGCCAGCCCGCGGGTGAAGGCGTCGAGGCCGGCCTTCGTGGCGCCGTAGACGTAGTTCGCCCGGCGGGGCCGGACGGCGGCCACCGAGGACAGCACGATGAGGGTGCCGTGACCCTGGTGCGTGAGGTGCCGCGCCAGGGCGAGCAGGGTGACGATGTGGCCGGTGAGGTTGGTGTCGACCATGGTGGCGGCCTCGTCGGGGTGGGCGTCGAGACGGTCCTGCGGCGTCAGGATGCCGGCGGCACAGATGGCGAGGTCGAGGTCGCCGGCGGCCACGATCTCGGCGATCAGGGCGTCGTGGTCGGTGCTGGCCGTCGCGTCGTAGGGCACCACGGTGACCGGCTGGGGAAGGTCAGCGGCGGCGGCCGCGAGGCGCTCAGGGTCACGACCGCCGAGGATCACCTCGGTGTCGGGCGCCAGCGGCAGCTCGCGCAGGATGGCCAGGCCGATCTCGCTCGTCCCACCGAGGAGCAGCACCCGTCCGGGTCGGCCGTGCGCGTCCATCATCTGCGGCTCACCGGGCTCACCGGGCTCAGCGGGCTCACCGGCAGAGGCCGAGACGACGGCCGAGGTCGGACCGGAAGATCCCGTCGGGGTCGACGTGGTCCCGGGTCCTGATCAGCTGTGACCACTGCGGGTACATGGTGCGGAAGGTGTCCTGGCTCAGCCGACTGTCCTTGGCGAGGTAGACGCGGCCGCCGCCCTCGGCGACGGCCTGGTCGATGCGGTCGAGGACGGGGGCGAGCGTCGAACCGGCGCGGCCGAGCGCGATGTCGAGGGCCAGGCACCAGCCGTCGATCGGGAAGGACAGGGGTGAGCCGTTCCCGGCGCCGAAGCGCTTGATCGTGCCGAGGAACACCGGCGCCTGCGCTCGGGTGAGCCGCTCGAGAGCCTCCTGTAGGACGCCGGCCGAACGGGTCGGGACGACGAACTGGTACTGCAGGAACCCGGCTGGGCCAATGGCCCGGTTCCACCCGGACAGCGCGTCGAGCCGGTGGAAGAAGGCACTGAACCCCACGCGGCCCGGCCGGCGGATCGGCACCCGCCGGTAAAGGGCGGTGTTGAGGGCGGCGGCGCTCAGGTGGGTGACCACGTTGGCGGGTGAAGACGGGGCGATCGGCGCCCGAGGCGCCTGGTAGACCGGCGGGTGGGTCTGGGTGGCGTGCTCGCCAAGGTCGACGACCCCCCGGCCGAGCGCCGACCCGGTGGCGGTCCCGTCGACCCAGCCCACCGCGTACGGGCTGTCGGTGCCCTCGAGCCGGGCGAGGACGGCGTCGAGGTCGGGCTCCCTCGTGGAGACGACGTCGAGGTCGAGCCCCGGTATGCGTCGCAGCCGCAGGACCGCCTCGGTCAGGACCCCGGTCAGGCCCATCCCGCCGACCGTGGCCGCGAACAGGTCGGCGTCGGTGTCGCGGTCGACGGGCCGCACCTGGCCGTCACCGGTGACCAGGCGGAAGGACTGCAGCCAGGAGCCGAGACTCCCGTCGAGGTGGTGGTTCTTGCCGTGCACGTCGGCGGCAACCGCACCGCCCACGGTCAGGTGACGCGTGCCGGGCAGGACGGCGGGGATCAGCCCGTGCGGCGCGGAGGCGGTGAGGACGTCGGCGAACGTCGCCGCCGCACCGGCTCGGACCGTCTGCGCGTCGGGGTCGACCTCCACCTCGCGGCCTCCGACTCCCCGCAGCACCAAACCACCGGCGTTGAGGGCGGCGTCGCCATAGCTGCAGCCTCCCCCGCGCGCGAGCACGCCTCGGGCCCGCTGCCCGGCCAGTGCGGCCACCACCTGGTCCGGGTCGGTCAGCTCGAGCATCTGGGAGCGCGAGGTGTTCGCCCGGGCGAACCCGCGCAGCGGGACCAGCCGTTCAGTGCCCCTGTCAGCAGTGCTGTCGCTGACGCTGTCGGTGGTGCCCTTGGTCGCCAGCGTCGTCACGACAGCATCGTGGCCACGACGAAGATGCCCAGCCAGCACAGCTCGCACACGATCATCACGGGGTCGGTGAGCAGGAGGTCCTCCACACGCACCGGGCGAGGCCGGGTCGCGATGCGGTCGAAGCGGACCATGGCCGCGGCCAAAGGCAGCACGCTGGTGATCTCCAGCGTGGTGACGGTGGGATGTTGGGCAGTCGCCCAGGCCAGGTAGCACCCGAGCATCGCGACCGTGGCGACGATGGTCGCGGTGCGTAGCCCACGAACGCGGTAGTGGGCCAGCGCCGGCCGGTGGTGGACGGCGGTGGTCTCGGTCAGCACGGCCCGCTCGTTGGTCCGCTTGGCCAGGACGACGACGAGCGCCCCCAGGCCGCATACCGCGACGAACCAGTTCGACGGGGGGATGTGGCCCGCGGCCGCGCCGGCCAGCGCCCTCAGCACGAACCCGGACGCGACGAGCAGGATCTCCACGACGGCGAGGTGCTTCAAGCCGAGCGAGTAGGCGAAGGACGTGACGAGGTAGGAGGCCAGGATCACGTCGAACCAGCCGTCGCCGATCGGCACGGCCAGGACGCCGGCCACCACGACGGCCACCACACCCACCCCCACCGCGGCCCGCGGGCTGAGCAGACCGGCGGCGCCCGGCCGCAGCCGCTTCCGCGGGTGCTCCCGGTCACGCTCGACGTCGAGGGCGTCGTTGACGAAGTAGACCGCGATCGACGCGGCGATGAAGGCGAGCACGGCCAGCCCGAGCGCGCGGGCGGCGTCGGGGCGCGGGCCCCAGCCGCCGTAGGCCAGTGGCGCCGCGAGCACGAGGAGGTTCTTCGGCCACTGCCGCGGGCGGGCGGTGACGACGACGGCGCGCACCGTGCTCAGCATCCGCTTCGGGACGCTCATCGGAGGGCTACCGGGCCTCCGCTGACGGGCCGCCTCGGCGGTGGTCATTTCGCGGTTACCGCGATGAAGTCACGGCTCGTCGGCTCCAGGTAGCGGTCGGCCGGTCGCTCCTGGCTGGACAGCAGCTTCACCGGCGTGGGGGCGGTGGGGTCGGCGGTCCGCTGGTAGTACATAAAAGACATCCAGGCGGGGTTGATCTCCATCTGGAGCCCGGTGACGACGCCCGCCCGCAGCATCAGGTCGGACAGCGAGTGCACCGACAGGGCGGGCCCGTAGACGAAGACGATGCGGCCGTCCTTGGTCACCCCGAGGCCGGAGCGCCAGACGTAGAGGTCGCCGCCGATGCTCGCGCCCCAGTCGGCCTCGACGTTGCGGTCGATGTTGGGCGAGATGGCTCCCCCGTCGATGACGAGCTTGAGGTTCTGGCGCACGCCGACGACGTCGGACGTCATGGACACGCTCTGGCCCCACGAGCCGACGGCGATGTGGCCGTCCTTGTAGAAGACGACCGAGGCGGCGCCGGCCGTGAGGGTGCCTGACGTCTGCCCGTTGAGGAAGTAGCCCCCGCGGGAGTCCTTGATCTTGAACCCGCCGTTAAAGGTCGCCAGCAGGTTGGCCCGGTCGGCGGCCGGGATGTAGGTCGGCGACCCCCACGCGCCCGGGCCCGGATCGAGCTCACCCGGGTGCATCTGGAACGTCATCAGCCGCGGGTCCATCGACACGATGCCCGCCAGGTAGGACGTATGCGTCGTGTCGGGCCGCACGAAGGTCGCGTACATCCCGGGGGTGCCCTTGACGGAGCCGATGACCTGCCACGCGCCCTCTTCGGGCAGGTTGGCTCCAGCCGGAGAGGCCACGGTCGGCGGGACGATCGGCGCGAGGGCGGCGGCCGCCCCCTTGGAGGCCGGCGCCGACGGGGTCGCCGCACCAGGGATGGCGCCCACATTGGGCACCACCGCGGTCCCACCCTCCTGGGGAGGATGCAGGTCGTACTGCTCGGTCTCCAGCCACCCGACCACGGCGCCCAGGTGGTGGTCACGGGCCCACTCCGCCAGCTTGGCGGCCACGCTGTCGTTACCCGGGGCCGACAGAGCCGATCCGACCGACCAGCACAGCGCCAGCATAACGACCAGAACGACGGCCAGGATCACCCGGACGATGCGGGAGCGACGTCGGCGACGAAACGACGACCGTCTCCGGCCGCCCGCTCGCGAGGAGCCGGAGCGGGACGGCGCTTCGGCCTCCCGCTCCTCATCCTGCACACTCATGTCGTTACCCTTCACCTTCCACACACGTCCCGGCCCACGGGATCCGTCCAGGTCCAGTGTGAGCCCCGCCGGGCCCGAGTCCGCGCACATGCCCCACCCGCAGCCTGTCAGCTGCGTGCCTATCACATCCACGTGGGCTGTACGCGGGGACAAGCCGGGGCGACTCGGACACCTTCTGACGGCCGGGCGAGCGAGCGTATGCGGAGGGTCAGGCGCGGCGACCGGGCTCGGCGACGGCGGCCGCGACCTCGACGGCCGCGATCTGGACGGCCTCGATCTGGACGGAGTCGCTCGGGTGCTCGTCCACGCTGTGCGAGCTCGACAGGGACAACGCCCCCCACGTGGCCACCACCCCGACGACGACGGCCAACACCGCATAGGTGAGGCGCTCGCCGTGGAAGAACGACGCGACGAGGCTGTCGTCCCACGTTTCTGACGGCAGCTGGGTCGTGACGAGCACGGCGATCAGCGTGCCGACGACGGCCGTCCCCACACTGCTGCCGACCTCCTGGGCCGTGTCGTTGAGCGCCGCGCCGATCGAGGTGCGGTTGGCGGGCATGGCGTCGACAAGAGCGACCGCGCAGATCGTCATGACGGTGCGCAGGCCGATCGTCAGGACGACCATCGACGCCGCGATGGCCGGGTAGCCGTGCTCGACACCCCACGCGAGGCCGCCGAGGGACGCGGCGAGCAGACCCGCGCCGACGAGGCAGGCGATGCGGTGGCCGAAGCGCCAGCCGAGCCACTCCGAGAGGGGTGTCGCCAGCACCATCGTCACGATCATCGGGAGGTTGGCGAGGCCGGCGCGCACCGGGCTCCAGCCGCACGCGTACTGGAAGTGCAGGATCAGGCCGAACATGACGCCCGCCATCGCGATCGAGGTGCCGACCTGGGCGATGGCGGCGCCGCGCACGGTGCCCACCGAGAAGAGGCGAAGATCGAGCATCGGCGAGGCTGTGCGGCGCTCGTGCCACACGAAGGCGACGATGGCGACGACGGCACCGACGGCGGCGGCGACGGTCAGCACCGACAGCCAGCCGTGCTCGACGCCACTGGTCAAGACGTAGCAGCCGAGTCCAATCGTCGTGATGCTCAGGATCGCGCCGGGCACGTCCAGCCGGTCGCTGGTGAGACCCTCCGGACGATCGGCCGACACGCCGAGCCGGACGCCCACCCAGGCGATCAGGGCGATCGGCGCGTTGACCATAAGGACCCACTCCCACCGCACGTGGGCCAGGGCGGTGCCGCCGAGCAGCGGGCCGAGGATGAAGCCCGACATGCCGACGACGATCATGACCGTTATGGCGCGCATCCGCAGGGCCTGCTCGTCGAACAGGCGGAAGACGAGCGAGTTGGTGATCGGAGCCATGGCCGCGGCCGCGATGCCGAGCGCCGCGCGCAGGGCGATGAGCTCAGCGGTGCTGGAGACGGCCGCCACGGCGAGGCTGATGAGGCCGAAGGCCGCGAGTCCGACGAGCAGCACGCGGCGGCGGCCGAGGCGGTCGGCCGCGGAGCCGGCGGTGAGCAGCAGACCTCCGAACGTCAACGAGTATGCGCCGGTGACCCACTGCAGGGCGGTGGTGCTGCCGCCGAGGTCGCGCCCGATGGTCGGCAGCGCGATGGTCAGCAGGGTGTTGTCGACCATCTCCACGAAGAAGGCAAGGCACAGAGCCGTCAACGGGATCCAGGCCGCCCTCAGGGTGGGGTGTGTGCGCGGCGGGCCCGCAGTGGTCATGGTGCTCATGTCGCAACTCCTATCGAACGGTGTTCGGTATCGAACACGGTTCGAGAGTAGAACGATGTTCGATAGGCTGCAAGCCCCAGACCTTGAGAGGTGCCGATGAGTGACCTGCCGCCCCGATCCCGGCCGAGAGACCGGGTCGTCGCGAACCCCTTGGTGGGTCCGGCGGCCGACCGGCGGGAGCGACGTGGGCGGGGCGGTTCCCAACGCCGCCGGGCCTCCCACTCCATGGAGTCCGTCCTCACGGAGGCCGTGGCCCTGTTGGACGAGTCCGGGGAGCAGGCCTTGACGTTCCGCGCCCTGGCCGACCGCCTGGGGGGTGGGGTCGCCAGCATCTACTGGTACGTCGCGAGCAAGGACGAGCTGCTCGACCGAGCCAGCGACTACGTGCTGGGCGACGTCCTCGCCGACGCTGCGGGGACCCTCAGCAGGTCCGTACGCCGCTCCGACCGGGGGCCGGTAGACGCTCCACTCGGGGATCTGCGCGCCATCGCCGTCACCTTGTTCGACGCCATCGTCGAGCGCCCCTGGCTGGCCGCATACCTGATGCGCGACATCGCGGTGCAGCCGAACGCCATGCGCCTCTACGAGCTCATGGGACAGCAGCTGCTCCGACTGCCCATCACCCCTCGCGAGGCCTTCAACGCGGTCTCGGCGGTCATTGGCTTCGCGGTCGGCACCGCAGCCGACCTGGGTCAGAAGACCCCCGAACCGGTGATGTCGGGCGAGATGGGGCGTGACGAGTACCTCGCCCGGTATGCCGACCAGTGGAGAGCGCTCGACCCGGACGAGTTCCCGTTCGTGCACCACATCGTCGACGAGTTTGCCCGCCACGACGACGCCGAGCAGTTCCGCGCCGGTCTCGACCTGCTCCTCGCCGGCCTCCGCCTCCAGGCCGAGCGCTGACGCTTCCGACGCCGTGGTGGGCGCAAATCAGCTCTCTGCCCCAGGGTCCGGCAGGACATCCCGCCATAAGTGCTGTGGCGCGTAACCGAGCAGGTCTCGGGCCTTGTCGATCGAGTAGAACGTCTCGTCCCGCCCCATCTCGCGCGTGACCTTCACCCCGCCGTAGAAGCGGTCCTGGATCTCAGTGGTCGTCGCCGCGACGGACATATCCGCGTTGGCGACGTTGAAGACCTCGTAGCCGAGCCCGTCGACCTCGAGGCAGCGCTGCACCATGAGCCCGAGGTCGCGGGCGTCGATGTAGGCAAACATGTTTCGCCGCCGCCGCGACGGGTCGGCGAGGAACGCCGGGAACTTCTCGGGGTACTCGTGCGGCTCGATGACGTTGTTGATCCGCAGGCCGTAGATGTCGATCCCGGTGCGGGCCTGGAACGAGCGCGCAGTCACCTCGCCCGCGACCTTCGACATGGCATACGAGTCCTCGGGCACCGTGGGGTGGTCCTCGTCCACGGGCACGTACAGCGGTCGCCGCTCGCCCTGGGCGAAGCAGATCCCGTAGGTCGTCTCCGAAGACGCGAACACGATCTTGCGGACACCCAACCGGGTCGCGGCCTCGAGCACGTTGTAGGTGCTGAGGATGTTCGTCGCGTAGGTCGTCGCATCGGAGCTGCGCAGGATCGCCGGGATGGCAGCGAAGTGCACCACGGCGTCGTAGGAAGGCTTCTGGGGCAGCTCCAGCTCGGCCGAGCGCGCCAACCCGGCCAGCGCCGAGTAGGTCTCGCCGATGTTGGTGAGGTCGACCGTGAGGTCGCTGATGTCGGCGTGGCCCAGCGGGACGAGGTCGGCGTTGGTGACCTCGTGACCCCGCTCGGCGAGGTAGGGCGCGACGTGCCTGCCGGCCTTGCCGCTGGCCCCGGTGAAGAAGATCCGCATCCGTCGATCCAACCACCGAGCCCCTGACCGAGGTCTAGCTGCCGCCGGAGGTCGTGCTGACCCTGCTCCAGGCGGTGATCCTGCCGACCATCGTGCGTTGGGCAAGGGTGCCGGTCGACCCGTCCGTCGACGAGGAACGACACCTGGCCCCCCGTGGTGAGCCGGGCCCGGTGGCAGGCCTACCAGGCGTAGTCCTCGGGGGCGGTCTGGCGACCGGGGAAGATCTCGTCGAGCCGGTCCAGCGCCTCCGCGTCGAGCTTCACGTCGAGGGCACGGACCGCGCCGTCCAGCTGGTCCATGATCCGCGGTCCGACGATCGGTGCGGTCACGGCCGGCTGGTGCAGCAGCCACGCCAGACCGAGGTCGCCCGGCTCATGACCGAGGTCGGCGGCGAGCTTCTCGTACTGCTCGATCGCGTCACGGTTCTCGGCCAGGGCCTTCACGAGCCGGTCCTCGCCCCGGCGCTGGCCCTTCTGCTCCTTGCCCAGGACGCCGCCGAGCAGCCCACCGTGCAGGGGGGACCACGGGATGATGCCGAGGCCGTTGGCCTCCGCGGCCGGGATGACCTCGAGCTCGATGTCGCGGGTCAGCAGGTTATAGATGGACTGCTCGCTGACCAGGCCGGTGTAGCCGCGTCGACGGGCCTCGGCCTGGGCGGTGGCGATGTGCCACCCGGCGAAGTTGCTGCTGCCGGCATACAGGATCTTGCCTTGCGCCACAGCGGTTTCCATGGCCTGCCAGATCTCGTCCCACGGCGTCAGCCGGTCAACGTGGTGGAACTGGTAGACGTCGATGTAGTCGGTCTGGAGGCGCTGGAGGCTGGCGTCGAGGGCGCGACGGATGTTGAGCGCCGAGAGCTTGCCGTTGTTGGGCCACTCGGTCATGTCGCCGTAGACCTTGGTGGCGAGCACGGTGCGCTCGCGCCGCCCTCCTCCCTGGGCGAACCAGCGGCCCACGATCTTCTCGGTGCCGCCCTTGTCGCCGTAGACGTTGGCCGTGTCGAAGAAGTTGATGCCGTAGTCAAGCGCCCCGTCCATGATCGCGTGAGCGTCGGGCTCCTCGGTCGCCTGACCGAAGTTCATCGTGCCGAGGCACAGACGGGAGACGCGCAGACCAAAACGACCGAGCTGGGTGTAGTCCATGCGTCCACCCTGCGCCCTCGCTCAGGCGTGTCCACCTGGGGGGGCCTCGCCGGTTCGCCAAGAACGGGGAGGCTTCACCACACCCCGATGTGGTCGATCATCCCCGTTGCTGTCCTCTTCGCTAGCTCCTGGAACACCGTGATCTGAAGATCGGCCGAGCTGCCGGGTCGTGCTCGTAGCGTCACCGATCTCTGCTTCTCAGCCGCGCCGGAACTCGGCTCGCCAGCGCAGGACGCGCGCCCCGGTCCCAGGGCACCTCGGCCGTGCCGGCGGCGGCGGCTCGGTAGAGCTCCTCGAACCAGCTGGAGGGTCGGCCGAGGAGGCCGGCGGCCTGCGTATCGGGTCCATCCCCGCATCCTGCTCGCCTCTTGGCAGGATGAGCCTGTGAACGGAGCGAAAGTCGGGGCCCTCATCGGCCTCGTCGGCGGACTAGTCTTCGCCGTGGTCAACGTCTTCGTCCTGCCGGTGCCGTGGCCGACAGTGATCATCACGGTGGCGGTCGTCGTCGCCCTCCTGGCCCTGCGGACCGTGCTGCGCACCGGCGCCGTCCCTGGGGACTACCGGCCGGATGCGCGACAGATGCAGGCGTTCTGGATCACCATCGGCCTCGAGGTGGTCGCGCTCGTTGGTGGCGGCTTCGTCATCAGCAGCGTCCTGCACGCCCCACAAGCGTCGCTACCGTGGATCTCGCTCGTCCTCGGCGTGCACTGGCTGGTCTTCCGCACGGTCTTCCAGCAGGACGTCTTCCTCTGGCTCGGTTGGTTCACCTTGACCCTCGGGGTGATCGGGATGATCGCCGCCATCACCCAGATCGGGCCGCCCGAGTCGCCCGTCGTCGTCAGCGGCCTGCTCACCGGACTCGTCATGGTCGGCACGGTGGCCGTCGACGCCCGACGCCGGCGTCAGCGCAGCCTCGGGTTGCGCTGAGTCCTGCGGTTGCGTCACTCGTGGGTCCGGTCCGTCCGGGTTCAGACCCCCCACCGAGGCCCTTCATAGGAACCACACAGCAGCAGGCCGGACCGTAGTGCACAGATCAGCTGCATCGGGGCAGCGCCCACCCGTCTCCAGGAGCCTGCCGTGACCGCTACCGCCGAACGACCCGCCGTGGACGACGACGCTTACCGCGACCCCACCCGCCCGGCCACCACCCCGCGGCTCGCGCCGACCGGCCGCCGCCGGGTGCCGCACTGGTGGCGGGACGGCGTGGGCTCGCTCACCTGGGCGAGCATGCTCGTCGTCGTCGCCCTCTGGGTCGCCGGCGGCGGCCTGCAGGACCACGGCCAGCTGGGGACCGGCCTGACGAGCCTCGGCCGGCTGACCGGGCTGGTCGCCTCCGACCTGCTCCTCATCCAGGTGCTGCTCATGGCCCGGATCCCCCTGGTGGAGCGGTCCTACGGCCAGGACGAGCTCGCCCGACGACACCGGCTAGTTGGCTTCACCTCGTTCAACCTCATGGTGGCCCACATCGTGCTCATCGTCTTCGGCTACGCGGCGATGGAGGGGCGCAACCTCTTCGCCGAGACGTGGGAGCTCGTCGTCGACTATCCCGGCATGCTCATCGCCGTCGCCGGGACCGCGGCGCTCGTGATGGTCACCGTCACCAGCATCAAGAAGGCCCGTCGGACGCTGCGGTACGAGTCGTGGCACCTGCTGCACCTGTACGCGTACGTCGGGGTCGGTCTGGCCCTCCCCCACCAGCTGTGGACCGGGCAGGAGTTCCTCGCCAGCACCGTGGCCACCGTCTACTGGTGGGGCCTGTGGGCCGCCGCCGCCGCCGCGGTGCTCCTCTACCGGGTCGGTATGCCGGTCTACCGGACGCTCGCCTATGACCTCCGGGTGACCGCAGTCGTCCACGAGAGCAACGACGTCGTCTCGGTCTGGATGACCGGACGTCACCTGCACCGGCTGCCGGTCGCCGCCGGACAGTTCTTCACGTGGCGCTTCCTCACCGGCCCCGGCTGGCTGCGCGGCCACCCGTACTCCCTGTCGGCTGCACCGACGAGCGACACCCTGCGCATCAGCGTCAAGGACCTCGGCGACGGCAGCCGTGAGCTGGCGTCCCTGAAGCCCGGTACGCGGGTGGTGGTCGAAGGTCCGTACGGCACGCTTCACCAGGGCGTCCGGACGCGGCAGAAGGTGACGCTCCTGGCCAGCGGCATCGGCGTCACCCCGCTGCGCGCCCTGCTCGAGGACCTGCACCAGCAGCCGGGCGATGTGACCCTGGTCTATCGGGCCCGCAGCGAGCAGGAGCTCGTCTTCAAGGAGGAGCTCGACGCCCTCGCCCGCAGCCGCGGCGCCCGGGTGCTCTACGTCCTGGGCCCGCGCGTGGCCCACCGCCCGTCCTGGCTGCCCGACGCGGCCGCGCACCTCACCGACGCACAGGGGTTGCTGCACCTGGTGCCCGACATCGCCGACCACGACGTCTACGTCTGCGGAGCGGGCGCCTGGATGGAAGCGGTCGCCGAGGCGGCCGAGGCGGCCGGGGTCCCCGCCCGGCACATCCATCGGGAGCGGTTCAGCTGGTAGCCCTGCCCCCAGCCGGCCCGGCTTGGCCGACCCCGCGCATACCCCTCCGCCATCCCCGAACACCCCGACCCGGAGACCCCGATGAGACGCATCGTCTTGACCTTCATGGGCACGCTGAGCGGCCTGGTGCTGCTCTTCAGCTACCACACGAGCACGAGCTCGCGGCTGGTCGTGGCCAGCGGCGCGACACCCTCGACCCCGTCCGCCCCCACACCGTCGACGTCGCCGGGCTCCAGCACCTCGTCCGGATCGGCCACCACCCCTGCTCCCGCGCCCGCGAAGGCGGCGACCCCCGCACCGTCGTCGTCCTCGTCCAGCGCCGCCGCGGCCGCGGCCGCGGGCACCTTCACCGGTTCCGCCGTGAACACCCGGTGGGGCATCGTGCAGGTGCAGATCACCGTCGCCAGCGGCAAGATCACCGCCTCGCAGGCGGTGCAGTACCCCCAGAACAACGGCCGCGACGTGCAGATCAACGCCTACGCCGTGCCCGCCCTCAACCAGGAGGCCGTCGCTGCGCAGAGCGCGAACATCAACGCCGTCAGCGGTGCCACGGTGACCAGCGACGGCTACCTCCAGTCGCTCCAGTCGGCCCTCAACCAGGCGCACCTGTGACCGGTGCGAGCGGACCCACCACGCTGCCGGAGCTGCCGGACCTGTTGGGTCCGGCCTACGCGCCCGCGCACCCTCGCCGGGCGTTCGTGCAGCAGATCATGGGTCTGCCGGTCAGCGTCCACGTCCGCGGGCCGCACGCCCGCGGGCCCGAGGTCGAGGCCGCGGTCGAGGCGCTATTCGCCGCGCTGCGAGTTGACGACGCAACGTTCAGCACCTGGAAGCCGGACAGCGTGGTCAGCCGGATCCGGCGCGGCGAGCTCCGGATCGAGGACGCGGGGCCACGCATGGCCGAGGTCGTGGCGCTCTGCGAAGAGGCGAACCGGCGCACCGGGGGGGCGTTCTCGGCCTGGCTACCCGGACCGGACGGCGTCCTCGCGTTCGACCCCACCGGTCTGGTCAAGGGCTGGGCGGTGCAGCAGGCGTTCGCTGCGCTCGTCGAGCGGTTGGCCACGATTGGACCGTCGGTCGGGGGCCAGGAGGGGCACGACGCCCTGGTCTCCGCCGGCGGCGATGTCGCCGTGGCGTGCGCGCGCACCGACACCCCCGACTGGGTCGTCGGGATCGAGGACCCGCGCGACCGGTCCAAGATGGTGCTGTCGGTGCCGCTGCGCCAGGGCGCCGTCGCCACGTCCGGGACGGCCGCGCGCGGCGAGCACATCGTCGACCCGGCAACGGGATCAGCGCCCAGCGGGCTGCTCTCGGCGACCGTGATCGGTCCGGACCTGACGTGGGCCGATGTCTACGCGACGGCCGCCTTCGTCCGCGGCGCCGACGCGGAGGCCTGGCTGGCGACCCTGCCCGACCCCCATGAGCTGGCGGCGGTCCTCGTCGACTCGGCCGGCGCAACGCATACCGTCGCCCCCGCCTGTCGCACGCCCCGTCGCTGACCCCGACCCTCCCGACCCTCCCGTCCCCAAAACTCGACCGGACTCACATGTTCGTCGGTTCGACGGGTTCTGGGACCCGAAAACCGATAACAACGTGAGTCCGGTCGGGGTTATCGGGCCAGCCAGGTGGCGGCTTCGCGGGCGTAGTAGGTGAGGATCACCTGGGCGCCCGCCCGCCGGATCGACGTCAACGCCTCGAGCGCACACCGCTTCCGGTCGATCCAGCCGCGCTCGGCGGCGGCCTCGATCATGGAGTACTCCCCCGAGATCTGGTATGCCGCGACCGGCACCGTGGAGATCTCCCGCGCGGCCGCGATGACATCGAGGTTGGTCATCGCCGGCTTGACCATGACCAGGTCGGCGCCCTCGTCGAGGTCGAGCTGCAGCTCGCGCAGCGCATCGGTGAAGTTGGCCGGATCCTGTTGGTAGGTGGCGCGATCGCCCTCCAGCGACGACTGCACCGCCTCGCGGAACGGCCCGTAGAAGCCTGAGGCGTACTTCGCGGTGTAGGCCAGCACGATGGTGTCGATGAACCCGGCCTCGTCGAGGGCGGACCGCACGACGCGCACCTGGCCGTCCATCATTCCGCTCGGGCCGACCACGTGGGCTCCGGCGCGGGCCTGCGCCACGGCCATCGACGCATACCGCTCCAGCGTCGCGTCGTTGTCGACCCGACCGTCGGCGGCGAGCACCCCGCAGTGCCCGTGGTCGGTGAACTCGTCGAGACAGAGGTCGCCCATGACGACGAGGTCGTCACCGACGGCGTCACGGACCCGCCGCAGCGCGACGTTGAGGATGCCGTTGGGGTCGTCGCCCCCCGACCCGACCGCGTCCTTGGTCGTCGGCACCCCGAAGATCATGAACCCGCCGACTCCCGCGCCGACACACGCCTTCGCCTCCGCGACGAGCGAGTCGAGGGTGTGCTGGACGACCCCGGGCATGTTCGAGATCGGCGTGGGATCGGTCGCGCCCTCGCGGACGAACACCGGCAGCACGAAGTCGCGCGGGTGCAGCCGGGTCTCGGCGACGAGCGCCCGGACGGCGGCGTTCTGCCGCAGCCGCCGCGGGCGGACGACCGGTGTCACCACTGCCATCAAACCGACGCTCAGCGGGCCCGGCGGCGCGCGGTGGAGCGGGTGTCGCTCGGCCGACGGACCGGTTCGCCCGCCTCCTGCGCCGCGACGGCGAGCCCGAGCCCGTGGGCCGCGAGCGCGTCGACCAGCGCGTCGGAGGACGCCTCCGGTGCCATGACGTCCACCGTCAGGCCGGCCTCCTCCGCCGCCTTGGCGGTGGCGGGGCCGATGACGGCGACGACCGTCGACGGGTGCGGCTTGCCGGCGATGCCGACGAGGTTGCGCACCGTCGAGCTCGACGTGAAGACGACCGCGTCGTAGGCGCCGGACTTGATCGCGTCGCGCACCTCGGCGGCCGGCGGGGCGGCGCGCACGGTGCGGTAGGCGGTGACGTCGTCGACCTCCCAGCCCATCGCGACGAGGCCAGCGACGAGGGTGTCGGTGGCGATGTCGGCCCGAGGCAGGAAGACCCGGTTGATCGGGTCGAGAAGATCGTCGTACTCCGGCCAGTCGGCGAGCAGGCCGGCCGCCGACTGCTCGCCCGACGGGACGAGGTCGGGCACGAGGCCCCAGTCGCGCAGGGCCGCCGCCGTGACCCCTCCGACCGCCGCGATCTTCAGGCCGGAGAAGGCGCGGGCATCAAGCCCCGACTCCTCGAACTTCTCGCGCACCGCGCGGACGGCGTTGACCGAGGTGAAGCCGACCCACTCGTAACGCCCGGTGACCAGGCCCTTGATGGCCCGGTCCATCTGCTGCGGCGTGCGCGGGGGCTCGACCGAGATGGTCGGGACGACGTCGGCCCGCGCGCCGTAGAACGACAGCCGCTCGTGCGTCGCGCCGGCCTGGTCCTTGGTGCGCGGCAGCAGGATGTTCCAGCCGAACAGGGGCTTGGACTCGAACCACGACAGCTCGCTGCGCAGCGCGACGCTCTGGCCGACGACGGCGAGCGAGGGGAAGTGCACCTCCGTCGTGCTCCAGAGGGCCTCGACCTCGCCCAGCGTCGTCACGTGGGTCAGCTGCGCCGTGGTCGTGCCCTGCTCGGTGAGCAGCACCGGGGTCGTGTCGGCCCGGCCCGCCGAGAGGAGGCCGGCGAGGGCGGCGCGCAACGCCTCCGGCACGCCGAGGACCACCACCGTGACGTGGTCGCCCAGAACGGAAGCCCAGTCGTGCTTGCGCTCTCCCGCGTCGACGACGTGCACCGCGGTGGCGTGCTGCGACGTGAGCGGCACACCGGCGTACATCGGCACGGCCGTGGCCGCGCTGACGCCGGGCACCACCTCGAAGGGGATGCCGGCCTTGTGCAGCGCGAGCGCTTCCTCGGCGAAGCCACTGAACAGGGCCGGGTCGCCGTCGAGCAAGCGGACGACGAGGCCGTCGCCGCCGAGGGCCTTGGCGGCGCGGACGAGGACCTTGGCCCGCGAGGCGCGGGTGAGCTCCTCGCCGTGCTCACCGTGCCCGGCGTCGACGACGGTCACCTCGGCGCGGGCGAACCGGGTCACCACGTCGTCGCGGCCGAGCCGGTGCTGCACATCCATGACGACCGTGTCGGCGACGGCCAGCCGGTCACGGGCCCGGAGCGTGACGAGCCCGGGGTCGCCGGGGCCGGCGCCGACGAACGAGACGCGGCCGACCGGCTTGCCGGCCCTCGGCGTCGTGGGGGTGGGGGTGGGGGTCACGAGACCTGCTCCCTGGGGTGAGAAGGGGTGGGCTGAGAGGTGGGGTCTTGATGTCGTATGCCGACGGTGCGGTCGGCGACGAGCGAGAGGTCGTGAGGTGGTGCGGCAGGCGGTGCGGTGATGTCGGCGGCGCCGTCCTCGAGCAGCACCGCGGCGAGCCGGCGCCCGGCTCCGGCAGGGTCGTCGACCGGCGCGACGAGCGACCGGCGCAGCTCGAACGACCCGTCGAGCGACCCGACGAAGGCCCGCAGCGACAGCTCTGGACCGTCCTCGCCCTCGACCACCTCCGCCAGCGCACCGACGGGGGCGGTGCAACCCGCCTCGAGGGCGGCGAGGAGAGCCCGTTCCGCGGTGATGCATACCCGGGTGTCGGGGTCGTCAAGCACGGAGACCGCCGCACGGACGTCGGCGCGGTCCTCTCGACACTCGACGGCCAGCGCCCCCTGGCCGGGAGCGGGCAGGACCTGCAGCGGGTCGAGCGTCTCGGTGACCTGGTCGAGCCGGCCGAGCCGGGCCAGGCCGGCGCGCGCCAGGACGACCGCGTCGAGTCCGCCGGAACGAACGAAACCGATTCTGGTGGCGACGTTTCCGCGCACGGGGGTGACCTCGACGCCGAGGCCCAGGGCGTTGATCTGGGCCTCCCGCCGGGGCGACCCGGTGCCCACCGTCGCGCCCTGCGGCAGCTCACCGAGGGTGAGCCCGTCGCGAGCGACGAGCACATCGCGGGGGTCGTCGCGCTGGGGCAGGGCCGCGACGACGAGGCCGGGCTCGGGCGCCGTGGGAAGGTCCTTGAGCGAGTGCACCGCGAGGTCGACCTCGCCGGCCAGCAGCGCCCGCCGGATCGTCGCGGCGAACACGCCGGTGCCGCCGATGCTCGTCAGCGCCCGGGTGGACTCGTCACCGAACGTCGACAGCTCGACCAGCTCGACGTCGTGGCCGTGCTCGCGGAGCGCGTCGGCGACGAGGGTCGATTGGGTCACGGCGAGGGCGCTCCTGCGCGTCCCGAGGCGAAGGGTGGTCATCCCTCACGTCCCCGATCGGGCTGCAGCTCGGCGAGGTCTGCGAGGTCGGCGAGCTCGGCGTGCAGGGGGGACTCGGCCGGCGGCATCGAGACCGCGGCGACGGTGTGGGGGTCGAGGTCGAACAGCTCGCGCAGCGCGGCGGCGTAGTCCTCGCCGTGCCCGTTGCTCGTCAGCTCCTTGACACGCACGGTGGGCGTGTGGAGCAGCTTCTCGACGACTCGGTGCACCGTGTGGCGCACCTCCTCCCGAGTGGCGTCGTCCAGGCCCGGGAGCCGGTGCTCGAGCCGCTCCATCTCCGCCGCGACGACAGCCGCCGCCCGGGAGCGCAGAGCCGCCACGGTCGGCGCCACCGACTTGACCATCCGCCCGGCGAGGTATGCCGCCACCTCGCCGGTGACGAGGTCACGCACCGCCTGCACCTCCGGCAGGGTCTGGGCGTCGGACTGCGCGGCGAGCACAGCCCCAAGCTCGCCAAGACCCAGGACCGCGGTGTTGGGGAGCTGAGCGACCTCGGGCTCGACGTCGTGCGGCAGCCCGAGGTCGACGAAGACCTGGGGCCGCCCATGGCGGGCGGTCTGCGCACCGGCGACGGTGCGACCCTCGATGAGGTGCTGCGCCGAACCCGTGCAGCTGATGACGACATCAGCCACGGCAAGGGCGTCCCCGAGCCGGTCGAGCGGCCAGGCCTGCCCACCGGTGAGGTCGGCCAGCCGCTGGGCCCGGGCCGGGGTGCGGTTGACGACGAGGAGCGTGCCGGCCCCACGGCGGGCCGAGGTGGTGGCCGCCAGGCTGGACATCCCACCGGCGCCCACGACCAGCACGGTGGCCGCCCCGAGATCGCCGACGACCCGCTCGGCCTCGTCGAGCCCGGCCTCGACCAAGGACCGGCTGACGGTGTCGATGGCGGTCTCGCTGTGAGCGCGCTTGCCGACGCGGAGGGCGTGCTGCAGAAGGGAGTTGAGCGACTCGCCGACCGTGCCAGCCCGCTGGCCCAGACGTAGCGCATCACGCAGCTGACCGAGCACCTGGGCCTCGCCGACGGCCATCGAGTCGAGGCCGGCGGCCACGGTGAAGGCGTGCGCGACCGCTCGGTCCTCGAAGTGGACGTAGAGATGCGCGCTGAGGTCGGCGCGGTCGACCCCCGTCACGTCGGCCAGGGCCTCGCCGATGGACGCGACCGCCCCATGGAAGGTGAGCGCCTCCGCATACACCTCCAGGCGGTTACAGGTCGTGAGGACCACGCACTCGCCGACCGCGTCGGACGTCGCGATGCGGTGCGAGAGCACCGTGACGGGCGCGGCGGCGACCGCCTCGAGGAGGCCGATCGGCGCCGTGCGGTGAGAGAGGCCGATGACGAGCAGGCTCACCGGGCGACCCCCACCGGGTCGTGCTGTTCGTCCTGCATCTCCTGCATCTCTCGGAACGCCAAGACGTGCAGCTCGGTGCTGAGGTCGACGCGACGCACGTTGACACCCGGCGGCGCCGTGATGACCGCGGGGGCGAAGTTGAGGACCGAGCGCACGCCCGCCGCGACCATCGCGTCGCAGACCTGCTGCGCCGAGCCGGCCGGAGTGGTGATGACGCCGATGAAGACCCGGCGCGAGCGGATCAGCCGGCGCAAGTCGCTCATCGGGCTGATCGCCAGGTCACCGACGGCTCCGCCACCGACGCTGGGGTCGTCGTCGAAGAGGGCGGCGACGTGGAAGCCGCCGGAGGTGAAACCGGAGTAGGCCGCGAGCGCACGACCCAGGTTGCCCATGCCGACGATCGCGACGGGCCAGTCCTGCGACAGGCCGAGGGCGCGGGAGATCTCGACGGCCAGGTGGTCGACCTCGTAGCCCACACCACGGACGCCGTAGGAGCCGAGGTGGCTGAGGTCCTTGCGCAGCTGCGTCGAACGCACGCCGGCGGCCGTCGCGAGCTCCTCGGAGGACACGTTCTTCGTGCCGCGCTCAGCCATGTCGGTCAGAGCGCGAAGGTACGCCGGAAGCCGGGCGACGGTCGCGTCGGGGATCTCTCGACGGATCGCTGGGTCGGCGGACACTGATGCTCACCGGCTCCTTTCGGGCGATGGCCCCCGGACACCCGCGAGCGGGGTGCGTCGTCGACAGGCGCCCGGAGGAAGTGGAGCGCGTGCCGTCAGAGTATGCGTTTGTGAACGTCGGCACAAAGTCGCGCGGCGCCGGCGACCACCCCTCGGACCAAGGTCGGTCGGGCCCTGTGGTACACGTCACCATCGATCGGGACGGGGGCTGGCTCCTCGCGACTGCGGGTCAGCCGCGGCCGAGGGCGGCCCGGAGCCGGTCGGGTGAGACCCGCCAGAAGTCATGCGGCTTCCCGTCGACGAGGGTGACGGGGACCTGCTCCCAGTACTGAGCCCGCAGCTGCTCGTCGTCGTCGATGGACCGCTCCTCCCAGCCGACGCCGACCTCGGCGGCCACGGCCGTCACGATCGCGCGAGCGTCGTCGCACAGGTGACAGCCGGAGCGCCCGATGAGGGTGATCCGGGGCAGGTTCGGTCGGTCGGTCACCCACCCAGTGTGCGGGTGCGTCCCGTTGCTCGCAGTGAATCAGGACGAAGGGGGCGGTACTGTCGCCTTGATGCGACATGCCTGCGAGAGGGTGCGACACTCTCGTCAATGGCAGGCGCACGTCCACTTGAGGGGGTCGACGGCGACGCCGCAGGCTCTGCTGCGGTCGTTTCCGTGCGCTTCGCCATGAACCACCCCATGAACCACCCCATGGACCACCCCATGGACCGCCCCCTGGACCGCCCCCTGGAGGAGGCCTGGCGGGTCCTGCGCGACCAGCTGGCCCTGGTTCTCGCGGACCGGGCCTCCGGAGGGGGCCAGCCCGACCCGCCGCGGTCGTCCGGACCGCGGTTCGAGGGCCACGACGCCGCCCGGGTCGAAGCGTTGGTCGCGCTGGCCCAAGGCGGGGACGCCGAGGCGTACGGCCTGCTGTACGAGCGCTCCGTCGACGTGGTCTACCGCTACGTCATGGTTCGGACCGGCGACCGTCAGCTGTCCGAGGACATCACCTCGGAGACGTTCCTGAAGGCCCTGCGCAATATCGGGTCCTTCCGGTGGCAGGGCCGCGACATCACGGCCTGGTTCATCACCATCGCCCGCAACCTCGTCATCGACCACGGCAAGTCAGCCCGGTTCCGACTCGAGATCACGACCGACGACCTGCTCGACCGCGCCCTCGACCAGGACACACCTGAGGAGCAGGTGCTCCGTCGTCATCGGGACGTCGAGCTTTTCGACGCCCTGCGCAACCTGACGCCCGACCAGGCGGAGTGCATCGTGCTGAGGTTCATGGAGGGGCTGTCCCTTGCGGAGTGCGCGTTCGTGCTGGGCCGCAAGGAGAACGCGGTCAAGCAGCTGCAGCTGCGGGCCATTCGCGCCCTACGCAAGGACCTCGACCGTGCGGGGTGACCGGCCGTGCTGACCTGCGCCGCCGACCGGCTGGAGACCGCGCTGCGTGGGGGAGCCGTGGACCCGGGGGCGGTCGACGATGTCGCCTTCGCCCAGGAGCTGCAGGGTCTCAACCACCTGCTCGTCCCCCTCGGTCCCCCCGTGGCCTTCGTCAATGCGTTGCACGACCGTCTCCTCAGCGAACCCCTCGTCGCCGCGCCTCGCGCGCCGGTGCCGGTGTCGGGTGTCCGGGTCCGGCCGCGGGTGCTGACGTTGGGCGGGGGCCGGCGACGCGGTGTCCGGGTCGCCCTGACCGGGGCTCTGGGCGTGTTGGTCCTGGCGATGGTGGTCGGCGTCGCCGGGCGCTCGTCGCTGCCGGGCCAGCCGTTGTATGCCGCACGACAGCTGGTCGACCACGTCGGGGTCGCGCTCGGGGGTAGTGAGCAGGGCCGGGGGGTGCGGCTGCTCGACGTCGCTGAACGCCACATCGACGACGCCCTGCTGCTGGCCTCAGAGCCGGCACGCTCGACCGTCGACCTGCGCACCTCGTTGACCGACGGGCTGGAGGCGACGCAGGGAGCCCGCCAGACCCTGGTCTCGGACTTCGGCAGCCGCGCCGATCCTCAGTCACTGACCGTCATCGGCGCCTTCGCCGGCCGGGTGCTCCCCCCCATCGCGACCCTCGCGCAGACCGCTCCGGACGTCGCTGATACGGTCCGTGGCCTTCGAGCCCAGGTCGTGTCCATGCGGGACGAGGCGTTGCACCTGCTCGCCGCCTGCACCTCCTGCGGAGCCGCGACCGACGAGGCCCGCCAGCAGCTGGCCACGCTCTCCCCGACGCAGGCGCCGACCACCGCAGCGAGCTCGACGAGCTCGGCGGCCCCGACAGGCCCGGCCGCCTCGGCGAGCCCACCGACCGGCACGAGCGGCGGGGGCGCACCGCTCCCGGCACCCTCGACGGCCTCGGGAGGGGGACCTGGGTCAGTGGGGTCACCGCAACCGTCCACGGCGGCCCGGACGCCGTCGACCTCAGTCCGGCCCGGTGCCACGACGGGGGGCGGGGCGGGCGGCGGTTCCGCGACGGCCGGCCCGACGAACCCCGTTGCGCCGACGCAGGGCTCGACCCCGTCGCCGTCAGCCGTCACCTCTCTCCCGCCCGCCCCGACGTCCCTCCTGCCGACACTGCCGACACTGCCGACACTGCCGACCGTCACTCTGTCGCCGACCCTGCCCACGCCCAGCGTCAGCGCCACCATCACGCTGGGCGGCGTGACCACCACGGCGGCGCTGCCCTGACGCGTTGCGCGCGTCGCCCGGGTCGCCCGGGCGCCCGGTGCACGAGCCGGGCCGCCCGGTGTGGGCGGCGACGAGCTAGAAGAAGACCGACCGGCGCTGCATCAACAGCGAGTAGAGGGTCTGCTGGATCGTCTCGCGCACCCGGTCGGTGAGGTCGAAGATGAGCATCGGGTCGTCGGACGCCCCGTCACCGAGGTCGGCGGTCTCCACCGGCACCCCGAACTCGATGATCCACTTGCTGGGCAACGGGATCAGCCCGAGCGGACCGAGCAGCGGCCAGGTCGGGGTCACCGGCGCATACGGTGCTCCGACGAGCCGGGCGAACGTCTTGAGGTTGCCGAGCATCGGATAGATCTCCTCGGCCCCGACGATGGAGCACGGGATGATGGGGACCCCGGCGCGCATGGCCGAGGCGACGAACCCGCCGCGGCCGAAGCGCTGCAGCTTGTAGCGCTCGCTGAACGGCTTGCCGATGCCCTTGAACCCCTCCGGCCACACCCCGACCAGCTCGCCCTGGGCCAGCAGGCGCTCCGCGTCGGGGTTGGCGGCGAGCGTCGTACCCGACTTGCGGGCCATCTGGGAGACGACCGGTGTCTGGAAGACGAAGTCGGCTCCGAGCATCCGCAGATGACGGTGGGCCGCCGACTCGTCGTAGACCGCGACCTGCGTCATCAGCGAGTCGAACGCCAGCGTGCCCGAGTGGTTCGAGACGACGAGACCGCCGCCCTCAGCCGGGATGTTCTCGATGCCCCGCACCTCGACCCGGAACCAGCTGCGGTAGAGGGGACGGAGGAACGGCAGGAAGGCGTTGACCGTGAAGTCCTCGTCGAACCCGAAGTCGTCGACCTCGAAGTCTCCGGTGAGGCGGCGGCGTAGGAAGGCGAGGGTGCGCGCGACCTGCCGGTCGACGTCGTCGGGCGCCGCACCGGAGGCGGCGACCACGGTCCGCAGGGCAGCGACCCCCGCTTGCACGAGGTCTTCGACGCCGGGCACGACGGTGCGGGCCGACTCCGCGGCACCGACCGGAGGGGCCACGGTCGCCGGCGGGTCGGGCACGGGCTGGAGGGTGCGGGGGGGACGTACCTGCCGGCCGCCCTCCCGCGCCACGACGCGAGCCGACGGCGTGTTGACCCGGGCCACCGGCTTGGGTCGGTGCTTCGCCGGCGCCCGCTTGGTCGCGGGTATGCCGGTCGAGCCGGCAGGGGCGGTCGGGGTCGCCGGGGTGGGGGGCGCCTCGGGCGTCGACCCCAGGTCGGGGACGGCCACGAGGGGCGTCCCGCGACGCCGGGCCCGCTCCCCCGACGCGCGGGCCGCACCGGCCGCGAGCACGTTGCGGGTGGCGCTCGCCCGCTTGGCTGCCGTCGTCTTCTCGGCGACGGTCGTCTTCGCGACCGCTGACGTCTTCTTCGGCGTGGCCGTCTTCTTCGCCGTGGCCGTCTTCTTCGGCGTGACCGTCTTCTTCGCCGTGGCCGCCTTCTTCACCGTGGAGGTCTTCGTGGCTGTCTTCGTGGCGGCCGCCGGCGGCGGCGCGGCTCGTTTCCTCGTCGAGGCCATCAGCCCACCCGTCTGTTGAGCGCGTGGGCCACCGCGTGCGCGGCGGACCCGCCGACACCCTGCACCGCCTGCGCGGCGGCGGAGGCGCCGGGCACGAGGGCCGTCACGTGCTCGGCGTACGCGCGGAACGCCTCGCGGGTCGTGTAGTCCGGCTCGAAGCCGAGCACCTCACGCATCCGCGTCGTGTCGAGTCCGCGGCCGTAGGCGAGGTACTGCATCTGGTCGTCCGAGAAGTCGGCGAGGCCCACCCGTTTGACAAGGCCCCCGAACAACCCGGCAGCCGGCAGCGGGACCGGCAGGATCGGGCGGCCCACCATGGCCGCCGCCTGCTGCACCGTGATGATCCCGGCGCCGGCGATGTTGACGTTGCCGACCGCCTCGGCGGCGGTCGTGGCGAGGACGAGAGCGGCGCTGGCGTCGGCCTCGTGGACGAACTGGAGGCGGGCGTCGAAACCGAGCGGGGCCGGGACCACGGGCAGTGCGAAGTAGTCGGTCATCGACGTGCGGATGCCCGGACCGATGATGTTGGCCAGCCGTAGCGTCGTGATGCCGACGTCGGGACGCCGGCGCGCGAAGCCGCGCACGTAGGTCTCCACCTCGACCGAGTCCTTACCGAAACCGGCGCGGGGCAGCGACTTCGGGCCCATCTCCTCGGTGAACATCGCCGGGTCGCGCGGGGACGAGCCGTAGACCGCCGCGGACGACTTCACCACCAGGCGCTTCAACGTCGTGGCCTTCTGGCAGGCGGCGAGCAGCTGCATGGTGCCGATGACGTTGATCTCCTTCTGGGAGACCCGCCCACCGGCCGACAGGGGCGTGGCGATGACGTTCATGTGCACGACGGTGTCGACGTCGGCCTGGCCGATGATCCGGCCGATCATGGGGTTGCGGATGTCGGCCCGCACGAACTCGGCCCGGCCGATCGAGTGGGGCGGCGGGACGACGTCGACGCCGATGATGCGCTCGACGGACGGGTCAGCCGCCAGGTCGCGCGCGTAGCGGCCCCCCATGTAGCGCGAGACGCCCGTGACCAGCACGACCGAGGCCACGAGCACCCCCTTCCCCATCCGGCACGAGAGAACCCTGCACCTGCCGTCGATCCTACCGAGGAACGACGAAGGCCCCCGCCCGGTGTGCGTGGACAGAGGCCCTGCGTGGCTCGTGCGGGCGTCCCGAAGGGGTCCGGCCGGAGCGGCCGGAGGCTACTTCTTGTTGCGACGCTGGTGACGCGTCTTGCGCAGCAGCTTGCGGTGCTTCTTCTTGGCCATCCGCTTGCGCCGCTTCTTGATGACTGAACCCATGGACTGTCCTCGCGTGTGTGAGTCGTGCCTACCGTGATGTCGGCGGGCAATGGCTTTCGCAGGTCGCGCCGCACAGATCAACCGTCATCGTAGCCGCCTCGGTGACCGCGCCCCAAAACGCGGCTCCCGACCAGGGTGGGGACGAGCCGGTCACGCGGTGTCGACGAAGGCCGTGCGCAGGTACTTGTGGACCTCGCCCTCGGGCACCCGGAACGACCGACCGACCCGCACGGCCGGCAGGTCACCGGCGTGGACCAGGCGATAGACCGTCATCTTCGACACGCGCATGATCGAGGCGACCTCGGCGACGGTCAGGAACCGCACCTCGGCGAGCTGGCGCTCAGTGGACATGATGACCTCGATCTGCCCCTGGCAGCGCCGGCTTCCCCTCCGGCGACCAACTGCGCGGGTTGCAACACGTCACTCTAGGGGCAGGTGTGACGCTTGTGGAAGTAGAGCGTCGCCCAGCCCGTCTCAGGTCAAGCCGACACGCCGTGAAGACCCACGTTTCAGTCGAACCAGACGTCGAGGCCGTGCAGGGGGAAGACGGCCTGTCGGGTCGCCATCACGGCCCGGTCGACGATGTCCTCGGGGTCGTACCCGAGGTCCCACGAGCGCCACCACAGCGGTCCGGCATCGGGTGCCCGGTCGCCCATCCGGGAGGGCGCAGGACGGCCCGTGAGCGTCCGCACGTGCTCACGCCACTCCTCCGGCACCGCTGCGGTCACCTCGATAGGCCGGTGCACGGCGATGGCGGTGAGGTGGGTCCACGTGCGCGGCACGACGTCGACGATCTCGTAGCCACCGCCGCCGAGCGCGACCCAGCGCCCGTCGCATACCTCGTGGCTGAGGTGGTGGAGGGCGAGGGCGGCCTCGCGCTGAGCATCGACGGTCAGGGCCATGTGGGCCAACGGGTCCTGGAGATGGGTGTCGCAGCCATGCTGGGTGACGAGCACCTCGGGTCGGAACGCGCGCACCACGGGCAGCACGGTGGAGTGGAAGGCACGGAGCCAGGCCGCGTCCGAGACCCCCGGCGGCAGGGCGATGTTGACCGCCGAGCCCGCCGCGTCGCCGCCGCCGATGTCACCGGGCCACCCCGTGCCCGGGAACAGCGCCCGACCCGACTCGTGGATCGAGACGGTGAGGACCCGCGGGTCGTCCCAGAACGCCCGCTCGACCCCGTCGCCGTGGTGGACGTCGATGTCGACGTAGGCGACCCGCTCGACGCCGTGGTCCAGCAGCCAGCGGATGCCCACGGCGACGTCGTTGTAGATGCAGAACCCCGAGGCGGCGGCGGGCATAGCGTGGTGCAGCCCACCGCAGAAGTTCACCCCGTGCTGGGTGCGTCCGCTCCAGACGGCCTCGCACAGGTCGCGGGTCCCGGCGACGATGCGCGCGCTGGCGTCGTGCATCCCGGGGAACGCCGGATCATCGTCGGTGCCGAGCCCGTAGGCGTCGTCGGCCTGGTCGGGGGCGGCCGACGCGGCCTTGACCGCGGCGACGTAGGCGGGGTCGTGCACGGTCTCCAGCAGTGCGTCCGAGGCCGGTTCCGGCGTGATCAGCCGGACCCCTGGGACGGCGAACAGGCCGAAGGCATCACACAGCCGGGCGGTGAGGTCGAGCCGCACCGGCGACATCGGGTGGGTCGGGCCGAAGTCGTAGCGCGTGAAATCGCGGTCCCAGACGACCTCGGCCTGCAGGGTCATGCCGTGACGTTACCGTCCGCTCCCCGGCGACCGGGACGTCACCGCACCCTCAGCCCCCACAGGTTGACCGGACGCCCCCGGTCGGCGCCGAGCGGGAGCACCATAGCGATCTCCTCCTCGCCGTCGTCGGACGCGACCCGCATCGGACGACGGAAGTCGGTGGGACGGAAGCCGATTCCGCTGGCGAAGGCGACCGCCCGGCCGTTGTCGGTGCCCACCCAGTAGGTGACATGGGTCCGGCCGTCCTGACGCGCGCGCTCGGCGCTGGCCTCGACGAGCTTCGTCGCCACACCGGTGCCGCGGGCCGCGGGGGCCACCCACAGGCCGAAGATCTCGGCCACCCGGCCGTCCTCGTCCTTGCCCTCGTCCTTGCCCTCGCCCCTGCCCTCGCCCTCGCCCAGGCTGACGACCCCGAGCCGGCTGGGTTCGCCGTCGGAGCCGTCGCCCTCGGCCAGCAGCCGCGCGGACCGTCTCAGCCGCAGCCGCCAGAAGTCCTCGGCGTAGCCCTGCTCCTCCTCCAGACTCGCCGCGAACGCGTCCGGGGCGTCGTTGAGGGCGGCCAGCCGAATGGCCCTGAAGGCGGCCCAGTCGTCCTCACCGAGAACGCGAACGGTCACGTCGGTCATGGTCGTCAGCCTTGCAGATCGGAGGGGTCGTGCGGCATTCGGGTCTCTGGTTCCGTCACGTCACAGCGCATACGCAGCTCCGTCAGCTCAAACCTGCGCGGGTGGGGTTTCGCCTCGCCGGTGAACCGGAAGCCCATCCGTTCGTAGAGGCCGATCGCGGGGTCGTTGCCGCTCGTCACCTCGAGCACCACGTGCTTCCGGCCACGGGCTCGCGCCTCGTCGAGGACGGCCCGCACCAGACGGTCGCCGACCCCTCGGCCTCGCGCTTCCGCCGTGACGTACATCGCCACCAGAGTCAGCGTGTCGTCGGGCTCCTCGGCGTCGACGAACGCGCCGACCGAACCCACGACGTCGTCGCCGAGGCGAGCCTGGATGTGGTGCTGGCCGGCGATCCGGCTGCGCCAGGTGGCCTCGTCGAAGCCCGCCACGTCGGCGTACCGGGTCCAGAACGCGTCGGGCGCGTCGAGGAGCATCTCGAGCCGTAGGGCCCGGTGGCTGGCCCAGTCATCGGGCCGCACCCGGTGCAGCGCGACGTCGGGGTCGTCAGTCAAGACCGGCGGCCAGCTCGCGCGAACGGGACGCGGCCGCCTCCATGGCCGTGATGAAGGCGGCGCGCACCTTGTGGTCGTCCAGCTGCCTGAGGGCGGCCACGGTCGTGCCACCGGGTGACGAGACCCGTTCGCGCAGCACGGTGGGGTGCTCGCCGGTCTCCTTGAGCATGGTCGCCGCGCCGAACAAGGTCTGGACGACGAGCTCGGTCGAGATCTGACGCGGCATACCGAGCACCACTCCGGCCTCGATCATGGCCTCGACGACGTAGAAGATGTAGGCCGGTCCGCTTCCGGAGATCGCGGTGACCGCGTCCTGGTACTTCTCGGGCACCTGGACGACCTTGCCGCAGGACCGGAGCATCGCCTCGGCCTCCTGCAGGTGCTCTTGCGTGCAGTGCCGTCCCGGCGAGATGGCGGCCATGCCCTGGTCGACGAGCGCCGGGGTGTTCGGCATGACCCGCACCACCGACGAGCCCTCGGGGAGGCGGGACTCGAGGTAGGCCGTCGGGATGCCGGCGGCGAGCGACACGACGAGGTTGCCCGGCGCGACATGGTCACGGATCTCGGAGAGCAGCCCGTCCATGTCCTGCGGCTTGACGACGAGCACGATGACGTCGGCCTGCGCCGCGGCGTCCGCGTTGTCCAGCACCGCGACGCCGTACTTGGCGTTGAGCCGCTGGGCGTGCTCGACACGCTTCTCGGTGATGACGAGGTCGGCGACGTCGCGTCCGGAGCGGACCAGCCCGGAGAGCAGCGTCTCACCCATGACGCCGGCGCCGAAGATCGCGGTGACCGCCATGTCGGCCCCGTCAGCCCTTGGTGGCGACGCCGCGCAGGAAGAACGCGAGGTTGCCGGGCTTCTCGGCCAGCCGACGCATGAGGTAGCCGTACCACTGCTCGCCGTAGGGGATGTAGACGCGCACCTGGTCACCGCGGTCGGCGATGCGCTGCTGCTCCTCCGGCCGGATGCCGTAGAGCATCTGGTACTCGAACGACTTCGGGTCGCGGCCGTGCTTCGCCGCGAGCGCCCCGGCGATCTCGACGAGCCGCGGGTCGTGGGTGGCGAGCATGGGATACCCCTGACCGGCCATGAGCACCTTGAGGCAGCGCACGTAGGCCTTGTCGACCTCGAACCCCTGGTAGGCCACGGAGTCGGGCTCCTTGTAGGCCCCCTTGCACAGACGCACCCGGCTGCCCTCGCCCGCCAGGTCGGCGCAGTCGGCCTCGGTGCGGTGCAGGTATGCCTGGAGCACCGCGCCGACGTCGGGGAAGTCCTGCCGCAGCTCGCGCAGGGTCTCCAGCGTCGCGTCGGTGGTGGTGTGGTCCTCCATGTCGAGCGTCACGGTGGTGCCGGCATCGGCCGCCGCCTGGCATACCTGCCGGGCGTGCTCGAGGGCGACCCGCTGGCCGTCGTCCGGAAGGGCCTGGCCCACGGCGCTCAGCTTGAGGGAGACCTCGACGACGCCCCCCGAGGTCAGGCCCTCGGCCGCGAGGGCGGAGAGCAGGCTCAGGTAGGCGTCGCGGGTGTGCTGAGCGTGAGCGAGGTCGGTGGTGTCCTCGCCGAGGTAGTCGATGGTGGCCATCCGGTGGGTGGCGGCGAGGTCCTGGGCCGCGGTCACGGCGTCTCGTGTGCCGGCCCCGGGCACGAACCGCCGCACGACCGCCCGGCTGACCGGCGCCTGCTCGACCAGGTCGCGCACCCGGGTCGAGTCGGCCAGGTGCAGCAGCCCGTTGCGCAACACGTCAGTGGCGTCCACGGGGAGCAATCTATCCCGCCCGCCGGGCGGCCTCGCCTCACGACCTCGGTCGCCGGCCCGCCAGTCGTAGGGTCCCGTCATGCCGACGTCGCTGTCGTTCGAGGAGCACGGTGAAGCCCTGGGTGGCGCGTGGAGCGTTCTGCGGGACAATGCAGCGCGGGCGGGGCTGGACGCCGCGGTGCCCAGCTGCCCCGGCTGGCGGGTCCTCGACCTGGTGTCCCATCAGGGGATGGTGCACCGCTGGGCGACGGGCCTCCTGCGCGGCCACCGGGTGGACGAGCGCACCGACGAGATCCTCGACCAGGGCCTGCGGGCGCCTGATCCGTTGGGCTGGTTCGACGAGGGGGCGCGCGACCTGCTGGCCGCGCTCGCCCTGGCCCCCGACGACCCTGAGGCCAGGTTCTTCCTGCCCGACGCACCGGCCGGGAAGGCCGCGTGGGCGCGTCGCCAGTGCCACGAGACGACGATCCACGCCGTCGACGCCATGGCCGCGGCACTGGGCCGGGTGCCCCCGGCGGCGCAGACGTGGCTGCGTCCGGGGCTGGCGCACGACGGGGTCGACGAGCTGCTGTGCGGCTTCGTGGCCCGGAGCCGGGTGCGGCTTCGGTCCGACCGGCCGTATGCCGTTGTGGTGCGGGCGTCGGACACGGGCGGGGTGTGGACGATGCGGGTGTCCGGCGATCCGGTGGTCACGACAGTGGGCGACCGGCATACCGAGGTCGGCGAGGAGGTCGACGGGGTCGCTCGGGTCGCTCGGGTCGCTCGGGTCGCGCGGGTCACGCGGGTTGTTGAGATCGCGGGCACCGCGGCCCAGCTCTACCTCGGGCTGTGGAACCGCGGCGACGAGCTCAGCGTCAGCGACCTGGATTTCCTCGACGAGTGGCGCCGGGACGTCACCGTCGGTTGGTGACTCAGGCCGGGTCGACGAGGTAGCGCTGGAGGGTCGGCCCGATCCACCGTACCAGGTCGTCGTGGCTCGCGTCGACCACCGGCGACAGCCGCAGGAGGTAGCGGGACGTGGCCATCCCGACGAGCTGCGTGGCGGCCATCCCCCCGCGCAGGTGGGCGTCCGAGACACCGGTGCGCCGCGTCACCTGGCCGACGATGTCCTGGACGAGCACCCGCCTCATGACCGCGGCGACGTCTTCGTTGGTCTGGGCGGCCCGCAGCATCGCGACCAGGCGCTCACCGTTGTCGGGGTCGTCCCACACCGCGAGGAACGTGCGAACGATTCTGTCTCCCAACGTTTCCAGCGGACCGTCGAGGACACCCGCGATGACGATCCGGGGATCCACCCGGGTGAGCACGACCGCCTGGGCGAACAGGTCGGCCTTGCCGTCGAAGTAGTGGTGGATAAGGGCCGCGTCGACGCCGGCGTTGCGGGCCACGGCGCGCAGGGTGGTGGCGTCGTAGCCCTTGTCGGCGAACTCGGCCCGGGCCGCCTCCACGATGAGGCTGCGGGTGTCCTCGCTGGCCGGACGACGTCCGCGACGAGTCGCCGCTGGTGGCCGGTCGGGCGTCATCAGACCTCCGCCCGGCCGACAGCGGCGAAGTGCAGCCGGGCGAAGGCCAGGGCCGCAGCGAGGTCCACCTCGCGCGCTTCGAGCGACAGCCGGCGGGTGCTCACCTCGACGACGATCGACCCGTCGAAACGGTGGTCGGCTAGGTGCTCCAAGAGCTCGCCGCACGGCTGCGTCCCACGCCCCGGCACGAGGTGCTCGTCGCGGGGGGAGCCCGAACCGTCGGCCAGGTGGATGTGGGCGAGCCGGTCACCGAGGGCCAAGGCCATGCCCATGGCGTCGGAGCCGGCCGTTGCGGTGTGGGACAGGTCGAGCGTCACGTGGTCGTAGGCCTGGCCGACCGGGTCCCAGTCGGGCAGGTAGGCCAGCATCTCGCGCTGCCCCGCCCGCCACGGGAACATGTTCTCGACCGCCAGCCGGACGCCGGTGTCGTTCTCGCGCAGCGCGACCCCGTCCACGAACTCCGCCGCGTAGTCGCGCTGCCAGCGGAAGGGCGGGTGCAGCACCACGGTCGGGGCCCCCAGCTCGAGGGCCATCTCGATGCTGCGGTCCACCTTGCTCCAGGGGTCGGAACCCCAGACCCGTTGCGTGAGTAGCAGAGTCGGCGCATGAATGGAGAGGACCGGCATACCGTGCAGCTCGCTCAGGGCCCGCACGGCACCGGCCTCCTGCGACACGGGGTCGGTCCAGACCATCACCTCGACCCCGTCATAACCGAGGCGGCTGGCCAGGTCGAAGGTGGCCGCGCAGGCGTCGGGGTAGACCGAGGCGGTGGAGAGGCCGATGCGCACGTCGGCGGCCGCGGTCATGGGGCCATTCTCCGGTATGCGCGGGGTCCGGGGCAGTCGGGACGTCCGGGGATGCGGCCTGGGGGCTGGTCAGCCTGCGGCCCGAGACGGGTCAGAGTGCGCGTCAGAGTGCGTCTGGTGCTGTCCTGACGACACCAGACGCACTCTGATCCGCACTCTGACCTCACTCGTCCCGGCTGGTGTTGCCCCCAACCAGGCAGGTGAGGGCGCGGCGACAACGGCCGGTTCGAGTGCGCCTAGGGTTGGCCTGTGGCCGAAGTCCCGCTGGACATGCCCCGGATCTGGGTGGAGTTCGCCGACCCCGACGGCGCGGGGCAGCGGTTCCGCTGTGACCTGACCTGGCTCACGTCGAACTGGATGTGCATCTACGGCAACGGTTGTGAGGGGATCTACGCCGACCGCCCGGACGACGGCTGCTGCACGCTCGGTGCCCACTTCACCGAGGACGCCGACTACGAGCGGGTCGCGAAGGTCGCCGCCGAGCTCGGGCCGGACGAGTGGCAGTACCGCGACACGGCATACCGAAACGGCCGGATCCGCAAGGCCACCTGGACGGAGCCGGAGGACGGCGCGACCAAGACGAGGGTCGTCGACGGGGCCTGCGTGTTCCTCAACCGGCCCGGCTTCCCCGCCGGGGCCGGCTGCGCGTTGCACCAGCACGCGGTGCGCCAGGGGCTGCCGGCGACGTCGCTCAAGCCGGAGGTCTGCTGGCAGCTGCCGATCCGCCGCAGCTACCGCACGGTCGAGCTGGCCGACCAGACGAGCTACCTCGAGGTGTCGATCTCCGAGTACGACCGGCGTGGCTGGGGTCCCGGCGGACACGATCTCGACTGGTACTGCTCAGGGAACCCCGAGGCGCACGTCGGTCGCGAGCCGGTCTACCGGTCCAACCAGGTCGAGCTGGTCGAGCTCATGGGCGCGAACGCGTACGAACAGCTCGTCGTCCGCTGCGAGGCGCACCTGCGGTCGGTGACCGCCGCCCGCCGGATCGGCAACCGCAAGCTGCTGCCGCTGCTGGTGCACCCCGCGACGCTCGCCGCACAGGACGTCCGGAGCGCAGAACGCACGTCGGCCGTGAAGGTGGAGAAGCGGGCGAAGGCGGTCTCGAGCGCGATGACGGGGAAACGCGGGAAGCGCCAGTCGCGCTGATGGCGCGAGCCGCTCCCACCCCCGTTCCCGGCCCGATCCCGAGCCCGAACATCTGGGAGTCGCCCGACACCTACGAGCTGGAGAACCGCGGTGTCGACCGGGCGGGGGCGATCGAGGCGGCGATGCGGGACGTGCAGGACTGGGCGGGGCTGGATGTGCTCGACGTCGGGTGCGGGACGGGGTTCCACCTGCCAGGGTTCGGGGCGACGGCGCGCTCGGTGGTCGGGGTCGAACCGCACCCACCGCTGCTGGCCCGGGCGGCGACGCGGGTCGCGGGGCTGGCGAACGTCAGCGCCGCGGCCGGTTCGGCCGAGGCGACGGGCCTGGTGGCAGGCAGCATCGACGTCGCGTACGCACGCTGGGCGTACTTCTTCGGGCCGGGCAGTGAGCCGGGACTCGCCGAGCTGGACCGCGTCGTACGCCCGGGCGGGGTCGCGTTCGTCATCGACAACGATGCGAGCCGGTCGACGTTCGGTCGGTGGTTCCAGGAGTCGCTGCCGCACTATGACGACGAGGCGGTGACGCGGTTCTGGGTGCGGCGGGGGTGGACGAGGGTCGCCCTCGAGACGGCGTGGACCTTCGACTCACCGGCGGACTTCGCGGCGGTGTTGCGCATCGAGCTCACAGCTGCGCAGGCCGACCGGATCCTCGACGCCGAACCCGACCGCACGTCCGTCGACTATGCGGTGAACCTGTGGTGGCGGCGGTTCTGACGGCCGCGTCAGTGCCGGTCGGTGCCGGTATGCATGATGTCCCGGTGACGACGATCGTGTTCCTCCACGCCCACCCCGACGACGAGTCGACCCAGACGTCCGGTTCGATGTCCCGCGCCACCGCGGCGGGTGACCGGGTCGTCGTCGTGTACGCCACAAACGGTGACCACGGGGAGGCGCCCGACGACCTCGGCGAGGGTGAGACGGTCGTCGACCGGCGGCATACCGAAGCCGAGGCCTCGGCCCGCGCGACCGGGACCCAGCGGGTCGAGTGGCTTGGCTACGCCGACTCGGGGATGACCGGCTGGGAGCAGAACTCGGCCGCAGACGCCCTGCACGAGGCCGACGTCGAGGAGGGGGCGGCCCGCCTGGTGGGGATCCTCGACGAGGAAGACGCGGACGTGCTCGTCGGCTACGACTGGCACGGCAACTACGGCCACCCCGACCACGTGAAGGTGCACCACATCGCCCACCGGGCGGCCGACCTCGCGGCGCGGCGGCCCCGGCTGCTGGAGTCGACGATGAACCGCGACCGGATGCGTGCAGCGGGTGAAGCGGCGCGGGAGGCGGCGCGCGCCGCCGGGGATGAGGGGTCCGAGGCCGCCGCCGACGCAACCGAGGAGACCCAGCCGGAGGCCGACTTCGACGTCGACCGGCCGATGGACGACGGCAACCCGCTGGGGACGCCCGAGGCGGAGATCAGCTGGGAGGTCGACGTGTCCGGGTTCCTGGCGCAGCGCCGGGCCGCCGTCGCCGCGCACGCCAGCCAGAAGACCGACACGGCGTGGATGACGGCGATGCCGGACGACCAGTTCGCGCTGATGTTCGGGACGGAGTTCTACATCGAGCCGGGCCGGCCTGGTCCGGTCCAGGAGGGGTGGCCGTTTCGGCCGCTGGACTGATCGGCAGGGCCGGCACCAGACATGTCGCGCCACCCCACCCCGGACGAACTGGCCAAAGGTCACCTCTGGCCGTTCTTGCGCCGCGAGAGGTCACCCTCTGTCGTCTCGAGCCGCCCCAGACGCCCACTCTTGACCTCTCAGCGAAGCGGACGGCCCCCTTGACCCGCCAAAGGTGACCTTTGGCCGGACAAGGGGGCGGAGGGGGACTGACGGGACTGGCGGGTCCTGGCGGGTCCTGGCGGGTCCTGGCGGGTCCTGCCGGGTCCTGCCGGGTCTTGCCGGGTCTTGCCGGGTCCTGCCGGGACTGGCGGGTCCCGCAGGTCCTACGGGTCGACGCGGGGGTGTCGGTGGGGTCGCCTACGGTCGTGGCCATGGCATCCAGGACGATGGCGCGCGCACCCGGTTTCCGCTGCGCCGAGTGCGGCTGGACGACCGTCAAGTGGGTCGGGCGCTGCGGCGAGTGCCAGGCGTGGGGGTCGGTGTCCGAGATCGGTGCCACGGTCGTCCGCACCACCGCGGCCACCTCGATCGCCCGGCCGGCCCTGCGGATCGGCCAGGTCGATGTCAACCGGGCGGCCAGCCGCAGCACGGGCGTGAGTGAGTTCGACCGGGTGCTCGGCGGGGGCCTGGTCCCCGGCGCCGTCGTCCTCGTCGCCGGCGAACCAGGGATCGGCAAGTCGACGCTGCTCCTCGACGTCGCGGCCCGGGCGGCCCGGGGCGGTCAGGACGTGCTCTACGTCAGCGGAGAGGAGTCGGCCGCCCAGGTGCGGATGCGGGCCGAGCGGATCGAGGCGATGGCCTCTTCGCTCTTCCTCGCCGCCGAGACCGACCTGGCCACCGTCCTCGGCCAGATCGCCACCCTGCAGCCCGACCTCGTCATCGTCGACTCGGTGCAGACCATCGCCAGCAGCGAGGTCGACGGGTCGGCGGGCAACGTCAGCCAGGTCCGCGAGGTCGCCGCCAGCCTCATCCAGGCGGCCAAGAGCCGCGGCACGTCAGTGCTGCTCGTCGGCCACGTGACCAAGGACGGCAGCATCGCCGGGCCGCGGGTGCTCGAGCACCTGGTCGACGTCGTCGTCCAGTTCGAGGGCGACCGCCACTCCCGGCTGCGCCTGGTCCGCGCCGTGAAGAACCGCTACGGCCCCACCGACGAGGTCGGCTGCTTCGACCTGTCCGACGTCGGCATCGTCGGCCTCGCCGACCCGAGCGGACTGTTCCTGTCCCACCGCGACGTGTCCGTCCCGGGCACCTGCGTCACGGTCACGCTGGAGGGCCGGCGACCGCTCGTCGCCGAGGTGCAGGCGCTCATCGTGCAGAGCAAGATCCCCTCGCCCCGCCGGGCGACCAACGGCCTCGACTCGTCGCGGGTGGCGATGATCCTCGCGGTGCTCGAACGGCGGGCCGGCATCCAGGTCGGGGCCAGCGACGCCTACGTGGCCACCGTCGGCGGCGTCCGGATCGGCGAACCCGCCGCCGACCTCGCCGTCGCCCTCTCGGTGGCCAGCTCGGTCGCCGACGCCGCCCTGCCCCCGCACACCGTCGCCTTCGGCGAGGTCGGCCTGGCCGGCGAGATCCGCCCGGTCTCCGGTATGCCGCGGCGCCTCGCCGAGGCCGCCCGGCTGGGGTTCCGCACCGCTTACGTCCCGCGGGGCGTCATCGGTTCGGGTTCGCTCCCCGACGGCCTCCGGGTCCATGAGGTGCCCGATCTCGCGACGGCGGTGGTCAACGCCTTGAACCTGCCGCGCCGTTAGACTCCCGGCGGGCCGTGCGCGCCACGGACGGGCATACCGGCTCGTCAGGCGCGGGACGGCCGAGCCGAAAGATGGAGGGAAGGCCGTGGTCGCGGAACGCAACGGCGACGACCTGCTGCTCGCCACCCTGGCGGCCGTCGCCCCCGGCACCGAGCTGCGCGACGGCCTCGAGCGCATCCTCCGCGGCCGCACCGGCGCGCTCATCGTGCTGGGCAACGACCGGGTCGTCGAGTCGATCAGCAGCGGCGGCTTCCCCCTCGACATCGAGTTCGCCGCCACCCGGCTTCGTGAGCTGTCGAAGATGGACGGCGCGATCGTCCTCGACCGCGACGGCTCGCGGATCCTGCGGGCCAACACCCAGCTCGTGCCCGACGCCAGCATCGAGACCTCGGAGTCCGGCACCCGGCACCGCACCGCCGAACGGGTGGCCATCCAGACGGGGTTCCCGGTCATCTCGGTGAGCCAGTCGATGCAGATCATCGCGCTCTATGTCGCCGGTCGTCGGCACGTCGTCGAGGGCAGCGCGGCGATCCTGTCCAAGGCCAACCAGGCCCTGCAGACCCTGGAGCGCTACAAGTCCCGCCTCGACGAGGTGACCGGCACCCTGTCGGCGCTGGAGATCGAAGATCTCGTCACCGTGCGTGACATGGCGAGCGTGCTGCAGCGCCTCGAGATGGTCCGGCGGATCAGCGAGGAGATCTCCGACTACGTCGTCGAGCTCGGCGACGACGGCCGGCTGCTCCGCCTGCAGCTCGAGGAGCTGGCCGGCGGCCTGGGCAACGACCGCGAGCTCGTCATCCGCGACTACCTCGACGCCACGAAGTCGACCAAGACGGTCGACGAGGCGCTGGCCGCGCTGATGGAGCTCTCGTCGACCGAGCTGCTCGACCTCAACGCCGGCGCGCGGGCGGTGGGCTTCACCATCGTCGGCGACGCCCTCGACAGCGCCGTCAGCCCGCGCGGCTACCGGCTCCTGACCAAGGTGCCCCGACTGCCGGGAGCCATCGTCGACCGGCTCGTCGACCACTTCGACTCGCTGCAGCGGCTGCTGGCCGCCAACCTCGAGGACCTCATGAGCGTCGGCGGGGTCGGCGAGAGCCGGGCCCGCGCCGTCCGTGAGGGGCTTTCGCGCCTGGCCGAGTCGAGCATCCTCGAGCGCTACGTCTGAGGTGACCGAGCCGCTCACGCTCGCGACCTCGCTGCCGCAGCTGCACGAGCGAGTCCTCGGCTGGTATGCCGCCAACGCCCGCCCGCTGCCGTGGCGCCACCCCGACGCGACCCCGTGGGGCGTCCTGCTGTCCGAAGTCATGTCGCATCAGACCCCCGTCGCCCGGGTCGAACCGGTGTGGCACGAGTGGCTGCGTCGCTGGCCCAGCCCGGCGGACCTTGCGGCCGCTCCGGCCGGGGACGCGGTACGCGCGTGGGGACGCCTCGGCTACCCCCGCCGGGCCCTGCGGCTGCACGAGGCCTCCCGCGCCATCGTCGAGCGGCACGGCGGCGAAGTGCCGCGCACCGTCGACGAGCTCCTCACGCTGCCTGGGATCGGCGCCTACACCGCGGCGGCGGTCGCCTGCTTCGCGTACGCGGAACCCACGGTGGTCGTCGACACGAACGTCCGCCGCGTGGTGGTCCGCACCCTCAAGGGGCATGCGCACGCCGCGCCGGCGACGACCCGCGCCGAGGTGGACCTGGCGCGGGCCGCCCTGCCGTCAGATCCCGACGATGCCGTCGTCTGGAACGTCGCCGCCATGGAGCTCGGCGCCCTGGTGTGCACGGCGCGCACCCCCCGGTGCGGGGACTGCCCCGTCGCCGACCTGTGCGCGTGGAACCAGGCCGGGCGACCGGCATACGCCGGTCCGCCACGGCGGGGACAGGCCTGGCACGGCACCGACCGACAGGCCCGCGGGGCGCTGCTGGGCGTGTTGCGGGCGGCTGAGGAGTCCGTGCCTGCTGAGGCTCTGGCTGAAGCCTGGCCGGAGGAGGCCCAGCGGATGCGGTGTCTCGACTCGCTCGTCGCCGATGGTCTCGTCGAGCCGCACGACGGGCACCACTACCGCCTCCCCGCCTGACCCGGATCGGGCAGGGGCGCGCCGACCGAGGGTCGGGCACGACTGTCACCGCGGGGGCACGTGATGTCGTACCCCGCCGTGAAATTCGTGGCCCCCGCTGACGCCGGTGCCGCCCGCGGACCTGCTCAGCCCTCAGACCGGCGGGGTGAGACCCAGCGCGTCCAGGGCCCGGGCCAACACGTCGGGCTCGGAGCCGCCGCCCGGCACCGTCACGCCCGGCTCGTCGGGCTCCAGCGGCTCGAGCGTGGCCAGCTGGCTGGGCAGGAGGGACGGCGGCATGTAGTGCCCCGCCCGGTGCTCCAGCCGGTCGGCGATGGTCTCGGTCGGCACCGTGACGTGCAAGAACCGGACCGCGGGCCGGCCCTCGCGCAACAGGTCGCGGTAGGCCCGGCGCAGCGCCGAGCACGTGACGACGGCGGAGCGCCCGGCCGCCTCCTGCTCGCTCATCCAGTCGCCGATGAGCCGCAGCCATGGCCACCGGTCATCGTCGGTCAGGGGTGTGCCCGCGTGCATCTTGGCGACGTTGGCCTCGGGATGGAACGCGTCTCCTTCGGCGAATAGCCAGCTCATGCTCACGGCGACGCCCTTGGCCACGGTCGTCTTCCCGGACCCGGACACGCCCATGACGACGACGAGATCCGGGCCCCAGGTCGGGGGGACAGCTCCATCGGCGGCCATGGCGCCACCCTAGCCACGACCGACCCGCTGGCGGCGCAGCATCCGGCCGGTTGCCCGTCCCCCGGCTCGGGAGTAAGTTCTCGCGTTTGTGCGTGCAGCGGTCCGGACGGTCTGGGTGCTCGCCCGAGCCGGGTTCCGCCGCTACTCGACCTACCGGCTGGCCACGCTCGCCGGCATCCTCACCAACAGTGTCTTCGGCCTCATCCGCGGGTCGATCATGCTGGCCGCCGTCGCCGCCGCGGGTGGCACCGTCGCCGGCTACTCCTCCGCGCAGGCCAGCTCGTTCGTGTGGTGGGGGCAGGGGCTCATCGCCTGCGTCGGCCTGTTCGGCTGGACGGAGGTCTCAGACCGGGTGCGCTCGGGAGACATCGCCGTGGACTTCGCCCGCCCGCTCGACCCGCAGGTCGCCTACCTGGGGGCCGACCTCGGCCGGGCGGCGCTGCAGCTGCTGACCCGGGGGGTCCCGACCGTGGCCATCGGCGCCCTGTTGTTCGGGATCGCGCCACCCCGGAGCGCTGGGGTCGCGGCGCTGGCGGTCGTCAGTGTCGTCCTCGCCGTCGTCATCTCGTTCGGCTGCCGGTATGCCGTGAACCTCGCCGCGTTCTGGCTGCTCGAGAACCGCGGGCCACAGCTCGTCTACATCGTCGTCAGCGGGCTGCTCGCCGGCCTCTACGTGCCGGTGGCCTGGTTCCCGCCGTGGCTGGCGACGCTGGCCGCGTGCACGCCGTTCCCGTCGATGCTCCAGACGCCGATCGACCTGCTGGGCGGCCGTGCCGGTCCCGCGGAGGCGGTCCGCCTCCTCGCCGTCCAGCTCGCCTGGGCCGGCGGTGCCCTCCTCCTGGGGCAGGCCCTCACCCAGCGCGGTCGGCGGGTCCTGGAGGTGCAGGGTGGCTGACCTGCGCCACGACGCCCACGCCTACCGCGTCATCCTCGGTGCCCGCTGGCGCGCGCAGACGACCTACCGCGGCTCCTTCGCCACCGACGTCCTGGGCACCGTCGGCATCGGCGTCGTCGACCTCGCCGAGATCTACGTGATCTTCCACAACGTCACCGTCCTCGGCGGGCTGACGTTCCCGCAGGCCCTGGTCGTCTTCGCCCTGGCCACGATGGCGTTCTCGCTGGCCGACCTGCTTGTCGGCCACCTCGACACCCTCCCGACCTTCATCCGGGCGGGCACGGTCGACGCGTTCTACCTGCGCCCCCTGTCGCTGCTCGGCCAGCTCGTCACCAGCGACCTCTCGCTGCGGCGGATCGGACGCCTGTCCGTCGCCCTCGTCGTCCTCTCCATCGCCGTCCGCGTGAACGGCCTGCCCGTCACCCCACGCACCGTGCTGCTGGCCGGTGCCACCGTGGTCACCGGCGCCGTCATCGTGGGCGCCCTGTTCGTCGCCGCGGCCGCGCTGCAGTTCTTCCTCGTCGAGGGCAGCGAGGTCACCAACGCCTTCGTCTACGGCGGCTCGTACGCGTCGCAGCAGTCCGCGCAGGTGTTCCCCCACCCGCTCCGGCTGCTGTTCTCGTTCGTCGTGCCGGCGGCGTTCATCGCCTACCTCCCCACCGTCGTGCTGCTCGACCTCCCGGGCGCCGCCCTCCTGCCGGCCTGGCTGGGGTGGCTCGCTCCGGTCGTTGCGATCGCGACGTGGGGCGTCGCGCTGCTGCTCTGGCGCGCCGGGATCCGCCACTACCAGGGAGCCGGCGGATGAACGCCGGTCCGATCGTCGCGCTGCAGGGGCTCACCAGGGAGTTCCGCGGGCGGAGCCGGCCGCGGGGCGGCCCACCCCTGCGCGCGGTCGACGACATGACGTGGCAGATCCAGCCCGGTGAGGCCGTCGGCTACATCGGGGCCAACGGGGCCGGCAAGTCCACGACGATCAAGATGATGACCGGCATCCTGCGGCCGACCACCGGCTCCGTGCGCACCTGCGGCGTCGACCCGATGCGCCACCGCCGTGAGGTCGCCCGCCGGGTCGGCGTGGTCTTCGGCCAGCGCTCGCAGCTGTGGTGGGACCTGCCGCTGCACGAGTCGTTCACGATCCTCGGGGCCATCCACGCACTGCCGGCCGACCGCGTGCGGGCCCGGGCCGCCGCCCTCGTCGAACAGCTCGAGATGGGCGACACGCTCACGACGCCGGTACGCCAGCTGTCACTGGGGCAGCGGATGCGGGCCGAGATCGCCGCGGCCCTCCTGCACTCCCCCGAGCTGCTGGTCCTCGACGAGCCGACCATCGGCCTCGACGTGCTGAGCAAGCAACGGCTACGCGAGTTCCTGCGCGCCGAGCGGGCGGAGCGCGGGACGACCCTGCTGCTCACCACCCATGACATGGGCGACGTCGTGCGGCTGTGCGAGCGGGTCCTCGTCGTCGACCATGGCCGGCTCGCCTTCGACGGCACCCTCCCCGCGCTCGCCGGAACGGTCGGCGCCCGCCGCGTCCTCGTCGTCGACCTGGCCGCGCCGGCCCCGCCACTCACTGGCATACCCGAGACCACGCTGCTGACCACCGAGGCCGACGGGATGCGCCAGCGTCTCGCGTTCGACGCGGCGGCGACGACCGCGGGCACGGTCCTCGCCGGGGTCAGCGGGCGCGCCGAGGTGCGGGACCTCGCCATCGAGGAGCCGGACATCGAGGACGTCGTCCGCCGGATCTACTCCGCCACACGGTGACCGTCGGCTCCGACGCTCTGCGTACCGTGACCTCATGTGTGACACCGCGCGCGAGACGCCGCCCGACCTCGCCCCCGAGAACCCCGAGAACCCCTTTCCCCGGGGGTTCTTCCGCCGGGACGACGACTCCTCGGACGGCCGTTTCTATGGGGCGCCGCGGCTCGTCACCCACATCGACGACGCGGCGATCGAGGCGGTCGGCGCGCTCTACACCGAGCTCGGCGTCGACGGGTCGGCCGGGCAGCCGCGGCGCGTGCTCGACCTCATGTCGTCGTGGGTCTCCCACCTGCGCACGGCCCCCACCGAGCTCGTCGTCCTCGGCCTCAACGCGGACGAGCTGGCCGCCAACCCGATGGCGACCGAACGGGTCGTCCAGGATCTCAACGCCGACCCCACACTGCCGTTCGCGGACGGCAGCTTCGACGCGGTGCTGTGCTGCGTGTCGGTGGACTATCTCGTCGACCCGGTGGCCGTCCTGCGGGATGCGGCGCGGGTGCTGCGACCCGGCTCCCCCGTGGTCGTCACCTTCTCCAACCGGTGCTTCCCGACCAAGGCCGTCCACGGGTGGCTGGCCACCGACGACATCGGGCGGGTGGCGATCGTCGCCGCCTACCTGCGGACCGCCGGTGGGTACGACGCGCCCGAGGCCGCGCTGCGCACACCCGACTGCCCCGCATACCGGGGCGACCCGCTCTACGCCGTGGTCGCCCGCCGGTCGGGTTGAACCTCCTACCCTGAAGGGCCATGAGCCGATTCACCGGCATCCCGGCCGACGCTGTCTCGTTCTACGCCGAGCTGGAGGAGAACACGACGCGGGAGTGGTTCGCGGCCCACAAGGACCGCTACGAACGATCGGTGCGCGAGCCGCTCGTGGCCCTGACCGACGCCCTCGAGGCGGAGTTCGGCCCGGCCCGGCTCTTCCGCCCCTACGTCGACGTGCGCTTCCGCACCGACAAGACCCCGGTGAAGACCGAGCAGGCCGCGGTCGTCGAGGGGAGCACGGCGAAGGGGGGAGGCGCCACCGAGGGGATGGGCTACTACCTCCAGATCAGCGCCGACGGGCTGGTCACCGGTGGGGGCGCCATGCACCACGCCCCCGACCAGATCGCCCGCTTCCGGGCGGCGGTGGACGACGAGCGCAGCGGCACCGAGCTCGCCGACGTCGTGGCCGCCCTGGGACGACGGTTCGAGATCGCCGGCGAGACCCTCAAGCGGGCGCCGCGTGGCGTCGACCCCGACCACCCTCGGATCGAGCTGATGCGGCACAAGAGCGTCATCGCCTGGCGCCGGCACGGCACCCCGGCCTGGCTGTCCACCAGTGCCGTCGTCCGGCACGTCCGTGACGACTGGCGGGCCATCCGCCCACTCGCAGCGTGGTTCGAAGACCACGTCGGTCCGTCGACCACACCCGTCGACGAGCGCCGACCCGGGAGGCGCTGACATGGCCGAGGAACAGTACGCCCGCGACGACCTCCCCTTCACCCGGGCGGTCACGTTCTTCGACGCCGTCTTCGCCTTCGCGCTCACCCTGCTCATCACCACCGTGAACGACTTTTCGCCGTCGGCCTGGCGCAGCCCCGAGGCGCTGTGGGAGGCCAACGGCTCGGCCCTGCTGAGCTTCGCGATCAGCTTCGTCGTCGTCGTCCGGTTCTGGCGGGCGAGCCACTCCGAGCTGTCCACCTTCCGCAGCCTCGACGGACGCCTCATCGGCCTGCACGCGGGCGTGCTCTTCGGGGTGGTGCTCATCCCCTTCACGACCGAGGCGATGGGCGAGCCCGGGCTGCAGGACCTGCCGCTCCCCGTCGTCCTGTACGCCGTCAACGTGACCTTCACCTACGTGCTACAGCACGCGGTCGGCATCGTGGCGACCGCAACGACATGCGGGAGCGCCAGATGACGCCCACGGAGCTGCGCACGTTGCTCGCGACCGCAGCGGTGTTCCCCGCGGTGTTCCTCGGGTCCATCCCCATCGCCTACCTCGCCAGCCCGTCGGTTGCGCAGTGGAGCTGGTTGAGCCTGTTCCTGCTCATCCCGCTGGTCAGTCGCCTGGCCGGCACACGGGCTCGGGCCGGAGAGCGCTAGAGGGTGAGCAGCATCCGGGTGTTGCCGAGCGTGTTGGGCTTGACCCGTTCGAGGTCGAGGAACTCCGCGACACCCTCGTCGTAGGAGCGCAGCAGCTCGACGTAGACCTCCGGCTCGACCGCCTGCCCGTCGATGGGCTCGAACCCGTGCCGGCCGAAGAACCCGGTCTCGAAGGTGAGGCAGAAGACCCGAGCGACCCCGAGCTTGCGCGCGTCCTGCAGCAGCGTGGTCAGCAGCGCCGACCCCAGACCGTGCCCCTTGTATGCCGGGTGCACCGCGACCGTGCGCACCTCGGCGAGGTCCTCCCACATCACGTGGACCGCGCCGCACCCGACGACGACCCCGTCGACCTCGACGACGCGGAACTCGTGCACCGCCTCGTAATAGGTGACGGCATCCTTGGCCACGATGCGACCCGACTCGGCCATCGGGGTGACGAGGTCGCGGATGACACGGACGTCAGGGGTGCGGGCCCGCCGCACCTGGAACTCGCGGGTCACCGTCAGCGGCCGGTGAGGGCCTGCCGCAGCAGGTGGACCAGGGCGTCGAGCTGGACCGAGTCGCCCGAACCGACCTCCTCGTCGCTGCCGTCGAGGGCGCGGGCGGCCAGCCCCTGCTTGCTGTCGATGAGCTCGGCGATCCGGCCGTCGATGGTCTGAGCAGCGAGGATTCGCCACGCCGTGACCGGCTCGTCCTGGCCGATGCGGTGCACCCGGTCGATGGCCTGCTGCTGCTCGGCCGCCGTCCACGACAGCTCGGCGAGGACGACGTTCGACGCGGCGTGCAGGTTGAGGCCGACCCCGGCGGCGAGGAGCGAGCAGACCGCGACCGAGACGGTGGGGTCCTTCTGGAACGCGTCGATGGCGTACTGACGCTGGGCTCCGGTCTGGTCGCCACGGATCGAGACGGTCTTGAGCTCAGCCTCCGCGAGGATCCGCTCGGCGGTGTCCATGACGTCGATGTGCTTGGCGAAAAAGACGACCTTGCCCACCGACCGAGCCAGCTGCGCCGTGTAGTCCGCGGCCAGGGCGGCCTTGGCCTGGCCGATCCGGCGCACCATGGTGAAGACGTTCTCGCCCCCAGCGCCGGTGCCCTTGGACGACTCGAGCTCCTGCACGCATACGCGGCGCATGAGCTCCTCGTCGACCTCCACCGACGCGGACGCGGCGACCGCGAGCAGGCCGTCGGTGCCCTGCCGGCCGTCGCCCCGCTCGTTCTCCCGGGCCTGGAGCAGCCGCCGGTAGCTGGCCAGCAGCCGCTGACCGAGCTCGCGCTCAGAGGCGCGGATGGACCGGGCGGCCTCGTCGTCGAGCTCGACGGGGATGTCGGCGATGCGCTTGTCCGGGAGGTCCTTGGCGACGTCGACCTTGCGACGGCGCACGATGCCCATCTCGATGACCGACGAACGGGCCGCCGAGTAGAAGCCGCGGTCGGCCGGAGTCAGGCCGGCGGCCTCGAGCCGGCGCATCAGCTCAGGGCCGGGACGGTCGCCCTTGACCCAGCCGAGGAAGCGCCAGATGGCGTTGAAGTCCTCGACGTCGTTGATGAGCGGCGTGCCGGTGAGGGCCAGCAGCAGCGGGTCGCCGCCGGGCGTGTTCTCGCGGATCCGCTCCCCGAGGGCGAGCACGTGCTGAGACCGCTGGGAGGTGAGGTTCTTGATGAAGTGGGCCTCGTCGACGACCATCGAGCGGAACCCGAACGTCGAGAGCCACGACAGGTGCCGGTCGAGCACGGTGTAGTTGACGACGAACACGTCGGCGAAGGCGTCGACGTCGTGACCGTCGCCGTGGATCACGGTCACCCGCCGCTGCGGCGTCCAGCGCTGCACCTCGCGGGCCCAGTTGATCTTCACGACGTTGGGGACGACGGCGAGCATGGGGAAGGCGCTCGCCACCGAAGCGGCCAGCACCGACTGCGCGGTCTTGCCGAGGCCCGGTTCGTCGGCGAGCAGGAAGGTCCGGTGCCCTTCGCGGACGGCCTCGAGCATGCGGATCTGGTGGGGCATCAGCTCGAAGCCGAGCGGGGAGTAGCGGTCGATCCTCGGCATCGGCGGGAGGGTCATCGACGCGGCACCGCCGCCGGCCCCCTGCTCGAAGGCCCGGTATAGCGGGTCCATGAGGTCCCAGCGGGCCAGCAGCCCCGACGTGAAGTCGTCGTCGCGCGGGCGGCTGAGGTCGGGGGCGAGGAACGGGTTGGCTCGCACCCGCGCCGGCACCGAGCGCGGGACGACCTGCTTGGCGGCCAGCTCGGCCGACACGGCCGGGACGCGCGTGGGGGTGGTCGCCGCGATGACCAGGTCCTCGGGGGTGAGCTCGGCGCCGGACTCGACCAACCAGTCGAGGCGCATCCGTTGGGCGGCCGGGCCGGGCACGGCGCTGTCGTCGAGCAGGCGCAGCAGGCTGGTGTCGTGTGCGGCCGTCTTGGCCAGGATCGTGGCGACCCCGTCGAGCCGCTTGAGCAGCTCGGTGCGCGCCGCGGACGCGATCGTGGCGTCGGTCTTGATCCGGGCCCGCTCCTCACGCACGAGCAGGGCGATGACCTGGAACTTGGTGCGCTTGGCCGGGCCGACCTTGCCCTCGAGGGACTTGGCCTCCACCTCCCGGACCCGGCGGGCCAGGATGGGGATGATCGGGGCCGGGTCGTCGGCGCGCCCGTGGCGCTGTTGGCCGTTGGCGGCGTAGGCGCCGTTCGAGCCGTTGGTGCCGTTCGAGCCCGCCCGGGCCTCGGCGCTGGGCGCGGACGAGCGGCGGGACGAGCGACGTCGATCGGTGGTGGGCATGGTCCTCCTCGGTGTCCACCTGACGTGACAGTGTCGCGGCGGCCGGTCGCCGGCGACCGGATGGTCCCGATGGCGAGGCGACGTGGCGCCGGAGGTGGTGGCGCGTCCGCCACCGGTGCGAGCCACGTGCTGGGGCCGCGGGCGGAGCGCTCAGAGGACAGCCTACGACCACACCCCGTGCATCTCCCAGTCGGGCACCCCGACGCGCCGCAGACGACGACGCATACCGACGACGCATGCCCCCACGTGCCACTCGGTTCCCCCGAAGACGAGCACAGCGCACGGGTCGAGGCCCGCCGCATACCTCGGCTGGGCAGCGGACGGCCCCGGGACCATGGGTGGTCTCGGGGCCGTCCGGTGTGCCGTGGGTCAGGCCGAAGCCGCGCCCGTGGAGTCCTGCGGGGATGCGCTCCCCGGCGCGCCGACGGTGTCGACAGGCGGGGTGTCGGGGATCTCCGGCAAGGTCTCCTCGCGCTTGGAGCCGGCGAAGGTGAACTTGGCGTCCTTCCAGGCCTCCCCGTCGAAACCGGTGGCGTCGACGAGCACGAACTCGCCCGACTTCAGCTCGCCGTAGAGGATCTTCTCGGACAGCACGTCCTCGATCTCGCGCTGGATCGTGCGGCGCAGTGGCCGGGCACCCAGGAGCGGGTCGTAGCCCTTCTTGGCGAGCAGGTTCTTGGCCGCGGTCGTGAGCTCCATGCCCATGTCCTTGTCCTTGAGCCGTACGTCGAGCTTGGCGATCTCCAGGTCGACGATCGAGACGATCTCCGACTGCGTCAGCTGCGGGAAGACGATGGTGTCGTCCACGCGGTTGAGGAACTCGGGGCGGAAGTGCTGCTTGAGCTCGTCCACCACCTTGTTCTTCATCCGGTCGTACTCGCTGCGCGTGTCGGGACCGGCCGAGAAGCCCAGGCTGCCCTTGCTGATGTCCCTGGTGCCGAGGTTGGTCGTCATGATGATGACGGTGTTCTTGAAGTCGACCATCCGGCCCTGCGAGTCGGTGAGCCGGCCGTCCTCGAGCACCTGCAACAGGGTGTTGAAGATGTCGGGGTGCGCCTTCTCGACCTCGTCGAAGAGCACGACCGAGAACGGCTTGCGCCGCACCTTCTCGGTCAGCTGGCCGCCCTCCTCGTAGCCGATGTAGCCGGGCGGGGAGCCGAACAGCCGCGAGACGGTGTGCTTCTCGGAGTACTCGGACATGTCGAGCTGGATGAGGCTGTCCTCGTCGCCGAAGAGGAACTCCGCCAGGGTCTTGGCCAGCTCCGTCTTACCGACACCGGTGGGTCCGGCGAAGATGAACGAGCCGCCCGGACGACGAGGGTCCTTCAGGCCGGCGCGCGTACGCCGGATCGCTTGGGACAGCGCCTTGATGGCGTCGTCCATGCCGACGATGCGCTTGTGGAGCTCGGCCTCCATGTTGAGCAGGCGGCTGGACTCCTCCTCGGTCAGCTTGAACACGGGTATGCCGGTGCTGGCGGCGAGGACCTCGGCAATGAGCTCCTCGTCGACCTCGGCGACGACATCCATGTCACCGGACTTCCACTGCGCCTCACGCTCGGCCCGCTGCTGAGACAGCTGCTTCTCGTCGTCGCGCAGCCGGGCGGCCTTCTCGAAGTCCTGGCCGTCGATGGCGGCCTCCTTCTGGCGCCGCACGGTGGCAATCTTGTCGTCGTACTCGCGCAGGTCCGGCGGAGCCGTCATCCGGCGGATGCGCAGCCGCGCGCCCGCCTCGTCGATGAGGTCGATGGCCTTGTCGGGCAGGAACCGGTCGTTGATGTAGCGGTCGGCCAGGTTGGCCGCGCTCACCAGCGCCGCGTCGGTGATCGAGACACGGTGGTGCGCCTCGTAGCGGTCGCGCAGGCCCTTGAGGATCTCGATGGCGTGGGCCAGGGTCGGCTCGGCCACCTGGATCGGCTGGAACCGGCGCTCGAGGGCCGAGTCCTTCTCGATGTGCTTGCGGTACTCGTCGAGCGTGGTCGCCCCGATGGTCTGCAGCTCCCCACGGGCCAGCATCGGCTTGAGGATGCTCGCCGCGTCGATCGCGCCCTCGGCCGCACCGGCACCGACGAGGGTGTGGATCTCGTCGATGAAGATGATGATGTCGCCGCGGGTGCGGATCTCCTTGAGGACCTTCTTCAGGCGCTCCTCGAAGTCACCGCGGTAGCGGCTGCCGGCCACGAGCGCGCCGAGGTCGAGCGTGTAGAGCTGCTTGTCTTTGAGCGTCTCGGGCACCTGGCCGCGGACGATGTCCTGGGCCAGCCCCTCGACGACGGCGGTCTTGCCGACGCCGGGCTCCCCGATGAGGACCGGGTTGTTCTTGGTGCGGCGCGACAGGACCTGCATGACGCGCTCGATCTCTTTCTCGCGCCCGATGACCGGGTCGAGCTTGCCCTCGCGGGCCGCCTGGGTGAGGTTGCGGCCGAACTGGTCGAGGACGAGGGACCCCGCAGGAGTGCCCTCCGCCTGTCCCTGGCCCTGGCCGACGCCCGCGCCGGCCTTCTCGCCCTGGCCGCCCTGGTAACCGGCGAGCAGCTGGATGACCTGCTGGCGCACCTTGTTGAGGTCGGCGCCGAGCTTGACGAGGACCTGGGCGGCGACGCCCTCGCCCTCGCGGATGAGGCCGAGCAGGATGTGCTCGGTCCCGATGTAGGTGTGGCCGAGCTGCAGGCCCTCGCGCAGCGAGTACTCGAGGACCTTCTTCGCGCGCGGCGTGAAGGGGATGTGGCCGGTGGGGGCCTGTTGCCCCTGGCCGATGATCTCCTGGACCTGCTCCCTGACGGCGACGAGCGAGATGTCAAGGTTCTCGAGCGCCTTGGCGGCGAGACCTTCGCCTTCGTGGATGAGCCCCAGCAGGATGTGCTCGGTGCCGATGTAGTTGTGGTTGAGCATGCGCGCCTCTTCCTGCGCGAGCACCACAACTCGTCGAGCCCGATCGGTGAATCGTTCGAACATCGCCAAAGCTCCCTACCTGTGTCGAGATGTCCTGATGGTATGCGAGACATCTGTGCACGCCCCCCGGCTTCCTGTTCGAAGAAGCCACGGGCCTGCGATGGGTCCAACTCTCGGCTCGCCCCTGCTGTTCCGTCCTTGAGTCTGGTGGGCGCAAGTTTCGCCGACGGCGAACAACCTCATGAAGTGCTAGTGACGAGGGTCATGGCACCGGCCGGTCCTGAGGCGTCCACGGCTCGCGCCGCCGGAACAGCGGGAACGCGTTGAACGTGCCGCCCGGGTCGGCCGTGGTCGTCCACTGGTCCAGCGCCCATCCGGCCTGCTCGACGGCGTCCAGGCTGTCCATCCACGCCGTCATCTGCCCGACCCCGGTGCCCCAGGCGCCGAGCTTGAGGCGAGCCACGAAGGTGGGGCGGCCCGCTTGGTAGGCCTGGTACGCCTGCTCGGAGAGGTTCTTCAGGTCGGACTCCGCGCTCATGCCTCAGGTTAGACGCCCGGAAATGGTGTCCAGCGCGCGCCATTCCGAGCCTCTGACACCACTCCGGGGGTGATCACCGGGCCACGCGTCACCCGGCTCGCCTAGCCGTGAGAAGGGCGTGAGCCCGGCATACCTGGGCCATGAAGACGTCCGCCTGCAGCCGGAGCCCGACGAGGTCTATCCGGAGCACCGTCTCCCCGCCGAGGACGACGGTGTTCTGCCGGAGGTTGTCATCCATCACGGCCAGGCCCGAACGGTGCCCCGACCCGTCGATCTCAACCACCAGACCCACGTCGGACCAGCAGACATCGAGATAGATGCGACCCGTGGGCGTCGTGCGGACGACCTGACGATCCGGGGTCGGCAACCCGTGCCGCCGACAGAGGGCCGCGAAGCCGAGCTCACCGATTGACTGCGCCCCCGCGGCGATGTCGGCCGCCAAGAGCGGGATGAGCGCCCGCCGTCGCCGGACGGGCACGGCGGATGCGGCCGTGAGCAGCATCCCCGCCGTCACGACGCGTTGCTGCACCACCAGCGCAAGGACCAACGCGGCCTGACGGTCGGACACCGCCCACGAGGCTGCCCTGATGGCGGCCTCTGCGGGCCGGACCCGGGGTATGCCGGCCGCGGCCAGCTCCCGGGGACCCCGGTCGACCCGATGGATGCGCACCCCGGACACGCGGGCGTGGTGGACGGGACGCGGCACCGAGACCTGCACGATGCTCTCGTCGAACCCACGAACGCCTGCCGCCTGCAGAGAGCTGACGCCGTCGAGGGCGGCGGCGCCGGCCCCCACCTCCCAGATGGCCCGCCAGCACAGAGCAACGTCCCCCAGCCCGGCGGTGTGCACAGCCACCGTCTGGCCGCCGTGCCGACGCCATCGACCGGCGGCGATCTCACGCGCCAGCTGGTTGCGGTCGACGCCCAGCTCGCGAAGCAGCCGCCTGGAGACGACGCCGCCGTGGTCCTCCGCGACGGCGACGACCCGCTCGCGGCGGGCCCGGGCGGCGTCGGTCATCCCGTGACGGTGGCACCGCGAAGTCCCCCGGTCGAGACCGAGCCGATGTCCTGTGGAGGACGGGGCGACCCGGTCATGGGTTGGGGAAGCAAGAGGCGGAGAGTGGTGCCGCATGCACGTTGTCACGCGCGCTCGACACCATTCCGAGCACGAACGAAGCGCCTCAGCGGCGGCGCTGGCAGCGCCCGCACCAGAACAGGTTGCGGCCGGCGACCACCTTGGTGCGCACCCGCGACCCGCAGACGCGGCAGGGCTCCCCCTGGCGGCGGTAGACGAAGTAGCGGCGCGGCATACCGGTGAACCGCTCGCCCACCACCGAGGTCTCGTCGTCGTCCTCGAGGTCCCCTAGTGACTCCGCCTCCTCGGCCGCGTCGACGTCAACGAGCCGCTCCACGTCGGCGACGACCCCGGCCGGTCCCGGAGCCGACCGCCGGGCCGAGTCGGTCCAGGTCGACGTCAGGGCGGGTATGCGTCCGGCGGCGGCCAGCGCCTCGGCCTGCTCCACCTGCTCGGGCATGGTGATGATCTGGTTGAACACGACCCCGAGGGGCAACAACCGGCTGAGGTCGGCCCAGATCGCGTCCCACGTCGAGCGGCGGATCTCCTTGCCCGTCCGGAACGGGTCCACCCGGTGCCGGTAGAGGACCTCGCACCGGTAGACGTTGCCGACGCCGGCCAGGATCGACTGGTCCATGAGCAGCTCGGCGATGGTCCGCCCGGACTTCGCGATCCGGGCCCACGCCCGCGACGGGTCCTGGTCGGCCCGCAGCGGGTCGGGGCCCAGCCGGGCCACCACCGCGTCGATCTCACTCGGCGTGACGACCTGGCAGACCACGGCGCCGCGCAGGTCGGCGAGGTGGGCCGCGTTGACCAGCCGTAGCCGCACGGCTCCCCGGGGCGGGGGCACGACGGCATACCCGCCGTCGTCAACGGCGAGCTGGTCGAGCTGGTCGACGGAGAACGTGCCGATGAGGCCAAGGTGGACGTTGAGCCAGGTGTCGCCGGCGAACTCCACGAACAGGTGCTTGCCCCAGGCCGACGCGGCGACGACCTCACGCCCGTCGAGGAGCGTCGCCCCGTCGGCGAACCGGCCCTGCGGCGACGACGCGGCCGGGGAGGTGCCCCGGAAGGCAGCGTCGAGCGCCTGCGCCAAGCGGTGCAGCGTATGGCCTTCGGGCACTCAGCTGGCCTTCTTCTTGGCCACCGTCTTCTTGGCGGTTGACGTCGCGGCGGTTTTCTTGGCCGGCGTCGACGTCTTCGCCGCGGTCTTCTTCGCCGGCGCCCTCGAGGAGGCGGACGTCTTCTCGGACACCGGCTCACCCCGCGAGGCCTTGGCCCGGTCGACCGAGCGCTGCAGCGCCTCGAGCAGGTCGACGACCTCGCCGGAGCCGTCCTTGGCCGCCGGCTGCTCCTTGACCTCGCCGCCCTCAAGCTTGGTCTGCACCATGGTCTCGACCGCCTGGGCGTAGTCGTCCTCGAACTCCGAGGCGTCGTAGTCGCCCGACAGCGAGTCGATGAGCATGGTCGCCATCGACAGCTCACGCTCGGTGGCGCTGCCGACATCGCCGAGGTTGGCGAAGTCGGCGGAGCGGATCTCGTCGGGCCACAGCATCGTCTGAAGCACGATGATGCCGTCGCGCACGCGCAGCACGGCCATGTTCTTGCGGTTGCGGATCGCCACGGTCACGACCGCCATCCGCTCCGCCGCTTCGAGCGAGTCGCGCAGCAGCGCGTAGGCCTTGGCCGCACCCTTCTCGGGCTCCAGGTAGTACGGCTTGTCGAGGAGCATCGGGTCGACCTGCTCGACCGGAACGAACTTCTCGACCGCGATCTCTTTGCTCGACTGGTTGGGCAGGTGCTTCAGGTCCTCGTCGGTGATGACGACCATCTGGCCGTCCTCGGTCTCGTAGCCCTTGGCGATGTCGTCGTAGGACACCTCCTCACCGTCGATCGAGCAGACCCGCTTGTAGTGGATCCGGCCGCCGTCCTCGCGGTGCACCTGCCGGAAGGAGATGTCGTGGTCCTCCGTCGCGGAGTACAGCTTGACCGGCACGTTGACCAGACCGAACGACACGGCGCCCTTCCACATCGCGCGCGGCATGGCGTCCACCCTTCCCGAAGGTTGTGGGATGTCACGCGAGTGACGCGTGAGACCCAGACCCAGCATCGCGTATGCCGCAGCCCCCCACAACACCTGCCCGGTGCGGCAGGACTCACGGCCGGCGGTGCGCCGGCGGCCGCCGACGCGATGGAGGCACTGCTCACGCCGACCCGGAGGTGAGCTCGGCAAACCGGTCTCGGAGGTAGGCGCGTTCGGCGGGGTTGGTGGCGAGGTCGACCGCGAGCCGGTACGCCTCGGCCGACTCCTCCGTCCGGCCCGCCCGCCGCAGCAGGTCGGCCCGCGCGGCCTGGTAGGCGTGGTAGCCCTCGAGGCCCGTCGCCGTCCGCAACGCGACCAAGCCGGCCTGGGGCCCCTCGAGCTCGGCCACGGCGACCGCCCGGTTGAGCGCGACGACCGGGGTGGGGGTCACGGCGTAGAGCTGGTCGTAGAGCGCCGCGATCTGCGTCCAGTCGGTGTCCTCGGCGCGGGCCGCGTCAGTGTGCACGGCGTTGACTGCAGCCTGGAGCTGGTACGGCCCCGGCCGACCGCGACGCAGGCAGGCCCGTACCAGGTCATGGCCCTCGGCGACGAGTGCGCGGTCCCACCGGGACCGGTCCTGGTCGGGGAGGGTCACGAGCACCCCTGCGGTGAAACGGGACTCACGCCGCGCCTCGGTGAGGAGCATGAGGGCCAGCAGCCCGAGCGCCTCCGGCTCGTCGGGCATGAGCGTCGCGAGGACGCGGGCCTGGCGGATGGCCTCTCCACTGAGGTCCACGCGGACGTTCGCGCCCGGACTGGACGGAAGGTAGCCCTCGTTGAAGACGAGATAGAGGGTCGCCAGGACTCCGGCCAGCCGGGCGGTCAGCTCATGGTCCGGCGGCACCCGGTAGGGGATCTTGGCCGCCTTGATCTTGGCCTTGGCGCGGGTCAGCCGCTTGGCCATCGCGGCCTCCTCGACGAGGAAGGCCCGCGCGATCTCCGCCGTCGTCAGACCGCCGAGCAGCCGCAGGGTGAGGGCCACCTGAGCCTCCCGCGCCAGCGCCGGGTGAAGCAGGTGAAGATCAGCCGCAGCCGGTCATCCGGGACGGAGCTGACGGGGCCGGCCGAGGTCATGCCGCGGCCGTCGTCATGGGGCGCATCGACGAGTGCCGCCTGGGCGTGCCTGGCGTCGCGGGTCGACTCGCGCCGCAGCCGGTCAATGGCGCGGTTGCGCGCCGTCGTGGCGAGCCAACCCCCTGGGTTGGGGGGCAGGCCCGCCTCCGGCCAGCGCCGCATCGCCTCGACGTAGGCCTCCTGGGCCGCGTCCTCGGCGAGGTCGATGTCGCCGAACCGGCGGACCAGCCCCGCGACGATCCGGCCGTGCTCGTCCCGGAAGACGCGTTCGATCGCGGGCCCCAGAGCGGGATCATCGTCGGCGTCGCGCACGGCGGACGTCAGTCGCTCTGGAAAGGACGGACCTCGACGGGGTTGCGGCAGGCCGCGGACCCGCGACGGGCCAGGTCCAGCGCAGCGTCGAGGTCGGGCACGTCGACGACCCAGAAGCCACCCAGCTGCTCCTTCGACTCGGCGAACGGGCCGTCGGTGGTCACGGGCTCCTCACCGCGCCCGTCGACGACCGTGGCGGTGCTCGAGGGATGGAGGCCGCCGGCGAAGACCCAGGCGCCCTCCTTCCTGACCTGCTCGTTGAAGGCACCCGTGTCGGCGTAGGACTGCTGGATCTCCTCGTCCGTCAGGGGCGTCTCACCCTCGCGGCTCCAGACGGACAGCAGGTACTGGGTCATGGTCGGTTCTCCTCGGTGGTCGCGGTGTCTCTCGGTCGGGTCCGGTCGGCCCGGCCCTCACCCTCTCCACGAACGAGAAGGGCCGGGCGGGACACGTCGCCGCGGTCCGGCCTCCGGATCACCGACGGGGCGGGTATGCACGTCAGCGGAACCGCGCGGCGAACTCGCCCGGCGTCAGGCCGGTGGCTGTCCGAAAGTCGCGCGTGAAGTGCGGCTGGTCGGCGTAGCCCAGGTCGGCGGCGATCCCCGCCAACGACGGACCCTCGTCACGGAGCCGGTCCGCCGCCTCCTCGACCCGCAGCAGGTCGCGGGTGTGCTCGACGTGGCCGACCACCGCGTTGACGAGCAACCCCTCCTCGTCGACGGGGAGGAGTGGTCGGAGGGCGGCTTCGATCGCGCACCGGGCGGTGGTGTGCGCCTCGGCACCCTCCGGGTCGTCCGCCATCGCCGCGCGCACCTGCGCGGTGAGGCCCGCCCCGGGAAGGCCGGTGACGTCTGCGAGGTCCACCCAGCGGTCGGTGAGGCGGCGGACGGGCGCTTGGCTCGCGGCATACCCGGCGGCGGGCTGCAGCATAAGGCCCACCGCCCAGCCTCGACCCTCCAGCACCGTCTCGGAGATCCCGGACGCTACGCCGTAGAACCGCGCGTAGGTGTGAGAGATGACGACCAGACAGACGGGGTACTGCAGGACCCGTTGTGGCGCCCGGTGGCCGGAAGCCACGTCCCACACCGGGATCCAGAACCGGCGGGCCAGGTCGGCCAGGTCGGGTGACACGGGGTAGCGGGCGATGGCGAACGACCGGTCGGCCGGGTCCACGAGGTGCGCACGCTCGACGTCGTCGCGACCTCCGGCGACCCCGGCCAGGCGGGGCGCATCCACGGGCATGTGTCGGAAAGTATCAAGACCCGCCCCCGGTGCCGGTCCTAGCGTCAGAGAACCGACAGCTCACCGACGACAGGAGACACCCTGATGACCCACACCGCCGAGACCACCCCGCTCCAGGCGTACACCGACCTGGCCGGGCCCTTCGGGGCTGTCGTCGAGCGGCTCGACCCCGCCGACTGGGACCGCCCCTCGCCGTGCGAGGGCTGGTCGGCCCGTGACGTCCTCGCCCACGTGGTCGACACCGAGCGTCAGTTCCTGCAGACGCACGCCCTCGACGTCGGTGACCGGCCCGACCTCGACGCGCCGGGGCCGGCCTGGCGCACCCATGCGGGTCGGGTCGAGGACCTGCTGAGCGACCCGGCCGTCGCGGGGCTCACCTACGACGGGGTCTTCGGCCCGACGACGGTCGGCGACTCGATGGTCCGGTTCTACGGGTTCGACCTCGTCGTCCACCGCTGGGACATCGCTCAGGCGGCCGGTCACCGCGAGCGGCTGAGCGACGCCGAGCTGGACATGGTCGATACCGCGGCGACCGGGTTCGGTGAGCACCTCTACGACGAGGGGGTATGCCGGCCGGACGTCGAGGTGGGCGACGGCGCCGACCGCCAGGCGCAGGTGCTGGGCCGCCTCGGCCGGGTCGACAGCGGTTCGGGAGTGCCGCGGGCGTAGATCCGACACCGGGGCTCCCCGTCGGACCGCCAGGACCCCAGGACCCCGAGTGCCGGTGCGCCAGGATGGCTCCATGCGCCCGATGCTCGCGAGCCCCGCGCGGGTGGTCCCGAGCGGGCCGGAGTGGGTGCACGAGGTCAAGTGGGACGGGATGCGCGTCCTGGCCGACGTCCGGGAGGGGCGGCTCACGCTCACCAGCCGCACGGAGCGTGACGTCACGGTCGCCTTCCCCGAGCTGGCCGGCCTGTCCGACCAGTTCGAGGACATGCTGCTGGACGGCGAGATCGTCGCGCTGCAGGGCGGCGTCCCGTCGTTCCAGGCGTTGGCCGAACGGTTCCACGTCACGAGCGCCCGCCGTGCCTCGGCGCTGGCCGCGCACAACCCCGCCACCCTCATGGCGTTCGACCTGCTGCGCCTCTACGGCGTCGACCTCACCGCCCGCTCGTATGCCGACCGGAGGGCCACCCTCGAACGGCTGGAGCTGGCCGGCCCGCACTGGCAGGTGCCGCCGACGTTCACCGACGGTGCCCTCCTGCACATGGCCACCCGGGACCAGGGCCTCGAGGGAATCGTCAGCAAGCGGGTCACCTCGCGCTACCACTCCGGACTGCGCAGCGACGAGTGGCTGAAGTTCCCGCACCGCACGTCGACCTCCGTCGTCATCGGGGGGTGGCGCCCGGAGACCGACTCGACCGACCGCCTCGGCGCGGTGCTCGTGGGAGCACCCGCCCCGGGCGGCCTGCGCTACCTCGGCCGGGTGGGCAGCGGCCTCGCCGGGAAGGCCGGCGACGCCCTCAGCGGCGACCTCGCGCCGCTCATCACGCCGGCGTCCCCGTTCGTCGGCGACGTGCCCCGCGTCGACGCCGCGGGAGCGACCTGGGTGCATCCGGTCCTCGTCTGCGAGGTGCAGGCGCTTGGTCTGACCCGGCAGGGTCGGCTGCGCGGACCGGCGTACCGAGGGCTTCGGCCGGACCTCACGCCCGACGATGTCGACCTGACGGACGTGCCTCGTGCCTGATCGCCCGGAACCCAGTGCCCGCCGGGGCGAGAAGGTCACCGTCGAGGTGGCCGGGCGTCGGCTGGCGGTGAGCAACCTCGACAAGGTCATGTACCCCGCCACCGAGACGACCAAGGGCGAGGTGCTCAGCTACTACGCCCAGGTCGCCCCGGTGCTGCTGCCCCTGGTCGGCCGCCGCGCGGTGACCCGCATCCGCTGGCCGCACGGTGTCGAGGGGCCGATGTTCTTCGAGAAGAACCTCCCCAGCGGTGCTCCGGCCTGGCTGCCCCGAGTGACCGTGTCGTCGCACGGCCGGGATGCCGACGAGCACCCCGAACGCGACCGGCTGACCTACCCCCTCGTCCTCGACCTCGCCGACCTGACCTACCTCGTCAACCTCGCCTCCCTCGAGCTGCACGTGCACCAGTGGCAGGTCGACGACGACGGTCACCCCCTGAACCCTGACCGGCTGGTGATCGACCTCGACCCCGGGTCGGGGGCCGGCCTCACCGAGTGCGCGCAGGTGGCGCTGTGGGTCAAGCCTCGGCTGGAGGCGATGGGGCTGACGACGACGGTGCCGGTGACGAGCGGCAGCAAGGGCATGCAGCTGTATGCCGTCTTGCCCGGTCAGCATTCCTCCGACGACATTCGCACCCTGGCCCAGCAGCTCGCACAGGAGATGACCAAGACCCATCCTGACCTCGTGGTCTGGAAGATGACCAAGTCGCTGCGACCTGGGAAAGTCCTGCTCGACTGGAGCCAGAACACCGCGGCCAAGACGACGATCAGCCCATATTCACTCCGCGGAAAGGCGGCTCCCTATGTCGCGGCGCCGCGGACGTGGGATGAGGTCGAGAAGGGCGCCGCCGGCGAGCCCGCGCTCGGCCAGCTGCTCATGGAGGACGTTCTTACGAGGCTGGGTGACCTCGGCGATCTCGCCGCCCCACTCCTGCGCAAACCGGGGCGCTAAGGAGTTTCCACCCGCCAGATAAGGCAAACTCGCGTGCAAAAGGGGACATCCACGTTCATGGGTGTCCCCTTTTGACCCAGATTCCCGACTCCGCCGGACGGTGTTCCCACGCACCGTCGGGCGGGCGGTGGTCAGTGCGCCTTGTCGTAGGCCTCTTGGACGGCGGCCGAGACGCGGCCGCGGTCGCTGACCTGGTGGCCGTTCTGGCGGGCCCAGGCGCGCACGGCGGCCAGGTCGCTGCGCCGGCTGGGGGTGTTCGCCGAACCGGACGCGCGCCGTCCGGTGGCGCGACGGCCCCCAGAACGCCGGGCGTGCCCGATCCAGGTGGCGAGGTCGTCGCGCAGCTTGACCGCGTTCTTGTCACTGAGGTCGATCTCGTAGCTCACGCCGTCGAGTCCGAACGTCACGGTTTCGGCGGCTTCTCCGCCGTCAAGGTCGTCCTCGAGGACGATCTGGACACGCTGTGCCATAGGGGATTTTCCTTTCGGTTACATCAAGCAGGACTTGATGTAGGTGGGGACGGGCACCAGTGAATGACCGGTGACCATCCCAGGGTAATCATTCCGAAGGGTTTTGGGAATTCTCCGGATTATCGGGGAGCGCCGCGGCTTCGCGCTGTTCCTTCTCCCATTTAGACTGGGCCAGGCGTTCGCGCCGGTCCCCTTCGAGAATCGTCTTGATGAGGAAATAGAAGAGCGTGGCGACGGCCACCGTGGGCAGCAGCGCCGCGACGTAGGGAAAGGCGGCGTCCCACATCGGTCAGTCCTCCGGCTTGAGCAGCGGAAAGAGGATGGTCTCTCGGATGTTGACCCCGGTGAAGAGCATGACCATCCGGTCGAGACCGAGCCCTAGGCCACCCATCGGCGGCGCGCCGTACTCGAGCGCCCGCAGGAAGTCCTCGTCGAGCTGCATGGCCTCCTCGTCGCCGCCCGCGGCCAGCCGCGACTGGGCGGTCAGGACGTCCCGCTGGACGACGGGGTCGATGAGCTCGGAGAACCCGGTCCCTCGCTCGACGCCGGCGATGATGAGGTCCCACGCCTCGATCAGGCCGGGCTCGCGGCGATGCGGGCGGGCCAGGGGCTGCGCCGAGGCGGGGTAGTCGCAGAGGAACGTGGGCTGGACGAGGGTCGGCTCGACGAGCTCGCCCAGCAGCTCCAGGGCGACCTTCTCGGGCGACCAGCCGGGGCCGACCGCGACGTCGTGCTTCGCCGCATACTCCAGCAGGGTCTCGAGCGGGGTCTCCACGGTGACGACCTCGCCCACCGCCTCGCTGATGCCCTGGTAGACCGGGAGCCAGGGCCACGCGTCATCGTCACCGCCGAGGTCGACCACGCCCTGAGGGGTCTCGATCCGGCGGGAGCCGAGGGTGTCGGCGACCCTCAGGTACAGGTCGCGCGTGAGCGCGGCGATGCTCGTCTGGTCGCCGTAGGCCTGGTAGGCCTCGAGCATCGTGAACTCGGGGCTGTGCGTGGCGTCGACGCCTTCGTTGCGGAAGATGCGGCCCAGCTCATAGACGTTGTCGACACCGCCGACCACCGCCTTCTTCAGGGGCAGCTCGAGCGCGATGCGCAGGGTCATGTCCTGCTGGAAGGCGTTGAGGTGGGTGCGGAACGGCCGGGCCGCAGCGCCGCCGTGCACCAGCTGGAGCACGGGGGTCTCGATCTCGACGTAGCCCTGGGCGGCGAGCTCGTCACGGATCGCCCGGGTGACCGCGGCGCGGGTGCGCACCATGTCGCGCGCCTCCTGCCGGACGACCAGGTCGGCGTAGCGCTGCCGCACCCTCGTCTCCTCGGACAGGTCCTTGTGCAGCGTCGGCAGCGGCCGCAGCGCCTTGCTCGCCATGACCCAGGAGGTGGCGAGGACCGACAGCTCACCGCGGCGGCTGGAGATGACGCGACCCTCGACGACGACGTGGTCGCCGAGGTCGACGAGGGCCTTCCAGTCGGCCAGGGCCTCGTCGCCGACCTCGGCCAGGCTGAGCATGACCTGCAGGCGGGTGCCGACACCCTCCTGGAGGGTGGCGAAGCAGAGCTTGCCGGTGTTGCGCACGAAGACGACCCGGCCCGCGACACGGACGACCTCGTCGGTCTCCTCGCCGGTCGCCAGCTGACCCCACTCCTCACGGACCTGCTGGAGGGTATGCGTACGGCGCACCTCGACGGGGTAGGCCTCGACGCCGCGGTCCAGCAGCCGCTGCCGCTTCTCGCGTCGCACCCGCATCTGGTCCGGCAGGTCCAGGGTGGAGTCTTGGGTGGGCTCCTGGGAAGGGGAGCCGACGGTCGGCTGGGGCGGTTCGCTCACACGCTCCAGGGTACGAGGCGTCGAAGGCGACGGCCGACGGCCCGCACGCCCCCGGGCCGGCCCCCCGGGGCAGCTCTGTGCCCCGCCGCGGCGCCGGGGTACGTCCATGACGCGGGGGGCACGACCGTGACGCGGGGGGCCCGACCGTGACCCGGGGGGCACGATATGTCGTGCCCGCCCCGTGACAGGCGTGCCCACCGTGCGTCCGACCGGCCCGAGCCCCGGCCGTGACCCCCCGCAGTGACCGTCCGGCCGTGACCCTCCGTCAGTCGACGAGGTCGAGGGCGAGGTCGAGGATCGGGGAGGAGTGGGTCAGCCCACCGACGCTCAGGTAGTCGACGCCGGTCAGCGCGTAGTCGCGGGCCACCTCGAGGGTGAGGTTGCCGGTGGCCTCGATCTCGACCCGTTCGGGCCGGGCCCGCAGGGCGGCGACGGTCTCGGCGAGCACCTCGACCGACATGTTGTCGCCCATGAGGAACCGGGCGCCGACCTCATAGGCCTCGGCCGCCTCCGCGACCGTCGTGATCTCGACCTGCACGTCGACGTCGGGGTATGCCGCGCGGACTGCCGCGTAGGCGGCGGCCAGCGAGCCCGCTGCGAGCTTGTGGTTGTCCTTGATCATGGCCACGTCGTAGAGGCCCATCCGCTTGTTGGTGCCGCCCCCGACCCGGACCGCGTACTTCTCCAGGTGGCGCATCCCCGGCGTCGTCTTGCGGGTGTCGAGCACCGTCGCCCCGGTGCCCTCGAGGGCGTCGGCCCACCGGCGGGTATGCGTCGCTACGCCCGACAGGCGGCAGACGATGTTGAGCAGGGTGCGCTCGCCGATGAGGACGGTGCGAAGTGGGCCGGTCATCCGGGCCACGACGTCACCCCGGGCCACGGCCGTGCCGTCGGGCACGAGCAGGTCGACCTCGGCCGCCCCGGTGCCGACGAGCCGGCCGACCTCGTCGAGCACCATCGGCACCACGGCCAGGCCGGCGACGACCCCTGGGGCGCGGGCCACGATCTCGGCGGCGCGCACCTGGTCGGCGGGGATCGTCGCTAGGGTCGTGACGTCGAGGTGCTGCGGTCCGAGGTCCTCGTCGAGGGCCACCCGCACCAGCCGGGCCGCGTCGTCGGAAGGGAAGTCGGTCATGCTCGGTCCGTTGCCGAGACGGGGTGGTAGGTCGTGGCCACGAGCCCGTCGACGCCCCGCACCGAGTGCAGGTGCCCGAGCCAGTGCGCGTCGTCACGCTCCGGGAAGTCGGACCGCAGGTGGCCGCCGCGGGTCTCCTCGCGCAGGGCCGCGGCCTGGGTCAGCAGCTGACCGAGCTGGAGCAGGTTGGTGGCCTCCCACGCGGCCGGACCGGGGGTGTCCCCGCCCGGTTCGGCGCCCTTGGCGAGGGCCGCAAGCATCTCGGCGGTGGCGGCCGTGGAGCCGGCCGAGCGCACCGCCCCGCTGCCGCTCGTCATGGCCAGTTGGACATCGCCACGGTGCGCCGCCCCGAGCAGCGCGCCGTCGTGGCTGGGCCCCGTCGCGTCGGCGGCGGGAGCCACAGGCGCCAGCTCCCCGGCCGCGAGCCGGGCGGTGATGTCGTCGGCGATCCGGTGGGCGAAGACCAGCCCTTCGAGCAGGGAGTTCGAGGCCAGCCGGTTGGCCCCGTGGACACCGGTGCACGACACCTCGCCACAGGCGTACAGGCCGTCGAGCGACGAGCGGCCCGTGAGGTCGACCTTGACGCCGCCGCTGGCGTAGTGCTGAGCGGGCGCCACCGGCACGAGGTCGGACGCGAGGTCGAACCCGTGGCTGCGCAGGCTGGCGACGATCGACGGGAAGCGGCGCTCGAGGAACTCACGACCCAGGTGCCGGGCGTCGAGGAACACGTGGTCGGTGCCGGTCTCCCTCATCCGCGCGACGATGGCGCGGGAGACGACGTCGCGGGGGGCCAGGTCGGCGAGCTCGTGAACGCCCCGCATGAAGCGCACGCCGTCCGGCTGGTCGCTGTCGACGAGGAAGGCCCCCTCGCCGCGGACCGCCTCACTGATGAGGGGCTGCTGGCCGTTGGCCCCCTCGAGCCACAGGACCGTCGGGTGGAACTGGACGAACTCGACGTCGGCCATGACCGCCCCGGCCCGGAGCGCGATGGCCATCCCGTCTCCCGTCGACACCGACGGGTTCGTCGTCGCGGAGTAGAGCTGACCCAGGCCGCCGGCGGCGAGGAGGACCGCGCGGGCGTGAGCGGCGCCGACGCCATCGACCTGCCCCTCGCCGATGACGTGCACGGTGACCCCGCAGACCCGGCCGTCCGCGGGGCCGCCCGACTGCAGCAGGTCGACGACCAGGGCGTGTTCCATCACCTGGATGCCGGGGTCGGACTGCACGCGGTGCAGCGCCTCGATGAGGGCGCGGCTGATCTCTTTGCCGGTGGCGTCTCCACCGGCGTGGGCGATCCGGTCGCGGTGGTGGCCACCCTCGCGGGTGAGGTGGATCTCGCCCTCGGCGTCGCGGTCGAACTCGGCGCCGAGGGCCACGAGCTCACGGACCCGCTGCGGCCCCTCGGTGACCAGGGCGCGGACGGCATCGACGTCGCACAGGCCCACCCCGGCGACGAGGGTGTCCTCGAGGTGCTCCTGCGGCGAGTCGGCGGGGTCCATCGCGGCGGCGATGCCGCCCTGCGCCCAGGCCGTGGACCCCTCGTTGAGCACCGTCTTCGTCACGAGCAGGACGGTGTCGACCTGCTCGCGCAGCCGCAGGGCCGCGGTCAGCCCGGCGATGCCCGAGCCGACGACGATGACGTCGGCCGAAGTGGTCCAGCCAGGCGCAGGGGCCTCGAGCCAACGGGGTACGCGTACGGCCGGGGTGGCCGGGGTGGCCGGGGTGGCTGGGGTGGCTGGGGTGGCCGGGGTGGTCTGGGTCATCGGTCCTCCACCTCTCCCGCAGGCGGGGGGTCGCCGGCGTCGCCGCTCGGGTCGCCGACCCCGGCGTCCGGGTCGCCCGGGTCGTCCGGGTCGTCCGAGCCGCGGGGCGGGCCGGCGCCGCCCGGCTCGTCGGCGTCACGGTGCTCGGCCAGGACCGCCAGGACCGACTCCGCCTCGGCGGCCCGCAGCCGCCCGCGCTGCTGCGCCAGCTCGACGCTGGCCCGGGAGAGGGCCCGGTAGGTCGAGCGGATCTCCGGCTCGGTGGCCAGCTCGGCCAGGTGCTCGGCCACCGTGCCGGCGTCACCGTCGACCGCCGGCCCGGCCAGCGCATGGTCGCCCTCTCGGAGCGCGTTGTCGAGGGCGGAGGCGAGCAGGGGCCCGAGGATCCGGCCGGGCGCCTCCACCCCGGCATCCTCGAGCAGCTGGGTGGCCTGGGCCACGACGGTGGCCACATGGTTCGCACCGAGGGTGAGCGCCGCGTGGTAGAGCGGACGGTCCTCCTCCTCGACGAGGACAGGTTCGCCGCCCATCTCGAGCACGAGCGCCTCGCCGAGCGGCTGCAGCTCCTTGAGCGTCGTGACCGCGAAGCACACGTCGCTCAGGCGGTCGAGGTCGGCGGCGGTGCCGGTGAAGGACATCGCCGGGTGGATGCCGAGCGGGAGTACCCCCGCGCGAGCGGCCGCCTCCAGCACCGCGGCGCCGTAGCGCCCGCTCGTGTGGACGACCACCTGACCGGGGCGGAACGAGCCGAGGGTCGCCAGGCCGCCGACCAGCCCGGGCAGCGCGTCGTCCGGGACCGCCAGCAGGACGAGGTCGGCGTCGGCGACGACCTCGGGGACGGCCCCCACCGGTGCGGCGGGCAGCAGGTCGGCCGCGCGGTGCAACGACGCCTCGCTCACCGCCGCGACGGCGACCACCCGGTGCCCGGCCCGGTCGAGGGCAGCACCGAGCACGGCACCGACCCGCCCCGCGCCGACGACCCCGACTCGGAACCGCGGCGGGCGGTCGGACCGGTCGACCGTGTCGCTCACAGCGCGAGACGCTACCCCGCCGGACCGACGACCACCTGCGGGCAGGATGGGCGGATGCCCGAACCCGTGCCGTGGCCGGCCGCATGGCAGCGCGCCCTCTACGGCCCGGACGGGTTCTACCGAAAGCCGGAAGGACCGGCCGGGCACTTCACGACGGCCACCCATGCCGGCGCCGGCGCCCTCCTCGCGGAAGGCCTGTGGGGGTGGGCCGACCGGCTCGGCGTGGACGGCATCGTCGACGTCGGGGCGGGCCGCGGCGAGCTCCTGCACCATCTGTATGCCGCCGCGCCGCATCGCCCGCTCGTGGGACTGGACGTCGTCGCCCGCCCGCTCACTCTCCCCGCCCCGGTCGGGTGGACGGTCTCACCGGGTGGCGCCACCCTCCCGCGTGAGGCCCTACCCCGGAACCATCTCGTCGTCGCCCACGAATGGCTTGATGTCGTCCCGTGCGTCATCGGCGAGGTGGCGTCCGACGGTTCACTGCGGGAGGTCCTGGTCGACCCAGAGTCCGGGGCCGAGACTCTGGGGTATGCCCTGTCGAATGCGGATCACGGGTGGTGCCAACGGTTCTGGACATCAACAGTGGGCTCTGACGCTGAGGTCGGCGACCGGGTCGAGGTCGGCCGGGCCCGCGACGACGCGTGGCTGGCTCTCCTCCACCGGGCCGAGGGTGGCCCGGCGATCGCCGTCGACTACGGGCATACCGCCGGCGACCGCCCCGCCGGCGGCACCCTCGCGGCATACCGGGCGGGGCATCGTGTCGACCCCGTGCCGGACGGGTCCTGCGACCTCACCGCCCACGTCGCGGTCGACTCGCTCCAGCAGACGGAGCGGCTCAGGCAGCGCGACGCCCTTCCGGCGACCGGCCCCCCGGAGCACGAGCTGGCCCGACGCGACCCGGCGGCCTACCTGGCCGCGGCGGCTCGCCGGGCCGAGTCGGGGGCACTGCGGCGGGCAGGCGGGTTCGGTGACTTCTGGTGGGTGTTGTGGGCGCCGTAGCCCTCAGACGGGAGCGACGAGCAGCCGCTGGAAACCCCGCAGCACGAACGTCGGCCGCCGCATCGCCTCGACCACCTCCAGCGCCTCGTACCGATGGAGCAGAGCCGCGACACTCGTCTCCAGCTCGAGTCGGGCGAGTGGTGCACCGATGCAGAAATGGATGCCGGCACCGAACGCCAGCTGCGGGTTGGGGTCGCGGTCCGGGCGGAAGGTGTCGGGCGAGTCGAAGACAGCCGGGTCGCGGTTGGCGGCACCGAGCAGAGCTGCGACCTTCTCCCCCGCCGGGATCGTGACCTCGCCGACCGTCACGTCGCGGGTGGCCGTGCGCTCGAACAGCTGGAGCGGCGAGTCGTGCCTCAACATCTCCTCGACGAGCGAGACCGGGTGGTGCGGGTGCCCGCCGGAGGCGATGATCGAGGCGAGCCCGTTGCCGAAGCCGTTGACGCTGGCCTCGTGCCCGGCGTTGAGCAACAGCACGACCGTCGCGACGAGCTCCTGGCTGGACAACCGGTCGCCACCCTCGCGCACGGCGACGAGGTCCGACAAGAGATCATCCCCCGGGGCCGAGACCCGTTGCTTCGCAAGGTCGTTGACGTATGCCGCGAACTCGGCGCTCGCCGCTAGGGCCTCCGACTCGTGCTCCGACGTCCGGTTGATCTCGTACATCTTGACGATCGCCTGGGACCAGGGGCGCAGCAACGCGCGGTCCGCCTCGGGCCAGCCGAGCAGCTCGGCGATGACCAGCACCGGTAGCGGCTCAGCGAGGTGGGCGATCGCGTCGAAGGACCCGGTGTCGGCGAGCTCGGCCTCGCACCCGTCCAGCAGGCCCGCGGTCAGCTCGGCGATGCGGGGGGCGAGCCGGGCGACGTGGCCGCGGCTGAAGGCGCTCTGGACGAGGCGGCGCAGGCGGGTGTGCTTCGGCGGCTCGCTGTCGAGGATGGAGTCGGCGTGCAGCCAGTTGAACGTCTTCCACAGGTCGTGCGGCTCGCGTGCCCGGTAGATCCGACCGAGGCCGCGGTCCCGGAGCACCTGGCTGCACGCGGCATGGCTTGTGGCCAGCCACAGCCCGAGCCCGCTGTGCCAGGCGACCGGAGCCTCGGAGCGCAGCCGGGCGAAGGACGGGTACGGGTCGGCGACGACGTCGGGGTCGGAGAGGTCGAGCAGCGTGGCAGCGTCCGTTTCAGGCATGGGTGGAGGTATATCCGAACGCTAGAGCGCTCGGATATACCTCCACCCAAAGCCGGGTGCACCCGGGCATACGGCAGACTGGCGGCTATGACCCTGACGCCCGGTGGACCCGTGGTCGCGGGTGGCCGGGAGGTGACCGTCGGACTCGGTGCGGGCGGCCTCGCCACCGCCGACATGGTGCTCAACATCGGGCCGCAGCACCCCGCCACCCATGGCGTCCTCCGGCTGCGTGTCGTCCTCGACGGCGAGCAGATCGTGCGGGCCGAGCCGATCGTCGGCTACATGCACCGGGGCGCCGAGAAGCTGTTCGAGGTGCGTGACTACCGGCAGATCCTCGTGCTGGCCAACCGCCACGACTGGCTGTCGGCGTTCGGCAACGAGCTGGGCGTGGTCCTCGGCGTCGAGCAGATGCTCGGGATGGAGGTCCCAGAACGGGCGGTGTGGGCCCGCACCCTGCTGGCCGAGCTCAACCGGGTGCTCAACCACCTCATGTTCCTCGGCTCCTACCCGCTGGAGCTCGGCGCGATCACTCCGGTGTTCTACGCGTTCCGCGAGCGCGAAGAGCTGCAGGCGGTCATGGAGGAGGCCTCCGGCGGCCGGATGCACTACATGTTCAACCGCGTCGGGGGCCTTAAGGAGGACCTTCCAGCCGGCTGGCTGGGGCGGGTCCAGCACGCCATCGACGAGGTCCGGCGGCGGTTGCCCGACCTACGGAACATGTTGGTGGGCAACGAGATCCTCATCGCGCGGACTCGCGGCGTGGGCGTCCTGTCGCCGGAGACCATCATGTCCTACGGCGTCTCCGGCCCCATCGCGCGAGCGAGCGGGGTCGACGTCGACCTGCGCCGCGACGCGCCCTACCTCGCGTATGCGGAGCTGTTCGCCGACGGGGGTCCGGGCCGGGTCGTCACCCGCACGGCCGGTGACTGCGAGGCGCGGCTCTCGGTGCTGCTCGAACAGACCGACGTCAGCCTCGACCTGGCCGAGGCGTGCGTCGCCCGGCTGCGCTCGCTGCCGCAGGGGCCGGTCAACGTGCGCTTGCCCAAGGTGCTGCGCGTCCCGGAGGGACACCTTTACACGGCCACCGAGAACCCCCTCGGCTTCAACGGCTACTACCTCGTCTCGCGCGGCGACAAGACTCCCTGGCGCCTCAAGCTGCGCTCGGCCTCGTTCAACAACGTCAGCGTGCTCGGGCAGATGCTCCCGGGTCACGTCATCGCCGACATGACCGCCATCCTCGGCTCGATGTTCTTCGTCGTCGGAGACATCGACAAGTGAGCACACGGCTGCCCGCGCGGCTCGGGAGACGTCTCGGGCTCGGGGGCGCACTCCTCGGTGTCACGCTGCTGGCCGGCTGCGCCGACAAGGACCCGCAGCCCCCCACCCCGGCCCCGTCGAGCGCCACGTCAGCGGCGAGCAGTGCTCCGGCGCCGGCGAGCACCTCCACCCCGGCCACCTCAGCGACCACGGCGCTACCCGGTATGCCGACGCCCGTGTCGGTGGGTGAGTCGCCCGTCGACGCGTCCCGGCTGCGGTCCATCGACGACCTGGCCGCGGTCTTCGGCTGCCCGTCCGCTGTGCCGCCGATCCGCATCACCGCGACGCCCGCGCCGACGGGCAGCCCGGCCGCGCCGGACGCCATCGTCTGCGCCAGCGCGCTGGCCGACAAGGAGGCGCTGTTCCTCTGGTACGCCCCGACCCCCGAGGCCAAGCTCAGCGCTCTGACCGCGGCCCTCGACCGGGCCCGCTACGTGCACGCCGGACCCAACTGGGTGGCTGCAGGCATGATCAACGCCCAGATGGGCACGGTCGGCGGCGAGGTCTACCGCTGACGCCAGAAGTCCGCGGCTTTCAGCGGCCCGTGGCGAGGTCGCAGCGGGTGCCGTAGCGGCTGTCGAGTCGCTCCACCGACCAGTTCCCCGCTACGGCGGCCGCTTCGAGCGACGCACGGTGGAAACCCACGCCGTTCGGCCCCGTCGCGGATGGACGGCGTGGTCCTAGGTCTCCGCGAGGTCTACCGCTGACGTGGGCCGTTGCCGGCGCGCGGGTCGTCGTTGTCGAAGCGCGGGTCGTAGGGGTCGCGGTCCTGCTCGTCGTCGAGGCGGCACCAGCGCTGCACGAGCAGGCCGACGCCGGCCAGCCCGGCCGCCGAGAGGGTGAGCACGCCCAGCAGGAGAAGGCGCTGCCGCTGCGACGCCACGTCGACGTCCGGCAGCACGAGCAGGACCTGCGCGACGTACCAGCCGACGAACGCGGCCCCTCCGAGCGCTGCCGCCTGGGCCATGGCGAGCACCCGGGCGGCATACAGCGGGTGCACCGTGCGGGTGGCGGTGCCCGCGACGAGCCGCTTGACCGGCCGGCCGGCCGCGACGAGCCCGAGGCCGAGGGCCACGAGGATGACCACACCGATCCAGCTGGCCTCAGGCAGGTCACGCCCGCCGGCGGCGGTGAGCCGCAGGAGCACCCACGACAGACCAGCCGCGACGAGGGCGACGAGGAGCAGCACCCTCGGCCGGACGCCGTGGGGCTCGGTCACCATGCTGGGCTCCAGTCCGGTCCGGGGCGTACGCCCGTGGTGTCCACCCGGTCGACGGCCACGCTTAGCGCCACGACCTCGGCACCCACTCGCAGCCTCGCTGCGGGGTCGGCCTTCGACCACGGCACGAGCACGAACCCGCGTTCGTGGGCGCGGGGGTGCGGCAGCCGCAGGTCGGGACCGTCGGACCGCACCTCGGCGCCGGTGCCGGGCACGCCGACCTGGATGAGATCGAGGTCGAGCGTCCGGGCGGCCCAGCGCACCTCACGGGTCCGCCCGTGGGCCTGCTCGACCGCGTGCAGCGCCCGCAGCAGGTCGGCGGCGCCCCGCGTCGTCTCACCCAGGAGCACCGCGTTGAGGTATGCCGGCTGCTCGGGGCCGCCGACGGGGTCGGTCTCGACCAGCGGCGACACCGCGCGGACGCGCATACCGGGGATGGTCGCCACCTCGGCGACCGCGGCCTCGAGGGTGGCGCGGGCGTTGCCGAGGTTGGCGCCTAGCGCGACGACGACGGGAACGCCGCGCCGGCGACGGATCTCGACGGCGACATCGGTGAACGGCGTGCCGACCGGCGCCTGAGGCTTGTGCACGGTGACCGTGACCGACTCGACGAGCGGCCGGGTGAGGACGTCGGCCGCGATGACCTCGGCCAGCCGTTCGATAAGGTCGAACGACGGCCCGGTGATGCGATCGACGACGTCGGCCGCGACCTCCGCGTAGGAGACGGTGTGGTCCAGGGCATCCGAGGCGCCGGCGCGGGAGAGGTCGAGCGTCAGGACGACATCGACGACGAACGGCTGCCCGTCGCGCTTCTCGAAGGCGAGGACCCCGTGGTGACCGACGGCTTCGACGCCGCGCAGGTGGATACGGTCGCTCATCGGTGGGCGGCCACCTCATGGACGACGGCCAGGGCGTCACGGGTGCCGGCGACGTCGTGGACGCGCACCCCCCACACGCCCGCGAGGGCGCACAGGACGCTCGTCGCCGCGGTCGCCGCGTCACGGTCAGCGGGCGGCCGGGGGTCGGTCCCCGGAGGAGCTCCGATGCGCCCCAGGAAGGTCTTGCGGGAGGCGCCGACGAGGACGGGCTGCCCGATCGCCGTCAGGGCGTCGAGGTGGGCGAGCAGGGCCCAGTTGTGGGGGGCGTACTTGGCGAAGCCGAGCCCGGGGTCGAGGACGAGGCGCTCAGCGGTCACCCCGGCACTGAGGATGGCAGCGCGGCGGTCGGTCAGCTCGTGCGCGACGTCGGCCACGACATCGCCGTAGACGGCGCGGGACTGCATACCGGTGCTGTGCCCGCGCCAGTGCATCGCCACGTAGGGGCAGCCGGCGTCGGCGACCACGGCGAGGATGCCGGGGTCGGCCAGGCCGCCGCTGACGTCGTTGACGAGCGTCGCCCCCGCGCGGAGCGCCTGGTGGGCGACGACCGCGCGCATGGTGTCGATGGAGACGACCGCACCCTCGGCGGCCAGCGCCTCGACGACCGGGAGCACCCGGCGCAGCTCCTCCTCGACCGAGGGCCGCTCGGCACCCGGGCGGGTGGACTCGCCCCCGACGTCGACGATGTCGGCGCCGTCCGCGACGAGGGAGCGGCCGTGCTCGACGGCCGCGTCGGGCTCGAACCACGCGCCGCCGTCACTGAACGAGTCGGGCGTGACGTTGACGACGCCCATGACCACCGGACGCCCCGGCGCCACGGGCAGCTGGGTCGCCGGTGCGCCGACGGTCACCGCTGGCCACCGAGCAGCAGCGACATCGCCTCGGCTCGGGTGGCGGCGTTGCGCAGCTGGCCACGCACGGCGGAGGTGATGGTGCGCGAACCCGGCTTGCGGACGCCGCGCATCGACATGCACAGGTGCTCGCACTCGACGACGACGAGGCAGCCCTGCACTTGCAGGTGGGTGACCAGCGCATCGGCGATCTGCGTGGTGAGCCGCTCCTGCACCTGGGGGCGCCGGGCGTAGACCTCGACGAGGCGGGCGATCTTCGACAGGCCGGTGACCCGGCCGTCCTTGGCGGGGATGTAGCCGACATGCGCGACCCCGTGGAACGGGACGAGATGGTGCTCGCAGGTGCTGTAGAGCTCGATGTCGCGCACGATGACCAGCTCGTCGTGCTCGATCGCGAACGTCCTTCCAAGCACCGCCTCGGCCGTCTGGTCGAGGCCGGCGAAGGTCTCCGCGTAGGCCCGGGCGACCCGACCCGGAGTCTCCCTGAGGCCCTCGCGGTCGGGGTCCTCCCCGACCGCGATGAGCAGCTCACGGACCGCGGCGGCGGCCCGGTCCAGGTCGACGGGCATCCGGGGTCAGTGGTCGTCGGAGGGGTCGACCCGACCGCCGTCAGGCACCTCGACGACCTGCGTACGCGGCTCGACCTCGGCCAGCGGGCTGGCCCCAGCCTGGGCGGCGTCGTCGATGCGCTGGCCGAGCTCGCGGTCACCGGACGCGTCCTGTGGGGCCGGCCGCTGCCCGTTGGACCCGCCGTGCCCGTTGGACCCGTTGGACCCGTTGGACCCGTTGGCGACGTGGGAGCCGCCGTGGCCGTTCGACCCGTTGGCGCCGTTCTGGCCGTAGCCGTTGCGGTTGTAGCCGGCCGGGGTGCCGTTGCGGTTCAGAGCTGACGCCTCCCGCTCGGCCGGCGTCAGCACCGGGGGCAGGTCGCTCAGCAGCCGGGACTCGCTGGACAGCCACGTCGGCCGCACCGGGCGCTTGCGCACCTGCTCGAAGATCGTCGCCAGCTCGGTGCCGTTGAGCGTCTCCTTCTCGAGCAGCTCGAGCACGAGCCGGTCGAGGACGTCGCGGTTGTCGTTGATGACGTGCCACGCCTCGTCGTGCGCGTTCTCGATGAGCTTGCGCACCTCCTCGTCGACGACGCCCGCGATCTCCTCGCTGTAGTCGCGCTGGTGGCCCATGTCGCGGCCGAGGAAGACCTCGCCGTTGCTCTGGCCCAGCTTGATCGCGCCGACCCGCTCGGACATGCCGTACTCAGTGACCATCTTGCGGGCCATCGCGGTGGCCTTCTCGATGTCGTTCGCCGCACCGGTCGTCGGGTCGTGGAACACCATCTCCTCCGCGACCCGGCCGCCCAGCGCATACGCGAGCTGGTCGAGGATCTCGTTGCGGGTGGTGGAGTACTTGTCGTCCTGCGGCATGACCATCGTGTAGCCGAGGGCCCGGCCGCGCGGCAGGATCGTCACCTTGGTGACCGGGTCGGTGTGGTTGAGCGACGCGGCGACCAGGGCGTGGCCGCCCTCGTGGTATGCGGTCATCTTGCGCTCCGCGGCGGACATGATGCGGGTGCGCTTCTGGGGCCCGGCGATGACGCGGTCGATGGCCTCGTCGAGGGTGTGGTCGTCGATGAGCTTCTTGCTGCTGCGGGCCGTGAGCAGCGCCGCCTCGTTGAGCACGTTGGCCAGGTCGGCACCAGTGAAGCCGGGCGTACGGCGGGCCACGGTTATCAGGTCGACATCGGGCGCCATGGGCTTGCCCTGCGAGTGCACCTGGAGGATGCGGTGCCGGCCGAGCATGTCCGGAGAGTCGACCGCGATCTGGCGGTCGAACCGGCCGGGGCGCAGCAGCGCCGGGTCGAGGATGTCGGGCCGGTTGGTGGCCGCGATGAGGATGACGTTGGTCTTGACGTCGAAGCCGTCCATCTCGACGAGCAGCTGGTTGAGGGTCTGCTCCCGCTCGTCGTGGCCGCCGCCCAGGCCGGCGCCGCGGTGGCGACCGACGGCGTCGATCTCGTCGACGAAGACGATGGCGGGGGCGTTGGCCTTGGCCTGCTCGAACAGGTCACGGACCCGGGAGGCACCGACACCGACGAACATCTCGACGAAGTCCGAACCCGAGATCGAGTAGAACGGCACCCCCGCCTCGCCGGCGACCGCTCGCGCGAGCAGGGTCTTGCCGGTGCCGGGCTGGCCGTAGAGCAGTACGCCCTTAGGGATCTTGGCGCCGACCGCCAGGAACTTGGCCGGCTCCTGGAGAAACTCCTTGATCTCGTGCAGCTCCTCGACGGCCTCGTCGCAGCCGGCGACGTCGGCGAAGGTCACCTTGGGGGTGTCCTTGGACGCGAGCTTGGCGCGCGACTTGCCGAACTGCATGACGCGCGACCCGCCGCCCTGCATCTGGCCCATGAGGAACCAGAACAGGCCAAGGACGATGACGATGGGGATCAGGCTGACGAGCATCGACCCGAGCCAGCTGGTCTCGTCGATCTGGTCGGTGTAGCCGTTGGGCGGCACGTGCGCGTCGAGCGCGGCCACGACGTTGGTGCCGCGGGCGTCGACGTAGTAGGAGTAGACCTTCGTGGCGTTCTTGATCTTGTCGCCGTCGGAGAAGGTCTCCCCGGGCTTGAGGGTCAGCTCGATGCGCTCGTTGTTGAGCAGCTTGGCGGAGTCGACCTTGTTCTGGTTGACCAGCTCGAGCGCCTTGGAGGTGTCGATCCGGGTGAACCCGCTGTTGTCGGACAACGAGAAGATGAGGATCACGGCCCCGATGAGCACGATCACCCAGACCATCGGGGTGCGTAGGATTCGCTTCACGTCCATGTATGTCTGGGCTGGTGGCCCCGACCCTCCTGCTTCGCTGAGGTCCAGTGAGGTTTTAGCCGGCGGACACCCGCAGGGCCGTCACCGGGCACCCACGAGCGACGCTGAGCCGTCTCTCGTCCATTCTCGCAGGTGAACGCCCGAGCGCAGACCCGTGTTCCGTGGGGCCGGTCACAGCCCCTCGGCGCACCCGTTGCGGCCCCCGCCGGCGGCCCACGTCCCGACCCACCGGCGGCCCTCTTCCCGACCGGACTCACCGGTCGGGAAGAGGAGGGGCGCGAGCAGTCGGGAAGGGGAGGGGTGGCCGGGGTGGCCGGGCGAGCCGGGGCAGTGGACGTCAGGAGTAGACGGCGGGGTTGAGCGTGCCGACGACGCGCAGGTTGCGGTACTGCTCGGCGTAGTCGAGGCCGTAGCCGACGACGAACTCGTTGGGGATGTCGAACCCGACGTACTTGACGTCGATCTCCACCTTGGCGACCTCGGGCTTGCGCAGCAGCGCGCAGATCTCGACCGACGCAGGACCTCGGGACATCAGGTTGGAGCGGATCCACGACAGGGTCAGACCCGAGTCGATGATGTCCTCGACGATGAGCACGTGACGGTCGGTGATGTCGGTGTCGAGGTCCTTGATGATCCGCACGACCCCTGACGACTTGGTGCCCGACCCGTAGGACGAGACGGCCATCCAGTCCATGGGGACGCTGACCGGCAGGGCCCGCATGAGGTCGGCCATCACGAGCACGGCGCCCTTCAGCACCCCCACGAGCAGGACGTCCTTGCCCTGGTAGTCACGCCAGATGTCCGCGGCGAGCTCGCCGATGCGGGCGAGGAGCTGCTCCTCGGTCAGCAGGACCTTCTCGAGGTCGTTCCCCATGTCCGCGGCGTCCACGCGGGCAGGCTATCCGACCGGCCGCATCCCGGCGACGGTCACCTGGTCGCCCGACCGGCTGCCGCGGACGCGCCCCGGCAGATGGAGCGGGCCCTGCCCGTGCCACGACGTCAGCAGGGCGTCGAGGGACTCGACGTGGGCCGCCGTCAGCTGCCCGGCACCCGACCCGGCCTCGACGGCGAGCAGCCGCCAGACGCGGGTGCGCAGGGCCCGCGGCAGCTCGCCCAGGCGGGCCGCCGACCACGGCCCCGGACCGAGCGACGGCCGCAGCGCCCGGGCCTGGTCCTCGAGGTAGTCGGCGTCCTCGCGCAGCATCTCGGCGCTGCGGGCCAGGGCGGCCGTGATCCCCGGGCCGAGCTCGTCCTCCAGAGCGTGCAGGAAACCCCGGGCCCGCACCCGCGCGAACGTCGGGTCCTCGTTGTGCGGGTCGCGCCACGGCTCGATCCCGTATGCCTGGCAGGCCGCCTCGGTCTCGGCGCGGGCCAGGGCGATGAACGGGCGCACGAACAGGCCCCGGCGGCGCGGCATACCGGACAGGGACCGCGAGCCGGAGCCGCGCGCGAGACCGAGCAGCACCTGCTCGGCCTGGTCGTCGCGGGTGTGGCCGATGAACACGGCGGCCGCACCGAGCCGCTCGGCGGCGTCCTCCAGCGCGGTGTAGCGGGCGGACCGCGCCGCTCCCTCGGGGCCGGTGCCTGGGCGCGCGACGCGTACGGTCTGCACCTCCACCGGGTCGAGCCCGAGGTCGCGGCAGCGGTCGGCCGCCGCCTCGGCGACCTGTGTGGAGCCCGCCTGGAGGGCGTGGTCGACGACGAGGCCCGCCGCCTTCACGCCCTGCTTGGGCGCCTCGAACCCGACCGCACCGGCGAGCGCCAGGGAGTCGGGGCCGCCGCTGCAGCCGACGAGGACGACGCTGCCCTCAGGCAGCAGCGCCAGCTCCGCCCGGACCGCGAGCCGGGTCGCCGCGACCGCGGACGCCGGCCCGGTCATGAGCGCACCGCCGTCATGCGCTGTGGATGCGCCGGACCCAGGCCGCCGGGTGGGCGATCTCGGCCGGCGTCGGGAGCGTCTCGGGCGAGGTCCAGACGGCGTTGAAGTCGTCGAGACCGACCTGGTCGACGACCCCGCGCACGAAGCCGGCGCCGTCGGCGTATTGCCGCATCTTGGCCTCAAGGCCGAGCATTCGACGCAGGATGAGGTCGAACCCGGAGATGCCCTGCCGGCGCTCGGTGAACTTCGTGCGGATCTCGGCGACGGTGGGGATGACCTGGGGGCCGACCTCGTCCATCATGACGTCGGCGTGGCCCTCTAGCAGCGACATCACCGCGGTGATCGACTCGACCTTGCCGCGTTGCTCCGCCGTCAGCAGCACCTCCGCGAGGCCCTGGCTGCCCGGTTGGAACGCCTCGGGCAGCCGGCGGGCGATCTCCTGGAGCCGCCCGGCCAGCTCGGCCGGGGTGGGGGCGATGTCGACGGTGAGGTCGCGGGTGCGCTCGATGAGGTGGTCGCGCAGCCACGGCACTGCCGTGAACTGCACCCGGTGGGTCTCCTCGTGCATGGCCACCCAGAGCCGGAAGTCGCGCGCGTCGACCTTGAGCTCGCGCTCGGTCTGGACGATGTTGGGCGCCACGAGCACGAGCCGCGGGGTGCCCTGGGGCGCGAGGTCGTACTGGCCGAGGATCTTGCTGGCGAGGAAGGCCATGACCGCCCCCGTCTCGGCGCCGGTGACCTTGCCGCCGATAGCGGTGACCGTGGCCGACTGCGGCTTGTTGGTGCCCGAGGTCACCTTCTCGATGACCGGGGCGACGAGGGACTGCATCGACTCGATGTTGACGTCCATCCAGCCGGGCCGGTCGACGATGAGCACGGCCGGGGCACTCGGCGGACTGTGCAGCCGCGACGTCTCCGCGATCGGGCCCTTGGCCTGCTCGGCGACCTCGCGCAGCTGGGCGACGATCTCCCGGGCCTCGGCGGCCGACACCTTGGGTCCGGCGTTGACCAGGCGGCGGCCGGTGGTCTTGGCGAACTCCCAGTCGACGAACTGCGACGACGGGCCTTCCGGCTGCTCTTCGGGGACGTTGGCCAGCTCGCTCATCGCTTCGGTTCCTGCTCTCGGCTCGTCCTCGGAGGGTGCGCTCGGCGTGAGGCGCTGAGCTCCACCCTGCCATCCATCGGCCGTTCGTCGGCCAGTCGTCAACGACACCCGCAGGAGGCGAGAACCGCTATGACCCGATCCAACGCGGCCCGGCCGGCGGTCGTTCCCGCACCGGGGCCCGCGCTGTTGGCGATGACGTCGACCACGAGCAGCCGCCCGTCGGCGGTGACGAGGGTGCCGGCGAGCGCGTTGACCCCGGTCAGGGTGCCCGTCTTGCCCCGGAACAGACCCGCTGCACCGCGCGACCCGCCCTCGAACCGGTCGGACAGCGTCCCGCTGAGACCGCCCACGGCGAGGTTGCGCAGGACCGACCGCATAGCCGGCAGCCGGTCGCCGAGACCCAGCCCCAGCACGTCGGCGACCACCCGGGGCGGCGCCTGGTCCTCGCGGGACAGCCCGCTCCCGTCGACGAGGGTCACCCCGCTCACGTCGATGCCCAGGCCGGCGAGGGTGTCGCGAACGAAGGTCCCCGTGGAGGCGAAGCCCTGCGGCGCGTTCTTGAGGTATGCCGCCTGGCGGGTGAGCGCCTCGGTCAGGGCGTCGTCGGAGTCCTGCAGGGCGAGCTCGAGCTGGTCGAGGACGGGCGCCGACGTCGCCGAGGCGAGCACGGGGGCGCCCGGGGGCGCGGCCCCCGGGGCGGCGAGGGTGGCCTTCACGCCGGCGGCCTGCAGGGCGGCCACGAAGGCGGTCCCCACTGCCGCGGCCGGGTCGGCCGGGCCCGGCTTCCCCGGCACGACCCGCTGGGTGCCGAGGCCGACGGCCGCGACGGCGCCGGTGATTCCTAGCGGCCGGAAGTCCGTGCCCCAGGTCGGGGCGAGCAGGGGCCCGGGCGCATACGAGAGGTCGAGCCGGACGGTCGCCGACCCGACGCCCTGACCCCGCAGCGCCGCAGCGGTGGCCGTGGCCAGGTCGCCGAGGCCCGCCCGGCCGACGACCGCGGTGGGGTCACCGGCCCCGGGTGCGAGCAGGGTGTCGCCGCCCGCGACGAGCACGATCTGGTCGGGCGCCGCCCCCTGGACGACCGTGGTCGTCAGCGTGGCTCCGGGCGGGAATGTCGCGGCCACGGCCGCGGCCGAGAGCACCTTGACGTTGGACGCGGGGATCACCGGGGTGTCGGCGTCGAGGTCGAGCACGTGGGTGCCCGTCGCCGCGTCGCGCACGGTGAGACCCAGGTGGCCGGCGAGCGCCGGGTCGGCGAGGGCGGCCGCCAGGGCGGTGCGCAGGCCGGCGGTCGTCGGGACCGGCTGCTGCTGGCCCGACGTGGGCAGGGCGGCCCCCACCCGCGCCGCCTCCGGCTGCGGCTGCGGCTGCGGCTGCGGCTGCAGCTGCGGCTGCGGCTGCGCGACCGTCGTCGTCGCGCGGGGCGCGGGCACCGGCTGCGCCTGCTGCGCCTGCTGCGCCTGCTGCGTCGACGATGGGTCGGGGTCGTGGGCCAGGGTGAGCACCCCGGGGACGACGTCGTAGACGTCCAACGCGGCATACCCGAGGACGGCGAGCAGCACCGCGAGCACGGCGATCGTGACTCGGCGCACCACCCCTCCTCCCTGCCCTGTCGGCCACCACCGGCGCCCGCATCCCACGGGGACCGCTGATCTGACAAGATGCCAGACGCGGCCGTGACCGGCGGCGCGCCTGCCCGTCCGAGCCAAGGTCTAGGGGTCTCCGTGGAGTTCTACGTCACCGTCGAGATCCCCAAGGGTGCGCGGAACAAGTACGAGGTGGACCACGAGACCGGACGCATCCGGCTCGACCGGCTGCTGTTCACGTCGATGAGCTATCCCGCCGACTACGGCTACGTCGAGGACAGCCTCGGCGAGGACGGCGACCCGCTCGACGCGTTGGTCCTGCTCGACGAGCCGACGTTCCCCGGCTGCCAGGTGCTGGCCCGGCCGATCGGCGTGTTCCATATGACCGACGAGGCCGGCGGCGACGACAAGCTCCTCTGCGTACCGGCCAACGACCCGCGTCAGGCGCACGTCACCGAGCTGGAGCACATCAACGAGTTCGACCGGCTGGAGATCCAGCACTTCTTCGAGACCTACAAGGACCTCGAGCCGGGCAAGTCGGTCGAGGGGGCCAGCTGGAGCGGTCGCGAGGGCGCCGAGCGCTGTGTCGACGAGGCCCTGGCGCGGGCCTCGGACGCCGGCATGTCGACCGCGCGCTGGCGCGGCCCCGACGTCACGCACGCCTGAGGCGCGCTCGTCCGCACGGCTGGCTGAGGGCCGCCGGGGGTCGGCTCACGCCGATCAGGGTCGGCTCGTCGTGCTCGATGAGCCGACCCGGACACCGGGGTGCCGACCTGAGCCAGGCGCCCCCCCGGGTCAGGAGGGGCGGCCGCCGTACGGGATGAGGTCGCTCATCGAGTAGATGGACGCGGTCTTGACAACGGTGCTCGGGTTCGGGGCGTGGATCATCTGGCCGTTGCCGATGTACAGGCCGACGTGGTGGCTGTTGGGGCCGCTGGTGCCGTAGAAGACGAGGTCGCCGGGCTGGAGCTGCGCGATGCTCACCCGCGTCGTCTCAGCCCACTGCGAGCCGGTGTAGTGCGAGAGGGTCACCCCGGCCTGGCGCCAGGCCATCATCGTTAGGCCTGAGCAGTCCCACACGTTGGGGCCGGCGCCGCCCCACACGTAGGGCTCGCCGATCTGGGCCCGGGCGAACGCGATGACCGCGGCCACCCCGCCGGACGGCGCCGGTGCAGAAGTCGTGGGGACCGGCGTCGTGGGGGCTGTGGTGGTCGTGGTGGGTGCCTTGGTCGTGGGGGTGGGTGCCTTCGTCGTCACCACGGCGGCTCGTGCTGCGGCCGCAGCCGCCGCGGCCTGCCTGGCCGCTGAAGCGTCCGCCGCCTGCTGGGCCGCAGCGGCGGTGGCGGCCCGCTGGGCCGCTGAAGCGTCCGCCGCCTGCTGGGCCGCGGCGGCGGTGGCGGCCCGCTGGGCCGCTGAAGCGTCCGCCGCCTGCTGGGCCGCGGCGGCGGCGGCGGCCCGCTGGGCCGCTGAAGCGTCCGCCGCCTGCTGGACCGCGGCGGCGGCGGCCCGCTGGGCCGCTGAAGCGTCCGCCGCCTGCTGGACCGCAGCGGCGGCGGCCCGCTTGGCGGCCGCCTGGGCCGCCGCTTGGGCGGCGGCCTCCTCCCGGGCGGAGCGCGCCGCGGCCTCGGCCGCAGCAGCGGCGGCGACGCGGGCGGCCTCCTCCTGGGCGGCCTTCTCCGCAGCGGCCTTGGCGGCGGCCTCGGCGGCGCGGCGGTTGGCCTCCTCGCGCTGCCGCTGCTCCTCAGCCGCGATCCCGGCCTGGCGCTGCTGCTCCAGCTGCACGGAGGTGTTCTGGAGCGTGGCGAGCTGCACCACCATCGCCTGCTGCTGAGCCTCGAGCTGTGTGGTCTGGGTCTGCGCGACCTTGGCCGAGTCCATCGCGGCCTGCGCGGCGGCGGTGGCCGCGCCAGATGCGGCGGCTCGCCGGCCCTCGGCCTCGGTGGCCTGCTGGCTCAGGTTCTGGGCGAGCAGCTTGGCCGAGTCGGCGTCCTGCGCCATCCGGGCCCGCTCGGCGCCGACCGCGTCGACTCCCGCGGCGCGGTCGAGCACCTGCTGCGGGCCACCTCCACCGAAGAACACGTTGAGCTGGCTGGTGTCACCACCACCCTGGTAGACCTCGGCGGCATACCGGGACAGCGTGAGGAGGGCCTCGGCCGCCTTCCCCTGAGCCTCGTCGGACTTGGCCATGGCGACCGAGCTGGTCGCCGTCGCCTGGTCGAGGGCGACCTGGGCGCCGTTGGCCATCTCGGCCGCGTCACCGGCGGCCTGCTGCAGCTGAGCGACCTGAGCACGCGACGACGTCAGCCGGCCATCGAGGTCGGCGACGGACCCGGCGACCGCGACCGCGGCCGACCGGGCGCTGGCGACCTGGTCGGCAGACGGGTACACCGGGCCGGGCTCGGCGTGGGCGGCGCCGAGTGGGAGGGCCAGTCCGCCGACCAGCCCGAGCCCGCAGACGACGGTGATGCCGCGACGCGCGCGGCGGTGCGCAGGCTGGGGTGCGCCAGGCACGGAGGACCTCTCAAACGCGGTCGGCGTGTCGTCTTGACAGGGGGTGGTCGAAGAGTTCACGCCAGGGGAACAGGCGAGGCCGACCTTAGAACCCATTCGTCACATAAGGAACACCGTTCCCACCAATCCCGTTGTGCACCGGGCGTTTCCGAGAGTTACAGCGGTGTAGTGCAGGAAATGACAGAACTGTCTTTCTGCACGTCACGCCTCGAATTCGTTCACCTGTCCGAGCCACATCACGAACTCATAACAAATGTCGGTTCTGTGACCTGGCTGGAACCGCGACAGGGCGAATGCGGGCTAGAGGTATGCGTGATCGCCGGCGGCATGGCGGTCCGCATGGGTGGCCGGCCGGCCAGGTGGGTCACCGGCCGGGGGGATCGGGGCTCAGGCGCGGCCGGAGATGGCGGCCGCAACGATCTTGACGATGTCCGGGTCGAAGACGCTGGGGACGATGTAGTTGGCGTTGAGCTCCTCCGGAGAGACGACCGACGCGAGCGCATCGGCGGCCCGGATGAGCATCTCCGTCGTGACCTGCGACGCCCGCGCGTCGAGCAGCCCCCGGAACACACCGGGGAAGGCGAGCACGTTGTTGATCTGGTTGGGGTAGTCGGACCGTCCGGACGCGACGACGGCCGCGCGCTTGGTGGCCTCGGCGATGTCGACCTCCGGGTCGGGGTTGGCGAGGGCGAACACGATCGGCCGGGGCGCCATCTCGTCGATCCACTCCGGCTGGAGGACGTCGGGCGCGCTGACGCCGATGAACACGTCGGCGTCGCGCACCGCATCGCGCAGGGTGCCGGTGACCCCGCGCGGGTTGGTGCGGCCCGCGAGGGCGAGCTTGGCCGGCGGCAGCGCCGTGTTGGCGGAGTTGAGGACGCCCTCCTTGTCCCACACGACGACGTCGTGGGCGCCAGCGGCGAGCAGCAGCTGCACGATGGCCGACCCGGCCGCACCCGCCCCGCTCACGGCGATGCGCGCCTGCGAGATGGTCTTGTCGACGCACCGCAGGGCATTGCGCAGCGCGGCGAGGACGACGATCGCCGTGCCGTGCTGGTCGTCGTGGAAGACCGGGATGTCGAGCAGCTCACGGAGGCGGGCCTCGACCTCGAAGCAGCGGGGGGCGGCGATGTCCTCGAGGTTGATGCCGCCGAAACCCGGGGCGATGAGCTGCACCGTGCGGACGATCTCGTCGACGTCCTGCGTGTCGAGGCAGATCGGCCAGGCGTCGATGTTGGCGAACCGCTTGAACAGCGCGGCCTTGCCCTCCATCACCGGCATCGCCGCTCGCGGCCCGATGTTGCCCAGACCCAGCACCGCGCTGCCGTCGGTGACCACGGCGACCGAGTTGCCCTTGACCGTCAGGCGCGAGACGTCTTGGGGGTTCTCGGCGATGGCCATGCTCACCCGCCCGACTCCGGGGGTGTAGGCCATCGAGAGGTCGTCGCGGTTCCGCAGGGGAACGGTGGGCTCGACCCCGATCTTGCCGCCCAGGTGGATGAGGAAGACCCGGTCGGAGACCTTGTGGACGGTCACGCCCTGCACCGCGCGGACGGCCTCGACCACCTCGGCGGCGTGGTCGCCGTTCGATGCGGAGCAGGTCAGGTCGATGACCAGCCGGTCGTGGCGCGACTCGACGATGTCGAGCGCGGTCGTGATGCCGCCCGCGTCGGACACGGCCGTCGCGAGCTGTCCGACGACGGCCGGGTCGGTGCCCGAGTGGATGCGCACGGTGATCGAGTACGAGCCGGTCGTGGCCCGGGCCCGCTGGATGTGCCGGCTCCGGATCTGCTGCTCCTGCTCCGGGCTCGGGTCCTCCGCCGACCCCCCGACCGCTTCCCCAAGGGTGGAGCCGGTCGCCGACCCGCTCGACCCCACCGACCCGCTCGATCCGTCGATGTCCGCGCCGCGTTGCGTCTGCATGGCCGTCATCCTTGCACCCGCCCACCCGGACCGGCCGGTATGCCGCGTCGAAGGCCGGACCGCGGGCCCGGTGAACCCCCGCCCGCGCATCACGGCTGTGCGCGTGCGGTCCTTCCTGGACAACCTCTCGGCCGTCTGTTGGCCGACGTGCGGTGACGTGCGGTGGGTCTATCTCGATGCCCGGGTCTTCACCGGGCTTGTGGAGACGCTCGACGAGGCCCCCCGCCACCGGACTCACCGAAGGCGACGTCGTGCGGCAGGAGTCGGCGGGGCCTACACCGCCTGCTACTCCACTATGGGGTTCAACGGGTTCGACCCCCTGCCGACCGTCGTCGGCTGACGCGAGGTCAAGCGCAGCGAACCCCGAGGACCTCGTCGACATCCTCCTGGCACATCCGCCCGGGCGCCGCCGACGCGGCGACCACGAGGTCGCCCACCAGCTCGATCTCCTGTCGGAGGGCCTGGTCGATGAGCTCCTCGTCGCCCGTCATGATGGTCACAGTAGGTGTGCCGGGTGACCCGTCGGCGCATCGGCACCCAGAGTTGACGGACCGCATACCCAAGATGGCCCGTTGGAACTAGGGAGCTGACCCCCTGTCACTACGCCGTCAGACCGCCGGCCGTCCGTCCGGCCAGGTGGCCTCGGTGACGGCGCCGCCCTGCACCTCCACGTGGACCGCCTCCGGGGCCCCGGGGACGTAGAGGAGGTACGGGCCGGAGACCAGCGCGGGGAAGACGGCGCTGTAGTCGACGTGGTCGTCGACCGGTCGGCCGACGACGGCGACGTGTGGGCGGTGGGGGCCGTGGTCATGGCCGTGGGAGTGGTCGTGCGGATGAGTATGGCCGTGGGTGCCGTCGGGTCCCTCGGTAGCGGCGATCTCGACCTCGGCCCCCTCCAACGACGCCGGCAGGTGCAGGACAATGGCGCCCACGTCGTCGCCGATGTCGAGCATGACCGGGCCCTGCCCGGCGTACGGGTTCTCCGCGAGGTTGGCGGCGCGCTCGGGGTGGAGATGAGAGTCACTCACGGGAGCTCCTTGGGTCGTCGAGGTGCACTGGCAGCCGCGAGGGAGACGACCAACGGCGGGGGACGAAGGCCCCCCGCCGTTGGTCGTCACCGACCTGCGGTCACGAGGTGGCCGGCTTGCCCGGCATGGTCTCGTAGCCGCCGGCCGGCGTCCCCAGGTACGGGAAATGCTTCAGCACCGGCAGGTTCGTGTTCGTCGTGCCGTCCGTGAGCCCGGAGGCCGCGCCGTCCGGCGTAAACGTCTTGTCAACGAGCGGGATGGTCACTCCGGCGATCGCCCGGAGCTCGATGGCCACCACGTCGTCATTGACGCGGCGCCCGTTCGGGTAGCCCGCCAGGTCTCCCCCGACGACACCGAGGTCGTTGTGCGTCTTCGCCGGCGGGACCGCCAGGTTGAGCCGCAGCAGGTCGGCCTGCTTGGACCCCGTGTAGTTCTGGAAGTTCGGGACGACACCGGTCGGGATCCCCGTGAGCAGGATGGCGAGCAGGTCGGCCCGAGGCTTCGTGTAGGCCTTCAGGTTGTTGAAGACGTTCGGGTAGAGCACGGGGAGCAGACCCGCGAGCTCCGGCTTCGCCACGTACTGGGCGAAGTCGTCGTCATCGCTGGGGTCGAGCGCGTTCCACTGGTCCTTGCGGGCCATCGGCACGATGACCTCGTTGAACAGCGGGTTGGCGAGCCGGGAGACCTGCTCGAACGGGCCGTACGGGACGTACTTGCCGGACCGCTTGTCGAAGATCCGCGTCTTCTGTCGACTCGCCGACGCGTAGACACCGATGACCGACTTCGCTGAGCCGACGTCGGTCGGGGTGGACCCGTCCCTGGTCAGGTCACTCTTCGGCACCTGGATGGCGATCGAGTGGACGTTGAGTCCCTCGAGGCTGTTGACCCCGGCCATGTCCGTGCTGGGGATCAGGTGGAAGTGCTGGAACGGACGGAGCGCGCCGAGGTCGAAGATCGAGCCGAGATCCGCGTGGAAGGCGTCCGAACGCTGGCCCGCGAACACCTTGCGGCTGCCCTTGATGGGGTGCACGGCCTCGTCGGTGAAGTGGGCGTAGTTTGGCGTGCTGCGGAACCCCACGTTGCACGGGGGGACGGTCAGACCGGAGGCGAGCACCTCGGACCGGCCGCGGCGGGGGACCCGGGTCACGGAGTAGGTCTGCGGCCGGTTGAAGGTCGCGTCGGTGATGTCGTTGATCCGACCGGTGTTGTACAAGAACGTGTTCTTGTTGCGGATGGTCGTCGTGAACCTGAACTGGTAGGTCACGTCGGCAACCCCGTCACCGTTGTTGCAGATGTGGATCTCGTAGAGGACGTCGTCGCCGAACTCGAAGAAGTTCGGGCCGCCGTAGGGGAGCTGGAAGGGAATGAAGTTGGCGATCAGGGTGACGGTGGACGGCGCGTCAGGACTGACGAATGCGTAGACGTCGGTGTTGTCGGCGACGGGATCCTTGGAGATCTCCGGCGCTTCGCGGTGCGATGACATGAAAGGGAACCTCTCGGAGCGGGAATGGGCAGGGACGCGCATACCGAGTCGGGAGGGACGACGCTCCCCGATGAGCGACTGCGGCAGAGAAGGGGGGCGGGCCGGTGGACTGCAGGGCCGGGCCGGTGGACGGCAGGTCGAGCCAGGTCGAGCCAGGCCGAGACCGTGGTGATCGGTCCGGTGGTCAGGACCGTGCGTAGGACTGGATCCGAGCGGACAGGTCCTTGTCGGTAACGTTCACCTCGCGCTCGCCCACCATGATGACCACGGTGCCGGCCTTGGCGTCCTGGACGTAGGCGACCAGCTGCGGCGGGCCGCTGGCCGCGTCGGCTGGGGTGGCGGACATCAATGCCGGCGTGACGGCGGCCGCGGCCACACCCGTCCCGGTGGCGACGAGGAAGCCTCGTCGGCTGGACTTGTTCATCCATCTACCTTTCCTGGTTGGACCCCCTGTGGAGACGATTCGTACCCGTGGTCCGCGCGGATGGCTCAACACCGGTCACGATCCTGGGACGAGGGCGCCGGGCCTGGGTGGGGAGGGTAGACAGGAGCGGTGCCGACCGAGACACCCCTGCTGCTGGCCCTCGACCTGGCCGGTACGTTCGCCTTCGCGCTGAACGGGGCGCTGACGGCGATGAAGGTGACGAAGGTCGACGTCGTGGGGGTGGTCACGCTCGGGATGGTCACCGCCTTGGGAGGCGGCATCGTCCGCGACGTCCTCCTCGGCTCGCTGCCGCCCGCCACCTTCAGCGACTGGCGCTACTTGTTGACGGCCGCGGTCGGCAGCCTCGTCGCCTTCGGGTTCGGAGGCTGGCTGAACCGGTATCCGCCGCCGATCCTGCTCCTGGACGCCGCCGGCCTCGGCCTGTTCGCGGTGACCGGAGCCGGCAAGGCCCTTGACCTCGGGGTCGGAGCCGCACAGGCGGTCATCCTCGGCGCGGTCACCGCTGTCGGGGGCGGCACGGTGCGGGACGTGCTCATCACGCGGGTGCCGGTGATCTTGCGCCGCAGCTGTACGCCATACCGGCCCTGCTCGCCGCCGCCGTGGTCGTCGTCGCCCAGCGGACGGGGTTCTTCGGCCCGGCCGCGGCCATCGGGGCGGCACGGCTGTGCTTCGCCGTTAGGACGGCGGGGATGCGCTACCGCCTCAACGCTCCCGGGCCGCCGCGCCCACCCACCCAGCCCGGCCCACCCGGCCCACCCGGGGGACGACTCATCTGAGCTCGCGGGGGCGGGACGCCGGACCCACGGCTCACGCAGCAGGCCCCCGAGCGTGGCGCGTCGGGGGCCTGACGTGCGGTGATGTGGTGGAGCCGCCTATCGGAATCGAACCGATGACCTATTCATTACGAGTGAATCGCTCTGGCCGACTGAGCTAAGGCGGCGGGCACCCGTCGGGCGCGGGGCACTACTATACGGACTTCGCCGCCCGCCTCAGCACTTCACCCCGTCCTGCGGCGGGGTCCCGTTGAGCAGGTAGTCGTCGACCGCCTTGTCGACGCACGTGCTCGAACGGGGGTATGCCGTGTGCCCGTCACCGTCGTAGGTCACCAGGACGCCGTGCGCCAGCTGCTGGCGCAGATGCACCGCCGACTCGTAGGGGGTCGCGGGGTCGCGGGTGGTGCCGACGACGACGATCGGGCCGGAGCCCGGCGCACTCACCGTATGGGGCTGGCCCGTGGGCTTTACCGGCCAGACTCCGCACGGCACCGAGCTCCACGCCAGGAACCGGCCCCAGGTGGGCGCCACCTTGACCGCCTCCGCGGCGAAGGCCTCGACCTGCGCCGGGTCGGCGGTGTCGGGCTTGTCGAGGCAGTTGACCGCGTAGATGGCCTCCATGATGTTGTTTTGGTACTGGCCTCCGGGGGTGCGCTGGGCATAGCTGTCGGCGAGGCGCATCAGGGCGTTTCCGTCGCCGTTCTTCGCGTCCTTGAGCGCCTCCGTGAGGGATGGCCAGGCCTCCTTGGAGTACATGGCGTAGGCGATGCCCGAGGAGCCCCACGCCTCGGTGAGCTGGGTGACGTTCTGGTCGTCAGTGACCGGCAGCGGAGCGGAGTCGAGGCCCTTGAGGAAGTCACGGATCCACGCCATCCCCTCGTCGACGCTCTGGCCGACCGGGCAGTCGCGAGCGGTGACGCAGTCGGCGACGTAGGCCTGGGTTGCCGTCTCGAAGCCCTTGGCCTGGCCGAGGTTGGCCTGCTGCGACGTCTGGTCGGGCGGCACCGCGCCATCGAGCACCATGCGGCCACTCTTCGCCGCGAACAGGTCGGCGTAGATGGTGCCGAGATAGGTGCCGTAGGAGAACCCGAGGTAGTTCAGCTTGGGCTCACCGAGGGCCGCCCGGAGCACGTCCATGTCCTTGGCTGCGTCCACGGTGGACACGTGGGCGATGGTCTTGGGGTTCTTCGCCGCGCAGCCGTCGGCCAGCTTCTTCGCCTCCGTGATGAAGCTCTGCTCTTCCGCGGGCGTGTCCGGGGTGGGGTCGGTGCCGAGGAAGGCGTCGAGGTCCCTGTCGCTGAGGCAGTCGATCGGTGCCGACCGGCCCACGCCGCGGGGGTCGAACCCGACGATGTCGTAGCGGCGGCGGACGTCAGCCGTGACGACCTCGGCCGCCCGGCGGGCGAAGTCGACCCCCGACCCCCCCGGGCCCCCGGGGTTGACGACGAGAGAGCCGATCCGCTGGTTGGAGCTGCGGGCCTTGACCCGCAGGAGCGCCAGCTGGATCGAGTCGCCGGCCGGGTTCGCATAGTCGATGGGCACCTTGAGCTTGGCGCACTCTCCGCCGGTGCAGCTGCTCCAGGCCAAGGTCTGGGAGTAGTAGCTGTCCAGGCCGGTGGTGCCCGGCGGCGGGGTCTGCGGCGTCACCGGCGCGTTGGTGGACGAGCCGGAGGAGTCGCCGTTGTCACCGCTGGGCAGGAACGGCAGGACGAGGCACGACGACAGGGTCAAGCTCGCCAGCACCGCCCCCACCAGGGTGGCCAGGACCCGACGTCGACGACGATGTGCCTGGGCGCCATCGGCTGCCTGTTCCCCCACCGGAGCACCGTAACCCGACCGGATGACATCGCGGGCAGGAGCCTGCTCACGATCAGCCCCGACGAGACGACCACACGACGACACGACGACACATTGACACAACGACGACGGGCTCCCAGCTGATGCCGGGAGCCCGTCGCGGTGCGGTCGCGGTCAGCGACCCAGCTCGACCACGGTGCCCGGGCCGGCCGGGCCGTTGTCCCCGAACAACGCGAGGGTCCCGGCGTACAGCTTGTTACCGAAGAACTCCACCGAGAGCGCGCCCGGCAGCGCGGCGAAGGTGCTCTTCACCTTGTTGGTCGCCACCTTGGTGATCTTGTTGGCGAACAGCTCGGTGACGTAGACGGTGCCCTCGGGGGCCACGGCGAGGTTGGTCGCTCCGGCGAACCCGGTCGCATACAGGGTGCTGGCCCCGGTCGACTGGTACACCGTGTAGACGCTGCCCCGGGCGCCGGCGCTCGGGTCCTCGGGGCCTCCGGGCAGGGTGCTGACCCACAGCCGGTTCTGGGTGCCCCGCTCGACGTCGGTCGGCACCGGCTCGAAGGCGTACGTCAGGCCGGCGAGGCAGCTGGCCTCCTGGGGCGCACCCTGCGCGTCGAGGAAGGCCTGCGTGACCACGAGCGGCTGCTTCGGCAGCACGGCGATGACCGACGGGTTGCCCTTGGCGTCGACCTTGATGATGTCATTGGCCGCCGCGTCGGCGACCGCCCAGTCGCCCTTGCGGAGGCTCACCACGGAGTAGGGGTGCGAGTCGACCTGACCCTGGTAGGTGGCCGGCAGGCCGGTGACCTCCGGCAGCGCGAGCCAGGCCTTGCCGGCGTCGCAGCCGGCCGGGTTGTTCTGAAGGCCGTAGGTGACGTTCCCGTCGGGGTTGTGCTGCGCCTCGAACGCGGCGAGGTTGGTGACGACGTCGGCCTTGCCCTTGGTCCGGACGGTGAGAAACGTCCCGTCCGCCGTCGACGAGGTCCAGGCCAGGCTGAGGCCGTCGACGCTCTGGTCGACGCCGGCCACCTCGCCCTCCACGGTGACGATGGGCACCAGGGTGCCGCGCTCGATCCGGGAGACCTGGCCGGTGAAGCCGTCGGCGACGTAGACCTTGCCGGCGGGGACGGCGAGCTGGAACGGCGCGAGCACGTCGGTCGTGAGCGTGCGAGACCACTTGGGGGTGGGTTTGGCGGTGGGCGCCGCGGTCGCCGTGGAGGCGGCCGTGAGCGCGCCGGTCGTGGCCAGCGCCGCGGCGGCGAGACAGGCGCAGGTGAGTCGGGTCCGAGACAGCATCGTTGCTCCTTAGATGAGGTCAGGCCGGGATCCCGTCGTGTCTGTGGGACCGGCGTCCTCGTCCCCCTACGAGCCGAGAATCATCCCGCCAGTGCTGCGGGCGCGTCCCGGAAACGTGGGAAACCCGGGAGGGCGGGTCAGCCCGGGTCGATGCCGGAGACCACCGAGATGGTCATGGCCTCGAGGGCGAGCAGCGGGGCCACGTTGAGGTTGATGCGCTCGCGGGCCTCCCCGATGGCCTCCATGGCGAGGAGCAGCTCCTCGGGGGTGCGCATCGCGGCGAGCGCCCGGACGATGTCGATGCTGTCCTCGTTGACCAGCCCGACCCGGGCGCCCAGGTGCAGCACGAGCGCATCGCGGTGCACCGACAGCAGGTCGACGAGGCTGCGGTCCACGGTGTCGCGGGCGAAGCGGGTGGCCCGGGTGCGCTGCTCCTTCTCGAGAGCGGCGAGCTGCGACCGGATGTGCGGCGGCTGGGTGCGGGCCGAAGGATCGGCACCGAGGGTCTCGAGCAGCCGGGACCGCTCGGCGGCGTCGCGCTCGGTGGAGGCGGCGGACGACTCCTCGTCGGCGATGGACGCCAGGTCGGCCGCGGCGCCGATGGCGTCACCGACCGTGCGGATGCGGGCCGGCATGGCGATGATGTCGCGCCGCCGGATGCGGGCCGCCTCGTCGCGCGCCAGCCGGCGCGCCAGGCCGACGTGCGACTGGGCTGCGCGGGCGGCATACCGGGCCATCGCCGGGTCGACCCCGTCGCGGCGCACCAGCAGCAGCGCGACGTCCTCGACCGGTGGGGTGCGCAGCCGGACGTGCCGCGACCGCGACCGGATGGTGATGATGACGTCCTCGACCGAGGGAGCGCACAACATCCACACGGTGCGCGGTGTGGGTTCCTCGAGGGCTTTGAGCAGCGCGTCGGCGGCCCGTTCTGTGAGCCGGTCGGCGTCTTCGACGACGATCACCCGCCGGCGCCCCACGGACGGCCGGAGCCCCGCCTCCTGCACGAGGGCGCGGGTGTCCTCGACCTTGATCGACAGGCCCTGGGTCGCCATGACGGTGACGTCGGCGTGGGTGCCGTCGAGTGCCGTGCGGCACTCGCGGCAGGTGCCGCAGCCGCCGTCGGGGCACTGCAGCGCCGCGGCGAAGGCCCGCGCGGCCACCGACCGGCCTGAGCCGGGTGGTCCGGTGAACAGCCAGGCGTGGGTCATCGCGGCGGCGTCGGCGACCGCGCGCCGCAGCGCGGCGACGGCCTCCTGCTGGCCGACGACGTCGTTCCAGACGCTCATCGCACCGGCTCCCGCGTCAGCCCGCGAGCAGCCAGCCGGCTGACCACGGCGTCGAGGATCTCGCCGGGCGGGAGGGCGGCGTCGAGGACCAGGTAGCGATCGGGCTCGGCGGCGGCGAGCACCAGGAACTGCTCCCGCACGGCCTGGTGGAAGTCGTCGGCCTCGGCCTCCAGGCGGTCGTGGACGTCGCCCCGGCGCCGCCGCCCGGCCTCCGGGCTGACGTCGAGGACGATCGTGAGGTCGGGGACGAGGTGGTCGACCGCCCACCGCTGGAGGTCGGCGATCTCCGCTGCTCCGAGGTCGCGGCCCCCGCCCTGGTAGGCGATGGCTGAGTCGATGTAGCGGTCGGTGAGGACGACCTGACCGGCTGCGAGCGCCGGCCCGATGACGGTGTCGACGTGATGGGCCTTGTCGGCGGCGTAGATGAGGGCCTCGGCCCGCGGCGCGACGTGCTCGCCGTGGAGCACGAGCTCCCGCAGCGCGGCGCCGAGCGGCGTGCCCCCCGGTTGGCGCGTCTCGAGCACCTCGTGCCCAGCGCCTCGCAGCGCCTCGGCCAACCGGCGAACCTGCGTGGACTTCCCCGCCCCGTCGCCGCCCTCGAACGCGACGAAGACGCCGGTATGCCGCGCGAGCACCGGCGTCGTGCTGCGTGAGGTCGGTGAGGTCGGCGTCACGCTCGCGACTCTAGGCCAGCGCACCGTCATGGCCCGGGGGTGCGGGCGGCAAAGGGGTTGACCCTGACGTGGGGGCAGTCCCTAACGTCGAAGGGTGACCAGCACGCATACCGACCTCAGCGACGGCCCACAAGAGGTGCGCCGCGAGGACGACGGCGAGCTCGTCGGGCTCCTGTTGCGCGTGGAGGGTGGCTGGATCCCGGCCACCGTGTTCGGGGCGGCGCTGGCGCCGGCGACCGACGCGGAGCTCGCCGAGTCGCTGGTGCTTGAGCACGGCCTGTCCTCACTGGCCGACCGGTGGTGGGTGCGCCCGTCGGACGAGTCCTGGCGAGAGGCCTGGTTGCTCGAGGTCAAGCCCGACCGCCTCCGGCTGCGATGGGACGACCCGATGCTCATGCAGGGAGGGCACGGGGAGTGGCACCGGCTCGTGGACCTCGACATCCAGCGGCACCGCCCGGCGTCACGGTGACTGGCTAGGGTGACGGGATGACGGTGCGGGTGGGGTTCCTGCGCGCGGTCAACCTGGGTAGGCGTCGGGTTCCGATGAGCCGGCTCAAGTCGGTCACCGAGGGGCTCGGCCACCGTGACGTGTGGACGCACGTCAACAGCGGCAACGTCGTCTTCGACGCGACCGGTTCCCGTGACGAGGTCGAGGCGGCGCTCGAGACCGCGTTGGCGGACGAGTTCGGCTTCGAGTGCACGACGTTCGTCCGGACCGCGACCGAGCTGGACGCCCTCCTGGACGTGCGGCCGTTCGAGGTCGGGTCCGGCGACACGTACTTCGTGACGTTCCTCAAGAAGGCGCCCACCGCGGCGCAGAAGAGGAGCCTGGAGGCGCTCTCCAACGAGGTCGACACCCTCGTGGTCGGGGGCGCCGACGTGCACTGGCTCATGCACGGCACGTCAACCGAATCGAAGCTCGTGCGCCGCGACTGGGAGAAGGTCCTGGGGCCGCTCAGCTCGACCAGCCGCAACGTGACGATGTTGACCAAGCTCAGCGCCAAGATCCAGGCCCGGGTCTGAGCCGTGGGTCGGGAGCCCCGGGGTCGCCTGGGCCGACTCCCGACTCCCGACTCGCGACTCCCGACCCAGGGAACGGCCCTCAGCCCCCCGACGCCGCGCGGTCGGCGTTGGCGTGGATCGCGTCCCGCACGTACCGCGCCAGCCCCGGCTCGAGGTCGTCGTAGGTCTGGGTGAAGCGCGGGTCCGACACGTACATGTCGCCGAGGTTCCGGTGGAACTCCGGCGTCAGCGCGTAGAACCGGTCGTCGATGTGCTGCCGGTGCGCCTCCGCCGCGTCCATGGCCCGGTCGCTCGTGGCAGGCTCGCCGGACCGCTTGGCGTCGACGAACGCCGCGTTGACCGCGTCCATCTCGGCCTTGACCGCGACCCAGTCGTCCTTGGTGTAGCCCGCGGCGCGGCTCTGCGACTGCTTCCACATGTCGCTGTCGCCCCACCGCTGCTGCGCCTCGGCGGCGTAGTCCTCCGAGAACCCGTCGCCGAACAGCTCGCGCTGCTCGGCCTTGCTCAGCTGGATCCCTGACATCTGCTTCTCCAATGCTCGGTCGATCGCTGACACGAGCCCAATCAGCTCGTCCAGCCTGGACATGACCGCGTCCCGTTGCCGGCGCAGATGCGACGTGAGGTCGGCGCCGCTCTCGTCGAGCAGCGTGACGATCTCCTCCAGGGCGAACCCGAGACGCCGGTAGACGACGACGTTCTGCAGCCGTTCGAGGTCGGCGACCCCGTAGAGGCGGTAGCCCGCCGGGGAGCGGTCGCTCGGGCTGACCAGCCCGATCTCGTCGTAGTGGTGCAGCGTGCGCACCGTCACGCCGAGCTCGTCGGCCACCTGCCCGACCGTCCACATCTGGCCGGCGATCTGCTGCTCCGGCATCCGTTCTGCGGTCATGCGGACAGCCTCCGGCCTGACGTCGCGTGAGGGTCAAGGCCGTTTCATACAAGTCCCGACCCGCTTCTCGAGCGTATGCCGCACCCACCCGTCCGTGCGCGACGTCGCTGCCGCGTCAGCGTCCGTGGGGCACCGGTGGGGGTATGTCGGTGTACGCGGTCAGAGCGGCGCTCCGACCTCCAAGCCCACCCCTGGCGCCGTCGCCATGGCCTCGGTCAGCAGGGTGAGGGTCCGCTCCCGGGCAGGCGAGCGCCGGGGGTCGGAGCCCGCATACGCGCCGGCGACCGGGTGGAGCATGACCTCATCGACGGCGTAGGTCTCGGCGAGGTCGCGCAGCCGGTCGGCCACCGAATCGGGGGTCCCGACAAGCCACCGGTCGAGCATCGACGCGGCGAGCGCCTCGTGCTCACGGGGCAGCGGCTCGGCCTGGGCGGCCTCCACCGACAGCTGCGGCCGCAGCGCGCCCCGGGTGCGCAGGGCCACCATCGCGAGCACCTGCGGGCGGGCCAGCGCCTGCGCCTCCTCCTCGGTCTCGGCGACGCAGACGTTGACGGTCAGGAAGGTCGTCGGCGCAGCCGCAGTGGCGCTCGGCCGGAAGCCGCGGCGGTATGCGTCGAGGGCCTCCGCGGTGCCCTGACCGGAGAAATGGTGGGCGAACACGTAGGGCAGGCCGAGCTCGGCGGCGAGGTGGGCGGAGTAGTCGGACGACCCGAGCAGCCACACCGGCGGCACGGAGGTCGAGCGCGGCGTCGCGTGCAGCACGTACTCCTGGCCGCCGAGGTCGAGACCGACGCCCGCCGGGTTCATCATGGCCACGACGTTCTGCACGTACTCCGGGAAGTGGTTGACCGCGTCGGCCTCGACCCCGCCCGCGCCGTGTCGCAGCGCCCAGCTGGTCACCGGGTCACTGCCCGGCGCCCGGCCGATGCCCAGGTCGATCCGACCGGGGTGCGCCGCCTCGAGGAGGGCGAACTGCTCCGCGACGACGAGCGGGGCGTGGTTCGGCAGCATGACGCCGCCCGACCCGACCCGGATGCGCTCCGTGGCCCCCGCGACCATGGCGATGAGGACGGCCGGGTTGGTGGCGGCGACCGCGGGCATGTTGTGGTGCTCGGCCAGCCAGTAGCGGTGGTACGCGAGCCGGTCCGCCGTCTGCGCGAGCGCCAGGGAGGCTGCGATCGCGTCACCCGTGGTCTGGTCAGCGCGCACGGGTACGAGGTCGAGCACGGACAGTGACAGGCCTGAGAGGGCTGGCCGGGCCGACAGGGCTCCCGGACGTCGATCGCTCACGTGAGGGGCAACAGCGGGGGGCCGTGTCGCTGTTCCCGGCTCTGCGCACCCACTAGCGGACGCTGATCGAGAGCCGGCTCAGCAGCTCCGACCGGGTCGACACCCCACTGCGGCGCTTGATCCGGGCGATGTGGTGTTCCACGGTCTTGGCCGAGAGGTAGAGCGTCTCGCCGACCTGCCGATAGGTCATCCCGGCCAGCACGAGCTCGACGACCTCACGCTCGCGACGGCTGAGCGGCACCGCCCCGGCCCGGCGCTCTGACACAGCGGCCTCTGGCTGCCCGGTATGCCCGGGATCAGGTGACGTCGTCGAGGCCAGCAGGTCGCGCGCGCACTCCAGGAGAGCTGCGGTGTCCTTCCGGTCGGCGGCCCGGGCGGCGGCGTGCCCGGCCAGCCGAGCGCCCTCCCAACGCTGCCCGACAGAGGCCAGCCCGCGCGCCGCAAGCTCGACCTGGGCCGGCTCGACGTGGTGGCCGAGCACGGCGATCCACGCCCGGCCCGCCTGGGCCAGGGCGGTCGCGAACGGACTGGTGCGGGCGGCCGCGACGAGGACCGCCGCGTGCGGAGCCATGGCCTGGGGCCGGTTGGTGAGGATGGCGGCCTGCACGCCGTACCAGTGGAAGGCGGGCGCCCACAGCGGCGGCATACCCAGCCGGTCGAGCAGGTCCATCGCCCGCCCCCAGAGCGGCTCGACCAGCTCGCTCTCCCCCATCCGGGCGGCGGCCAGGCCGATCTCACCGAGCGGGAGCAGGGAGTAGAGGTCGACGGGGTGCCCGACGAGGAACCCGCGGGCGTCGACCCAGAGCCGGGCCAGCGCTCGCACCTCGTCCTGCCGGCGAGCCAGACCGACCCGAAGACCCCACATCCAGGGCTCGTCCCGCGGCGAGGTCGGCTCGAGGTCGGCGAGGTGGGCATCGGCCTCGGCGTACTGGCCGGCCTGCATGCTCGTCCACGCCCGGAGGGCGACGGTGCGGGAGCGGTCGGCCGGAAGGAGCTCATGCTGGTGGGTCATCGCAGCGCATAGGAGGGACTCGGCCATGGCGAGGTCCCCGCCGTGCAGGGCGACGAGGGCGCCGAGCGAGGCGGGCTGGTCGGGGAGCAGGTCGCGACGCCCGAGTGACGCGCGGCTGGCCTGCACCAGCGTGGACAGTGCGGCCGAGGGGTCCGGCCCGAAGGAGGAGCGCACCGCCGCCGCCATCGCGCGCATCGGCGACCCGGTGAGAGCCGGGCGGTCGCGCTGCTCCGCCGCGAGCAGCGAGTCGGCCTGCTGCCGTTCGCCGTCGCCGTACAACACGTAGGCGGCCACCGAGGTGGCGCCGGCTGCCTGCAGGAGGCCCTCGTGACCGACCGCCCAGCGGCAGAGCGCGGCGGCATCGTGTAGCTGCCCGGAGAGCACCGCCACGGTTGCGGCCACGCGCAGACCACCGCCTCCGCTGCCGGGGCCGTCCGGGAGGCTGTTGAGGGCCGCGGACGAGGCGGCGAGGTCGCCGGACATCGCCAGGGCCTCCGCCCGACGTACGGCCAGTCGAGACGCCTCTCCCCCGCACTGCGCCGCGGCCAGCAGCAGGGACGCGGCCTCGGCCGGGTCGGCCTCCAGCCGGGCTTCGCCGCGCGCCTCGAGCGCAGCGGCGAGACGTGGGTCGCGCAGGCCGGCGCCGGCGAGCTCCGCCGCGATCGGGCCCAGGTCGACGTCGGCGGCCGTCAGGTCGTCGAGCAGCGACTCCGACAGGTGGGGCCGGATGCGGTGCCGAGGCACGTGCAGCAGCACGGCCCGGCGAATCAGGGGCGGGACGTGGCCGTCGCGGGTGAGCACCCCGGCGTCGTAGAGCCGGTCGAGCAGGTCGCGCAGCTGTGCGGCGTCGAGATCGCGCAGCGGGGCGGGCCGCGGTCCTCGGTCGACGGGATAGCCGGCGCACAGCGCCATGAGGACCTCGCCGACCCGGGCCGGGAGCCGGTCCACCGTGCGGAGCACCTGCCGCTCGGGTCCGGTCGGCTGCCCCGGCCGAGGTGGACGGCCGGCCGACCCCGGGTCGTCGAGCATCTTCGTGACGAGCCACGGGAGTCCGCCGGTGAGCCGGACGACCGTCTCGGCGTCGAGGGTTGCCCACGCGTCGTCCTCGCGGAGGAGCAGAAGCGACTCGACCTCGTCGACCAACCACGGTTCGAGGCCCACGACGTCGCCGCCCTCGACCAACGGGCCCAGGCCGGGGCCGAACGAGCCGCCGGGAGGCGGGGTCGCCGCCGCCAGCACTCGCGTACCCGCCTGAGCCATCGCGGTCAGGCGCTGCAGCCCGTCGGCGGGAAGGAGGTGCGCGTCGTCGACGACCACGACGTCAGGGTGGTCGTGTCGGTCGGGTCGGTCGTGCCGGTCGTGCCGGTCGTGGCGGTCGCGTGCCTCCCCCACGGCGTAGCGCTGCAGCCGCAGGCCGACGCTGTGACCGGCGCGCTCCAGCTGGCGCAGCGCGCTGGACTTCCCGTAGCCCGCCGGGGCGATCAGGACGATATGACCGTGGCCTCGGGCGAGCAGCTCGAGGGCGTGTTCCGTCGCCTCCGTGACGACCTCGAGCTGCACCGCCGGTGGCTGCGCGCCCGGCTGGTCGGCCGGCGCACGCATCACCGGGCCCTCACGGGGTGGGGGAGTCCGCGGCCACGTTGGCGCTGCCGTTCGCGGGCGCCCCGGCGGCCTGGGGCTGCGCCGCACCGTCGGCACCTCCCCCGGCTGAGCCGCCTCCGGCGGCGGCCGCGGCCGTCGTGGTCGCCTCCGGTGCCGGGGCTGGTGCCGGTGCCGGTGTGGTCGCCGGCGGAGGGTCGGGGGCGGCGGCCGGCCCGGGGCTGCTGGTCACCACCGGTTGCGGCGTGGATGCGGGGGCGGTCGACGTCGGGGTCGACCCCCCAGCTCCCGAACCGCTCGCCGGTGCGGTCGACGTGCCGCTGGCCGGGGTGCTCTTGACCGGCGGCGACGAGGCCGCCGACGTCGCCGGTGCGGAGCCGACCGCTGGTGCCGCCGATGAGCCGGCCGGTCCAGCCGCACGGGTGGCGGCGCCCGCCGGGGACGCGGCAGACGTCGCGGCCCGAGATGACGTCGTGGACGCTGTCGTCGAGGGCGTCGAGGACTTGGTCGCGATCGTCGAGGGGGCACCGCCGGCCGTGACCATCGACAGGGGGCGCCCGGCCGGGCCGAGCGTCGACCCGGCCGGATGGGACCCCGTCAGCCAGGGCGGGACGCTGTAGGTGGACCCGCCCGGGGTGAAGGCGAGGCCATCGGGGCTCGAGACTGCACCCTGGTCGGTGGCCTGCACCCCAAGACCGAGGGGTCCGGCCGCAGCGGCCGCAGCGGTCGCCGTCGGAGCGCCGCCCGCGTGGGAGAGCCCGAGGCTCTGCGCCCCGGCCCAGAGGGCCAGAAGCGCGGCCGCCGCAACCCCGAGATGGACCGGACGCGGCTTGACGATGCGCACGGGGCGGCCGAGGGGGCCGCTCCCGGGTGTGGCCGACACCGCACGGGCAGGGACGGCGACCGCTCCGGCCCGCCGACGCAGCCGGGCGGGCAGCGGACCGTGGCCGGCCCACGGGCGGCGGGTGGCCGCCGCGGGGTCTCGGTCCGTCGCGCCGTGGGTTTCGGCCGCTCCCCCCGGCTCGGGTCGATCCACGGCCGTGGCTTCGGCGCCCGACGGTGTCGGGAGCGCGCTTACCGACAGCGCCTCGCCGACACGAGGGATCGACAGCACGGGGACGTCGAACCGTTCGCTCGCCGCCTCCACGAGATAGGGGGCTCCAGCCCCCCCGCCGACGAGCACGACGAAACGGACGGCGGCGCTCGGCGGCTGGTGCGCGAGGACAGCGCCCAGCGTGTCTAGCTGGCGGGCCAGCAGCCGGCGCGTCAGCTCCTCGACCTCTCCGCGGACCAGGCGCACCGGTCGACCGGCCACGTCGACGTCGGCGGCCGTCTCGCTCGACAGGAGGACCTTCGCGTGCGCGCATGCCGCCCGCAGGTGGGCCACGTCCACCGGTGCGTCGTCTGACCGCCGTGCTTCGGTCGGGAGGACAGCCGTGAGCAGCGTGTCGTCGAGGGCGTGGCCGGCATGGCCGCGGTCGACCGTGGCCGGGCCGATGGATCCGCCGGTGGCCGACTGTCGCCAGGCCACGGCCTCGCTGGTCGTGCCGCCGAGGTGGAGCACGCCGACCACATCGCCCTCGACCAGCTCGTCGCACTCCGGGAGGGCCCCGACGGCGGCCGCTGCGCGCGAGACCCACGCCACCGGCGTCCCCGCGGGAAGGCGGCGGCGCAGCTCGTCCTCGACCATGGCCCGACCCCGCTCCGACAGGTCGACGGGGTGGACCAGGACGAGCCGGTGGCGGGAACCGGTCGCGACCGCCTGGTACAGCGTCGACACCTGCTGCGCGACCAGGTATGCCGCGGGCACACGAGAGCTGCCGACCACGAGCGGCACCGGGTCGTCCACGCGGGAGAGGATGTCGGTGACCAGCACCTCGTCGTCGGCGTAACGCCGATGCGCACCCCAAAACCACCGGCCCGAGGACGTCACCCGTAAGGCGGCCGGGAACTGACCGTCCGGTCGTCCGGCGACCAGGGCCGGGCGAGTGACCCGGCCCCCGGGCGAGTGCACCGACACCCAGAGGTTGGTCCCACCCAGCTCGACGACCACATGGGTCATCACCTTCGCGTCACCCTCGTCCCCCGTACGGACTACGTCGGCCGCCATTGCCCCGTTGCGCATCGTTCCCCTAACGATCATGCATGCCCCACAACTATAGACAACTCGGGCGCCGTTGGGGACCTGATGGACGAGATAGAGGGGGGTCAATGGGAGCAGCCCCCTAGTCACCCCCTAGTCACCCCCCGAATGGGATGCGGCCTGACCCCCATGGGCCTCGAACGTCCGGGGCCTGCGCCCCGATGTGTCGACGCACCCGTCGTCCCTAGCGTGCTCACAGGCGGGAAACGGTTCCCCGCTCTTGAACCCCTCGGGGAAGGAACACCTCATGGCGATGACCCAGAGTCTTCTGGACTTCATTCTCAACCTGCTACGTGACCCTCAGGCCGCTGCGGCCTACAAGGCCAACCCGGACGCGGCCCTCGCCGGCGCCGGGCACGCGTCGCTCAGCTGCGCCGACGTGGACGCCGTCCGCCCGGTCGTGCTCGACTACGCGCCCGTGGCGATGGCGGCGAGCAGCGCCTCGGCCGGCAGCGCCTCCGCCGCGGGCTACGCCTCGGCCGGCGGAGCGTCCGCCGCGAGCTGGAGCAGCGCATCCGTCGGTCACGGCGGCGGTCACAGCGGTCCGGCTCCGGCTCCCATGCACGGCGGCGGCGGCCACGGGCCCGCCCCGGCCCCCGAGCACCACGGCATGGACCACGACAACGCGGTCGCTCAGCTCACGTCGATCGTCAACAACTACACCTACTCCACGGCCATCGACGACCACCACACCGCCACCGACAGCTCGGTGAACCAGAACATCTGGGCCGAGGGCAACGTCAGCCAGCTCTTCGACAACCACACGATCATCGCCTCGGGCGACCACGCGACGGCGGCCGGTGGCGACGTCACCCACCAGGGCGCCGGTGCGGTCATCGCCGGCGGCGACGTGGCCTACGGGTCCTACAACACGGACAACTCGGCGCGCGGCTCCTACAACACGGCCACCGACAACTCGACGCACGGCTCGTTCAACACGGCGACCGACAACTCGACGCGCGGCTCGTTCAACACTGATAACTCCGACCACTCGGACAACTCCGACCACTCGACCAACCTGTCGTTCACGGACAGCTCGACGCACAACTCGAACAACACGGCCACGGACAACTCCAACCACGACTCCACCATCGGTTCGACCGTGGGCTCGACCATTGGCTTGACCGTGGGCTCGACCCTGGGCTCGAACGTCGGCTCGACCGTCGGCTCGAACGTCGGCTCGGCCGTCGGCAACACCGACAACAGCGACCACAGCGACAACAGCGACCACTCGGTGAACGGCTCGAACCTGGGTTCCACCGTTGGCTCGACCGTTGGCTCGACCGTTGGCTCCACGGTCGGCTCGGCCGTCGGCAACACGGACAACAGCGACAACAGCGACCACTCGGTCAACGGCTCGCTGAACGGGAACGGCTCCGGCAACACCGACAACTCGACCAACGGCTCGCTGAACGGCAACGGCTCCGGCAACACCGACAACTCGGTACACGGCTCGAACCTGGGCTCGACCGTCGGATCCACCGTCGGATCCACCGTCGGATCCACCGTCGGATCCGCCGTCGGCAACACCGACAACAGCGACCACTCGGTCAACGGCTCGAACCAGGGCTCGACCGTCGGCTCCAACGTCGGATCGACCGTCGGGAACACGGCCACCGACAACTCGCTGCACAACTCTCAGAACGCCGACAACTCACTCCACGACTCGCTCAACGGCCTGTCGCTGCACGACAACACGGCGACCGACAACTCGCTACACAACTCGCATAACGACAACGCGGACAACTCCATCAACGGGTCGCTCAACGACAACTCGAGCCACTCGGACGATCACTCCGACAACTCCACCCATGTCGCTGACCACTCGTTCCAGGACCACCCGATCAACGTCGACCACAACGCCGTCGACATCCCGCTCGGCTGATCTGCGAGCTGTCTGACGTCATCACCACCACGAACCCGGCGGGGCGACCCGCCGGGTTCGTGCGTGCGAAGGGGCCGGCCACCGACCCCACGGGCCTGCCCGACGGGTTGGCATGATCCCTTAGGCCGGTATGCGCCGAAACCCCCTACGATCGGCTCTGACATCGCGGGGGCCGATGTCCAACGAGGAGTGAGCACATGCCTGTGTCAGCCGGGTCTGCGCCGGACCTCGTGCGCCGGACCGCGACGGTCTGCGCCCAGCAGGGACGGCGCGACCTGGTCTCCCGGCTGACGCATACCTCGCGCCGGCTCGGCGACCCGTCCGTGCGCGTCCTCGTCGTCGGAGAGTTCAAGCAGGGCAAGAGCCTGCTCATCAACGCCCTGGTGGGCGCGCCGGTATGCCCCGTCGACGACGACCTGGCCACGTCGGTGCCGATGGAGGTCGGCTACGGGGAGGTCCCCGCCGCCGCGCTGTTCCTGGCCCCGTCGGCCTCGGCGTCGTCACTGGAGGCCTCGGTCAAGGAGGAGCCGGTGGCCCTCGACGCCCTCGCGGCCACGCTCATGGAGCACACCGAGCGCAGCGACGGGCGGACGGTCGTGGGGGCCCGGGCGTCGCTGCCGCGGGCCCTGCTGCGCGACGGCCTCGTGCTCGTCGACACGCCGGGCGTGGGGGGCCTGGCGTCGAGCCACTCCGCCAACACGATCGCCGCCCTGCCCAGTGCCGACGCGGTGATCCTCGTGTCCGACGCCTCCAGCGAGTTCACCGCCCCCGAGGTCACCTTCCTGCGCCAGGCCCTCAGCGCGTGCCCGACGGTCCTGTGCGTGCTCTCCAAGACCGACCTCTACCCCCAGTGGCGGCGCGTGCTCGAGATCGACCGGGGGCACCTCGAGCGCCTCGACCTGCGGCTGCCGACCATGGCGATCTCGTCCAACCTGCGCCTCGCCGCGGTGTCCCACGAGGACGCCGCCCTCAACGAGGAGTCCGGGTTCCCCGGGTTGGTGCGCTACCTGCATACCGACGTGCTGGGCCGCCGGGAGCAGCTGACCATGCGCTCGACCGCCCACGACGTGACGAACGTCGTCGGCAACTTGCGCCTCACCCTCGCCGCCGAGCGCGACGCCCTGCAGGACCCCGCCGCCGTTCCCGAGATGGTGCGCCGGCTCAACGAGGCCCGCACGCAGGCCGACGAGCTGAAGCGGCGCTCCTCCCGGTGGCAGTCGACCCTCTCGGACGGGGTCGCCGACCTCAACGCCGACCTCGACCACGACCTTCGCGACCGGATACGGCTCGTCATGCGGGAAGCAGAGGAGGCGATCGACGCGCGCGACCCCGCGTCGGCGTGGGAGGAGTTCGCGCTCTGGTACGAGCAGCGCATCTCGGCGGCCGTCGCCGACACGTTCCTCTGGGCCGAGAGCAACGCGGGCTGGCTCGTCGAGCAGGTCGGACAGCACTTCTCCGAGGACTCCCAGACCTTGAGCCCCGGGTTCCACCTCGACGACACCCGGGGCATCGTCGACCCCGTGCACGCGCTGGGCAACCTCGACACGGATCGCCTCAACACCCTCCAGAAGATGCTCGTGGGGCTGCGCGGCTCCTACGGCGGCATTCTCATGTTCGGCCTCCTCACCGGCCTGGTCGGGATCCCGCTCGTCAACCCCCTCTCGGTCGGAGCCGGAGTGCTCCTCGGCGGCAAGGCCTACCGAGACGACGCCGACACCCGGCTGAAGCGGCGGCGGTCGGAGGCCAAGATGATGATCCGGCGCTATGCCGACGACGTGAACTTCTACGTGTCCAAGCAGCTCAAGGACCGTCTCCGGGTCGTGCAGCGCCTGGTCCGCGACCACTACGGCGATGTCGCGGAGGAGCTGTCGCGGTCACTGCGCGACTCAGTCACCACTGCGCAGAATGCGGCCACGGCGAGCACGACCGACCGCGAGCGGCGGCTGGGGGAGGTCCGCCGGGCGCTCGCCGAGCTCGACGAGCTCACCAACGCCGCGCAGCAGCTCCAGCGTCAGCCTTCGGGCGCACCGGGCGCACCGGGCGCACCGGGTTCCCAGGGTGTCCCGCCGACCCCGGTCGCCTCCCGATGACCCGGTGGACGAGGTGCCCGCGATGACGACCGCGTACACCGCGCCGACGACCGACACCGCACAGGACCTGCTATCCGAGGCAACCCGCGTCCTCGGACACGACAAGGCCGCCCTGGTGCGGCTCGGCGCCGCCCGTGACCGGCTCGGGGAGCCGCTCCGCGTGGCGTTGGCGGGCAAGGTCAAGGCGGGCAAGTCCACCCTGCTCAACGCCTTCCTCGGCGAGCAGGTGGCACCCACGGACACCGGCGAGTGCACGAGGGTGGTGACGTGGTACCGCCACGGCTCCATCCCCAAGGTCACGGTCGTCCCCCGCTCCGGGCGCCCTCTCCCGCAGCCGGTCCGGCGGGTCCGCGGACGGCTCGCCCTCACGACCGCCGACCTGCCGCCGGAGGACGTCGACCGCATCGACGTGCGGTGGCCCTCCCCGGGGCTCCAGCAGCTCGTCCTCGTCGACACCCCCGGCCTGGCGTCGTTGTCGGAGGAGCTCAGCCGTCAGTCGACCGCGGCCCTGACGCCGGGCGACACCGCGCCCGTCGTCGATGCGGTGGTCTACCTGATGCGCCACCTGCACGCGAGCGACGCCGACTTCCTCGAGGCCTTCCGCGACCAGCAGGCGATGGCCAACCAGCCCGCCATGACCCTGGCCGTCCTGTCCCGTGCCGACGAGGTCGGGGCCGGCCGGATCGATGCGCTGCTGTCGGCCGGGAGGGTCGCCGACCGATACCGCGCCGACCCCGCCGTGCGCGCCCTGTGCCTCGACGTCGTCCCCGTCGCCGGACTGCTCGCCGAGAGCAGCCGGACCCTGAGGCAGGTCGAGTTCGAGGCCCTGCGCGAGCTGTCCACGCTCGACCGGGCTCAACGGGAGGCTCTGTTGCTCTCCGCGGACCGGTTCGTGTCGACCCCCCTCGACGACCTACCGGCCGCCGGCCCCGCGATCCGTCGGACGCTGATCGACCGGTTCGGGGTGTTCGGGGTGCGGCTGGCCGTGGTCCTCATCCGCGACGGCTACGCCACGGGGTCGGCCCTCGCCGACGAGCTGGTCAGGCGCAGCGGGCTCGGCGAGGTGTCGCGGATCCTCACGACCCAGTTCGCCGCCCGGGCCGATGCGCTCAAGGGACGCTCGGCCCTGCTCACCCTGCGTCATGAGCTCGGCCCGCACCAGGGCGAACCAGCGGTGGCCAATCTGCTCGCCCGGGTGGAGGTATGCCTGCGCTCGCACCATGACGTGGAGGAGCTGACCCTCGTCACCACGTTGCGCACCGCTCCTCCCCCGGAGCTGACCGGGGATCTCGTGGCCGAGGCGGAGGTCATCCTCGGCGGCGGCGGCACCAGTGCGGCGGAGCGGTTGCGCCGCGACCCCAGCACCGGGGCCGACGTGCTGGTCGACGACGCCGTCGACGGGGTGCAGCGGTGGCGGCTCGTGCAGAGCGACCCCGCCTCGGGCGAGGCCACCCGCAACCTGTGCCGCGTCGTCATCCGGAGCCTGGAGGGCATCCTCGCCCAGCTCGACGGCGAACCCCGGTCCGCCTGAGCGCCGACGCTCGTACGCGGCCGGGCGACCGACGTCGTCGGCCGGCCGGGCCGTGCCCCGGTCAGCGCGTGCGCGGGTCCGGGACGACGCTGTCCGCGCCCTCGGCACCGTCGGCACCGTCGGCACCCTCGGCACCCTCGGCACCTTCGGCACCGTCGGCACCGTCGAAGGTGTCGGCAGCGTCGGTCTCCTCGGCCTCGTCGGCGCGCCTGGTCCGGATCCACCGCGTCACCGAGGGCGCGAAGGCGCGCACCGCCGCCGTCAGGGCCACCAGCGCGCTGATCCCGAGCACGGCGACGACCAACCACCCCTGCCAGGCGGACAACGGGATCACCAACGAGCATCCGGCGGCGACGACGACATGCACGACCGCCAACGGCACCATGATCATCCTGGGCCACCGCCGACGGCGCAGGAGGATGGTCGCGAAGCCCCACTCCACCAGGCCGACGACGAGCAGCACGGCCAGCACCCCGTAGATGATGAACGGGCTCACCTCCGCGAGCCGGACGTCGCTCACGTCCGGGTCCTGCTGACGAAGCAGGTCGACCAGGTTGGCGACGAGACCGGCCCGCGTGAGGAACAAGGTGACGACCGCGAAGAAGAGCATCGACATGCTCACGAACCACAGGGACTGCGCGCGCAGGATCGGGCGCGGGATCGCATCGCGACCAACGACGGGCGCCGGCGTCCGGTCCGACAGCTCGGGGCGTTCCGGACGGGCCATCGGCGTGGCCGTCCACGTCCTCGTCGGTTCGCTCACCTTGGCCGGCCCGTCAGCCGCATCGACGCGGCGGTCGTCCCCGGTTGGACTCATGCCCCCAGGGTAGGACCACAACCTCGTCCCGTTCACCGGCGATCAGACCCTGCCCCTGGGCCCGTAGCGCCCTTCAGCGCCACCCCGACGCGTCGACCCCACCGGGCACGTCGCCGTCAGGGTCGTACGGTCGGCGGGTGAACCGGAACGACGCCAGGTCGAGGTGGCTCACCGCCCCACGACCGTCACGCACGACCCGCAGCGGCTCACCGTCGTAGTAGCCGTCCAGCCCAACCCACGTGCCGTCGCCGACGGCGCGGAACCGCGCGCCGCGACCCTGACCGGGGACGCCGAGCTCCAGACCGCCGTCCGGGGCGGCCTTGACCAGGGTGACCGACGGGCCCCAGTGCCAGAGCCCGACGACCTCGATGGCCTCGGTGCTCGACCCCCTGGCGGACCAGGGCTTCGGCTCCAGCGGCTCGCGTTCGCGGACGAGGGTGAGCAGGTCGCGGGCGAACGACAGGGGGGCGCTCGTCGTGTTGGCGAAGACGACGACACCGTCACCGCTCTCCACATCGACCTGCAGCCCGGCCAGAAAGCCGGGCATGGAGCCGCCGTGTCCCGCATACCGCCGGCCCGCGTCGTTCCACACCTGGAAGCCGAGGCCATGACCGGCGGTCCACGGCTGGCCGGGCAGGTCGCTGACCGCCTGCACGACGAGCATCTCGGCCAGCGTGTCGGTGGCGAGGACCTCACCGGTGTCGCCGGCCAGGAACGCCGCCCAACGGGCCAGGTCCTGCGTCGTCGACCAGAGCTGGCCGGCGGGCGCCATCGCGCCGCCGTCGTGCTCCGGCTCAGCCAGGAGCAAGTCGGCGAACGGGTGCACCGCGAGCCCCTGAGCCGCGGCGCCGGCTGGACGGGTCGTGGTGCGCCCCATCGCCAGCGGCGTCAGCAGGTCACGGGCGACGACGTCGGCCCACGGCTGCTGGTGAGCCCGCGTGACCAGCTCGCCCAGAGCGGCATACCCGACGTTGCTGTAGTGGTAGCGGCCGCCGGCGCGCATCCGCAGGACCGGCGACGGCGACATCAGTGCGTCCCAGCCGCCTCCGGGGGTGCGCTCCCACCACGGTCCGTCGGTCTCCGACTGCAGCCCGGACGTATGCGTGAGCAGCTGCGCGATCGTGGCCCGGCCGAACGCGCTGCCCGGCACGTGGTCGTCGAACCGGTCGTCGAGGTCGAGCCGGCCGGCGTCCCGCAGCCGCATCACGGCCACTGCGACGAACGTCTTGGTGATCGAGCCGATCCGGTACTGCGTATCAGGATTCGCGGGTATGCCGCCCTCCCGGCCGTCGACGGTCCCGCGCGCGTCGGCCCAGACCAGCTGACCCCGGCGGACGACTCCCGCCGCGACGGACGGCAGCCGCTGGGCGCGCTGCTCGACGCCGAGCCGGGTGGACAGCAGGCGGGCGGTGGCCGGGTCGAGGGCCGGCTCGGGCTCGCTCACCGTCAGGACTTCTTCGTCGCCGCGCTCTTGCGGACCGTGGTCTTCTTGGCGGCGGTCTTCTTCGCGGTGGTCTTCTTGACCGCCGTCTTCTTCACCGCGCGCTTGCGGGTCGTGGGACCCTTGGCCCGCTTCTCGGCGAGCAGCTCGAACCCGCGTTCCGGCGTGATCGTCCCGGGGTCGTCGTCGCGCCGCAGCGTCGCGTTGGTGTCGCCGTCGGTGACGTAGGCGCCGAACTGACCGTCCTTGACCACGACCGGCTTGCCTGACACCGGGTCGGCGCCGAGCTCCTTGAGCGGGGCAACGGCCGCGCGGCCCCGCTGCTTGGGCTGGGCGTAGATCGCGAGCGCCTCGTCGAGCGTGACGTCGAACAGCTGCTGCTCGGTCACCAGTGACCGGGAGTCGGTGCCCTTCTTGAGGTAGGGGCCGTAACGGCCGTTCTGCGCCGTGATCTCGGTGTTGGTACCGTCCTCCTCGGTGGCGACGCCGACGACGCGGGGCAGGGACAGCAGCTTGAGCGCGGTGTCGAGGTCGATGGTCGCGAGGTCCATGTCCTTGAACAGCGACGCGGTGCGCGGCTTGGCCTTGGCCGCCTTGCTGCGGGTCTTGGGCGCGTCCTCGGGCTCCTCCGGGAGGACCTCGGTGACGTAGGGCCCGTAGCGTCCGGACTTGGCGATGATCTCGTTGTCCGACAACGGGTCTCGGCCGAGCACGCGCCCGTCGTCGGCCGCCGCCTCGAGCAGCTCACGGGCCTTGGCCGGCGTCATCTCGTCGGGGGCGATGTCGTCGTTGATCGTGGCCCGGCGCGGAGTGTCGGGCACGTCGGACGGCGGGCCGTCGAGCAGCACCTCACCGGTGGACGGGTCGACACCGGCCGGGGTGACCTCCTCGACATAGGGGCCGTAGCGACCCACCCGGACCACCATGCCGTCGCCGAGCGGGATGGTCGAGATCTCGCGGGCATCGATCTCGCCGAGGTCGGCGACCAGCTCCTTGAGACCCTCCGCGGTCGCGGCCTCGTCACCGAAGTAGAACCGGTGCAGCCATGCCACCCGCTGCTCGTCGCCGTTGGCGATGCGGTCGAGGTCCTCCTCCATGGAGGCGGTGAAGTCGTAGTCGACGAGCCGCGGAAAGTGCTCCTCAAGCAGCCGGGTCACGGCAAAGGCCAACCACGTCGGCACCAGGGCAGAGCCCCGGGCACCGACGTAGCCGCGGTCCTGGATCGTGCCCATGATCGACGCATACGTCGACGGCCGGCCGATTCCCCTCTCCTCCATGGCTTTGACGAGCGTGGCCTCGGTGTAGCGCGGCGGCGGCTGCGTCTCGTGGCCGTCAGCCTCCGTGCGGATCACCGCGAGCGGGACGCCCTCGCCGAGCTTCGGCAGCCGGCGCTCCTCCTGCGCGATCTCCTTGCGCTTCTTGCTGGCCGCCTCGTCGCGGCCCTCCTCGTAGGCGGCGAGGAAGCCGCGGAAGGTGATGACCGTGCCGCTGGCGGTGAACTCCGCCGAGCGCGCGACCTCGACATTGTCCAGGGTCGCCGTGAGCTTGACCGTCGCCGTCGAGCCGCTGGCGTCGGCCATCTGCGAGGCCACGGTGCGCTTCCAGATCAACTCGTAGAGCGCGAACTCGTCGCCGCGCAGCTCGCCGGCCACCTGTGCCGGGGTGCGGAACCGGTCACCCGCCGGGCGGATCGCCTCGTGGGCCTCCTGCGCGTTCTTGACCTTGCCGGTGTAGCGGCGGGCCTCGGTGGGCACGTAGTCGGCGCCGTAGAGGTCGCGGGCCTGGCTGCGCGCTGCAGTGATCGCGCTCTCCGACAACGTGATCGAGTCGGTGCGCATGTAGGTGATGTAGCCGTTCTCGTAGAGCCGCTGCGCCACGCGCATCGCGTTCTTCGAGCTGAGCCGCAGCTTGCGGGAGGCCTCCTGCTGGAGGGTCGACGTCGTGAACGGCGCCGCCGGGCGTCGGGTGTAGGGCTTCTCGTTGACGCTCGTGACCGAGACTGCGGACTGCGGCACCGCCGCGGCGATGGCCCGGGCCATCCGCTCGTCGAGGTGGACGACGGTCTTGGCCTTGAGCTCGCCGGCGTCGGTGAAGTCACGGCCGGTGGCGACGCGCTCGCCGTCGACGGCGCTCAGCCGCGCGGTGAAGGCGTCGGCGTCGACGAGGGCGCCACTGCTGGAACGGGTGGTGAACTCGCCCTCGACGTCCCAGTAGGACGCCATGACGAACGCCATCCGCTCACGCTCGCGCTCGACGACCATGCGGGTCGCGACCGACTGCACGCGACCGGCGGACAGGCCCTGGCGGACCTTGCGCCACAACACCGGCGAGACCTCGTAGCCGTAGAGCCGGTCGAGGATGCGCCGGGTCTCCTGCGCATCGACGAGGCGGGTGTCGAGCTCGCGAGTGTCGGTGACGGCGCGCTGAATGGCCTCACGGGTGATCTCGTGGAAGACCATCCGTTTGACCGGCACGTGCGGCTTGAGGGTCTCGAGCAGGTGCCACGCGATGGCCTCGCCCTCGCGGTCCTCATCTGTCGCGAGGTAGAGCTCGTCGGCATCCTTCATCAGCCGCTTGAGCTCGGCGACCTTCTTCCGCTTGTCGGCGTCGACGACGTAGTAGGCCTCGAACCCGTTGTCGACGTCGATGGCGAACTTGCCGAACGGGCCCTTCTTCATCTCGGGCGGCAGCTCCGACGGGTTCGGCAGGTCACGGATGTGCCCCACCGACGCCTCGACGTCGAACTCCCCTCCGAGGTAGCCGGCGATGGTCTTGGCCTTGGCCGGCGACTCGACGATGACGAGCTTGCGGCCCTTCCCTGCTGCCACGGCATACCTGCACTCTCGGTATCACGCGATCACGTGCAGCGGATTCGTCGCTGCTCCGACGTGGGTCGCGGATGCACACGCTAAACCCTGGAACCGCCAACCCTGCACAGGCGCGACAATTGATTGATAATTCAACTATCTGTACCATCGGGTCATGACGTCGCAACCGGTCCTCTACCTCAGCCACGGCGCTCCCCCGCTGGCCGACGACGCGACATGGACCCGCGAGCTCTCCGGCTGGTCCACGTCGATGCTGGCCACCCGCGAGAAGCCGGCCAACATCCTTATGGTCTCCGCGCACTGGGAGGAGGCGCCGCTCGCGTTGTCCTCGACCACGGGCGCCCCGCTGACCTACGACTTCTGGGGCTTCCCGCAGCGCTACTACGAGGTGACGTATGCCGCCCCGGCCGCGCCGGAGCTGGCCGACGAGGTGACCCGCCTGGTCGCCGCGCCCGGCACCCCTGTGCACCGCGACGAGGGGCGCGGCCTCGACCACGGTGCCTACGTGCCGCTCGTCGAGATGTTCCCCGACGCCGACGTGCCGGTGCTGCAGATGTCAATGCCGACCCTCGACCCGCGTGCGCTGTTCCGGCTCGGCCAGAAGCTGGCGCCGCTGCGTGAGGCCGGCACCCTCATCGTCGGATCAGGGTTCACGACGCACAACCTGCGCGGGTTCAACCCCTCCCTGCCGCCCGATGCGCCCGCGCCGGGCTGGTCGACCGAGTTCGACGCCTGGGCCGAGGAGGCGATGGCCCATCAGGACGTCGACGCCCTGCTCGACTTCCTCGACAAGGCCCCGGCCGCGCATACCGCCCACCCCCGCACCGAGCACTTCGCCCCGCTGTTCGTCTCGCTCGGCGCGGCCTACGGCGCCGACGGCAACGGCCGGCGGGGCGCCCGCAGCATCATCGACGGCTTCTGGTTCGGCCTGAGCAAGCGGTCCTGGCAGCTCGGCTGAGTCTCCGCGCGCATACCCCCAACTGGGAGGCGTCACTCCCTTCGCTCACCCCCCGGCTTGACCCGCCAAAGGTCACCTCTGGCGGTGTCGTCGATGTCGAGAGGTCACAATCGGCCGCATACCGAGGCCCGGCGCGACCGAAGGTGACCACTCGCGGTGAGTGAACGGCCAGAGGTGACCTTTGGCGTCGGAAGCCTGGGTTCGTGGGGGCCCTCTCGGGCGCGCTCTGGTCGGCGGACGCGCCCCCGGCTTGACCCGCCAAAGGTCACCTCTGGCGGTGTCGTCGATGTCGAGAGGTCACAATCGGCCGCATACCGAGACCGGGCGCGACCGAAGGTGACCACTCGCGGTGAGCAGAACGACCAGAGGTGACCTTTGGCACAGGAAGCGCGGGGTCGGGACCCGGGCGTCGACCTCAGCAGAACGGGCCCGGTATGCCCAGGTGTCGGGAATGCCTGGCTGCTCCAGGGACTTGGCCCTTGGTGTGACCGCTCCCACATCCTTGCCCGACGTGTCGGAAGCGGCGGTCGGGTTCCGGTCCGAGCGTGGCCCCGTGCTCATCGCCCTGATGGTCTCGACCGGACTCATCGCCGTCGACGCGACCATCCTGGCGACCGCCGTCCCCTCCATCGTCAAGGACCTGGGCGGCTTCGCCTCGTTCCCGTGGCTGTTCTCGGTCTACCTGCTCGCCCAAGCGGTCTCCGTCCCCGTCTACGCCAAGCTCGCCGACACCGTGGGCCGCAAACCGCTCATGCTGTTGGGAATCGCGTTGTTCCTTGCCGGGTCGGTGCTCTGTGGCTTCGCCTGGTCGATGCCCGCCCTCATCGCCTTCCGCGCCGTGCAGGGCCTCGGCGCCGGCGCCGTGCAGCCCATGGCGATCACCATCGCGGGTGACATCTACAGCGTGGCCGAGCGAGCGCGAGTCCAGGGTTACATCGCTAGCGTCTGGGGCATCTCCTCAGTCGTCGGTCCGGCCCTGGGTGGCCTGTTCTCCCAGCTCGACGCGTGGCGATGGATCTTCTTCGTCAACGTGCCCCTCACGGTGCTGGCCGCGCTGCTGATCCTGCGCAACTTCCACGAGCAGATCGAGAAGCGCCGGCACCAGATCGACTACGCCGGCGCCGTCCTGCTCATAGCCTCGATGACCCTCCTCATCCTCGGCGTGCTCGAGGGCGGCCAGGCCTGGGCGTGGAGCTCACCGGCGAGCATCGCCGTCTTCGCAGCCGGTGCCGTCCTGCTCGGGGCCTTCGTGCTCGTGGAGCGACGTGCGGCCCAACCCGTGCTCCCGCTCTGGGTGCTCAGCCGCCGGCTGCTCCTGACGACCAGCCTTCTGGCCCTGGGCGTGGGCGCCATCCTCATCGGCCTCTCCTCCTACGTGCCGACCTACCTCGAGGGCGCCATCGGGTCCCCGCCACTCGTGGCCGGTCTCGCCCTGGCGGCCCTGACCATTGGGTGGCCGATCGCCGCGGCCTTCTCGGGGAAGCTGTTCTATCTGCGCTATGGCTTCAAACCCACCGTCCTCATCGGGATGGGGTTCATCCTGGCGGGGATCGCCCTGCTGACCGCCCGCGCGTATGCGCCCGACGTCGCCGTCGTGGCGGTCGGCTGCTTCATCATGGGTCTCGGCCTGGGTCTCGTGGCGTCCCCCAGCCTCATCGCCGCCCAGGCCAGCGTCGAGTGGGACCAGCGAGGGGTCGTGACCGGAGCGAACATGTTCGCCCGCTCGATCGGCAGCGCCGTGGGCGTCGCGATCTTCGGCGCCGTGGCCAACGGGATCATCGCGCGGGGCGGCGGTCCCACCGTGCCGACGGCGGTCCGCGACGGGGCGGCGGCCGTGTTCTGGGCCGTCCTCATCGCCTCCGTCGTGACGACGGTGATCGCCCTGTTCATGCCCAAGGTCCAGGCCGACGTCGAACCGGCGGCCAGCAGCTAGCTCAGACCCGTCTCAGCGCCGCACACCGCCGGCCCACCAGCAGCTCGGCCTGTAGCTCGGAGCGCTGCACCCCCTTGGAGGGGTGTGGGGCTCCGAGCTCGTCACGGGGCCGTCACGCGGCGTGGGCCTGCCCGGCGGCAAGCCGGTTGGCCGACCGGGTCCAGAGGGCCAGGGCGACGACGCCGGCGACGATCTGCGGGATGAACGACGCGGCCCGCCACACCAGGGCAGCCGCCGTGGCCACCCCCGGAGAGGTACCGAGGGCGACGAGCAGCGCGACCATCGCCGCGTCGACGGTCCCCAGCCCACCGGGCGTGACTGGCACGAGTAGACCCAGCTGGCTGACAGCGAACCCCGCGAACGCCACGAGCACTGGCGTACCCGCCGCATCCCACCCCTCCAGGCCACGCAGCGACAGGTAGAGCACGACGAACTGGGCCACGGCCACGCCGAGCTGGGCTCCGGTGATGGCCAGCCAGCGGCGGCGCACCAGGTCGGTGATCCCGGCCCGGAAACCGACGACCGCTTCGGACAAGGACGGCACCTTCGTCCGGATGCGCTGTGGCAGCCGGGTCACCAACGCGTCGCCCCAGGACCCGACCCGCGTGGCGGCGGCCTCGCTGCGCATGATCAGCGCGAAGCCGACCACCAGCACGATGAGCGCCGCCAAGCCGAGCACCGCCCCGAGGACGTAGGACCCGGCGGCCTTCCCGGAGACGACCAGCGCCAGGACGCCGAGCACCGGCAGCCCGAGGGTGACGAAGAGGCTCCAGACGCCGATGGCCGCGGCGGCCGCCACGGCGGGGTACCCCCACGAGGCGAACATGGCGTACTGCACCCCGAGCCCGAAGGGCCCGCCGCCGGGCACGCCGTTGCCGATGGCGAAGGCGGCCTGGTTCAGCTGCTGGGCGTGGAGGAAGCCCAGCCCGGGAGCCGCCGCCACGAACGGCAGCCCGTACCAGACGAGGTAGACGACCACCGCCACGACGATCAGCAGGAGGGCCGGTACCGACATGGTGTGCAGCGCGTCGGCCGCCGCCGAGTACGAGCCGACCTGAGGCATCACCCGGAAGACGATGAGGGCGAGGACGGCGATCTCGACGACCGCGAGGATGATGACCCGGCGCTTGCTCAGCCCCGTGCGGGCCCGCGGCGCGGCCGTCTCGCTCACGCCGGGCGCTCCGCCGGCGCGGGCGGAACGGTCGTCAGGCTGGACGGGCTGCTCAGCTCACCCCAGCTGCGGACCTGGCGGGCCACCGCCTGGCTGGCCCGGGCCATCTCCTCGGCCACGACGCGCTTCTCCGCCCAGGTGCGCTCCCGGTTGCGCAGCGCGTGCTCGATCCGGAGCATCTCGTCGTCCCCGACGGGCAGCTGGTAGGTCTGGGACACCATCGTGGGGATCGTGGCCCGGTAGTCGTGACCCCGGGCGACGAACACCCCGGGCACGAAGTCGAGCGCGTTGACCACATCGACGAGGCCCATGAGCATCGAGGTGTAAGGCATCCACATCGCCGTCTTCGGCACACCCGGGGGGCGCGGGCCGCGACGCGGCAGCCAGTCCGGCCGCACCACGGTCATCCGCGGGGTGAACTTGGTGATGGGGTCCTCGTGGTTGTTCAGCAGGACATAGGTCGGGCGCGTGTCGCGCGCCGCCAGCGCCGTGTCCCACTCGGTCACGGTGGCCACCTCCACCACGGCGGAGTCCGGGTCCGTATGGGTGGGGTCGCTGCGCCAGTTGCTCGCCCACCGGCTGGCCGCCGGCGTGCCGAGGAACAGCGCACCGCTCACACCGGCCCGCTTGAGCCCGGCGCTGCCCTCGTGGAGGAAGCAGTTCTGCAGCGTCTGGGCACCGAGCGACTCACCGAACAGCAGCAGCCTGGGACGGCGCTCCTCGGGGATCGCCCGCAGCCGCCACACGATGGCGTTGAGCAGGGTGAGGTTCTGCTCGCGCGCCATCCGGACCCGGTCCAGCGAGAGGAACGAGGGGCGCAGGGAGTACTGGATGCCGACGGTCGCGCAGTCGCCGCGGGTGAGGTACTCCAGGGCCTCGATGGCGACGTAGTTGATGTAGCCCGTGCCAGTCGGGGACGTGAGCAGGATGACCGACCGGTCGAAGGCGCCGAACCGCTCGAGGTCCTCCATGACCATGCCCACCCGGGCGCCGACGCTCTCGGCCGACTCCAGGCCCGCGAAGCAGCGGATGGGGTCCTTGACCTTGTCGACCGGCGTCTCGGTGACCGCCCCGATCTCCTGGCGGCTCAGGGACATGGCCACGAGCCGGACCCCTTCGCGGCCGAGCGTCTGCCAGTCGGTCTGCGAGTCCGGGCCGCCACTGACGACCGGTGAGGTCGGAGGGGTCGTGTAGGCCGCGTCGATCGCCGACCCGCCGGCCTCGGCGTGGTGGTAGAGGTACTCCACCCCCACCCCGACGGCCCCCAGGATGCCGGACAGGAAGGCGGCGTGCCCAAGGAGCACCGCGTAGGGGTCGCTGCCCGGCACGGCTCGCCGCACGACGTCGGCGATCCAGCCGGAGACCACGCCCTCGACACCGGAGACGAGGTTGAGGGCCACCGCGACGCCGAGCCCCATCCCGAGGGAGATCGGCAGGCTGGTGGCCCGGTCCTCGGGCTTGGCATCCGGACGGAGCTGCTGGCCGGTCAACCGGTCGACGGAGGTCTCGGACCGGGACGCGATGACCGGGTCGTAACCCTCCGAGCGGCGTATCAGCCCCGACGAGATGACGGCCCCGGCGAGGAAACCGGTGGCGGGGGCGACGACGCGCAGCACGGGCGCCCGCTCCCCGTAGAGCCGCTCGACCTCGTCGGCGGCGGAGACGACCATGGTGGCGCTGCCGACCGCAACAGCCGGATCCCCAGGGTGCGCAGCAGCGCTCGCTCGGTCGGCTCCCCGGGGCGGTACGGCAGGGCCGCGTATGCCGCGAGACCGGCCACCGTCGTCCCGGCGGCGACGAGAGACTCCATATGGCGGCGACCGACGGGGTCGTTCCCGTGCCCGGTCCACGAGCAGATGAGCCCGGCCACCACCTGGTGCCGGGCTTGCGCGTTCATCACGAGCCCGTGCTGGATGGCGGATGCCAACCCGGTGAGCAGCACCTGCTCGCGGCGGCCCCGGGGCATGAGGCTCGGTGTGAACGAGACGCCGGCGGCGACGGTCGACAGCATGGCCGCCGCTCTCCCGGCCGGACTGCCGCCCACGAGAAGGCGGGTCACGATCGACAGCGGCTTCGTCAGACGCACCTCAGACCTCGTTCTCCTGGGCCAACCTCATCCTCGTCAACGGATCATGCCAGTCCGGGCGGGTCGGCGGGAGGGACTCAGGGACGTCGGGCCATCCGCGCACCGGCCAGCACGGGACCTGAACCCTGCGCCCCCTGCGCCCCCTCGGCGTTCGTGTCGAGGTCGTCGGCCGCGCCACTGAACTGAGCGGCATACAGCCGGGCGTATGCGCCGTCCCGCGCCAGCAGCTCGTCGTGCGTGCCCTGCTCGACGATCTGGCCGTCCTCCATGACGAGGATGACGTCGGCGTCACGGATCGTCGAGAGCCGGTGGGCGATGACGAAGCTCGTGCGGTCGCTGCGCAGGGCGGCCATCGCGTGCTGGACGAGCAGCTCGGTGCGGGTGTCCACCGACGACGTCGCCTCGTCGAGGATGAGCAGCTCGGGTGCGGCGAGGAACGCCCGGGCGATGGTGAGCAGCTGCTTCTCGCCGGCGGAGATGTTGCCGGCCTCGGAGTCGAGCAGCGTGTCGTAGCCGTCCGGGAGGGAGTGGACGAACCGGTCGACGTAGGTCGCCCGCGCCGCCGCGAGGATCTCCTCCTCGGCGGCGTCCGGACGGGCGTACGCGATGTTGTCCCGGATGGATCCCTGGAACAGCCAGGTGTCCTGGAGCACCATGCCGATCCTCGAGCGCAGGTCGTGCCGTGACATCGCGGTGATGTCGACACCGTCGAGGGTGATCCGCCCGGCGTTGAGCTCGTAGAACCGCATCACGAGGTTGACGAGCGTCGTCTTGCCGGCGCCGGTCGGGCCGACGATGGCGACCGTCTGGCCCGGTTCGACGCAGAGGTCGAGGTGCTCGATGAGTGGCTTGTCGGGCGTGTAGGAGAAGCTCACGTCCTCGAACGCGACCCGACCTCGGGACGGGCCGTGCCGGCCGTCGAGGGCCGGGGTGCTCGCCGGATCCGGTTGCTGCTCGGGCGCGTCGAGCACCTCGAACACCCGCTCGGCAGAGGCGACCCCCGACTGCAGGAGGTTGGCCATGGAGGCGACCTGGGTGAGCGGCTGGGTGAACTGGCGGGAGTACTGGATGAACGCCTGCACGTCGCCGAGCGACATGCTCCCCGACGCGACCCGCAGGCCGCCGACCACGGCGATGACGACGTAGTTGAGGTTTCCGATGAACATCATCGACGGCATGATGATGCCGCTGATGAACTGCGCGCCGAAGGCGGCGGAGTACAGCTCGCCGTTCTTCTCGTCGAAGGCCGCCTGCGACTCCTTCTGCCGGCCGAACACCTTGACCAGTCCGTGGCCGGTGAACGTCTCCTCGATGATGCCGTTGAGCTGACCGGTGTTCTTCCACTGCTGCGCGAACAGCTTCTGCGAGCGCTTGGCGATGGTCGTCGTGATCCAGATGGAGATGGGGATCGTGACCAGGGCGATGAGGGCCAGGGACCACGAGATGCTGAACATCAGCGCGACGACCGCGACCACGGTGAGCAGTGAGGTGAGCAGCTGGCTCAGCGTCTGCTGGAGGCTCTGCTGCACGTTGTCGACGTCGTTGGTGACGCGGCTGAGCAGCTCGCCCCGCGGCTGGCCGTCGAAGTAGGGCAGCGGCAGCCGGTTGAGCTTGGCCTCGACGTCGGCCCGCAGCCGGTTGACCGTCCGCGTGACGACCCCGGCGAGGATCCACCCGGACGCCCACTGCAGCAGTGCGCCGAGGAGGTAGAGGCCCATGACGAGGGTGAGCACCTGGCCGAGGGCGGTGAAGTCGATGCCCTGGCCAGGGACGACGTTCATCCCGCTGAGCAGGTCGGCGAGCTGGCCCTGACCCTGGGCCCGCAGGCCCTGGATGACCTGGTCCTTGGTGGCCCCGGCCGGCAGCCGGGCACCGAAGAAGCCCTCGAAGATGATGTTCGTGGCGTGACCCAGGATCTTCGGGCCGACCGCTGTGAGGACGACGCTGACGACGGCGAGCGCGATGACGACGAGGACCAGGGCCCGCTCGGGACGCAGCCGGCGCATGAGGCGCTTGGCCGACGGGAGGAAGCTCTTGGACTTCTCGCCGGGCATCGCCATCCCCATCGGGCCGCGGCCCTGGTGGGGGTTGCGGCCCGGCCCGCGCCGGGCTTCGGCCGCCTTCTCCTCGGCGGACTTCACACCTTCGCTCATGCCGCTGCCTCCACGCCGCGCTGGGACAGGACGATCTCCTGGTAGGTCTCGCAGCGCACGAGCAGCTCGTCATGTCGGCCCTGCCCGACCACCTGTCCGTCGTCCAGGACGACGATGTGGTCGGCGTCGATGATGGTCGACACCCGTTGAGCGACGACGATGACCGTCGCGTTGCGGGTCACCGGACGCAGCGCGGCTCGTAGCCGGGCGTCGGTCGTCAGGTCGAGGGCCGAGAAGGCGTCGTCGAAGAGGTAGACCTCGGGTCGGCGCACCAGGGCCCGGGCGATGGCGAGCCGCTGCCGCTGCCCACCCGAGACGTTGGTGCCGCCCTGGCTGATGGGCGCCTCCAGCTGGTCGGGCATCCGCTCCACGAAGTCCTGGGCCTGCGCGATCCGCAGCGCCTCCCAGAGGTCGTCGTCCGTGGCGTCGGGGTTGCCGTAGCGCAGGTTGCTGGCGACGGTGCCCGTGAACAGGTAGGGGCGCTGGGGCACCAGGCCGATGCGCGACCAGAGGGTGTCGAGGTCGATCTCCCGCACGTCGACACCACCCACCAGGAGGGAGCCGCCGGTGATGTCGAACAGCCGGGGCACGAGGTTGACCAGGGTCGTCTTCCCGGCTCCGGTGCTGCCGATCACGGCCGTCGTCTGCCCCGGCTCGGCGCGCAAGCTGACCTCCCGGAGCACAGCGGCCGCCGCTCCGGGGTAGTAGAAGTCGACGTGGTCGAAGACGACCGCCGACCCCGACGCGAGCGTGGTGACCGGGTTGGCCGGCTCGACCACCGAGGACGGGGTGTCGAGCACCTCGCTGATCCGCTCGGCCGACACCGACGCCCGGGGGATCATCATCGCCATGAAGGTGGCCATCATGACCGCGAACAGGATCTGGATCAGGTAGGCCATGAACGCGGTGAGCGAGCCGATCTGCAGGTCGCCGCTCCCGACCCGCGCGGCTCCGAACCACAGCACGCCCACGGTCGAGGCGTTGAGGATGGTCATGACGATGGGGAAGATGACCGCCTGCAGCCGGCCCACGCTGAGGGCGGTGCCGGTGAGCGTCGCGTTGGCCTCACCGAAGCGCTCCGTCTCGTAGTCCTCGCGGACGAACGCCCGCACGACGCGGATGCCGGTGATCTGCTCGCGCAGGATGCGGTTCACGCTGTCGATCGAGACCTGCATGATGCGGAACTGCGGGATCATCCGCCGGATCACCAGGCCGACGGCGATGGCGAGCAGTGGCACGGCCACGGCGACCAGCCAGGACAGGCCGACGTCCTGCCTCAGGGCCATGATGATGCCCCCGACCATGCTGATGGGGGCCGACACCATGATCGCCAGGGCCATGAAGACGACCATCTGCACCTGGGTGACGTCGTTGGTGTTGCGCGAGATCAGCGTCGGCGCACCGAACCGCGCGACCTCCTGCGCGGAGAAGTCGCCGACCTGACGGAAGATGCCCGCCCGCATGTCGCGGCCCATCCCCATCGACGACCTCGCCGCGAAGTAGACCGCCGCGATCGTGGCCAGGACCTGGACGACGCTGACGGCGAGCATGCCGGCGCCGAGCGTGATGATGTAGCCCGTGTCGCCCTTGGCCACCCCGTTGTCGATGATGTCGGCGTTGAGGCTGGGCAGGTAGAGCGCCGCGATGCTTCCCACGAGCTGGAGGACGAGGATGAGGGCGAGCGGCCCGCGGTAGGGCGCGAGATAGGTGCGGACGAGGCGGACGAGCATCAGCGGCCCTTCGTGAGGTCGGTTCGTAGGCCGGGCGGTCGGATGCATCGGGCGGCCCCCGGAGCGAGGGCCCCGTCGAGCAGCAGGTCGACGATGGTCTGGGGGCTGAGCGTCGCGCCGTCGGCGATCTCCGGGTGGCTGGCCGAGAAGGTCAGCAGCCGGATGTAGCGCACGAGGTCGGCGGGGGTGCACGTCAGCTGGTCGGCGTCGGGGTCGATGAAGGCCTGGAGCCGGGAGCCGGGCGGCCCCCAGTCGGACTCGGTGGACAGGTCCTGTTCCTCGACCGGCACGTGTCCCGTGTCCGGTCGGCAGCCGCGGTGCTCCTCGAAGTGGGCCGGTGGGGCGGTCATCCCGAGGGCGGCCATGACACCGAAGATCTCGGTGAACCGGCCCTGCAGCACGGTCACGAGCACGACCAGCCGCTCCCGGAGGGGGAGGGTCATGTCGATGGCCCGCATCTGCACCGCGATGGGCGCCGGGCAGAACGCTTCGTCGACGGCGGCCTCGACGAGCCGCTCCTTGGTGTCGAACGCCCTGAAGATGGTCCCCTCGGCGACACCCGCCGCGTCGGCGATCTCGCGGGTCGTGGGCATCGTGCCGCGCTCCCGGATGATGCCGAGCGCCGCCCGCACGATGGAGACGCGTCGCTCACTCGGAGGCAGGGCGCTGGCACGGGGGCTCACCCGTCCGATGATAAATGAGTGAGCACTCACTCACAATCGGTTATCCCATCACCAGCACGTCAGAGTGCGGGTCGGCGGCGGCGGTCGTCGGTGAACGCCTCGGCGGCCGCCCGGCGGGCGGGAGTGACGGAGTCCCAGAACGCATACGTGCCGGCGTCTCGCAGCTCGGACGCGGCGGCGACCAGGCCGCCCATCGCCGCCCAGAACATCCCCGACCCGGTCGAGATGCGGGCCACGCCGAGCTCGGCCAGCCGGTCGACCGGCGGGGTGTCCGGCAGGGCCAGCACGTTGACGGGCAGCGACACTGCGCCGAGGATGCGTCGGATCCCGTTCTCGCTGCTGACTGCCGGCGCGTAGAGGACATCGGCTCCGGCGCGCTCGTACGCCTGCAGCCGGCGGATGGTCTCGTCGAGGTCCTCTGGGTCGCGGGCACCGTGGAAGTGCGCGTCCGCCCGCGCGGTGAGCACGAGCCGGTGCGGTCCGGTATGCGCCGCCTCGGCCGCCGCGGCCACCCGCTCGACGGCCAGGTCGAACGCATACGTCTTCTCTCGCAACGGATCCCAGTCCTCGACCGAGCAGCCGGCCAGCCCGGTCTCGCCCGCGAGCCGCACCGTCTCGGCCACACCCGCCGGGTCGTCGGCGAACGCGTTCTCGAGGTCGGCGGACACCGGCCGGCCAACCGCGTCGACGACCTCGCGTGCGTGGGCGAGGGCCTCGTCGCGGCTCACCGACCCGTCGGTGCGGCCACGGGCGCCCGCGAACCCGCCGCTCGTCGTGGCCAGCGCCCGGAAGCCCAGAGCCTGCAGCAGCCGCGCGGAGCCGGCGTCCCACGGGTTCGGCAGGAGCAGCGGGGTTCCCGGCACGTGCAGCGCGAGGAAGGCGGCGGCGCGGTCGGGGAGGTCGTTCATCGGCGCGACGCTACCGGCCACGGCCGATGAAGGTGCTCGACGGGTAGGCGGGACCCCCGGGCCGTCCGGGGCCGCCCGGACCCCAGGGACCAGGCCCCATCGGCTCCGCGGCATCCCCGCGGGCGGTGCCGAGCAGGCTCCGGGTGAGCGACTCGGCGTCGGACTGCAGACCCTCCAGGGCGTCGGCAAGGTCGGCGTCGGTGGGCGCGTCCCCCGCACCCCGGCGGGCCGCGACGAGCACCGCCCGTCGCACCAGCTCTTTGGCGAACGACGCGGTGGTCCCCTCGGACCCAGCGGCGGCGGCATCCAGGCCGACGTCCGAGAACAGCCCACCGGCATACAGGCGGAGCAGGCCCCGTCGCCCTGCCTCGTCGGGAAGCGGGATCTCCGCCGCCAGGTCGACCCGGCCGGGCCGTTGCGTGAGGGCCCGCTCGAGGTCCTCGACCCGGTTCGTGGTCAGGAGGAAGACGACGTCGGCGTCGTTGTCGAGGCCGTCGAGGGCGTCGAGCACCTCGAACAGCAGCGGCTTGGCCTGCGGTCCGAAGGACCGGTCGGAGGCGATGAGGTCGCAGTCCTCCAGCACGACGATCGCCGGCTGGTGGGCGCGGGCCACCTTGGCCGCGTCGTGGATGAACTCCAGGGAGCCGCCGCTGAGCAGGACGGCGGTCGTCCCCCGGCTGGCGCTCAACAGGTAGCGCATGGTGTGCGTCTTGCCGGTGCCGGGGGGCCCGTAGAGGAGCACGCCCCGCTTGAGGTGCTGGCCATGGGCGCGCAACGCGTCCCGGTGCTGGGCGATGCCGAGGACGTGGAGGGAGATCCGGGCCAGCAGGCCCTCCGGCAGCACCACATCGTCGGCGGCCAGCTCCGGGCGCTCGAGGAAGGTCACCCCGGCGAGCCCGTTGCCGTAGGGGTCGCGCGAGAAGGTGACGACCTGGCCGCGGAAGACGCTGTGCTCGTCCATGAGCGCCCGCACCTCGTTCACCAGCGCCTCGGCGTCGGCTCGGTCGACGGCGAGCACGTCGAGTGAGCCCGTCGGGCGCATCCCCTGCGGTTTGGCCGACTGCTGGCGCACCACGACCGGATGGCCGCGGTAGCGGAACAGCCACAGGCCCAGGGAGACGACGTTGCGATGGTCGTCCGGGCCCGGTCCGGTGGCCTTCTGGTCGTAGTCGACCTGCGCGACCGCCCCACCGCGGCCCATCCGGGCGTGCTGGAGGTGGTCACCCAGCGTGAGGTGGTGGCGCATGTCCCCGCCGCCCAGCCCGAGCAGGCGGTGCTCGGGGTCGCGGCCGGCGATCTGCGTCATCGCGATGTCAGCGTCGACCAGCCGGTGCTGGGGCACCTCCTCGCTCGTCACCGCGAGTCCGTCGGGAGGAACGCCGAGATGGTCTTCGAGAAGATCCAGCAGGCGAGGACCGCCGCCATCGTCGGGCATGCCCTGCAGGAGCCGGTCGATCAGCCGGCGGAAGTCGCGCAGCGTGGTGTCGACGTCGTGGTCGGTCGTCATCCGCAACAGGCTACGGGGCAGCGGCGGTCCAGGACTCCTCCGGCACGTAGGCGGCGATGTTGGTCATCCGTCGCTGGATCGCCGCGATCTCACGGACCGCCTCGGCAACCAGGCTGCGGTCGATCGGGGACAACCGGTCCAGGGTCAGCAGGTCCGACGGCCGGTCCCCCGAGCCGTGCTGCATCAGCTGGTAGCGCAGGCGCAGCCGCTGGAGCAGGTCGAAGACCTCGACAAGCGCGTCGGCCTTGTCGGCCGGGAGCATGGCCGAACCCGCCGCCGCGCGGAGCCGTTCGGTCGTCGGCAACGCCGACGAACCCACCGCGAGTGCCGACCATCGACCGATGTTGACCACCGGCAGGACGGCGTGGGTCTTGATCTCGAAGGTCTCCGGACGACGGATGAGCAGGTCCTTCAGGGACCGCATCCGGGCTCGGGACGCCAGCGACTCCTGCAGCAGCAGCCGCATCGTCCCGGGGTGCCGGCGCAGGTCGCCGAACACACTGGTCACCGCGGGCAGTCCGGGGTCACCGTGGATCGGGCGCCCGTCGACGAGCAGCGACGTCATCATCGCGCCGTTGGCCTCGTCGGGCCGGGCCAGCCACTCCTGCCCCGCGGCCCGCCACTCGGCGTTGGTGCGGGAGAAGACCGGGTGGGCGGCGGTCACCCCGTGTTCGTCGCGGCGCGCTCCGGCCCGCGCCAGCACGGCGTCCACCTCGGCGAAGACCGCCCGGTAGGCGTCCTGGTCCGGCGCCGGAAGCCCGTCGTCGAAGGCCACAGCGGAGTCCACGTCGGAGCTGAGCAGCGCCTCCCGGCGGCCGTTGGAGCCGAGCGAGAGCCAGGTGATGGCGTCGACCGACAGCTCGGGTTGGTCCGCGAGGGCCAGCGCGAGCGCCCGCCGGACGAGGGTGTCGACGATCGAGGAGTGCACCGCGATGACCCGCCTCGAGGCCAGACCCCTCGAGAGCAGGTCCTCGAGCACGCTCGGCATCCGCCGCGCCCGGTCGACGAGCTCGTCGACGCTCGATGCGCGGCGCAGCTGCTCGTGCAGTGAGACCCCGGCCGTGCTCGGAGAGACCGCGAAGTCGCGGGTGCCGACGACCCCCCGAAGACGCCCGGCCCGGTCGACGACCAGGAGGAAGTCGACGCCCCGGTCGAGCAGGAGGATCAGGCCTTCCGCTGCCGACTGGCCGAGCGTCGCGGCGGGAGGGTCGGGATCCATGACCTCGCTGACCGGCGCCGACCCGGGCACCCCTTCGGCGATGACCCGCTGCCGGAGGCCGGCGTCGGTGACCAGCCCGAGCCGGCCCTCCCCGGCGTCGACGACGGCGAACGCGACGCCCCGAGCTGTCATCTCGCGGGCCAGCTCCGCCACCGGCGTGTCGGGCGCGACGACGATGGGCTGTGTCCGGATCAGGTCGTCGACGGTGCTGTAGGTGGGCGCCGCATCCCGCGTCGGCGGCAGGGCGGTGAACTGCTCGGCGAGAAACCTGGCGCCGCGTCGGGAGACGAACGCCGGTTCGGCCACGGCCCCCGGGATCCGCGCGATCGTCGTGGGCGTGGCGGCCACCGCCCGGGGGCCGACGGACCGCTCGGTGAGCATGGCCGAGAAGCCGAACACCCCACCCGGGCCGAGCTTTTCGTCCGCCGGACGACCCGCGCCCCCGGCCTCGTTCCAGAGGTCCACCCCGCCGGTGACGACGACGAACACCTCGACGGTGGGATCGGCGAAGGCGTCGAGGACGAGCTGACCCGGCTTGTAGGCCTGGACCGTCGCCGCTGCGGCCACTGTCGCCCGGAGGGTCGGGTCCAAGGCGTCGAACGGCGGGTATGCCGCGAGGAACGCCGCCAGCTCCGCTCCGGTCACGACGTCATCGTGCCACCGTGCGGGGGAAGGCGACGGTGGCTGGTCAGGAGCCCGGGGTGGGCGGGCTCGGGACGCGGTAGCCGGACGCTCCCACCGTGGAGTCGAGCGCCGTCTTCCACGACCCGTCGGCGATGTAGGCCTTCAGGGCGTCGTTGACCTTGCCGACCATGGCGGCGTCACCCTTCTTGATGCCGACGCCGTAGCGCTCGTCGGAGAAGCCCTTGCCCACGACCTTGAGCACGCCCGTGTACTGCGGCAGAGCGGCATACCCAGCGAGGATGACGTCGTCGGTCGTCACCGCGTCGACGTTGCCGGCGACCAGGGCCTCCACGCACTGGGAGAAGGTCGGGTACGGCGTCAGGGTGATCTTGCCGGCGTACTTCTCGGTGACGAGCTTGGCCGACGTCGTGTTGGGCACCGAGCAGAGGTTGCGGCCGTCGAGCGTGTCGGGCCCGGTCACCGTGTCGTTGCGCCGGACCAGCAGGTCCTGGTGGGCGACGAAGTAGGGGCCCGCGAAGTCGACCTGGGTGGCGCGCTCCGGGGTCATCGAGTAGGTGGAGAGGACGAGGTTGACCTTGCCGTCGGCCAACAGCTTCTCGCGGTCGGCCGGATCGGCCTCCACCCACGTGATGTTGGACTCCGGGACACCCATGGTCTTGGCGATGTAGACCGCCGTGAGGACGTCGAAGCCCGAGTAGGTGTTACCGGACTTCAAGCCGAGCCCGGGTTGGTCGAACGAGATGCCGATGGTCAGGTTCGGGGCTCCGGCGCTCGTGGGGCCGCCGGCCGTCACCGCCGCCGTCGAGGAACCGCTGGAGCAGGCGGCGAGCGCGAGCAGCGCCGCGGCGCCCGCCGCTACGGGGAGGGCGGCCGTGAGAAGACGAGGGCGCCGTCGTGTGGTTCGCATGTCCGCTCTCCTTCAGGACCGGGGCTCGCCGGAGCCACCGTGGGACGGGGGGCTCGGGCTGGCGCCGGACTCCGCGGGATCGAGGTCGTCGGCGCCCACTCGAGGCCCGTAGGTGGGGCCGTCGTTGGACCACACCGCCTTGAGCCGGTCGCCCGTGTTCGCGACGACCTTCGGCTTGATGAACATCCAGCCGATCTGGAGAAGGATGGCGATGAGCGGGATCCCCAGGACGACGACGAGGAAGTCGGTCTTCTTCCAGAAGTACGGCGACGACTGCCAGCCGCCGATGGCGAGCCCGATCATCACGAGCACCAGGAAGACCAGACCGACGATGCTGGTCCACGGGTGCCCCGGCATCTGGAACGGGCTGGCCGGGATGACCCCGCGGCGCACCAGGGACCGCAGCTTGAGCTGGCAGAGGAAGATCGTGCCCCACGTGAACAGCACGCCGAGCGCGGCCGCCTCCAGGGCGACCTCGAAGGCATCCGGGGTCAGGGCGTTGAGGACCGCGCCGAAGACGTAGACGACGGACGTCATGACGATGCCGGCCCAGGGCACGCCCTGGCTGCTCATCTTCAGGGTGAACGACGGCGCCTGCTTGCTGACGCCGAGGCTGCGCAGCACGCGCCCGGTCGAGTACAGCCCGGAGTTGAGGCTCGACATCGCCGCGATGATGAGCACGCCCTGGATGATCGCGCCCATCCAGTTCGCGCCCATCCGCTCGAAGATCGTCACGAACGGGCTGATGCCCGACTTGAAGTCGCTGGTCGGCAGGATCGAGACGAGCAGCAGGATCGAGCCGCAGTAGAAGACGGCGATGCGGAAGATGACCGCGTTGACCGCCTTGGGCACCTCGGTCTTCGCGTCCTCCATCTCTCCGGCGGCCACGCCGACCATCTCGATGGCGGCATAGGCGAAGACCACGCCCGACATGACGAGGATCGGCCCGTACCAGTGGAAGTCACCGCTCGTCGGCCAGAATCCGCCCGGGTTGCTCCAAAGGTTGTTGAAGCCGGCCTGGTGGCCGCCGACGTCGAAGCGGCCGATGACGAGGACGAGGCCCACGATGAGGAAGATGACGATGGCGCCGACCTTGGCGATGGCCGCCCAGAACTCGAACTCGCCGAACGCCCGGGCCGACAGCAGGTTGATGACGAGGACCACGGCGAGCGCGATGAGGACGGTGGCCCATGTCGGCATGAGCGGAAACCAGTACTGCACGTAGAGACCCACCGCGGACAGCTCGGCGATGCCGGTCAGCGCCCAGTTAAGCCAGTACATCCAGCCGGTGACGTAGGCGGCCTTCTCGCCGTAGAACTCCCGCATGTAGGACACGAAGGCGCCCGACGTGGCCCGGTGCAGCACGAGCTCGCCGAGGGCGCGCATGAGCAGGTAGGCGATGACGCCGACGAACGCATAGCTGAGCAGCAGGGCCGGACCGGTGCTGTGCAGACGCGAGGCCGAGCCGAGGAACAGCCCGGTGCCGATGGCGCCACCGATGGCGATCATCTGCACATGCCGGCGGGTCAGTCTGCTTGTAGCCCACCTGCTCAGCGTCGAGCGAGTTCTGCGCCTGGCCGGGTTCGCTGGTGGGCCTGGGTTCGGTCTGCGTCATTGAATGAGCCCCTCGATCGTCGTCGTGCCCTGTCCGGCCTGGAGACACTATGGACCTGAAAGGAACCCCAGAGGTTTCACCGAGGTAACCGAGTGTGTCGATGGCGGTACTGATCCCGTGTGCCGGTGAGACGCCGGGGTGCCACGGGGCTTTGAGCGCGGCGGGTCAGACCGCCTGAAGCAGGCCGTCGGCGACGAGGGCGCGCAGCGTGGGCAGCACGCGGTCGGTCACCTCGTCGGCGCGCTCGTCGAGCAGCTCGGCGATCGCCGCCAGTGCGGGGCCGGCGGTCAGGGTGCCGTCGCAGACGGAGACGAGCGCCGCGGCGGCGGTGTCGAGGCGCACGACGCGCCCCAGCCCGCCGCCCTGACGCAGCTGGATGACCTGCGGGTCGCGCTCTCCCGGTCGGGTATGCCGCTCCTCCACGACGTCGGACGCGCACCGCCAGGCGGTCGCGAGCAGCTCGGTGTCGTCGTGCTCGGCAAGCCAGGTGCGTGCGGCCAGACCGGCGTCGACCACGGGACCCATGGCCGGCGCCACCGGCCCGGTCACCTCCACGAGGTCCACCCACGGAGGGCGGTCGGTGGTCGGTCGCTGCAGCACGACGACGCCGAAGCCGATCCGCTCGACCCCGCGGGCGGCGAAGTCGGCCAGCCACGCGGCGTACAGCGTCTCGTAGCCGTCGACCCCGTCGCGGGACCCGCCGTCCCGCGACCACAGCTCGGCGTACTCGGCGGGGTCCTGCTCGTCGCGCTGGACCACCCAGGCGTCGAGGCCGGTGCCGTCGAGCCATGCTCCCCACCGGTCCCGCCAGGTCTCGCCGAGGGGAACCTCCCAGTTGCCGATTAACGTCGCGACCCCGCCGGGCGCCAGGACCGCACCGACCTCCCGCACGAGCCGCGCGACCACCGCGTCTCCGATGAGGCCGGCGTCGCGGTACTCGAACGCCGGCACCCCGGGCGCCCGTGGGGTGATGACGAACGGGGGGTTGCTGACGACGAGGCCGAACCGTTCGCCGGCCACTGGCGCGAGGAGGTCTCCCTCCCGCAGGTCGATGTCGGCGCCGGCGAGGAGGGCGTTGAACCGGGTGAACGCGAGCGCCCGCGCCGACAGGTCGGTGGCCACCACCGCGCCGGCGTGCCCGACGAGGTGCAGCGCCTGCACCCCGCAGCCCGTACCGAGGTCGAGGGCGCGGTCGACCCGGCGGCGGGGGGTCCACTGGGTCACCGTCGTGGAGGCCGGACCGACACCGAGGACGTGGTCCGGCGGCAGCGGACCGCCGAGGGCGATCTCGGACAGGTCCGAGGCCAGCCACCAGTCGTGCGTCTCGTCGGCGTAGGGGCGCAGGTCACAGCTGGCCGTCGCCTCGCCGCCGCGCACCATGACGAGGCGCAGGGCTTCGGCGCCCGCGGCCCCGAGGGCCGGCAGGGCGCGGTCGAGCCCATCGGCCGCCACGGGCATACCGAGGGCGAAGCAGCGCACCAGGAGGGCGACCGCGTCGGGCCGGTCGCGGGTGGCCAGGTCGGCGGGCAACGGCTGTTCGCGGTGCAGCGCCGCGTCCGCCACCGCACCGAGGGCGGACCGCACCCCGTCGACCGTGTATGCGGCCTGCTTCAGGTCGGACCGCAGCGCGCCGACCAGCGAGGGGTCGGCGCGCGGCGGGGGTGGTGAGGTCGGGTGAGAGCTCACCGGGTCAGACGCGGTACTGCTCCTCGTCGGCGCTGTGGGCACCGCTCGTGGCCAGCTCGACCCGGTCGGCCCGCTCGTCGCGGGTGTAGGCACCCGCGTCGATGGCGTCACCGTCGCCGTCGTCCAGCTCGTCTTCATCGAGCGGCTCGGTCTCGTCGTCGCCGCCGAACGCGAGGTCGCGAGACTTCGAGACCGCGACTGCGGCGACGATGATGATGAGCGCGACGAGGGCGATGCCGTAGCGGACCACGGGGTTGGCGCCGTTGCCGATGGTGAGCACGACGATCGCCGGGGCGATGAGTACTGAGACGAGGTTCATCACCTTGATCAGCGGGTTGATCGAGGGGCCGGCGGTGTCCTTGAACGGGTCGCCCACCGTGTCGCCGATGACCGTCGCTTCGTGCGCCGCGGAGCCCTTGCCGCCGTAGTGGCCGTCCTCGACGATCTTCTTGGCGTTGTCCCACGAGCCGCCGGCGTTCGCGAGGAACACCGCCATGAGGCAGCCGGAGCCGATGGCGCCCGCCAGGAAGCCGGCGAGCGCGCCGATGCCGAGACCGAAGCCGACGACGACCGGGGTCAGCGCCGCGAGGAGGCCGGGGGTGGCCAGCTCGCGCAGCGAGTCCTTCGTGCAGATGTCGACGACCTTGGCATAGTCCGGCTTCTCGTCGTACGTCATGATCCCGGGGTGCTCGCGGAACTGGCGCCGCACCTCGAAGACGATGGCGCCGGCCGCGCGGGTCACCGCGTTGATGGCCAGGCCGGAGAAGAGGAAGACCACGGCCGCACCGAAGAGCAGACCCACCAGGGTGCTCGGCGTGACGATCTGGGTGTTGAACATGTTCTGGATGAACGCGCTTGGCGTCTCGGTGATCTCGTTGTTGGCGACGAGCGTCTGCACGGCCGTGCTCCACGAGTCGGTGAACGAGCCGAACAGCGCAGTCGCCGCGAGCACCGCGGTGGCGATGGCGATGCCCTTGGTGATGGCCTTGGTCGTGTTGCCGACGGCGTCGAGGTCGGTGAGGATCTGCGCGCCCTCGCCGTCGACGTCACCCGACATCTCGGCGATGCCCTGCGCGTTGTCGGAGACCGGGCCGAAGGTGTCCATGGCGACGATGACGCCGACCGTGGTCAGCAGGCCGGTGCCGGCGACAGCAACGAAGAACAGGGCGAGGGCCACCGACCCACCACCGAGGAGAAACGCGCCGTAGACGGCCGCACCGATGATGACGGCCGTGTAGACGGCCGACTCGAGGCCGACGCCGATGCCGGCGAGGACGACGGTGGCGGCGCCAGTGCGCGAGGTGCGGGCGACGTCCATGGTCGGGCGCTTGTCGGTGCCGGTGAAGTGGCCCGTGAGCCAGAGGATGACGGCGGCCAGGACGATGCCGAGGATGACGGCGACGCTGGCGCGGATGCGCAGCCCGTCGACCGCGGCCTCGGTGATCTGGCCGGTGGCCGCGTCGGTCTTGGCGGCGACGGAGGCGGGGAGGTAGCTGAAGACGGCGACGACCGACAGGACGGCGGAGATCGCGGCCGTGATGTAGAAGCCCCGGTTGATCGCGCTCAGCGCGTTCTGCCCGGGCTTCACCCGGGTGATGAAGACGCCGATGATCGCGGTGACCGCGCCGATGGCCGGGATGAGGAGGGGGAAGACGAGGCCCTGCGTGCCGAGGGCGACCGATCCGAGGATGAGCGCGGCGACGAGCATGACGGCATACGACTCGAAGAGGTCGGCGGCCATGCCGGCGCAGTCGCCGACGTTGTCACCGACGTTGTCGGCGATGGTGGCGGCGTTGCGCGGGTCGTCCTCGGGGATCCCGGCCTCGACCTTGCCGACCAGGTCGGCGCCGACGTCGGCGGCCTTGGTGAAGATGCCGCCGCCGACCCTCATGAACATCGCGAGCAGCGCGGCGCCGAACCCGAAGCCCTCGAGGACCTTGGGGGCGTCGCCCCTGTAGATGATGACCACGAGGGACGCGCCCAGCAGGCCGAGACCCACCGTGGCCATCCCGACCGTGCCGCCGGTGCGGAAGGCGATCCGCATCCCCTTGTCGCGGTCGCCGTCGCGCGCGGCGGAGGCGACGCGCACATTGGCCTTGACCGCCAGCGACATGCCGAAGTAGCCGATCGCCGCGGAGAAGAGTGCTCCGACGACGAAGAAGATGGAGCGCCCCACCTTGATAGAGAAGGTGTCGGCCGGCAGCAGGAACAGCAGCGCGAAGACGAGCAGGACGAACCACACCAGCGTCGAGAACTGCCGCCGGAGGAAGGCCTGGGCGCCTTCCTCGACGGCGGCGCCGATCGTCTGCATGTTCTCCGTGCCGGGGTCGGCCGAGAGGACCTGACGGCGGAAGAAGAAGCCGAAGACCAGGGCGATGAGGGCGATGGCGAGGACGACGTAGACCAAGGTCAGGTCTGTGCCTGCCAGGTCCAGCGGGGTTGTCGCTGTCGGGGCAAGGTTGGGCATGCTGCACTTCCTCCTTGAGGCGCTCACTCACCCTCGAGTCGACAGGGCCCGTGGCTTTACCCCAGAGGTGAGCACAGCAGGAACACGCGGGTGGTTCGCGCGAACCTTACCTGGAGGCAGTGACGGACCATAATCACCGGTGGCGGTAGCGCCGGGTGGGCGGGGGTCCGGCGCGCACCCGGCTCAGGCTGAGAGCGCCTCGTCGACGGTGGCGTGGATGGCGAAGACCTTGTCGAGCCCGGTGATGACGAAGACCTTCAACACCCGGTCCTGGTTGCAGACCAGGCGCATGGAGCCGTCGTTGAGCCGGATCTGCTTCAGGCGACCCACGAGCACGCCGAGGCCGGTGGAGTCCATGAAGGTGACGGACGACAGGTCGACGACCAGGTCGCGCGTGCCCGCGTCGATCTGGCGGTCGAGCTGCTCGCGCAGCTGGGGGGCGGTGTAGACGTCGATCTCGCCGGCGACCGCGACCACCGTGCGGCCGTCGACGACCGACGTCGTGATGTCGAGATCCACGCACCCACCCGTCCATGCCGTCCGTACCGTGCTCGCCTTCAGAGCTGCGGCTGGATCTGTGACCGGCCCGCACCGTGACGGCCCGAACCCTACCCCGGGCCGCTGCAGGCACGTACCGTATCGACGATGACTGCCGCCGTTCCACCCCTCGGCCCCGTGGGCCGGCTGGAGCCACGGCCCGCTCGTCCCACCCCGGACGCGCTGCTGGCCGGGCTCTCCCGGGGCGACCGGGGGAAGCGGCTCACGCACGTGCACCGGGTGCCACCGCGGGACGCCGAGCCCGCCGACTGGCCGGAGTGGGTGACGCCCAGCCTCTACGCCGCCCTGACGCAGGCGGGGCTCGAGCACCCGTGGAGCCACCAACGGGAGGCGGCCGACGCGGCCCACGCCGGTGAGCACGTCGTGCTGTCGACCGGCACCGCCTCGGGGAAGTCCCTCGGCTTCCTGCTGCCCGCCCTGTCCGACGTCGTCGACGGGTCCGTCGCCCCGAACGGCCGCGGCGCCACCGTCCTCTACCTGTCGCCCACCAAGGCCCTTGCCCAGGACCAGCTGGACCGGCTGACCCGGCTCGCGCTGCCGGGCCTGCGGGCGTCCACCTACGACGGTGACACCGCACCCGAGGAGCGGCGGTGGGTGCGGGACCACGCGAACTACGTGCTCACCAACCCCGACCTCGTGCACCACTCGCTCCTGCCCGGCCACGAGCACTGGGCGTCGTTCCTGCGGGCGCTGCGCTACATCGTCATCGACGAGTGCCACGTCTACCGCGGGGTCTTCGGATCGCACCTGGCCATGGTCCTGCGGCGGCTGAGGCGGGTGTGCGCCCGCTACCGGTCGGCGCCGACCTTCGTCCTCGCCTCGGCGACCGTGGCCGACCCGGCCGACCACGCGGGGCGGCTCATCGGTATGCCGGTCCGTGCCGTCACCCAGGACGGCTCGCCCCGGGCGGGCCTGACCTTCGGGCTGTGGCAGCCGGGTGACGTGCCAGGGCCCGCCACGAGCACTGGGACGGCACCGATCCCTGGGACGGCGCAGAGCTCTGAGACGGCACCGATCCCTGGGACGGCCGCGGCACCGACCCGGCGGCGCAGCGCGGTCGCGGAGTCGGCCGATCTGCTCACCGACCTCGTCGCCCAGGGCGTGCAGACCGTCGCCTTCGCCCGGTCGCGGGCCGGGGTCGAGGTCATCTCCAGCGTCGCCCGCGACCACCTGCGCGAGCTCGACGAGACGCTCGGTGACGTCGTCGCGGCTTACCGGGGGGGTTATCTCCCCGAGGAGCGACGAGCCCTGGAGCAGGCGCTCCGGGCCGGAGGCCTGCTCGGCCTGGCGGCGACGACCGCCCTCGAGCTCGGCATCGACGTCTCGGGCCTCGATGCCGTGCTGCTCGCGGGCTGGCCGGGCACCCGAGCGTCCATGTGGCAGCAGGCCGGCCGGGCGGGGCGGGCGGGGTTCGAGTCGCTGGCCGTGCTCGTCGCCGCCGACGACCCGCTCGACACCTATCTCGTGAACCACCCGGAGGCCGTGTTCGGGCGGCCGGTGGAGGCCGCCGTCCTCGACCCGGCCAACCCCTACGTCCTCGGCCCCCACCTGGCCGCCGCGGCGGCCGAGCTGCCGGTGACCGAGGCCGACGAGGCGTACTTCGGCGCTGGCCTGCTGCCCCTCCTCGACCAGCTGACGGCCTCGGGGGGGCTGCGCCGCCGTCCTCGCGGCTGGTTCTGGGCCGGCGCCGACCGGGCCGCCGACCATGTGTCGCTGCGGGGGTCCGGTGTCACCCTGCGGATCGCGGACCACCGCACCGGGCGCGTGCTCGGGACCATCGACGCCGCCCGGTCGCACGCGGCCGTTCACCCGGGTGCGGTCTACGTCCACCAGGGGCAGACCTTCGTGGTCGTCGAGCTCGACCTCGAGGACGGCTGCGCGCTCGTCCTGCCCGGCGACCCCGGGTGGTCCACACAGGCCCGATCCACGAGCGCCTTCGACATCGTCGCCGTGGACCGCACCCGGTCCTGGGGACCGGTCGCGTCCTCGTTCGGCGCGGTCGAGGTGCGCACCCAGGTCACCTCGTTCCTGCGCCGCCTGCCGACGGGCGAGGTCATCGGCGAGCACCCGCTCGACCTGCCCGTGCGGTCGCTGCCGACCAAGGCGGTGTGGTGGACCCTGCCGCCCGAGCTGCTCGACGCCGTCGGAGTGCCCGCGGCGTCGATCCCCGGAGCGGCCCACGCCGCCGAGCACGCCGCGATCGGGATGCTCCCGCTCGTGGCGACGTCGGACCGGTGGGACATCGGCGGGGTCTCGACCGCCCTGCACCCTGACACCGGACTCCCGACGATCCTCGTCTACGACGGCTACCCAGGCGGTGCCGGTTTCGCCGAGCGGGGCTTCGACGAGCTGGCCACGTGGCTGCGCGGCACCCGGGCCGCCATCGCGTCGTGCGGATGCGTCACCGGCTGTCCGTCGTGCGTGCAGTCGCCCAAGTGCGGCAACGGCAACGAGCCCCTCGACAAAGCGCGCGCCATCACCCTGCTCGACCTCACGCTCGCGGTAGCACCGGAGCACTGAGCCGGCCGTCTCCCCGTCGGGGCCGTCTTCCCCATCGGGGCCGTAGGGGCCGTCGGGGCCGACAGGGCCGACAGGGCCGACAGGGCCGACAGGGCCGACTCCCCTGCCGGGGCCGTCGGGCTCAGCGGCTCGCGGGGACGCCGGGCCCGGCCCTCGACCTCACCGTGGCCGGTCCGAGACGAGCCAGGCTCGCCTGCACCTGCACGACGACCTCCACGCTGAGGTCCGCCCCGGCCCGGCAGTCCGTGACCTGCCCGCCGTTGCGCCCGGTGACGTTCGACGCCACGGTGCAGGCCGCACCGGGAGGCTCCCCCCGCACGAGGACACCCGCGGCCGCGAGCGCTCCCAGGTCGGCGGCCGCCTGAGCCCGGTGGGACGCGAGCACGGCGCTGACCACTGTGAGCGCTCCCATGACGAGCCCGAGGATGAGCCCGACGGCGCCGACGACGAGCACGGTGCCGGAGCCCGTGTCTCGTGTGGGTCGGCGGTCACCCGGTTGCCGGTCCACCCCGGTCCTCCCGTTGAGCGACCGCCGCGCCCCGCACGGTGATCCGCCCCCACCCCGGCAGCTCGCGACCGGCCGTCACCTCGACGTCGACCTCCGCGCCGGCCGCCCGCACGGTGACCGCCGACCCCCCCGGACCGGCTCGCACCGCCAGGCCGACCGCGACCTCCTGGGAGTCGCCTCGGGCCAGGGCGCGAGCCGCCAGCCGGGCCGCATCGACGCACCGCACCTCGTCGACGCCCAGCCGCACGGCGGTCAGGCCCACGACGAGCACCAGGAGCAGAGCCGGGACGGCCGCGGCCAGCTCGGCCGAGACCATGCCGCGCTCACGCTCTCGGGAACCACGGTGCGAACGCACGACCGCTCGCGCACCGCTCATCGCCTACCTCGCCGACCCCAGTGCGGTGGTGACGATCGAGGTCAGCGCGGCCGAGACGGCGCCCGACTTGACGACGGCGAGCAACACGGCGGCGAAGGCCACGGCGGCCAACGTTCTCTGCAGATGCCTACTCCGCCGTCCCCGAGCCGAGGCCGACGGAGGTGCGTGATCGTCGGGGTTGGGCTGGGGCCTTACGGGCGGCATGGAACGGACGACGCCCTCGGCTCAGAAGCCCACATCGCCTTTCCGTATCACCATCGTCCGCAGACCTTGCAATCGATCTCTGGTGCTGCGGAATGTCGCCCTCGTGTTGGCGCAGCGGCCCACCCCGGCGGCTCCAAGCGCGCCCCGCTTGAGCTGATGCCGATCCGGATCGCGACGTACGCCCGAGTCTCAACCGCAGACCAAGCCGACACGGGTACCTCACTCGCCGACCAAGAACGTCGGCTGAAGGCAGCAGTTGTCGCCCGAGACGCCACCTTGGTGCACCACTTTGTTGACGCAGGTGTTTCGGGGGCAGCGGACTCGCGACCAGGGCTCGACAGCCTAAGAAGGGCGGCCCACGAGGGGTCTGTTGACATGGTGATGGCGACAAAGATCGACCGTGTGTCGAGATCAGCCGTAGGACTACTGGCCCTCATCGAGGACCTGCGCAAACACGGCTGCCATCTCGTCCTCATCGATGAAGGGCTCGACACGTCCACGTCGGCGGGGGACCTGACTTCCGGACTTCTCGGGGTTATCGGCGGCTGGGAACGAAAACGGATTGCCGAGAGGACCAAGGCGGGACGGAGGGCCGCCGCGGAGCTCGAGGGCCGCTTCGTCGGCTCGACCCCGCCTTTCGGTTACCGATCCGTGCCTCCACCGGGGGGAAAGGGCAAACGCTTGGTGGTCGACCAAGGGCAGGCGGAGACGATCAAGACCATGTTCCAGCTGGTCGTTGTCGAGAACCGCCCGATCACGGAGGCGGCCGAGCTGATGAATCGTGCAGGCCTCACGGCGCCGACGGGTGGTGAATGGACTCAAGTGTCCCTTGGGCGATGGGCACTTCGGGAAGGCCCGGTCCGTACCGCCTCTGGCGTTTGGAGGTTCGACAACATCGACGTCAGCGTGCCTCCGATTCTCAAGCCCGCTGAGGCTGCTTTATGGGCGTACTGGCAGGACAGCCGGCGTAGACGCGAGAACCGCCAGCGGGGGCCGTATCTGCTTTCGGGCATGGTGCACATGCCCTGTGGGCGATACGCCATGGGGCGAACGGCTGGGAAGCAGAGGCCCACTTACTGCTGCCGGCAACACTATCTACCCGCGGGCGACCCTGGGCGCCACCCCGAGTGCCTTAACATCTCCTGCGCCTCCCTTGACGGCGCGATTGTCCACCACGTCCGAGACGTCTTGTCTCACCCACAGACACTGCGTGACACTGCTATGGCTGGTTTGGGCCTAGCAGACAAAGATGCCTCAAGCGACGAACTGCTGGGTCAGCTGCGGTCTTTAGATCGACAGGTGGCTGAGGAAGCCAAGCTCTTCCGGAGTCAGGGCTATTCGGGTTCACCCCTCTTGGCGGTACTGGCCCCACTCCAACAAGAGCGCGAACGACTCACCCGCCAAATCGCGCTGACCCAACAAGCCCGCGAAGGTGCCCGTACCTTCGGGACGGGAATCGGTGCCCTCGCGGACCTGATCAGAGAGAGCCTCGACAGCGCTGGCCCTCAAGTGTGGCGGCGTCTGCTGATCGCCTTGGAAGTGACGGTACGAATCGACGGCTACGACAGATGCCAACAGTGCACGGGCTCCGGCTACCTCGCGGTTGCGGCCTCCGGGGGCGGAAGGCGCTGGCCTAAGAATTGCAGAACCTGTCTGCGAGGGAGCGTGCCCCAGCTCACGGTGGAGCTCGATGATGTGGCGGCTCTCGCGCTCACCGAAAAACTTGGCGCGCGTGGCGTGTGAGCTATCAGTGCCGAGGGTGGCCCAAGCGCACGCGCCCACAATGACCGTCTCATGGACAAGTTCCGAGTCCACGATGCTGAGCTCGAGCGCAGAGAAGGCCTTCCGCTACCCGCGCGTTTGGGGGGCGGGCATCCCCTCCCTGTCAGGCTGTAGTGAGACACCCCGGAGCCCCCGGGTCCACCGTGGAGGGTGGTGACAGGAGACAGTTTCGTGAGCAGCAACAGTCTGGTTCTTCCCGGTGCCGGTGACCATCCCGGGGCCGGTTCGGAAGCGGTAGTGGATCCGGCGCCCCGTCCGTTCCGGCGCTCGTTCACCGCGGCCTACCGGGCCAAGGTCGTCGCTGAGTACGAGGCGGCACCGCACGGCAGTAAGGCTGCGGTGTTGCGTCGTGAGGGCCTCTACCAGTCCCAGATCCGGGAGTGGACGAGTGCGCGGGACGCGGTGACCCGGGGCGCGGCGGCGCCTCGACGGCCGCATCGCGCAGCCACGGGCGGCAAGGACGATCCCGCGCGGTTGCGGGCCGAGAACCAGCGGCTGACCCGCGAGCTGGCCAAGTCGGCGGCGGTGGTCGAGATCATGGGAAAACTGCAAGGGCTCTTGGAGCACATCTCCGAGAGCACGGGCACGCAGACGTCGTCGAGGAGGCGATGACCGTGGCGTTCACCGAGCTGCGTGCCGCGGCGGTGCCGGTCAGCCGGTCCTGCGCGCTGCTCGGCCGGGCCCGGGCCACCCACTACCGCCAGGCCCGCAGACCGGTGCACGGTCCACGACCGGCGCGGCTGGTGCCCGAGAACGGGCAGGCGCTCTCCGCGGCCGAGCGAGCTGCGGTGCTCACCCTGATCAACACCGCGGCCTACGCGGACCTGTCGATCGGCCAGATCTGGGCGCGAGAGCTTGACGAGGGCCGCTACTGGTGCTCGATGTCCACGATGTATCGGATCGCCCGTCAAGCCGGGCAGAGCCGGGAACGGCGGCGCTGGCGACCCACCCGGCCAAGGTCAAACCCGAGCAGCTGGCCGACGGCCCGTCGCAGGTGTGGACCTGGCACATCACCTGGACATCACCAAGCTGCGTGGACCGGTCAAGGGGATCTTCTACCAGCTGTACGTGCTGATCGACATCTACTCCCGGTTCAACCCGTCCTGATCATCGCCAGATCATCTCCCCGGTCGAGGACTCCGGTTTGGCGGCCGACTTCATCGCCGAGGCCATCGACCGCAACGGCGCCGCCCCGCACACCGTGCACGCCGACAGAGGCACCTCGATGACTTCCAAACCCGTCTCGGCGTTGCTCGCCGACCTCGGCGTAACCCGCTCCCATTCACGGCCTCGAGTCAGCAACGACAACCCCTTCTCAGAGGCGCAGTTCAAGACCCTGAAGTACCTGCCCGAGTTCCCGAAAGCCTTCGACTCACTAGCTCACGCCCGCGAGTTCTGCGCCGGCTTCTTCCACGAGTACAACTACGTCCACCGGCACTCCGGGATCGCCTGGCACACCCCCGCCTCAGTCCACTTCGGCACCGCCGACGCCATCGACCAGGACCGGCAGCCCACCCTCACCGCCGCCTACCACGCCCACCCCGAGCGGTTCGGCCACCGACCACACCCGCCGCTGATGCCAACCCAGTCCTGGATCAACCAGCCGCAGATCGAACCCCAAATGAACTGACCGCAACTGTCTCAGTTGACTTAGATTCCGAGCCGAGCGCAGATCTCTGGGTGCTGGACCGATCGCGAGATCGATAAGCTCGGAGGCGAAGATCTCTGCCAGGTGCAGGTGCAGGTGCAGGTGGGGGCTGACGGGAGACGGGCGGCCGGATGCCAGGACTCGAGGCGCTTGCACGCTGATTCCCGCCATGGCCGTCCGTTACAGCAGGCCGAGTTTGCGCGCGCAGCTGGACCACGGGGAGAACCCGCGGTCGGCGCGCACCTTCTCGGCGATGAGGATCTGCTGCTGGCGGGTGGCATCGCTGGGCAGCGGCGCGTAAGCCGCTCCGCCGTTGCTTAACCAGGCACCCCGGTCGAGCTGCAGGCCGCCGTACAAGCCGTTGCCTGTGTTGATGGCCCAGTTTCCGCCCGACTCGCACTGAGCGAGGGCGTCCCACACGCGGTTGTCGGCCAGTCCTGGAGCAGCGACGGTGTTGCCACCGGCCGCTTCAGGCGTCTTACTGCTCGGTGACGCGGTCGCTTTTGGTGCCGTCGTGGCTATGGTCGAGGTCGCCGACGGCGCTGACCGCGCGGTGGAGGTCGCACTGTTGGCCGCGGTGCCTGACGGGGGCTGGGGAGTGAGAACACCGCCGATGCCGAAGACGCCGACGCCGACGCCGACGCCGACAATCATGGTCACCACGGCGGTCTTGCGGTTCGGGATCCGGGCCCACCCGATCTGTCCTCGGATCAGGGCCGCCAACCCGACACCGAGCACACCAAGACCGAGAAGAATCAACACATAACCCATAAACGTCCCTCCCGGGTAGCGCCCGACAGCAGAGACTATGCACGTCCGAACCCGGTTGCATCTGTTCCACCGGGCCAAGATGTGGCCTACGACATACACGGTCAGGTTGGCCAGCCCGGGTCTGCGGACCTGGAGAGGATCCCGCCCGCTACGCCGGGGCCGATCCTGGAGTTCATCTACACGGTTCTGCCGCAGAACCCGCCCTAGCCTCGCCCGTTCATCGAACTTTGATCCGACACGCGGCCTGAGAACGCGAAAGTGCCTGTCGCACAACGAGATACTGGACTTGTTGACGGTTCAGTAGGCTCGAGTGGAAGGCACCTCGCAGA
>JAABUM010000109.1_pt1 | contig 166202 bp, 184 predicted proteins | sample 5559161 | NCBI WGS metagenome assembly JAABUM01 (sample SAMN10711868, study PRJNA513369) | rock metagenome | isolation source: Antarctica rocks | place: Antarctica: Victoria Land, Siegfried Peak nord | reverse complement strand
TCGCGCTGAACCTGCTGCGTCAGGAGAAGACGCACAAGCGGGGCATCCAGGCCAAACAGAAGCGCGCCGGGTGGGACAACCACTATTTGACAAAGTTACTCACCAATTAAGATGCGCTGGCCCTGGGGGCAGGCCCGTCGCGGCTTGACACCCCGCCGCTAAATTCGGTATAATAGGGCAGAATTTACGACTATTAGGATCGGAGAAAAGAGCGGTGCAAGACCATGTTAAGCCTGTCCAAGCGCGCCGATTATGCCCTCCTTGCGCTGTCGCACCTGGCCGTGACCCAGGCCACCGCCCCAGAGCGGCTGGTCAACACCAAAGAGATCGCCGAGCAGTACGAGATCCCGGTCGAGCTGCTGGCGAAGCTCCTGCAATCGCTCGCTAAAAACGGCATTGTCGCCTCTCACCCCGGCCCCACCGGCGGCTACAAGCTGCTCCGCGCGCCCAACGCCATCAGCGTGGCCGAGGTGCTGACGGTTATTGACGGCCCCCTCTCCATCCTGCCCTGCTCCAACGGCCTGGGGCACACCTGCAAGCAGTTCAGCCACTGCACCATCCGCGACCCGCTGGCCGAGATCGAGATCCGCGTCAAAAGCCTGCTGCAAGAAATCACGCTGGAAGACGTCAGCGGGTCCGGCGCGGCCCCGGTTCCGGCGGACTGGCCGCCGTTCCAGGACTTTTCGGGCCGCCGGTTCGCCGCCGGCCTGCCCGTCGGATAGAACTGTCGGATAGAACTGTCGGATAGAACTGTCGGATAGAACTGTCGGATAGAACTGTCGGATAAAATTTATGGTCAGCCTGCCGATCTACCTGGACAACAATGCGACGACGCGGACTGACCCGCGTGTCGTGGAGGCCATGCTGCCGTATTTTGCCGAGGTCTACGGGAACGCCGCCTCGCGTGGGCACGGCTTCGGCTGGGCTGCGGAAGAGGCCGTTGCAAAGGCGCGCACCCAGGTCGCCGGCCTGATCGGAGCGGACCCGCGCGAGATCGTCTGGACATCCGGCGCGACCGAGGCTGACAATCTGGCGCTCAAGGGTGTCATGGAGCGGTACGCCGACAAGGGCGACCACCTGGTCACGGTCACGACCGAGCATAGGGCCGTTTTGGATGCCGCCAAGCACCTCGAAGCAACGGGCCATCGCGTTACCTATCTCGGTGTGGACGGGCAGGGCCGCATTGACCTAAACGCCCTGGAAGACGCGCTGACCGACCGAACCGTGCTCGTTTCGGTGATGATGGGCAGCAACGAAGTCGGGACGCTCCAGCCGCTCGCCGAGATCGGCGCGCTCTGCGGCGCGCGCGGCGTGTTGTTCCACACCGATGCGACCCAGGGCGTCGGCAAAATGCCTGTGAGCGTCCAAAACCTGCCTGTGGATTTGATGTCCTTCACGGCCCACAAGATGCACGGGCCAAAGGGCGTCGGCGCGCTTTATGTCCGGCGGCGCGCGCCGCGCGTCCAACTGAGCGCCCAGATGGACGGCGGCGGCCATGAGCGAGGGATGCGGTCGGGGACGCTGAACGTGCCGGGCATTGTCGGCTTCGGCCAGGCGGCGGAAATTTGTCAAAACGAACTGGCAAATGAACAGGACGGGGAACTGGCCTACTTGACCCGGCTGCGTGACCGGCTGATTCGGGGTGTTCTGGAAACGATTGACGGCACGGCGCTCAACGGCCATCCGACCGAGCGCCTGCCGCACAACGCCAACATCGCCTTTGAAGGCGTCGAAGGCGACGCCCTGCTCTCCGCCCTGCCCGAAGTAGCCCTGTCCACCGGCTCCGCCTGCTCGTCCGAGTCGCTGGAACCAAATTACGTCCTGCGAGCGTTAGGGATGAGCGATGCGCGGGCATACTCCTCGCTCCGGTTCGGCGTCTCGCGCTTCACGACGGACGAGGAGATTGACTACGTCTTAGACAGGCTGCCGGACGCCGTCACGCGCCTGCGCCGGCTTTCCGCGACGCGAACGCCCGCCCCGACCGGGGGCGCCGGCCTACCTGAGACGGCATTAGCGGGAATGGGAACGAGATGAACGAGAAAGACTTGCCCCCGACGCCGGAGGCCCAGAACAATCCTCAACCGTCCCAGGCGGCGGAGACCGTGGTCTGCCCCGCCTGTAAGCGGAAGCTGTTGACACAGACCAGCCCGCTTTGCAACTGGTGCGGCGCGCAGATAGACAACCCCGATTACCAGGCGAGGGCGGCGCAGAGTCGCCTGGAGCGCGACCAGCAGGAGCGGGCCGAGCTGGAGACGATCATCCAGGAAGAAGCCCAGCACGGCATCCTGGGTCGGCTGAAGCGGCTCGGCAAGCAGAACAAAGTCGCGCCGCCGAAAAGCCCTTTGGTGTAGGGCCTGCTCTGCCGTGGGGATGATCTACCGTGGGGATGATCTACCGTGGGGATGAAGCCCCCGGCTGGGGGGCCTGCGGCCTAGTGCCACCCCAATAAAGCCTCCGCCTACGCGGGCACAGAGATGTCGGCGTAAGCGGTCTTTTTCCCGCGCAGGCGGGGATTAGGCGTCTGCGCCCCCCAGCCGGGGGCTTCATCCCCACAGCATACCAGGCTCTATCTAGCATCAATCACTTACGCCCACCCTCCTAGAACGAAGAAAGCAGACACCATGCAACAAGACCCGGCGGAAGAGCCGCTGAAGAACGTCCCCCTTGAATCCGCCATTCTCGGCCTGCGGATGGCCCTGACGGACGAGGAGGGGGCCGACGCGCGGCGGCTCTTCCTGGACCTGCTGCGCGACAGCATCCTGGCCGTGCCCACGATGAGTGCCGTGCCCACCAACCCGGATGGCTCCATCGCGCCCAATGCCGACATCCAGCTCATCATTGCCACCAACCCCGAAGGCGTCAGCGGCGTCCCCGCCTTCACGCAGCTCGGCATCCTCCGCGCCGCCCTGCCGCAGCTTGAGCACGGGATGTTCCTGTCCGGCGCGCAGCTCGGCGGCATTTTAGGCGGCAGCGAACATCTGCTGTTCGTGGACGGCCCGGACCTGCACGCTGAGGTCGCGCCGGACGAGCTGGGGATGATGGCCCAGACCGCCCAGATGATGGCCCAAATGCAGCAGCAGGCGGCGGGCAGCAACGAGCGCCTGGAAGCGGCATTGGTCGCCCTGCATCGCGACGACACGGGCGAGAACCGGGCCGCCGTCGTCCAGGCTTTCTTGGAAGAGTTCAGTCGCATCCCCGTCGCCGGCGACTCGGACGAGGATGCCGAATGCGTTGTCCTCAGCACCGGCGCCCCGGAGGACACGCCCGAAACGCCGCAGGAGCTGGAGCTGCTGACCGAAGACGACGCCCTGCTCTGCTTCACGAGCGAGGCCGCCATGCGCGTCTGGGACACGGCGGGCCGCAGCGCCGTCGTCTTGCCCGGCCCGGTCATCGCCCAGCTTGCCGCCCAGGCCGGCGTCACCACCCTGCTGCTTAACAAGAGCGGCGAGTCCCAGCGCACCCTGAAGCTCGAAGAAGGGCGCGTCGAGGTCGTCTAGCCGAGAATCCGGTAACTTTACCCGCCCCGAACCCCGCACGTTTGCTGTAGGACATTCGGGGCGGGTCGGCCATAATAGGCTTAGTCTTTGTCCGAAAGCGAGCCTACTCCATGTCTTCTGTCGCCGTTCTTCCCGAATGTGAAGCCGCCCGCCGCGTCGCCGCCGTCTGCCGCCGTCCTGAAGCCGAAGCCGTCCGCGTGCAGGTCGCCGCCGCCGTTCCCCACTCCCCTCTCGCCGATGTCCTTTGGCTGACCTGGGTGCAGTGGCGCGCACTGGGCCGCGACCTGATGGTCCGCGAGACCGGCCTGTCGCTTTGGACCCTCACCGAGCGCCTGCGCCAACTGCGCGCAGCGGGCGCCCCCGTCCTGTCCTCCTCCGAGGAACGGGATATGATCGCCCGTGGCCGCTTCCATGCCGAGTGGGCTTAGGCTAAGGCCGAGGGGCTTGACTGATGCGGTGCCCGCCCTCCACACCCTGGCGTGCAAGGCTGCCGAGTTCCCGCCGTCCAGGATGCGCCCGAGCAAGACGACCAGGGGCGCGTTCGTTCCGAGGCGCTGAGGACGGTCGGCGGCAGATGAGACTGCCGCAGTTCCGGGCACCACTGGGGCGTGAAGCAGCCTCGAAAAATATTTTTGCGGCCTATTGTATTTTTAGCAACATTGCTGTATAATGGCCTCAGCAGACCAAAGGCGAAGCGGTGATCTGCCTTGGGGGCAGTGCCGCAAGAGCCACATTCCTGCCCCGGAGCGGCTGAGACCCCGCTCCACTCCTGACACCGGAGACGTTTCCACTCGCGATGCGTTCGTGATGCAAAGGAGACGTCCCCATGAGTCCTCGGAGTTCTCTGCTCAAGCGGGCCGCCGTCCCGCTCCTCGCGGTTGCCGCCGCAGCCGCCCTCTGCGCCCCCACACGCGCCGCCACCGCCACTCTGGACGACGTTGAAATCGTCCAGATCACTAACCAGGGCCAGACCCAGATGGCCATTGGAGAGCGGGTCAAGTGTTCCATGACCGATGACAGCAGATGGTGGTCGGTTACCTACCATGCCCAACTACAGGGAGGCGGAAACGATCTTTCGTACACTCCTCCTAATCCCCTGGCTCAACCCATCCCTTCGACATCTGGGGGCCGGGCGACTACTATTACCCAGGCGTCCACTACAACAGCTACGACAGCTATGTAGGTGACATCACAAATCAACATGGCACCTACAACTGCTGGGCCGTGTGCAGCGGCTTGGACTACTACGGTGCGGTGTGGTATGCATCCACAGGCGGCACCTACTACGTCACCTACTGATGCCCCGTGCCGGAAGCAGAAGGCGCTCAGATGCCGCGCCGCCGCATGAGTGTTTTCCATGCGGTAGCGTTTTTCCTTTCAATCCGTTTCCCACCCTGTTAGGAGGCGCTCCATGAATAAGTTCCCGTTCCCCGGTCTTGCCCTCCGGCCCGGCCCACAGGCGGCCCTTCTTGCCCTTATTGCTGCGCTGCCCGGCCCTGCCCTCGCCCAGAAGCTCGTTCCCCCGCCCCCCGCCGTGCCCTCCCCGGCTTCAGCGCCGTCCCTCGGCCTGGGCCAGAAGGAAGCTCTGAGCCAAAAGCAGATGCTGGCCGACGACAAGCGCCTAGACCGCCTCATCTCCCTCGACGTGATCAGCGTCCCGCTCGACGAGGTGCTGCAAAAGGAAAGCGTCAACAAAAGCGCCGACGCCAAGACGAGCGCGGACGCCAAGCCGGATGCAGATAAGAAGCCGGACCCGGAGCGGCTGATCCTGACCGCCGCCCACAACTGCGAAACCCTCAAGCTCCAAATCCGGCTCAACCACCGCTCCCTGCGGGTTCTGATGATCGCACTGGCCCAGATGGTGCCGGGGACGTGGACCCGCACCCCGCATGGCTATCAGATCGCCATGACTAAACAGGCTGTCAACGCCCGCGCCGAGTGGTGGCGCCTGTTCCTGGGCGAACGCGACAAGGCGTTGGACGCCCAGCGGCAGGCGGTGCTGGCGGTCATGGGGAGCAAAGCGCGCCGCCGCCAAGCGGATGATCCCGAACCGGAGCCGTCAGACCACGCGGTGGATGAGGAATTGGCGGACCAGCACGATTTCTTCTACTCGCTGCCATCCGCGCTCAAGGAGCAGATCGCCGCCGGCATGGATGACAGCGGCTTCTATGAAGTGGGAGGCATCGGGTACGGGAACGGTGGGGAGAAGATCGGCACGATCGGGTGGCTGTCGCAGATGTCGCCGGAGACCCAGGGAAAGTTCAAGGCGGCGCTACAGGACAACATCACCAACCACCTGGCCCCGGCCCCGCCCGCCTTGCAGAAGTACGCGATCCAGGCGCAGCGGGACATATCGGCCCTGGACCTCGGCAAGATTTATTTTTTGTTCCAGAACGGGGGGATCGTCGTCTACGCCACCCCCATCAACTGCCCGCCGTCGGTCACCACACTGTTAGAGCTACAGGTTCCCCTGACCGCGAACTTGCCAGCCCTGTCGCTGAACCAGGCCCCATTCGTCAAGGCCGTTGAGAAGATGGGGACGTCGGCGCCGGACGAGTGGAAGCGGCTGGCGGCCTACCAGCGCGGGCGCGTCTGGCCCAACACCTTGCCCAAACTGCCGCCCGAAGACCATAGCACCTGGCACCCTGGAGTCAGCCGGGCAGCGCAGACGGACTGGCTGGGGGAGCAGGGCCACATGGAGTACGTCAGTGACTACTACTCACACGGCGGCTATGAGATGCCCGCCGAGCAGAAGAAGCTGCCGGTGAAGCGCCCGCTGGCGACCGAGCTGGACGAGATGGCGGCGAAGCGCGACGTGAGCTGGCAGAGGGACGCGGACGGGGTTTACCTGATCCGCAACAATCGCTGGTATCGGGATGACAACCTGGAAGTGCCCGAGCCGCTGCTCAGGCGCTGGTTTGGGGCGGTGCTCCAGACGCGCCGGGAGGAGGCCGCCCGCCAGCAAGAGGCGGCTCAGGCACCACAGACTGCGCTACAGGCAGTAACGCAGTCGCCGGAGGAGCGCACAGCGGCGATGAAGCAGAACTGGGACTGGGTGGCGGAGATGTTCAGCGCGCTGACGCCCTGGCAGATCCGAAACGGCCTGTTGCTGTTCCAGCCGGAAGAAAAAGACCTGGCCCCGCAGAACGACGTTACGGCCGCCAAGCTGTACGAAAAGCTGAAGCACTACGTCCCGCAGCCGGGGGCGGTCGTACCCTCCGGCTTCGACGCCTTCTCGGACGCGACGCGGAGGCCGCCGTTTTATAGCGCGGTCACCGTGCTCAAAGGGTTCCCGCACACGGCGCAGTTCTATGGGAGCCTGGACAACGCGGGGCGCTCGGCACTGCTGGCGGGCTACTTGCCCGCCTCGGCCCTCAGCCCGCCGCAACTCGCGCAGGCAGTGGCCTTGCAACCATTCCTGCCCGCTGCCTTGCAGCACTCCCCGCCGGACTCGGTCTTGCTGGGCCTACTCGCGCGCTCACCGGCCTCCTACCGTGTCGTCTTCGGAGAGGTCCCGCAGATGCGCCTGGAAGTTTCGACGCCCTCGCCGCCTGCGCCGCAGAGTGCCCCGTAAGTCCCCCGGCCCCCAATTCTGGAGGAGTAAGACAAGCCCCCCGACCCAAAAGTGGGAACTAGGGGGCTTTTTCTTGACTTTCTCTAAAGTTCCTCAGCCACGGGAGGAAGTTCGTGGCACTTAACACATAGCATCAGCAGGGCTTACGCCGCGTCCCACGCCCGGCGCAGGACGGCCAGCGCTTCCGGGGCCTGGGCCGGCAGGTCCTCCCAGGACCCCTCGATGCTGACCCGGCCCGCGTACCCGCTCGCTTTGAGCACGGCCAGATAGTCGCGCAGGAACGCATGGTCGGCGGGGACAGGCGCGCGCCGGCCTTCCCCGGCGACGTGGACATGGCGCAGCCAGGGCGCGGCGGCCCGCGTCTCCTCGTAGCTCTGGCCGTCGTGGTCCACATGGTACAGGTCGCTCAGTACGGCGACGGCGGGATGATTCACCTCCCGCGCCAGCGCGACCGCCTCGGCGACGCTGTTGATGAAGTTGCACTCGGTCACGTTCAGCGGCTCGATGGCGATCGTGATGCCGTGCCGCGCCGCCGCCGCCCCGCCCCGCCCTAGAAATTCCCGCACCTGTCTTTGCGCCTCCTCGACCGGCCAGCCCGGCGGGATTCGGCGCGCGCCGCCGCTCCCGAAGACGGCGACCAACCCGCCTAGTGACGCGGCCCGCGCGAACGCCGCCTCCAGATACCGCTCCTGCCGCGCCGCGTCCGTCTCCGGCCCTACCACCTTCAGGTCGCCGGGCAGCAGCACGTTGTACGCCTCCGGCTTCAAGGCTGAGTCCGCGAAGGCCGCCCGCAGCGGCGGCATCACGTCCTCATCGGCCTTTTCCGGCTGCAAGACGCTCGAAACGGCCAGTTCAATGTAGTCGCAGCCGGCCCCAGCCAGCGCATCCCGGTTTTCCGGCCCTGTGCAAATGCCAAATCGCATGGTGTTTTCCTCTTCCTTTCACATTCTCCACTACCGCTTCCGCTTCCTCCTGCCTACATTTAGTAGCCTCGCCCGAAAAAAAGGCGTACATGTAGCGAAAAAGTTGCGCGGGCGCTTGTCAAATAGCAACAACTGTGCTATAATGGGCAAAGTTCGTAATTGGACGGAATAAAACGCAGTGATGTTGAACACACGACAAAGCTTTCACGAGGAACTGGCGGGGCTGGAGCAGGAGCTTCTGCACATGGGCACCTTGACGGGGACCATGCTCGGCCAGGCCGTGGAAGCCGTTCAGCAGAGCGACGCCCTGCTGGCCGAGGCCGTTTTGAGCCAGGACGACGCCGTGGACGAGATGGACCGCAAGATCGAGGCCCAGTGCATCCGCCTCCTCGCCTTGCAGCAGCCGATGGCCCGCGACCTGCGCCAGATCGAGAGCGCCCTGAAGGTCATCACCGATCTCGAACGGATCGGCGACCATGCCGTGGACATCGCCAAGATCGCCCGCAAGCTGACCCAAGAGTTTTACCTCAAGGCGCCCCTGCTGGACATCGGCCCCCTGGCGCAGACGGCGCGGACTATGCTGCACCAGAGCCTAGAAAGCCTGGTTCGGCACGACCTGGACCTGGCCGTCCGCGTCTGCGACGACGATGACCAGGCCGACGATGCCTTCAAAGCCCTGCGCGATGAACTGCTGGCGCTGACCCAGAACCAGCCGTCCCTCGTCTTCCCCGCTTCGTACATGCTGCTGGCCGTGGTCTATCTGGAACGGATCGCTGACCACGCCACCAACATCGCCGAGCGCGTGTACTACATCGAGACCGGCGACCGCAAGCCGCTCGGTCGCCGCAGCCCGCGTGCCGAAGACTTGTGAGTGCCGTCGCCGATAATCTAAAGCGGCTGAACGAACAGATCGCCGTCGCGGCGGCGCGGGCGGGCCGACGGGCCGACGAGATCACTTTGGTCGCCGTCACCAAGAAGCAGCCCGCCTCCGCCGTGGCCTCGGCGCTGGCGGCGGGCGCGGCGGATATCGGCGAGAACTACGTTCAGGAAGCGGCGGCGAAGCGGGCGGAGGTTCGGGGCGGTCGCTGGCACCTGCTGGGCCACTTGCAGGGAAACAAGGCAAGGCTGGCCGTCTCTCTCTTTGACCTCATCCAGAGCGTGGACAGCGTCCAATTGGCCCAGGCGCTCGGCAAGTACGCCCAAGCCGCAGGCAAAGTGCAGGATGTCCTGCTGCAAGTGCATCTCGGCGACGAAGAGACGAAGACCGGGCTGGCGCTCGACCAAGCGGGGGACACGTCGGGGGAGATCGCCGCCATTCATGGGATCGCCCTGCGCGGACTGATGGGCATCGCGCCCTTCGGCGTAGACCCCCGGCCCCATTTCCGGGACCTGCGCCGGCTCTTCGAGACGCTGCCGCCCGCGAACCGCCAGGTTCTTTCGATGGGCATGAGCGGCGATTTCGAGACCGCCGTCGAGGAAGGCACGACGATGGTGCGGGTCGGCACGGCGATTTTCGGGGCACGATCCTAACCGGCAGCAAGAACTCAGCAGCACAAACAAGCACGAGAATAAGCACGAGAATAAGCACGAGGACAGGACAATAGGAGGCCAGGCAGCGCAATGAACCATAATGCGGAAGCGGAAGAGTACGACGAGAACACCCCCGCCCGAGACGGCGGCCTATGGTCCCGGATCACCAAACCATTCCGGGGACATGACGACGACTATGAGGAGGAAGAGGACATGGCCGCCGAAAACCAGACCCAGCCGATTCCCGCATCCGCCCGTGCCAGCGGCGGCTCCTACAACCCGCTCAAGCGAGGGACGACGTTGCGTATTGATCAGGCCCGCCAGACCCGCATCACCGTCCGCCGCTCCGTCCAGACCTTCGACGACGCCCGCCGCGCCGCCGACGGCCTGAAGGACGGCCAGCAGCAGATCGTCAACCTGGAGCAGACGCCTGCCGACATGGCCGAGCGCATCACCGACTTCCTGAACGGCGCCACCTACGCGCTGGACGGCAGCGTCGAAAAGATCGGCGAACAGGTCTACCTGTTCACTCCGTCCTCCGTTGTCATTGACATCGAGGATAAGCCCGCCACCACGGGCGTCCGCGCCGCCATCTTCGACCGGGGCTGAGGCGTTAGAGGTTAACATGCTCCGCGACAAGACGCTGGCCGTGCTGGGGGCGGGCATGATGGGCGGCGCGCTGGCGCGCGGCCTCGTCGCCTGCGGCGCCATGCCCGCCTCCGGCATCCGGCTGTTCGACACACACGGGGCGAAGGCCGAGGCCCTTGCTGCCGAACTGGGGCCGGGCGCCCTCGCCGCGCCCTCAGCCCAGGCCGCCGTCGCCGCCGCCGACCTGATCCTGCTTGCTGTCAAGCCGCCCATGGTCGCGGACGTTCTGACGGAGATTGCGCCCTTCGTCACGCCGTCTCAGCTCGTCATCTCCATTGCTGCCGGTATTCGGCTCGCCAAGATGGAGGCGGCGTTGCCGGACATCCCGATCATTCGCACCATGCCCAACACCCCCTGCCTCGTCGGCAAAGGCGCGACCGCCCTCAGCCGGGGCACGCACGCGGGGGATGAGCACCTGCAACTGGCCCAGTCCCTCTTCGCCGCCGTCGGGCTGTCCGTTGAGGTCCCCGAGCGCCTGCTCGACGCCGTGACCGGGCTGTCCGGCTCCGGCCCCGCCTACGTCTACCTGATGATCGAAGCGCTGGCCGACGGCGGTGTCAAGGAGGGCCTGACCCGCGACACCGCCCGCCTCCTCGCCGCCCAGACCGTCTTGGGGGCCGCCCAAATGGTGCTGTCCTCCGACGAGCACCCCGCCCAGCTCAAAGACAACGTCACCACCCCCGGCGGCACCACCATCGCCGCCCTCCACGTCCTCGAACGCGCCGGCCTCCGCACCGCCCTCATTGACGCCATCCAAGCCGCCGCCGAGCGGTCGCGCGAACTTTCCTAAGAGTGAGTAGAGAAGGTCCAGAAGAAGCCCCCTAACCCCCAATTCTGGGGGGACAGGATGAAGACACAGACAAGCCCTTCCTACTCTGGCCCCCCCAGAATTGGGGGCAGGGGGGTGATCTGGGCATTTTCTTTACACACTCTAACTGCGGCAATCCGTCAGCAGCAAACCCAGTACCGCCGTCCGCATCCCCGCCCGCTCCATGTTGTGTCGGCTGCCGGAATAGGGAGCAGCGTTGCCCAGCGCCAGATCACAGCCTTCCTCCTGGGCGTCCGCCAGCCGCCGCTCGATCAGGGCCGTCTGGCAGCCCCGGCGGCGGAACTGCGGCAGCGTGGCCCCCGCCGTTAGGTGGCCGATGCCGTCGCGGATGTCGAGCGCGGCGGCTGCCGCCGGGACGCCGTCTACCGAGGCGATGTAAAGGCGGGTGCCGGGCTGGCTGTTTTCCAGGCGCTCCGTCCGCAGAAAGCCTTCGCGCTCTTCCCGTGGGACTTCAAACACGTCCAGGAATAGGTGAAGGCAGTCGTCGTGTTCTTCGGTGGGAAGACAGCGCACGGTGACGCCCGGCGGCGGAGGCGGCGCGGCGGTCGGGACGCCATACTGCGTACTGACGATGCCCGTGACAAGCACTTGCTTTTCCGCCAGGCGACGGGCCACTTCCGGGGCAAGGAAGTGGGTATTGAACTGAAAACCGCAGCGCAGATCGTCCTCGCGGTAGAAGCGGAGGATGGCGTCAAGGGGGCCGAGATCATCTGCTTGCAGGCCGAGCACCTGGTTTGAATGGATCGGCCCTCCGGCCAGGTACTTGACCGCGACGGCGGGGCCGAGCGCCTGGACACTCGCCCCCAGCGGGTTCCCCTCCAATCCCTTGCAGAGCCGGGCGCGCAGGACGGCGCTGTCCTGGAAGAAGCGGTTCATGCGCGCGGCCAGTTCCGGCGTCAGCGCCAACTCGGTTACACCCAAAGCTTCCCCTCTCCCACCAGAACCGCTTTGCTGCTGATCTGGACGCGCGTCACCTGCTTACCGTCCGTTTCCAGCCGCACCTTGGCACTGCCGGGACGACTCATGGCATGGCCCTGCTCGGTGCGGAAGCTCAGGACGCCGTCGGCGTCCGGCGCGATCCGGCCGTGGCGGGCGAGGTACGCGCCGACGGCGGCGCTGGCCGTGCCCGTCACGGGATCTTCGGGCAGGCCGACGGCGGGGCAGAAGCAGCGGGCATGGACGAGGGCATCGGCGCTTTCCGTCTCCGCCGTCCAGACGTAGAAGCCGGCGATGGAGGCTTCCAGGCTGTCGCCGTAGGCGGTCAGGGCGGCCATGTCCGGGGCGAGCGCGGCCAGGGTGGCACGGCAGGCGACCGGGACGATGAGAAACGGCGTCCCCGTCGAGACGACCTGGACGGGCAGCCCCGTTTCTTCGATCTCGGACAGGGGGATACCCAGCGCCTCGGCGGCCTCGCGCCTGTCCACGACTTCGCCGTACTGCGGCAGGGCCTGGCTCATCATCACTGTGCCGTCTTCCGCCACGCTCACAGCGAGGACGCCGACGTCTGTCGCCAGCCGGACTGTTGCGGGGGCAGCCAGCCGGCCCGTCTGCGCTAGCACGGTTGCCAGGGCGATGGTGTCATGGCCGCACAGGGGGATGCGCTGCGCGCCGGTGTAGTAGGCGACAAGATAATCCGCCTCGGGATCATCACTCGGTGTGACGAAGGCGGACTCCAGGTGCAGCTCGCCCGCGACAGCGAGCATCTGCGTCTCGGACAGCGGCGCGTCCGGGAAGACGACGCCGGCGGGGTTGCCCGCGTAGCGGGTAGACGTGAACGAGTCGGCGATGTAAAACGGCACAGTGGACATGGGCGTTTTCTCCTGCCTTAGTTTAGCCGCTTCCCATCTTTTTTGCAAGAGACCAATTCCATGAAAATAAGTGGGAACAGTGGGTTGAAATTCGCTGTTAGCGTGGTATACTCTGACCAGAATAACAAACTAGTCAGTTGTTCAGCAAGTGAGACGAGAAATCATGACACGGCACGGGGATGTGCGGCAGAAAATCTTGGACGCGGCGGAGCAGCGGCTTTGGCATTACGGCTTCAAGAAGACAACGATTGACGAGATCGCGTCGGACGCCGGCGTCGGCAAGGGCACGGTGTACCTTTACTTTGAAGGTAAAGAGGACATCGGTCTGGCGATCATGGCCCAGTACAAGGAAACGAGTCTGGAACAAATCAAAGCGGTTGCCCAGGACCCGGACAAAACGCCGGTCCAAAAGCTAACGGAGATGCTTCAGCAGCCGATGCTCCACGCCAACCAGCGATGCTCGGAATCGCCTGCGACTTTGGAATTGGTCGTGGCGATCAAGCCCCACTGGCAGGCACGGCTCCGTCCCTACTTGGAGCAGGAATGGGCGCTGTTGGCGGGGGTAATGGAGGAAGGCAACCGGTTGGGCGTGTTCGATGTCCCGGATCCCCCGCGCGCGGCCCGCACTCTCAAGACGATGTGCCTGGGCTTCCTGCCGCCGTACTCGTGCGCCTCGTCCCCGGACGAGATCGCGTCGGAAATCGCTCACATCGTAGACCTGACGACTCGAGGACTTCGCAAATGACCAAACGAACACGCGCCCGCCGCGCCGCCGCGCTCGGCGTCGCGCTCGGCCTCACCGCCGTTCCGGCCCTGGCCGCCGGCCCGATCCCGCCTGGATTTATCTGGATCGGACAGGCGGCGGGCGGCGCGGGCGCCGGAGCAGGCAACAATGGTACCGCCGGGAACAACGGCACGGCAGGGACGGGAACTAATGGGACCGGCGGCGCAGGTGTCGGCGGGGCGGGCGTGGGCGGAACCGGCGTCGGGGCGGGAGCGACAGGGAATGCAGGGACGACCGGCGACGGAACAGGCGGCGGCGTCGCGGCCCCCGGAACGGCCACAGGCGTGGGGAATGCCAACGGCACAGGAACAGCGGGCAACGGGAACAACACGGGAGCAGCGAACAATGGCCCAGCTGGCAACGGCACAGGAACAGCAGGCGGCAACGGCACAATGGGCACGAACGGGAATAATGGCACGAACGGGAATAATGGCACGAACGGCGTTGGCTCCTCGCAGAATGGAACGGCGGGGGCCAACGGGACGGGAGCCAACGGGACGGGCGGCAGTCAGGGGAGTTTGCCCGTTCCTGGTGCATCCGGCCTGCCGCAGTTGTTTGATTTGGCGGCGACCATCCGGGCTGCCATCCAAAGCAGTGCGGACATCCAAACGGCGACCCGCAATGTCGAGATAGACCGCCGCCGCGCCGATGAGGCCGCCGCCCAGGGACGACCTAACGTAGACGCATCGGGAACGGCCATCCGGTACGACCAGGCCACCAAGATCGCGATCGGGGCGGGACCGGCGATCCAGGTGACGCCGACTCACCAGGAGATTTTAACGCTCAACGTCAGCAACCGCTTCGACCTCACCGGCCAAATCCGCGCGGCCTCGGACCAGGCAAGGCTGCAAAGCCTGGCGGACGAGTTCGTCCTGGAGCAGATCCGCAACGGGCGCGTCCTGCGGGCGCAGACGATCTACTTCAACACCCTGCGCGCCCAACATCAGGTAGACGTTGCCCAGGCCGCCCTGAACAACGCCGAGCGCCAGTTGCAGGACGCGACCAACCTGAACGCCGCCGGAGTCGGGCAGAGGATAGACGTGCTGCGCGCGCAGACGCAGGTGGCGACGGCCCAGCAGAACCTGGATGCCGCCCAGAACAATTTTTCTATCGCCCTGACCAGCTTCAACGACCTGGTGGGGAGGCCGCTGCCCGCCCCGGTGCGGCTCGTGGACCCCCCCGGCGTCATCATCCGGCAGCCGGTCACGGACTTTTCCGCCGTCGGCGCTCCCGACCTCAAGGCGCAGGCGCCGCTGCCCGGCGCGACCGGCGAAGTGGGGGCGATCAACATTGACCGAGCGCTCCAGACGGCGAACGCGCAGCGGCCCGAAATCTTGCAGGCGCAGGTCAATGTCCGCGTGGCCGAGACCGGCGTCAAACTCTCGCGGGCGGGCCTGGAGCCGACCTTCAGCCTGAGCGCGGCGGGGAACTATTACCCGACGCCCTCGTTCCAGTTCCCGCGCCAGCGGGTCGGGCAGCTCACGGCGACGCTGAACATTCCCCTATACGACGGCGGTGCGACCCGTGACCGGGTGCAGGAGGCGCGGCTGCGGACGCAGAACGCGCAGACATCATTGGGGTCCACCCAGTCCGATGTCGCCCTGGACGTCCGGCAGGCATATCTCAACCTGGCGACGGCGGCCCAGCAAATCGGCGCGGCGAATGCCGCCTTGCAGTCGGCCATCGGCGCCCGGCAGCTCGCCCAGCTCCGCTATCAGGGCCAGGTCGGCCTTTACCTGGAAGTCACCGACGCCCAGGCCGCGCTCGTGCAGGCGGAAAACAATCAGGTGGATGCAGTTTACAATTATCTGGTCGCGCGCGCTCAGTTTCAAAACGCGGTCGGCGCCCCGCAGGTGCAGTAGGGCGGACACAGCAGGAAGGTAACACAATGGCAGACGAGCAGCAGAAAACACAGTCGCAGGCTTACCCCGCCCCGGCCAAAGACGGGAAGGACAGCCTCAACGGGAACGGCCACGGCCAGCCCAAATTCCCCGCCGTCACGCCGGACGGCCATGACGGCGCCAAGTACGCCCCCAAAGACGAAAAAAAGGACGACGGCAAAAAAGAAGGCGAGAAGAAGCCAGCCGGCCCGGTCAGGAAACTGATTATCGCCGGAGTCGTGGCCGCCGCCCTGATCGCCGCCCTGATCTACGGATTTCAACGCTATCAATACAACCAGAACCATGAGGCGACCGAAGACGCTTATGTCCAGGGCAACCTGGTCAACGTCAGCCCGATCATCAGCGGCACACTGACCCAGCTCCTGGTGGACGAAGGCAGCGTGGTCAAGAAGGGCCAGCCCATCGGCCGTCTCGAAGACAGCGGCCCGCGCGCCGCCGTCCAGCAGGCGCAGGCTACCTACCAGGCCGCCCTCAGCCAGTTGCCGCAGGCCCAGCAGAACCTGATCTACCAGCAGCAGGCCACGCAGGCCGCCATCCGCAAGGCGCAGGCCGAGCTGGCCGCCCAGCAGGCGAAAACATCGGGGGCGCAGCAGCAGGTGATCCTGAGCCGCAACCAGGTTCTCAACCAGGTTCGCCAGGCCCAAAGCCAAGTGGAGCAGGCGCGGCAGCAGGCCGCGCAGTATGACGCCCAGGTACAGACGGCGCGGGCTGCCGTCAACGCCCAACAGCAGACCGTCCGCACCGCCCAGCGCGCCGCCGACGCCGCCGACTCCCAGATCAGAGGGGCACAAGCGACTTACGAAAAGAACCTGACCGATGAGGGGCGCTACGCCAAGCTCGTCGTTCAAGAGGCCGTGACGCGGCAACAGTACGACGCGGTGCAGGCGGCCACGACTAGCAGCGCGTCGCAACTCGATGCCGTGCGCTTCCAGGCGGCCCAGGCCCATTCGCAGGTGAACGCCGCCCGCGCCAATGTTGCCCAGGCGGCGGCGCAGCTTCGGGCGGCCCAGCGCGCCGCCGATGCGTTCCACCAGAACGTCGAAGTCGCCCGCGCCGGGCTGGGGATCGCCCGCGCCAACCTATCCCAGATCGGCATCCAGCAGGCCAATGTCGTGGGCAACCTGGGCCAGAACTCCAGCGCGCTGGCCGACCTTTCGACGGCACAGGCCGGGAAGACGCAGATCGCGCTGCGCCGGGACCAGATCAACACCTTCCGCGCGCAGGCGGCTTCGGCCCAGGCCGCGCTTGCCAACGCCCAGGTGACGCTGAACGATACGCTGATCCCCGCGCCCGCCGACGGCACGGTCGTCAAAAAAGCGGCCAACGTCGGCGCGTCGCTTTCGCCCGGCCAGACGGTCGTCACCATCACGCAGGGCGATTATGTTTATGTGACGGCGAACTTCAAGGAAACGCAGCTCCGCGACGTCAAGCCCGGCGAGTCCGCTGAGGTTGAGGTGGACTCGTTCCCCGGACGCATCTTCAAGGGCCATGTGCAGAGCATCAACGAGGCGACCGGCGCGACCCAGGCCCTGCTGCCGCCGGACAATGCCACCGGCAACTTCACCAAAGTCGTCCAGCGCATCCCCGTTCGGATCGAGCTGGATGCCGCCAAAGACAACGAGGACAAGAAGAAGAATTACGCCAGCCTTGACGACATCCACGCTCTCCGGCAGGGCATGTCTGTCTTCGCCACGATTGACGTGAGCACTGGGCGGCACAAGGACTAGAACGCCCCCCGGCCCCCGGTTTCCCCGCCCTAAACGGCGGGGCTGTAAAAGAGCAACTCCCCGCCTTCGCGGGCATAAGAAAAAGTAGGGGCGCGATTTATCGCGTCCTCCTGTCGGTGTCTTCGCCCGCGCAGGCGGGGGCTTGCACTTCTAAAGCCTAGGGGTTCAGCCCTGGGTCGTACACGGAAACATCTATGGCAACACAGGTTTTGGACGGAAGAAACCGCCGCCCTCAGCCGCAGTCGAGCAGCGACGGGGGCGGCGGTCAGCAGGGCGGCGGGGCGGGCGCGGCAGCGGACCCGTATCGGTGGATCATCCTGATCGGGCTGATCACGGCGGCCATCATGGAGGTGCTGGACACGACGATCATCAACGTCGCCCTGCCCCAGATGGCCGGCAACCTGAACGCGACGACCGATGAGATCGCCTGGATTTCGACCGCCTACATCCTCGCCAACGTTATCATCCTGCCGATGACCGCCTGGCTCTCGCAGCGCTTCGGACGCAAGCGCTACCTGACCTTCTCCATCCTGGTCTTCATCGTCGCGTCCTTCTTCTGCGGCACGTCGCGGACGCTGAACGAAGTCATCTTCTGGCGCATCCTGCAAGGCGCGGGCGGCGCGGCCCTGCTCTCGACCGGGCAGGCGACCCTGCGGCAGATCTTCCCCAAGGAGCAGCAGGGGGTGGTGCAGGCGCTGTTCATCCTGGGCATCGTCATGGCCCCCACCCTGGGGCCGGTTGTCGGCGGCTACATCACCGACAACTACAACTGGCCCTGGATCTTCTTCGTCAACATCCCCATCGGCCTCGTCTCCGCCTTTCTGGTCGTGACGTTCCTGCACGACGCGCCTAATCAGGCGAAGGCCAGCGCGATCGACATTCCCGGCATCGCCCTGCTGACCGTCGGGCTAGGCTCGCTCCAGTACGTCCTGGAAGAAGGCAAGCGGGACGACTGGTTCGACAGCGCCCTGATCGTCCGGCTGTCCCTCCTGGCCGCCGTCACCCTGGCCGCCATGCTCGCCTGGGAGCTTTCGCCGCGCAACAAGTTTCCCATCGTGAACTTCCGGGTCTTAAAGAACAAAGACCTGACGGCGGGCCTGATCCTGTTCCTTGCGCTGGGCTTCGGGCTGTACGGGGGCGTCTTCATCTTCCCCATGTTCGTCCAGAACGTGCTCGGCTTCAGCCCGACGGCGACCGGGCTGGTGCTGCTCCCCGGCGGCCTGGCGACCGGCGCGGCGGCGATGTTCTGCGGGCGGGCGCTCAACGGCGCCAAGCCCCTCATAGATCCCCGCGTCCTGATCTTCGTCGGCATGACGATTTTCATTATCTCGATGTGGATGCTGGGTCATTTAACCCCCCAATCCGGCGAGCCGGACACGCGCCTGGGCCTAATCGTGCGCGGCCTGGGCCTGGGCTTCCTGTTCGCCCCGATCAACTTCATCGTCTTCGCGGCCTTGAAGGGACCCGAGATCCAGCAGGCGTCCGGCCTGATCAACCTGGCCCGGCAGCTCGGCGGGTCGTTCGGCATCGCCTACCTGAACACCTATATCTCCAACCAGGAAGCCTACCACCGCGCCAACCTTGTCTCCCACCTGGACGCCGGCAACGCCTTCTTTTCGAGCCGTTTGACCGGCGCGACGGCGAGTTTTGCGGCACACGGCTACAGCCCCGCCGGGGCGCACCAGGCCGCCCTGCACGCGCTGGATCGCACTGTCCAGGTCAACGCCGCCACCATGTCCTACAACGACGCCTTCCTCCTGCTCGGCATCACCTTCGTCCTCGCCACCCCCGCCCTGCTCCTGCTGGGCCGGGTCAAGAAGACGCCGCCGGGCGGTGAGGGCAGCGGGCATTAGTCCGAGAGAGGCAAAACAGCCAAAAACTCCCCTTGACAGTCAACACCGCCCCTGCTATAATCAGCGACCTTCGCGGCAGTGTTGTAAAAAATGAGAAATCTATCTGTTATCAACGTGGTTCGCAGACGCTCCCTCGGCACTCTTGGAGTGCTCCTCGGGAGTCTGCTTTTGATGGGACTGTGCTGCGTTTCAGCATGGGCCTACTTTCCCATCGCACAGCAAGGGCAGGCGCGCTGCGTTATTTTGCGGCAGCCAGGGGCCGCCGCGCCGGAAGTGCGCGCCGCCAATGATTTGGCGGCAGCCTTGAGGGAAATCACCGGAGCACAGTTCGAGGTGCGCGAAGCGCGGGCCGGCGAGGTCTTGGGGCAGCGCCAACCCGCGATCCTCGTGGGCACAGGATCGCTTGCCACGGCGCTCTTCCCCAATGTCCGAAGCCTGGGCAGTGAAGAGCTGGTGATGCACACCAAGGGGCGCGTTTTATTGCTGGCCGGGGGGCGGCCACGCGGCACTTTGTATGCGGTCTATCGATTTTTACAGGAGCAGTGCGGCGTACGATGGTGGACGCCCTGGGCCTCCCGCATTCCGCATCAGGCCACCCTGCGCGTGTCGGACTTGAATGTCCGCGAGACACCCGCCTTCGAGTATCGTGAGCCTTACTGGTTTTCGGCCCTGGATGGGGCGTGGGCGGTGCATAACGGCGACAATGGGCAGTCCGCGAGGGTCTCCCCGGAGATGGGCGGCAAAATCACTTATAAGGGTTTCGTCCACACCTTTTATTCGCTGGTGCCGCCGGACAAGTACTTCAAGGAGCACCCGGAATGGTACAGCCTCATCAACGGACGGCGCACGGCCGAGGGCGCGCAGTTGTGTCTGACCAACCCGCAGCTCCGAGATTTCGTCGTCGCGCGCGTGCGGCAATTGCTGCGCGAGTCGCCCGGCACCGACATTATCTCGATCTCCCAGAACGACCAGTTCGGCGCCTGTGAGTGCCCCGTATGCAAAGCCCTGGATGACCGCGAGGGCAGCCACGCGGGAACTCTTCTCAGCTTCGTCAACTATGTGGCGCAGAAAATTGAAAAAGAATACCCGCATGTCGCGGTGGACACGCTGGCGTACCAATACACCCGGCGACCGCCGCGCACCCTCAAGCCGCGCCCGAACGTGATCGTGCGGCTGTGCTCCATCGAATGCAACTTCGCGGCGCCTCTGAACGATCCCTCAAATGCGTCATTTGCCACGGACCTCCGCGACTGGTCGAAGATCTGCAATCGCCTGTATATTTGGGATTATGTGACGGACTTCGGCCACTACGTCCAGCCGCACCCGAACTGGTTCGTGCTGGGGCCGAACCTGCGCTTTTTTCAGGAGCATCATGTGCACGGCGTGTTCGAAGAAGGCGCGTACCAATCAAACGGGTCGGAAATGGCCGAGATGCGGGCCTGGGTCCTGGCGCAGCTGCTGTGGAACCCCCATCAAGATGATCGCGCCCTGATCAACGAGTTTTTGGACGGCTACTACGGCCCGCCGGCCGCGCGCTTCATCCGGCAGTATCTGGACCTGCTGCATCAGTCCGCCCGCGGCTGTTACCTTTCCATCGGTTCCCCGCCGGATGCCCCCTTTCTCAAGTTTGCCACACTAACGCAGGCCGAAGCGCTGTGGCAGCAGGCCGAAAAGGCCGCCCAAAACGACCCCGCGCGACTGTGGCGTGTGCGGCAGGGGCATCTGCCGGTGCGTTACGTCTGGCTGACCCGTTGGTCTCCGTTGCAGCGCGAGGCCCGGCGGGCCGGAGCCGCGTGGCCGCTGCCCGCTTCGCGCAAGGCCGTGGCCGACGAGTGGCTCGCCGCTGCGACCGGCCCCGGACCTGCGGGGTGGAGTCCCATGACTCATCTCAATGAAGGGGGCCTCACCCCACAGACCTTTATCGCGCGCTTCGCGCAGGACCCGCCCCCGCCGGCAGGAGACCCGAAACGGGATCACGTGCCGCCCCCCCCAACGGATTTAGGAGCCGACGCAGCGCAGACCGGCATTGATATGCAGGACGATCAGGCAACGCTGTACCGCGAAGGAGAACTGGCCGAGATGCGTTCCGACCCCACGGCTTCCGACGGCGCGGCGGTCTGGATGACCGGCAGCGCGCATGAGTGGGCATTTCAGGTTCCCGTTTCCCGACTGCCCGCGCGGACCCAGACGGGTCAGTGGAAAGTTTATGCCGTCATCCGCGTCCAAAAGAAAGCGGGCGGGGGCGGAACCGGCATTGCATTCAACGCCGGGATTTGGGACTCGCCAGCCAACGTCTCTCGTGCCCAAGCCAGCGCGATGGTTGCCGACACTTCCTCGCAGTATCGGTCTTACCTGGTGGGGACGGTCAAGTTCAAGCCAGGCCAATACATCTGGGTCGCTCCCACCGCGAACCCGGATGTCGAGGCGGTCTGGGTGGACCGGATTTATCTCGTCCCAAGCCCATGACGTGCTCTACGGCGCGCGGGCCAGAGATGGTAACGTCGTCCCGTGTTCCGCCGTATGTGAGAGTAGCCCTGCGGTTTCATCGAAAGGACTTCCCATGCCTAACCGGCCTGTTCTCGCGTTTTCAGTCTCGCTCGCCTGCCTGCTTGCGCCGCTCATCTCCCAGGCCGCCGTCCCCGCGCCGGCCTTCGACGTGCCCGCCGCCCTGCTCCACTCCGCGCCGCCCGCGTCCGCCTTCCCAGACGCCTCGGCCATTGTCCTACGCGACGAAAGCGTCACCCGGCTGAACGCCGACGGCACGGGCGTGGACGTGACGCACGAGACGTTCAAAATCTTCAACCAGCGCGGCCACGAGAAGGCCGAGTTGTCCATCCCGTTCAATGCGTCCAACGAGAAGATCACGGGCCTCCACGCCCGCACCATCAAGCCGGACGGCACGGTGCTGACGGCGGGCGCAGGCGACATCCACCAGACCGCGCCGTTCTCCGAGTTCGCCATGTACGACGACGCCAAGAACATCGGCATTTCCATGCCCGGCGTCGAAGACGGCGTGATCATTGACTACGTTTACACCCGGACGACGACCAAATCTTACCTGCCCGGCCAGTACAGCGAGCAGTGGACGTTCCGCGACGGCGTGGACCCGGTCAAGATCAGCAAGATGACCCTGAGCGCGCCGGCGGCGATGAAGATTCAGACCCTGCCCCGCAACACGTCCGGCATGACCGCGACCCAAACTCTCTCGAAAGACGGCGCCCGAAGAACCTATGTCTGGAAGATGGAGAATCTGGGCGCCCTCGTGCCGGAGCCGATGATGCCGCCCGCCTCCACCTTCCTCCCCACACTGGAGCTGTCCACGATCCCCTCCTGGCAGAACATTGCCCACTGGTATCAGGGATTGGCGTCAGGCCAGATGGCCGTCTCGCCCGAGATCAGGGACACCGTGAGGACGCTCACGGCGGGCAAGACCTCCGACACCGAAAAGGCCAAGGCGATCTACTACTGGGTCGAGGGCCGGACGCGCTACGTCGCCCTGGAACTGGGCCTGTCCGCCTTCCAGCCCCACCCGGCCAGCGAGGTCTGCCGCAACCGCTACGGCGACTGCAAGGACATGGCGACACTGCTCGTCACCATGCTGCACGAGGCGGGCATCAAGACCGCCTGGCCGGTCCTGCTGGGGGCCGGGCGCATCACGCCGGTTCACGACTCCCTCGCCGCGCCCTACTTCTTCAACCACGCCATCGTCCGCGCCGACATTGACGGCAAGCCGTATTGGTTCGACTCGACGGCGGAGATGTGCCCCTTCGGCCAGATCCCCGGCGGCGACCGGGGCGTGGACGCCCTCGTGGTCCGCGACGGCGTGGGCGCGTTCGAGACAATCCCGACCGGAACGCCCCAGGATAATCGCGAGACGACTGTCACGACTGTAGACCTACACCCTGACGGCAGCGCGGACTGCCGGACGACGATCCATCTCGACGGCGACAGCGGCCTGGGCGCGCGTGTCCAGTTCCGGGGCCTCCAGGACGCGCAGGTTCGGCCCGGCTTCCAGAACATGGTCAGCCATTTCAGCCCTAACGCTACCTTGTCGAACTACACGCTCAGTCCCACCGGTGACCGCGACAAGCCCGTCGTCTTCGACCTCAAGTACCATGCCCCGCTATGGGCCGTCAAGACCGGGCATCTGCTCATCCTGAACGGCAAGGACATGACCAGCGCCCCCTACGACCGAGCCGACCGGACGTTCCCGATCTACGAGAGCCGCACGGCGCAGGCTGAGGACGATCAGGTCATCACCCTGCCCCCCGGCTACGCCCTGGAAGACAAGCCCGACGAGATTCACGAGAAGACCGCCGTGGGCGACTTCGATCAGACGGTCACGCTCGATGGCCGCACGCTGACCGTCAAGCTTGTCGTCTCGTCCCACCCCGGCCAGATCGCGCCCGGCGACTATGCCGCCGCCAAAGCCCAGCACGAGAAGATCGTCACCCTCCGCAAGCAGCCCATCGTCCTGCGGCTGACGGAGAAGACGGCGAACACATAGACGCCACGGCGACAGACAAAAAGGGGCGAACTCAAGGTTCGCCCCAACAGGAGCACGACGTACCGGCACTGGAAGTGCCAGCCTACTCCCAGTGAAAGTCGCCCCGCGACTGAAGAACCGCTGTTGTTTACCTTGTCTTCAACCGCGTAGCGGTTTTCACTCACCAGTAGGCCGGCACTTCCAGTGCCGGTTCCTGCTAAACCACACCATTGGGCACTAAGGCGGGGCGGAAGGGCGTCAGGCGGCGGCGAGCAGGTCTTCGGTGATGCCGCGCCGCTGTTCCAGCGCCATGCCGGTTCCCAGCGCGACGCAGGAAAGGGGATCGTCGGCAACGCGGGTGGGGACATTGGCGGTCTCGGTGATGAGAATGTCCAGGCCGCGCAGCAGGGCTGTGCCGCCGGTCAGGACGATGCCGCGCTCGATGATGTCCGAGGCAAGTTCGGGGGGCGTCTTTTCGAGCACGTTCTTGACCCGGCTCACGATCTGGCTGATCGGCTCGGCCATGCACTCGCGGATCTCTTCCGACGTGACGGTAACGGTCTGCGGCAGGCCGCTGAGGAGGTCACGCCCGCGCACCTCAAAAGCCGTTTCTTCGCGCTGGGCCACCGCGCTGCCGATGGCGATCTTGATCTCCTCCGCCGTCGGCTCGCCGATGAGCAGGTTGTACGCCTGGCGGATATGCCGGATGATCACGTCATCGAGCTTCATGCCGCCGATGCGGAGACTGCGCGAGAGCACGATGCCGTCCAGAGACAGCACGGCGATGTCGGTCGTGCCGCCCCCGATGTCCACCACCATGTTGCCGCCGGGCGAGGAGATCGGCAGCCCCGCGCCGATGGCCGCCGCCATCGGCTCCTCGATGGTCAGCGCCTCGCCCGCCCCCGCCGCCAGAGCCGCCTGCTTGACGGCCCGCTGCTCGACACTGGTGACGCCGGACGGCACGGCCAGCAGGACGCGCGGCTTAAACAGCCGCTTGACACCGCACACTTTGTGCAGGATGTGCTCCAGCATCCGCTGAGTCGTCGTGTAGTCGGCGATAACTCCCTCCGTCATCGGGCGCACGGCGACGATGTTGACCGGAGTGCGGCCCAGCATCTCGCGGGCCTTCTCGCCGACCGCGCGGACCTTCCGGGTGTTGACGTCCATCGCCACCACGGACGGCTCCCGCATGATGATCCCCTTGCCATGGACGTAAACGAGGACATTGGCCGTTCCCAGGTCAATGCCGATGTCCTGGCTCAAACGCATCAAGAGGCCGCTCCCGTCGCCAGGCGCGGGCTTTTCTCGTCCGCGAAGTCGTCCACCGGCCCGACTCGCTCGATCTGGGCGCCGACCGCGCGCAGTTTGGCTTCAAAGCCTTCATAGCCGCGATCCAGGTACTGGACGCCGGTGATCTCCGTCATGCCTTCAGCGGCCAGCCCCGCAAGGATCAAAGCCGCCGTCGCCCGCAGGTCATTGCCGGCGACCGGGGCGCCCGTCAGGCGCGGGACGCCTTTGATGATGGCGCTGCTGGACTCCGCCTTGATGTCCGCGCCCATGCGGGACAGTTCATCAATGTAGCGGAAGCGGCGCTCATACACGGTCTCGGTGATGACCGAGGTACCCGCCGCCAGCGTCATCAAGGCTGCGAACGGCGGCTGCATGTCGGTCGGGAAGCCGGGGTGCGGGCTGGCGCTGACGTTGGTCGCCTTGAGCGTCCGGCCGTGCGGCACACGCACACGCACACCGTCATCATCAAAGCGGACCTCCACGCCCGCCTCGGCCAGCTTGCGCGTCACCGGATGGACATGCTCTTTGACGATGTCGCGCAGGTACAGATCACCGCCGGTGATGGCGGCGGCGACGGCATATGTCCCTGCTTCGATCCGGTCGGCGTCCACCCGCAGCTCCGCCCCATGCAGCGCCTTGACGCCTTCGATGACGATCTCTTTGGTGCCTGCCCCGCGCACTCGCGCGCCCATCAGGTTCAGGATGTTCGCGGTCGCCACGACGTCCGGCTCTTCCGCCGCGTTGGAGATCGTCGTAATGCCGTCCGCCAGGGCCGCCGCGCACATCAGGTGCGTGGTCGCGCCGACGCTGGGGAAGTCCAGATAGATGCTCGCGCCGCGCAGGCCGTTCGGAGCGTGCGCCTGGACAAAGCCGTATTCGACGGCGATGTTCGCCCCCATCCGCTCCAGGCCCTTGAGGTGGTAGTCCACAGGCCGCGCGCCGATATCGCATCCGCCGGGCAGGGCGACCCGCGCCTGGCTGAAACGGGCCAGCAGCGGGCCGAGCACGGAGAACGAGGCGCGCATCTTTTTGATCAGCTCGTAGGGCGCTTCAAAGGAGGTGAGGGAGGTGGCATCAATGGTGACGACGCCGGCCTCGGTGAAGTCGGCCCGGACGCCGAGGTGCCGCAGCAGCTCGAGCAGGGTGAGGACATCGCTGATGCGGGGAACATTGGTCAGGACCGTCCGGCCCTGTTCGGGGAGCACGGTGGCGGCCAGGATCGCCAGTGTCGCGTTCTTGCTGCCGCTCAGGCGCACCTCGCCTTCGAGGCGTCGTCCGCCCACGGTTCGTATCTTCTGCAAATGCGGGTCCTCCTGCTCAGGGCGCGTGTCGCCGGTGGTTCTGCTGGGGCGGGGTGTGAGGATGCCACCGGTCAATACCTATCAATTCGTTACAGTATACAAGACGTAGGGCCGATTGTCAAGAGCGGCACAACCTGTAGGGCGGCTTCACCCGGCCCAGATTTGGCTAAAATGGCTGCCCTCGGCATGACCGCCTAGAGCGAAGCGTACAGCCGGCCCAGATCGGTCAGCGAGCCATCCTTATGGAATAAGGCCGACGCGCCCAAGGCAGCGTCATCGGGCGAGGCCGAGTACCAAGCGTAGCGCTGCACATAGCCCAGATTATCCATGCCCGGCAGGGCGACCCGCATGAAGTCCGCCGCCTGCTGCGGCGAGACGCCCCGGTGCCCCGACCAGTCGGCGGGCGCGAACTCCGTCACCCAGAGTGGGCGGTGATACAGGGCGTGGACGCGCTTCAGGTAGCCCAGAAAGCCCTGTGGGTCCGCGCCGCCATACCAATGGATCGTGATGAAGTCCACGCGATAGTGCTTCTTCTCAACCCCCGCCATGAACGCCTTCATCCAGTCGCCGTCGGCGTGGACGGCGGCGGGGCTGCCCAGGGCCAGGCCGGTCCGCATCAGATACGGCCAGCCTTCCAGCGCCCCATCCACGCTCAGATTAGCCTGGTCCTTGCCGTCCGGCTCGTTGAAGCCCAGCAGTGCGTGGACATGGGGCTGTGCCCTGACCTTCGCCAGCCACCGCATCAAGCTGTTGTCCTTGTTGCCGTAGTAGCCCCAGTCCATCGGCACGAACTGGACGCCTGGGGGCAGATTCGCCGGCTCGTCGCCGCCCCAGCTATAGAACCAGTGCGCCCGCAGCGCCGTCACCTGCTCCCGCCAGTGTCCGTCGGGCCGGACGACGGTGTCGAACCCTTTCTTCAGGCTGGCCGCCTTCTTCACGCGGGGCGCGGCCTGCGCGCCGCCTTCGCTGCTCAGAACCAGCAGGTAAGTGTCGCTTGGCTTCATGGCGAGCGTGTATTGCCTCACGTTGTGCCGCACGGCTACCGGCGGCATCCCGTCCTCGATGTCATAGACGCGCATCGTCGCAAAAGACCGCCCGAAGCCGATGGTCGTTGCGTCTGGGTGCTCCTTGCCGTTCATTAACTGCTCGGACCAGACGGCAAGGACAAACTCGCCAGTCGGCTTCTGCATCAGGAGATGGCTCGCCGACGGGTTTGACAAGGATACGCCGAGCGAACCAGGCTCAAACGTCGGCGGCGCCCCCGGCCCGTAGCCGCCACGCGCACTCTTCAGCAGCGTCGTCATCGTGTGGAAATAGTCAGCCGCCTCATGCGCCTTGCCGCTGGGGGAGCTAAAGAAGCCGAGAGAATGCTCGGGGCCGCTGTCCTGGAGACCGTAGACGATGTAGGCGGCGTCGCCTGCCGCCGCGCTGTCGAACGCCCCCATGACGAGGTACTGGCCGAACACTTTGGAGGAAAGGCCCGCCTGGGTGTAGCCCCCGAACTCGGTGTGCGCGACCGGCTTGCCCGGCGTCGTGAGGTGGGCACGGGCGCGCAGCCCATCGAGCACATCCACCGGCCGCTGGGTCGGGTTGCTGAGATAGGTATGCGCGCCCGCAAAATCCGCCGGCCCCGGCGTGTAGTTCTGGTGGAGGCCCGTGTTAGTCGGGTTGTAGTCGCCTTGCCAGTCATTAGCCGCCGTCCAGCCCGCCCCGAACTCCATCTGGCTGACCGGAATGCTGCGCCCGCCCGAATGCGCCCATGTGTAGAGGGACTTCTGCACCAGGGCCGAGTCCGGCAGCGTCGCCCCCTGCGACTGAGGGTAAGTGTTGTCCTCCTCGTTCGGGCCGCCCATTGCGTAGATCAGGCCCGGAAAGTTCTGCTGGATCGTCTCCTCATACCCCAGGTCCTTCCGCTGGTTCGCCGGGCTGGCTTCATCAATCGAGGTCCAGAAGCGTCCAGAAGGTCCCCACGCCTTCTGGACGTTTTTCCACGTCTGCCCGTCCGCCACCGACCAGGCCCAGTCGCGGTCAAGCCGGACGCCGAGGTACTTGAGCTGCGCCCCGACCTGAGCCGCATCTGTGTTCCAGGAGTCGTCTTTGGTCAGCCCATTAAGGTGCGTGTTGACGCCGAGGCGGTTGAGGAAATCTTCGGTAGACAGGGCGGCTTCGGCGCGGGCGCTACCAGTTGCGCTGAGAGTAAAACCTAGCATGGCGACGATGCCGAGCAGCGGGAACGGGCGTATTTTCATCAAGTTGATCCTAACGGGCATTCGCCACGGGTTTCAACCCATGGCGCTCTTGTCTAGTCAAAAGTCCAGCCAGGATTCATCTCCTGAAGTGTCTTCCAATCAATCTCGTACTTCTGCTTGAGAATTCGCTTCTTAGCCATGTCAAGCAGAGGGCCATACCCGAACCCTTTCACTCAGCCTGTGGCAGCGAGTTCCGCGTGAGCCTCTTCTTCAGCCATTTCCAGGTAGATCTGCATGATCGGATCATCCTCTATAGAGTCATGCTCGACGACTGAATACTGGATTTTCTGCCGTTTGTTCCGCATCGCTCTTTACCGCGTACACAGGCAAATCATTGTACACAGGCAAATCATTCGGCGACGTTCCAGGCGGCGGGGAAGAAGTGCTGCTTGAACTTCATGGTCGCGTAGCGGTCCGTCATGCCCGCGATGAAGTCCGTGACGCGCCGGGCGCGGTCTTCCACGGACAGGCCCTCGAACGTGGCGGGGGCGAAGTCCTCCATGGGCAGGAGCATCTGCGACGACCCCATGTACAGCCGGAACAGCTCTTTGAGCATGAACTGCGCCTTGTGCAGCTCGACATTGCCGCGCGTGTCCATCGTGTAGACGTTCGCGTACATGTAGTCCTTGAGCGTGTTCGTGGCCGCCAAGACTTCCCCGGTCATCCTGACTTCGGGCAGCCCGACGCTGCTTTCCAGCACGTTCATCACCATTGTCGCGATGCGCTTGGAGTGCGACCGGCCCAGCACGTCCAGCGTGTCCTGGGGCAAGTCTTCCAGAGCCAGGACGCCCGCGCGGACGCTGTCGTCTATGTCGTGGTTGATGTAGGCGATGCGGTCAGCAATACGGACGCACATGCCCTCCAAAGAGGCCGGGAGGTTCGTCCCCTCGACGATGCCTAAATCTTTGCTGCCTTTGGAGTGGCCGAGGATGCCGTCGCGGACCTCCCAGGTCAGGTTCAGCCCTTCGCCGTGCTTTTCCAGAACGTCCACGATCCGCAGGCTCTGGTCGTAGTGCTTGAACTCGGCACCGGGAACGTACTCGCGCAGGACCTGGCCCAGCGCCTCCTCGCCGCCGTGCCCGAACGGCGTGTGGCCCAGGTCGTGGGCCAGCGTGATGGCCTCGGTCAAGTCTTCGTTCAGGCGCAGGGCGCGGGCCAATGTCCGCGCGATCTGGGCGACCTCCAGCGTGTGGGTCAGCCGAGTCCGGTAGTGGTCTTCTTCGGGGTCAATGAAGACCTGCGTCTTGTGCTTCAAGCGCCGGAAGGCTTTGGAGTGCAGAATCCGGTCCCGGTCCCGCTGGAACTCGGTGCGGATCGGGTCCGGTTCCTCCGGCTTGGCTCGCCCGCGCGTGTTCGCCGCTTGGACCGCATAGGGCGACAAGGTTTGGGCTTCGAGCGCTTCCTGATGCTCCCGAAACTGTGACGGCGCGAGAGTGTCCTGAACCATGCCCTTATTGTACCCACAACGGGGCGCGGGCATCATTTCGGGTACAATAACGGCATGACGATTTTAGCCGCCCCCACTTCATCACACGTTCCCGCCGAGATTGACGACGCCGTCAACGCGGCCATCCTGTCCGTTTCGGAAGACACCATCCAGGGCTTCACGCCCGACCCGCTGGGCGAGATTGCCGCCCGGTCCGAGGTTCCTCTGCCGGTCGTGATCGAGCGCATCCAGGCCATGCTGCGGGCGGGGACGATCCGCCGCGTCCGGCAGACCTTGATGGCGACGAGCCTGGCGCAAGGTTCCCTGGTCGCCTGGCAGGTGCCGTCGGAGAAGCTGGACGCCGCCTTCAACTATCTGTTCGAGCAGGACCCATTTTCGGGCCACGTCGTCCTCCGCTCGACCGACTCGGCGACGCCCGGCTCGCAGTACCGACTCTGGACGACTCTGAAGGTCCCCCAGGGCTATTCCATCACCAAGCACGCGGACTTCCTGGCCGCAACGGTCGGCGCGGAGAGTTATCGCCTGATGCCTGCCAAGCGCCTGTTCGCATTAGGCGTCGGCCACATTCGCCGCAAGGGAATCCCCATCGGCAGCAAGGCGGACGTGCCCGCCGATGTGCTGGATACCCAGATCGTGCAGCTCAGTGAGTTGGACTGGCAGGTGCTAACGGCTTTGAAGCGGGAGTTTGAGCCGGAGGAGATCATTCGGGACCTGTGGCGGGCGCGGGCGGACGAGGCGGATGTGGACCTGGACACCTTCTTGACCGTGGCCGCCTCCCTGCACGACCGGGGCGTCATCGGGCGCTTTTCCACGTTTCTGGAGCACGTCAAGCCCACGGCGGGCGACCAGCGCGTGACCCGCTACAATGCCCTGTTCCACTGGGCCGTGCCCGCAGGCCGCGAGATCGAGGCGGGGCGCGAGGTGGGCCGCTTCCACATCATGACCCACGCCTACTGGCGCGAGGGCGGCCCGGAGTTCCGAAACGTCAACATCATGGGCGTCGCACACGGCCTGGACAAATCCGTCCTGCTGGCCCACAAGGCCGCGATGGACGCCCATTTGGAGAGCGTCGGCATCCCCGTCGGCTACACCAACGTCTTCTGGGGCGGGCGCAGCGAGATCAAGCCCTCCGAGATCGCCCCGGACGCCTACCGCGCCTGGTGCCGGAGCGTGGGAGTAGACCCGGAGGCGATGCGGGGGTAGGAAGCGCGCCCGGCACTGGAAGTGCCGGGCTACTCCCAGTGAAAGTGCCTCCAGCACTGAGGAACAGCGTCCGCAAGCGTCTCCTCAGTCGCGGAGCGACTTCCACTGGGAGTAGCCCGGCCTTGAAAGGCCGGGTCATTTTGTCACATTGGCTTGAACGAGCGCGGCGGGCAGGTCTTGGCATTGGACAGCGGCTGCTTCCGGCGCATGATCGCCAGCAGGTGCAGGTAAAAGGCGTAGGCGGGGTCATCGGGGTCGCGCGGCAGGTTCTTTCGCTCGGCCAGCCGCGCGTCCGCCGCCGCCTGATAGCGCTGCCGCTCCTGCTGCCCGCGCTCCTTGAAGTCGCCCGCATCCCGCCCCGCCCGTTCGGCCAGGAGCGGCAGCCAGCGGTGGGCGTACTGCACATGCACGGTCTCGTCAATGATGTCGAACAGCATCATCTCCGCCGACTCCAGATCGCCCCCCGCCTTGAAGTCCGCATACGCCTCGTGCTTGACCGGGAAATGGCCCGTCTCGGCGCACATGCCGATGAAGAAGACGGCCTCGTACAAGTCCTCCGCCGACATCGGCCTGGCGACATCGGGCGCCTCTTCGGGCGCAACCCCATAGCTCCCGAACCCGATGTCCTGGACCGTGATGCCGAAGTCCAGCAGCCGCGAGTGGCCCGAATCGCCGTGCCGGGACTCGTCCCACAGGTGCCGGGACACATCTTGCTGAAACTCCCACGGCAGGTCCGGCGCGTCCCAAATCCAGCGCATCTGGTCGTCGGCCAGGTTCTGTTCCAGCAGGTAGCCGTAGCACCAGAACAAGCGCCGCGCCTCGATGCTGTCCGTGAAATCCGCCTCGATGAACGGCATGAAGTCGTGTTTGGGTTCACTGCCCGGAGGCCGACCCGCCCGCGACGGCAGCCGGAAGTCTGTGCCCACCCCGACGGGCCGCGCCGCCGTACCCTCAGCGGGCAGAGCCTCGCGGATGTCGCCGCAAGCCGCCAGCGCGGCCTCCACCGCCGCGCGGTACGCCGCGTCCGTTGTGTGCGGGTGACGCCGCCGGTAGTCGCGCAGCCACAGCCGCTGCCCCTCCTTGATCCGCACGATCTCTTGCAGCATCGCCACGGTCGGCGCGTCGTGGACCGGATGGGCGTGCTCGACATAATGCAGGTACGACCGCACCAGCGCCCCCGTCAGCAGTTGGTACACCCCGTCCACCGCGTCCTCATGCGAGGGAGCCAGCAGGACCGTGTTCGCCAGCGCCTCCAGGCGGCCCGATACCGGCGCGTCCCGATTGCCCGTCGTGCCCGGAAACTCCGTCAGCCGCTCCCGCAGCCGCCGGACGCACTCGGCCTGCTCCCAGACATGCCGGCAGACCGCCCGCTTGTCCTCCCAGTCCGCGAAGCGCCGCGCCCACGCCGTCACCAGCCGGTGCAGGGACCGCTCCAAATACTGCCAGTCCCCCATCTGCGCGACGATCTTGGGCTTCTTCCCGCTCCCCGCCTCCACCTGAAGCGCGCGCAGGGACGGGTACGAGACTACTTCCAGTTCGGTTGTTGTTGCGGGCATAGTCGGTTTCTCCGTTGGGAACATCCGGCACTGGAAGTGCCGGCCTACTTTTGAGTGAAAGTCGCTGCGCGACTGAGGAGCCGTAGGCGCGGGCCTATCTTCAGTGCCGGAGGCACTTCCATTCCATAGTAGCCCGGCCTTTCAAGGCCGGGTTTTTCATGGCATCTTAGGTGGCGGCGGCCAAATGCCATCCTCCGGCCCGGCGTCACACTCTTCTACGCCGGTCTCTTTCCGGGTTCGGCGATGGACAAAAAGGTAGCCGCCTATCAGACAACAGACGATAAAGCCGATGATGCCAAAGCGATCTACCTCATAGCTTTGCCCGTCGGCTGAACCCAGGGTGCCTAGCGGGGCGAACACCAGCAGGTAGACCACAGCCCCCAAAATCACAAGGGCAAGCGCCAGTACGATGGCTCTTTCTTTCGGAGGCATTTTACCACCCTTCACCTAATCCGGCACGTTTTCCTGCAACTCTTTGAGCCACACCGTCGCCTCCGAGTCGGAGGGCGCGCGCCAGTCGCCGCGCGGGGAGAGGGAGCCGCCGGAGCCGACTTTGGGGCCGTTGGGGACGGCGGAGCGCTTGAACTGGCTGGTCTGGAAGAAGCGGAATAGGAACAGGCCGAGCCACTTCTTGATGGTGGGCAGGTCGTACTCGTTCTTTTTGTCGTCCGGGAACGGGTCAGGCCACGCCCCGCGCGCCTTGTCCGCCCAGGCGCAGTGGGCGAGGAAGGCGACTTTGGAGGGGCGGAAGCCGTAGCGGGTGGTGTAGTACAGGTGGAAGTCCTGCAGCTCGTAAGGGCCGATCTTCTCCTGGGTGGACTGGAACGGCGAGGCGGCGGGGTCGTCGCCAGAGTGAGGCACGAGTTCGGGAGAGATCTCGGTGTCCACGATGGCTTGGATCAAGTCGCCGGCGGCGTCGCTGAACTGGCGCGTGGTGATGACCCAGCGCAGGAGGTACTGGATGAGGGTCTTGGGGACCGAAGCGTTGACGTTGTAGTGGGACATGTGATCGCCGACGCCGTAGGTCGCCCACCCCAGGGCCAGCTCGCTCAGGTCGCCCGTGCCTAAAACGAGGCCGTTCTGGAAGTTTGCCAGGCGGAACAGGTGTGAGGTGCGCTCGCCGGCCTGGACGTTCTCAAAGGTGATGTCGTAGACCGGCTCGCCGTTTTGGGCGAACGGGTGGCCGATGTCGCGCAGCATTTGCAGGCAGGACGGGCGGATGTCTATCTCGTGGGAGGTGACGCCCAGGGCGTCCATCAGGCCCAGTGCGTTGGAGCGGGTGCCGCGGCTGGTGGCGAAGCCCGGCATGGTGTAGCCGAGGATGTTTTGGCGTGGCAGGCCCAGCCGGTCCATCGTCCGGGCGGCGACGATGAGGGCGTGGGTCGAGTCCAGCCCGCCGGACACGCCGATGACGATTCTTTCAATCTTCGTGCTCTGGAGCCGCTTCATTAGGCCGTGGACCTGGATATTATAGGCTTCATAACACCGCTCGTCGCGCACGGCGCGGTCGTTGGGGACGTAAGGAAAGCGCTCGACGGAGCGGAGGAGAGAACCCACCTCCTTGTTCCCTCGTTCCTCGGTCACAGGGGTCCTCCCCAGAGGGGAGGACGAAGAGAAGTAATCGGCAGTGTCGGGGAGCATTTCTCCAGCCTCCTCCCCCCCCCGTTTCAGGGTGGGTTCCGGCACCTCAAACGTGAACTCCACCCGCCGCATGGCGCGGACGCGGTCTCTTTGGTCGCCGACCGAGTCGTGGAACGAGGTCAGCCGCATCCGGTCCTGGGCCAGCCGCTCCAGGTCAATGTCGGCGGCGATGATCTGCTCCGCCGCCGCGAAACGCTCCGTCTCGGCCAGCCGCTCGTTGTTCTCGTAGATGAGCGCATGGCCGTCCCAGGCTAGGTCCGTCGTGGACTCGCCCGGCCCCGCCGCCGAGTAAAGGTAGGCGGCGACGCACCGGCCCGACTGCGACGCGCACAGGTCGCGCCGGTACTCGGCCTTGCCGATAGTGATGTTGCTGGCGGACAGGTTAGCAAGCACGGTCGCCCCGGCTAGGGCGGCGTAGGTGGAGGGGGGAATGGGCGTCCAGACGTCCTCGCAGATCTCGGCATGGACGGCGAAGTTTGGGATGTTTTCGGCCCGGTAAATCAGATCGTTGCCCAGCGGCACGGTCTGGCCCAAAATCGTCACCTCGCGGCTGACAGCGTCGCGGGCGGACGTGAACTGGCGCTTCTCGTAGAACTCTCGGTAGTTCGGCAGAAACGTCTTGGGCGTCAGCCCCAAAATCCGGCCCCGGTAGACGGCGGCGGCGCAGTTGAAGAGCTGGCCGTCGAAGCGCAGGGGCGTCCCGACCAGCAGGAGCGGCGTCAAGTCGCGGCTCTCAACTACCAAACGCCCCAAAGCAGCCAGCGTCCCTTCCAAAAGGGCGTCCTGATGGAACAGGTCCTCGTTGGAGTAGGCCGACAGGCCCAGTTCCGGGAACAGAGCCACGGCCGCACCCATCTCCGACGCCTGCCGGGCCAGCCCCAGCGTCTGGGCGACGTTGTAGTCCGGGTCGGCGACCCGCAAAAACGGGATGCAGACACACGCGCGCACGAAGCCGTGCGCGTAGACCGAATGGAACGGAGCGCTCATAGGCTCATTATCGCCCCAGAGCGACCCGGAAGTCAAGCCGTCGGGCAGGGCCATGCCTTGAAAGGCACGGCTATTCGGCGCAGACGCCATAAACCCACGCTTCGCGAGGCTAAACGCCGGTATTTCCCAGTCTCGCGAAGCAAGACTTTCTGGCCGCAGGCCGGATAGCCGTGCCCTTCAGGGCATGGCGGCTGGCAGCATCACAGCCCCGCCGCGCGGAAGGCCGCGCCGACGATGGCCTGCGCCTCCTCCTGGATGCGGCGCAGGTGGCCCGCGCCCAAGAAGCTCTCAGCGTAGATCTTGTAGATGTGCTCCGTGCCCGAAGGGCGGGCGGCGAACCAACCGTTCTCGGTCACGACTTTCAGCCCGCCGATGGGGGCGTCATTCGCGGGTGCGCGCGTCAGCCGGGCGGTGATCTTCTCGCCCGCCAGTTCTTCGGCTTGGACCTGCTCCGGCGACAGGCTTGCCAGGACGGCCTGCTGTTCCGGGGTCGCCGGGGCGTCCATCCGCTCATAAACGGGAGCGCCGAATCGCTCGGTCAGGGCCGCGTAATGCTCGCCGGGGTCGCGGCCCGTTTTTGCCGTGATCTCTGCCGCCAGCAGGTCCAGAATGAGGCCGTCCTTGTCCGTGGTCCACACGCTCCCGTCGCGGCGCAGGAACGAGGCCCCGGCGCTTTCCTCGCCGCCGAAGCCGTAGTCACCACTCAGAAGCCCCTCCACGAACCACTTGAAGCCGACCGGCACCTCGGCCAGCGGGCGGCCCAGGGAGGCGGCGACGCGGTCGATCATCGCGCTGGATACCAGCGTCTTGCCCACGGCGGCGTCGGGACGCCAGCCGGGCCGGTTCTGGAACAGGTACGAGATCGCCACGGCGAGGTAGTGGTTCGGGTTCAGTAGGCCCGCGCTGCGCGTGACGATGCCGTGCCGGTCCGTGTCCGGGTCATTGCCGAAAGCGATGTCGTAGCGGTCTTTGAGGCCGATCAGGGACGCCATTGCGTAGGGCGAGGAGCAGTCCATTCGGATCTTGCCGTCTTTGTCCACGGTCATAAACGCAAACGTCGGGTCCACGTCCGGGTTGACGACATCAATGTCCAGCCCATAGCGGTGGGCAATCGGCTCCCAGTAGGCCAGCCCCGCCCCGCCCATCGGGTCCGCCCCGATCTTCAGCCCGGCGGCGGCAATGGCCTCGGTATCAATAACGCTCGCCAGGGCGTCCACATAAGGCGTCACATAGTCATACGCCTGGGTCGCCCCGAGCGCCCGCGCATACGGCAGCCGCTTGACGTGGGCCAGACCGCCTTGCAGGAGGGCGTTCGCCCGGTCCTGCACCCGCTTCGTCGTGCCCGTGTCCGCTGGCCCCCCAGAGGGGGGGTTATACTTGAACCCGCCGTCTTCCGGCGGGTTGTGCGACGGCGTAATAACCACCCCGTCCGCCAGCCCCCCCGTCCGCCCCTGGTTGTAGGTCAGAATGGCGAACGAAATGACCGGCGTCGGCGTCCACCCGCCGCCCGCCTGCACCCGCACGTCCACGCCGTTCCCCGCGAAGACCTCCACCGCCGTCCGGTGCGCCGGCTCGGACAGCGCGTGCGTGTCCATGCCCAAATAGAGCGGCCCCGTGACGCCCTCCGCCGCCCGCTGCTCGGCGATGGCCTGGCAGACGGCAAGGATGTGGTCCTCGTTGAACGAGTTCCGCAGCGACGAGCCGCGATGCCCCGACGTGCCGAAGGCGACCCGGTGGGATACCTCGGCTGGGTCCGGTGACTGCGTATAATACGCGGCGATGAGCTGCGGGATATTGGTCAACAGGTGATGCGGGGCCGGCTTGCCGGCGAGTTCATGCAGGGACATGCGTGTTGCTCCTTCTCAGCGTTTGGGGGTGTCCGGCGATTGACCATGCGCGCACCAGTCGCGCACCGGACAACGCTAACAGACTAGAACAGTCTATCTCGTCAAAGAAGTTGACTCAGGCTGGCCGGTCAAAGACGCAGGCCGAATTCCTCGTGCAGTCCGGTGTGCCCTCGGTCGGTCAGACGCAAGGCTCGGCTCTCCGGCATTCGCTTGATCCAGCCGCGCTTAAAGAACTGTTCCGCGAGCGCGGCTCCAAGTCCTCCCGCGATGTGGTGACGCCGCTCACTCCAATCCAGGCATTGCCGGGCAAAGGCGCGTCGCCCGGCCTCGATTTCGGCCAAGTCGATGCCGAAGTCGGTCAGCCGCTTGCCGCCCTCAAGCGTCACGCGGTAGTCATGCCCGCTCTCCTCCAACGCGCCATTGGCAAGCAATGTGTCTGCCAGTGCGACGCCCAGCCTTCCCGCGAGATGGTCGTAGCAAGTGCGCGCATAGTGGATGGAGTCGGCCTTATCTCGTTCAAAACGCAGGCGTGCAGGCGGGGCAAGGGCGGCCAGCGCCTCAATCGCCAGCCCCACTTCGGGGTTCGCAAGGCGGTAGTAGCGATGCCGACCGCAGCGCTCTACCGCCAGCAGATTGCCCCCCATCATCTTCGCCAGGTGCGTACTCGCGGTCTGGGGCATGACACCGGCCCGGTAGGCCAGTTCACCCGCCGGGAGCGCACGCCCGTCCAGCAGGGCCAGCAGCATGGCTGCCCGTGCCGGTTCACTGATAAGGGCCGCCACACCCGCAACATTAGGTTCCGCCATTGTTTTCCCACCTCCACATCATTACAATCACACTTCGACTATACCCGAATCATTATCGTTTCCGCGCGTGCTACAATGCCTTTGTCTGTCACTTGACGTAACGGCATTTGAAAGAGGAATGGGCATGGAATTTCGTACCATTGATCCGAATATTCTGTATTTCGGCACACCTGTCGCGCTCATCAGCTCACTGAACGAAGACGGGGAAACAAACCTCGCCCCCATGTCTTCCTTCTGGGCATTGGGGGGAACGCTGGTGCTGGGTCTACTCGATGAGACCAAGACGACGGAAAATCTGGGACGGCATCCCGAATGCGTGGTCAACCTACCGTCGCCGGACATGTGGGAGGCCGTCGAGAAATTGGCCCCTCTGACCGGAAAGAACCCCGTCCCGGAAATCAAAGCAAAGCAGTTTCACTTCGAGCCGCACAAATTCCAGGCTGCCGGTCTGACCCCTCTGGCAAGTGAGTGTGTGCAGCCGTTCCGGGCGCAGGAATGTCCCGTCCAAATGGAAGCGCGTGTGAAAAACCTCCACACTCTGGATGGGCAAAAGCTAAACGCAATCGGGGGAGGCATGGCGGTGGAAGTCGAGATCGTTCGGGTTCACATAGCCGTTGATTTTCTTTCCGGCGAGGACCACATTGATCCTCAGAAATGGTCTCCACTGATCTACAACTTTCGGCATTACTTCCGGCTTGCAGGCAAAGAGCTTGGAAAGACCTTCCGAGCTGAAAGCTGATATACGGCACTGCACCGGCTTCAATAAAGAAAAGGAGAAATGCATGTTTGCCGTAGTTTTCGAAGTGCATCCCGCACCGGGCAAAAAGGACGAGTATCTTGGCCTTGCCAAGCGCCTAAAGCCGCTTCTGGAGTCAATTGACGGCTTCATTGACAACGAGCGATTCGAGAGCAAGCGGCACGAAGGATGGGTACTGTCGCTCTCCATCTGGCGCGACGAGAAGGCCGTGGTGCGCTGGCGCAGCCAGGGCGAACATCACCGGATTCAGGAGCAGGGCCGCAGCGGCATCTTCTCCGATTATCACCTGCGCGTCTGCGAAGTGACCGCCGACAGTCATCCGCCCGAGGGCTTGCCGGTGGTCGAGCAGCGCCTGGACGCAACCGAGATCGGCGAGGCGAAGGTGCTGGCGATCACCGAGATTTCCCCGGCGGCGAAGGCTGCCTTCGCCATCCCCCCCGACCTGCTGCCCAGCCGCCTCGGCCTGGATGTGAAAGCCGCGGGGCTGGCCGACTACGATGTGTTCGAGAGCATCTACACTCCGGGGAAGATGCTGCTGCTCACCTCCTGGAAGACTGCCGAGGATGCCGCCCGCTGGACACCCAGCCGCTTCGACGGAGTCGCCGAACTTCGCCATCGCTGCGTCCGCAACGTGCGCGACTACGGCATGTTCGAGCGCAGGGAGGCAGCGCAATACTTCCCGGAGGCCGCGGGAGCAGAACAAGAGGGAGCAGAACAAAACGTCGAGTGATCACCGCTTCTTCGTCTCGCCGTCCTGCCCATAAGCGCACCTGTCACGCACCGGACAGCGAGAACAGACCGGGACCGTCGGCAGGCAAATGGCCCAGCCATGCTGCAAGAACAACCGATTGCTGCCCGCCCACAAGTCAGGCGGCAGGACCTTCTCCAGCGCCTTTTCAGTGCCGTCCGGCGTCTTCGTGCTCACCCACCCTAGCCGGTTCGTGATTCGGTGCATATGCAAAAAGCGCAGGGCAGCTGTTGGTTCAGCTACGGCCCTGGCGAGGTTGCAGAACTTAATCGGCCTTCTCCCACTTGACAGACCATCTTGACATAACCATCCGCGAACAGGTAGTTCTCCCCGTCCCGATGATGGCTGCTGGCCGGAGCATAGCTACCCGTGAAGTTGCCGGAGTTGCCGCTGATGCAGGCAGAAAAGCCCCGCGCCTTGACATGACTTGACATGAGAGGGCGGCGCGGGGCAACTGGCAGTCTGCTTTCAGACCCGCCGCTTCTGCGTCCTCAGCGCGGCAGCCTGCACCTTCTCGCGCATCGGCGCGTACATCGCCCGCTCCATCGTCACCACATCCGCCCCCGCCGTGGCGGGGGTCCCCGCGTGGAACGGCGGCTGGGGGTCGTACTCAAGGGACAGTTGCATAGCGCGCGCCATCTTCTCGTTCCGCAGCAGCGCGGCAAGGCGCAGGCCGAAGTCCAGCCCCGCCGTCACCCCCGCGCCCGTGATGCGGTTCCGATCCTCGACCACGCGCTCGGCCACCGGCGTCGCGCCGAACTCGGAGAGCATGTCGCGGAACGACCAGTGAGAGGTCGCTCGGTAGCCACGCAGCAGGCCCGCTGCGCCCAGCACCAGCGAGCCGGTGCAGACGCTCGTGATGTACCGCGCCCGACGGCCCTTTCGCGCCAGGAAGTCCAGCACGGCGTCGTCATTCATCACGGCCAGCGTCCCCTCGGCTCCTCCCGGCACAAACAGCACGGTCAGGTCATCGGGACATTTCCCAAGCGTCGTGGTCGGCTGGATCGGCAGGCCCGCGTCACTGGTCACGATGTTTCGGGTCTTCCACACCAGATGCACCTGCACGTTCATCAGCGAGGCGAGTATCTGGTGCGGCCCCACCAGGTCGAGTGCCGTCATGTCAGGGTACACCAGCATGGCTACCTGCTGGGGCGGGCCGGTTGGGATACCGTACCCTTCCATCGAGTGCATCGGAGCAGTAGGGGCCGTAGGAGCCACGACCGGCCCGGTGGCAGGCGGCACTCCGGCAGAGGCGGGCGTTTCCAGCAGGCTTCCAGCGGACAGCGCCAGCCCTACCCGGCCGAGCCAGAGCGCCATCTCGCGGCGGGTCATCTTGTTTGCTTGATCCATGTTATCTTGAGCTTGCATGTTACGGGGTTCCTGTTCCATTGTAAAGCTCGTCCGTGCCAGGGTTGTTCTTGGCAAGCGAGCCGAGATGATTGGCGAGGTGGTTAGCATCGCCGGAGAGCGTGATCGGCCTCATCGCTTTGACATGCCCGTCGGCAAAGGCGACATTGGCGAATTCGAGATGGCGGCCGTGTATACTCTCCGTTTCCGTGACACCATAAGCAGTGAAACTGGGGGCCACCATAAACGGTTGCTTTACCAACCTATTTTCGCTGGCATAATAGTAGGCAGAGTCGGCAAAGAGTATTGTGTCCGAGGGAGCCTGAATAGATGCCAGCGGTACAGCGTCAAAGCTGTATGGCGGCCCAGGCGGGGACGGATCGTAGAAATTGCCGTAGCCTCCCAGGTACATGAAGTTGTAGGAGTAGTCGCAGGCAGGGTAAGCGAGCGTAGTGGCAATTCCGGCGGCATCCGGGTCGCCGAAGATCGAAGCGGTTTTCATGTACGGCCACATCGGTCCGTCTTCTTCCCGCACGGCCCCGGTCGTGAAGTTGGAGCTGCCATACCAGTACACTCCGTCAGGATTGGAATAAGTCTTGCCGACCAGGCCGCTGGGGACCGCCCTTTCGTCGCCGTCCTGCGTGTACATGACCCAGGCGAGAGCCATCTGCTTCAAATTGGAAGCATCCGAAGCGCTACGCGCTTTCTCGCGCACTGACTGGAAAACGGGGAACAGGATCGCGGCCAGCACCGTGATAATGGCGATGACGACGAGCAGTTCGATCAGGGTAAAGCCCTTTATGCGGGCGGCGCGTGGGGGCGCACACGCGCTAGAGCAGGCGTGATTCATGGGTTGTCTCCTTATGTGATAGATGCGTCAGGCTCAGATGAGCGAGAAGCCAATCACAGAAGACAGGGGGGAGGAGTCAGAGGCGGGGAAGATACGGAGAGAGCCGAGAGGTCGCCAGGGCGCGGAAGGCTCGGCCTGCGAAGAATTGGCAGGCTTGCCGCAGCCCCGTCAGGGCAAAGGACAGGCCAGGAGGTCGCGGCGACGAGGACAGCAGGCGCACCCTGGTCACAGCGGGCCGAAATGACTGCCTGCTGCGGCGGCGTGTGCGGTGTCTGGCAACAGCAAATGCGCTTGCCCCCGCGCATCATGCCGTGGCATATCCGGCAGTGACAAACGGGAGCAGGGGCAGGTAAAGTTTGAGTGTGGATAGATTGGGCCGACGCCTGAGCGCAGGTAGTAGGGCAAAGGCCCGAAATCCCAGACAAGGCATACAGCGTCCACAGCAGGGCAAGAGCGACTGCTAAGGAGTGTTGCCGTGTTCGACTCTTTGCTGCTGGTCGTTTGCTGAACATATTCACCAGTAGAAGTATTCCACATAGTCGGGATGAATGTCAACAAAAACACATGGATGAACAACTATCGCTTTTTTGTCTGGGGGTCTTGGCCGTAGGCGCACCAGGCCCTAACAGGGCAACGGCTACAAACAGGGATCGCGGGCAGGCAGATGGCTCGGCCATGTTGCAGGAACAGCCGGTTACTGCCTGCCCATAAATCCTGTGGCATGATCTTCTCCAGCGCCTTCTCGGTCTGGTCGGGCGTCTTCGTGGTCACCCACCCTAGCCTGTTGGCGATCCTATGACAATGCGTGTCCACACAAATTGCGGCCTTGTTGAAGGCGTAGATCAGGACGCAGTTGGCCGTTTTGCGCCCGACGCCGGGCAGGGTCAGCAGGGCCTCCACCGTGTCCGGCACCGCGCCGCCGTGCTCGTCCCGCAGGAGCCGGGCGAGGGCGACCAGCCGGGGCGCTTTCTCCTCGCGGTACTCGCTGCCTTGCAAAAGATCGTATAGCTCCGGCTCCGAGGCGGACGCCAGGGCGGGAACGTCCGGGTAGCGGGCGAAGACGCGCTCCGAGACCGCCGTCGTCTGCTCCTCCCGCGTCCGCTGCGAGATGACCGTGGCGACTAGGACTTTGTATGGTTCGCCTAGTTCCACTGCCCCGCGCCCGTGGTAGGTCGCAGCCAGCGTCTCCATGACGGCGCGGACTTGTTCGGGACTCGGCAACGCGGGTTTTTGGTTCATCGCTTCGTTAGGGCAGGCAGTCAGGCCATCTGCGGCTCACGGTAAACGGCGTACTCGGCGGGCGTCAGCGTGATGAGAATGGAGATACGAAGTTGATCCTCGCGGTTGAAGCGCGCTCGGATTGCACGCCACAGCAAGCTCTAACGATCAATCGGTTCCAAGCCGTCGAAGCCCGACCATGCTAAAATCCCACTCAACTTGGCCCCCTGGTCCCCAGAATCGAAAGAGAGTTGCGCGCCGGGAAACTGCTCAGGCAACCATTGTTCCAGTTCTTGTTTTAGGCGCTCCACTCAGCTTCTCCCACTCGCCCGTTGCTGGCGGAAGTCGTTTATTCGTGCCACGAGTTCTTCTACCGGAACATCAATCCTCCCCTGCGGGATAAAGACTTGGTGCTTTTTCTTGATCTCGTCATCCAGTTGCATCCACATCGCCATTATTTTGGGCTTTTTTCGCAAAAGCGTATCCTTGTTCTTCAACACGATAGCAACTCCGGGGAAGGTCTTCTGAATGTTGGGAGCGTAGCGGCTCGTCGCGATAACGCTTTCGACTTCTACCCAGGAGATGCGCCCGAGCATGTAATTCGAGGCGTTATCCACAATGCCATCCCGATCAACAATGAGTGCGGGTAGATTTTGCTTCAGCGTCTTCGTCTGAGTCCAGGCCAGTTGGCAGGCGGGCAGTGTCGCTAACCCAATGAAGAGAATAAGCCATAAAGACATGACAACGCCACTAATCATAAAGCCTTTAATTTTTGGATCGGTGAATATGCTTTGAAACATATATGCGCCGCTGAAACATGCAAGAATCACCATAAACAGGCCCATGCCTGCCATAACAGCATTCATATTGCGGTACTTCTGGAACTTGGCACGGTTCAGCGGCACTTGCAGTTTCTCGCTGGTCATTTCCGTTGTCACTCCCATTCAATGGTCGCGGGGGGCTTGCTGGTGATGTCCAGGACGACGCGGTTGACGCCGGGGACTTCGTTGACGATGCGGCTGCTAATGCGGTCCAGGACCTCGTAGGGGAGCCGTGCCCAGTCCGCCGTCATGGCGTCCTCGCTGGTGACGGCGCGGATGACGATGGGATAGGCATACGTCCGCTGGTCGCCCATGACGCCGACGCTCTTGGTGGGGATGAGGACGGCGAAGGACTGCCAGACCTTGCGGTACAGGCCCGCGCGCTTGATCTCGTCAATGATGATCCAGTCGGCGGAGCGCAGCAGGTCCAGGTGTTCCCGAGTGACTTCGCCCAGGATGCGGATGGCGAGGCCGGGGCCGGGGAAGGGCTGACGCCAGACCAGGTCGGTCGGCAGGCCCAACTCCTCGGCGACGGCGCGGACCTCGTCTTTGAACAGGAAGCGCAGCGGCTCGACCAGCTTGAACTGCATGTCTTCGGGCAGGCCGACGTTGTGATGCGTCTTGATCTTGGCGGCCTTGCCCGTGCCCGACTCGATGACGTCCGGGTAGAGCGTCCCCTGGGCGAGAAAGTCAGCGTCCTTCAGCTTGCAGGATTCCTCCTCGAAGACGCGCACGAACTCCTCGCCGATGATCTTGCGCTTCTGCTCGGGGTCTATGACGCCGGCCAGACGGCGCAGGAAGCGCTCCTCGGCGTCCACGGTGATCAGGTTGATGTGGAGCGCGGCGGCGAACCGGCGCTGCACGTCTTCGGCCTCACCCTTACGCAGCAGGCCGTGGTTGACGAAGATGCAGACGAGTTGGTCGCCGACGGCCTTGTGCATCAGGGCGGCGACGGTGCAGGAGTCAATGCCGCCGGACAGGCCGCAGACGACCTGGCTGCTCCCGACCTGTTCGCGGATCAGCCGCACCTGCTGCTCGATGAAACTCTCCATGTGCCACAGGCCCTGCGTCCCGCAGACCTTCTCGACGAAGCCCCGGATGACTTCGGTGCCCCAGGGGGTGTGGACGACTTCGGGATGGAACTGCACGGCGTAAAAGCGGCGCTCCGAGTCGTACATGGCGGCGCAGGGGCAGTTATCCGTGGCGGCGGCAACCGTAAAGCCCGGCGGGGGCGCTTCCACGGTGTCGCCGTGGCTCATCCAGCAGACGAGTTCCGGGTTCAGGCCCTCGAACAAGACCGTCGGGTCCAGCACGTCCAGCCGCGTCTTGCCGAACTCTTTGAGCGTTGCCGCAGACACCTTGCCGCCCAGGTCGTGTGCCATCGCCTGCATCCCGTAGCAGATGCCCAAAATCGGCAGGCCTAGTTCATAAACGGCCTTGTCTATCTGCGGCGCCCCTTCGTCATAGACGGACGACGGCCCACCCGAGAGGATCAGCCCGACCGCCCCGCGCGCTTGGATCACATCCAGCGGCGTGTCGTAGGGCAATATCTCGCAGTAGACGTGGCACTCGCGGATGCGCCGGGCGATGAGCTGCGTGTACTGCGCGCCGAAGTCCAGGACGAGGACAAGCTCCGGCGGCGTGACTCCCTCACTGACGGATGCGCTGCGCGGCGCATAGTTGGTCAGGATCGGCTGGTCCTGATGCTGGGGCGTCAGAGACATGGCTGCCCCCATCTTGCCAAAATCAAAGAGTAGTTCGTTTTTACAAAATTACACATTAATGTTTTCATAATGTTGTCCAACCGCGCCTTACGGGACAAACTTGATCTGACCAAGATTCGCCTCAAATATAGTTTCCGGTAATTCCTGCATTCTGCGGTTGCTGCCGCCTTGCGGCGCGAGATGCACCCAAGCCAACGGCATTGTTTGTCCTTTAGCCATTAGCTTAAACAAAGAGCCAAAGAAGCTGACAAAGCTTTCACCTTTTCTTTCCAGCGTCAGCACCAGGTTTGGCTCAATAAAACCTTTGCGCTGTTCTGCCGGAAAGGCAGCCACATAATTTTCAACGGGATTTTCAACTGCAAATACAACCAGCTTCGCTCCTGCCTTTGATAATCCTTCCAGCAGTTGTATCCCAGGTAAACCGGCAACTGTTCCATCCTCCGCCACCGAAGCCAAGAGATGCACGATGTCGTATCTCTTGCCACTTACAAATGTAAGCAATTCAGCGCCAGCGACGACCCGATGCTGTGTCACGTTTTGATAGACCTGATAAATACTTCTGTCCTGCTGAAAATCGGCATTGTTCGTATCACCTACAAAACAAAGGAGTATTTGAGGCGACTTGACACTATTTTTGTCTCTGCCGAACAGATTGAACATTTGCATCAACTCCCTGTGACCTACGCGCTCTTCTCAAGCAATCTCACCATTCGGGGCGGCCTCTCGCGTGTTCATGTAGGTCCGCAAGATACTGGATCATTTTCGCTAATTTTCGTCCTCCGGCGCCATCGGTAGGAACAGAACAGTCAAATGCTCCGCGTCTTCCAAGGCACCTTCGACATCGGCGAGGGCTTCGTAATACTCATACCGCCGAGGCGGCTCGAAGGAAGGGCGGACAGGAACGTACCACCAATCCTGTTCATGGCGAATACCCTGCATTAGCGCTTCTAAAGTCGCCCCGCCCGGATGTTTATCTTTGAGATAACGCCCCACGATTTCAACGATCTCTTTTTCGCTCATGGTCAACACTTCCTTCCCCAAAGTTCCTGCTGGACACGCCGGGCATCCCGAACACAATCACGCGCCGTATCTTGACTGACCTGCCGATAAGGTCGGTAATCGGCATCTTCCCTAAGATGCCGTAATATTCGTATCAGGCTTTTGATTGTGTTCTTTCTCACTTGCGAAATTGGCAAGTTGTATTGAACATAATGCGTCACTTTCTCGTGAGGTGGATTATTCCAGCCGTAGGAAAAAGTGGTCACAGATTGGACTATTTCGGTCGTAGCGGCACAGTAGGCGGCGTAATAGGAGCGGCTGACGCTGCTGCGGAAACGGCCCTCACGCAAGAGGGTTTCCGCAGCACTTAGGCTGTCCTCACTCAACTGCCGCCATGTCTCCATAAACGGTCACCGCCCCTGGCCGACGTGCTGGGCGCGCTGCATGGATTTGCCTTCGGTCTGGATCTGGGGCGCGACGACCATCTCGGCCTGCTGCATTTCGGCGAGGGTTCTCGCGCCGCAGGTCGCCATGGAGAGGCGCAAGGCGCCGACGAGGTTCATGGTGCCGTCGTCCTTGTGGGCGGGGCCGAAAAGTATCTCGCGCAGGGTCCCCAGGATGTTGACCTTGATGCGGGTCCCGCGCGGCAGGTCGGCGTTGGACATCGCCATACCCCAGGAGCAGCCAGGGGCGGGGGCCTCGGACGAGGCGGCGACCGAGGAGCCGAGCATGACGGCGTCCGCGCCCGCCGCAATGGCTTTGGACAGGTCTCCGCCGTTCTTGATGCCGCCGTCGGCCAGCAGGGGGACGTAGCGGCCGGTCCGCTCCTGATAAGCGTCGCGGGCGGCGGCGCAGTCGGCGACGGCGGTGACCTGGGGGACGCCGACGCCCAGTACCGTCCGGGTCGTGCAGATCGCGCCCGGCCCGACGCCGACGAGGAGGGCCGAGGCGCCCGCCTCCATAAGTTCGGTGGCGGCCTGGAACGAGACGCAGTTGCCGACCATGACGGGCACGGGCGAGTCGCGGCAGAATTGGGCAAGGTCTACGGTCTCGGTATGAGTGGAATAGTGACGGGCGGTGGCGACCTGACTGGCGACCACGAACAGGTCCACCCCGGCCTCGACGGCGACGGCGGCGAGGCGGGGGGCGGTCGGCGGGATGGACGCCAGGGCGGCGAAGCCGCCGCCTGCCTTGATCTCTTCGATGCGGCGCGCGACCAAGTCGTCGCGAACGGGGGCCGTGTAGAGCTTCTGCATCTTCTCGATGATGCCCTCGGCCTCGGACTCGGCGATCTCCTGCAAGATGCCCTCGGCGTCGTCGTAGCGGGTCTGAAGTCCCTCGCCGTTCAAGACAGCGAAGCCGCCGAGACGGGTCATCTCGACGGCCACGCGGGGGTTCACCGCAGCGTCCATGGCGCTGGCGACAATGGGGATGGCGAATCGGTGTCGCCCCAGGGTCCAGGCGGTGTCCACGTCACGCGGGTCCACGGACAGGGCGGAGGGCACCAGGGCCACTTCATCGAAGCCGTAAGCGCGGCGCGCTTTCTTGTTCCCCCCCAGCGTGATGGTGTGTTCCAAATCGGCCCCTCCCAAACTTTTCCGGTTAGTATACCCGACGCGGGGGCGAGCCTGTCAATTAGTTAGGGCCAGCATCAGCATCATCCCTTCAAGAAGTCGTCACATCGGCGTGCCCTTCCGACTCGTTCAGCCGCACGGCGGCGGCGGCAGCGTCCTCGGAGCGATACCGCAGCTTCTTCTCCGCGCAGACGGTGGTCCCGTGCGGGTCGGTCCGGTGGAACTCCAGACGGTCCGACAGGCTCTGGATCAGCGTCATGCCATAGCCGCCGATCCGCTCGCCGCCTCCAAAATCGGCTCGGCTCGTCCCGGCCAGGGGGACGTCTTTGAACGAGAAGCCCCGCCCACGGTCTTCGACCATGATGCCGACGTGGTCGCTGAAGTATTCCAGCACGACATGGAAACGATCGTCATGGCTCTGGGCGTGCCGCAAAACGTTGGAGCACAGCTCGCCGACCAGAATTTCGACGTCGTTGATGTCCGTCGGGTCGGCCTGCAAGTGCTCCAACAGCGCCCGCCCCAGAATGCGCGTGATTTTGATGTAAGCCAGGTCTTCCGGCAGTTCCAAAGAGAGTCGCAGGATCACGATGACACCGACTTTCTGGCGCGACAACGCGCTGTCAGCGTTTTACCCTTGCGCCCCTCGTTCTCTAACGGCGGACCTCATAGTCCAGCGTCTTCACGACAGCCGCCGCGCCGCCCGGTGGCGTGACGCGCAGGGTGACGCGCCAGGGACCGGGCATGGAGAAGGCGACTGCGGCCTCATACCGACCGCCGCCGGTCTCATGGAAGGCGGGGTGCGCCGTCCCCATGTCCATGCTGGTCATCTCGACGCTCGCGGCGATCTTCGCGCCGGTTATAGGCTTGCTGCTGCTGTCGGCGAGCGCCAGTGTGAGCGTGTTTTGGGAGCGCGCTTTCGGCGGATCCGGCGCAATGGTCGCAGCCAAGGCGGGGAACGTCACCGGCTTGGCGGGGGTCGGACTTGGCGCGGCGGGAGGCGCAGGCATGGACGGCGAAGTGGCCGCGCTAGGCGTGCCCATAGTCATGCCGGGCGTCGCCGGAGCAGGCGCCGCCAGCGGGGCCGGGCCATTGCCCATGTCCATGCCAGACATCTTCCCGCCGCTCCCCATGTCCATGCCCTTCATGCGCGAGGGCCGCAGGCGGAGGTAGATTTGGAACGAGACGGGCGTCCCGCCGCCGTAGTCGGCATCGAGTGCGGACGGCTTGGTGTCGGCGGTAACTGCGAAGCCGAGGCCGGTGTCTATCCCTGTGCCGTGGGTCAGGTCGCGCACATAGCCCAGCGTATACGCACCCAGGGTGAACTTGCGACCGTGCAGGCTTTCTTCGGGCAGGACCAGCTCGTGCCCGGACTTCTGGATATTCTCGATGCGCGTAAAAACGGTGTCCCGCCCGCGCTGATAGTCGGCCTCGGCGAGATAGGAATTGGTTTTGCCCTCCGTCGTCAGATTATTCTGCCCCCAGACCAGCGCCGTGGTAAAGTTCGCGTCCGCCCCCAGCGGCCTATTATACAGCCAGGAAGCCGTGATGCGGTGCTGGTTCGCGCCGTCCCCTTCGGCGTTCTTGATGAAGCCGTAGGAGACTTGCAGGGCGTCGTTGGCGTCCGGGTTGTACGAAAGGCGCCCGCTGTAGCTGTCGAAGCGGGGCTTGTCGAAGCTGTAACGGTTTTCGTCCGGCTCGCGCCCGGTGAAGTCGCTCGCCTCGACCTTGAACCGGCTGCCGAAGTTCAGGCCCGCCGTCACGACCCCGAAGGTGATGTGCGTGGCGTCCTGCCAGTGATGACCGATGGGCGCGTCGGCCAAGTCATAGGCCAGCAGCCGGTGCATGTAGGTCGGCGGCCCCAGGGCCGGTTCGCCGGGATAGGCGAGATAGACGTAGGCCGACCGATTGCTGCCCGTCCGGCGCGAGTAGGTGGCCGCGAGTTCGTCCACCAGGTCGTGCGGGTGCTGGCGGTCGTGCAGGGGCTGGCCGTGCCACGACTCGCCCGTCTGGAACAAGAGCGGGTAGCCGGCTCCGCCTTCGGTGACGGGGTCGAGGCTGAACATGCCGCGCAGGCCGAGCTGCGACTTGGCATCCAGGGGATGACTGTACATGCCCATGAACCAGTTGGGGGCGTCGAAGCGGCGGTCGCCACGCTTCGAGCCGGTGTTAACGTAGCGGGGCATGACGGCCCCATGCAGCATCAGCATGTCGCCGTTCTTGCCCATGACCATCTTGCCGTACATGGGAGAAGACGCCGGGAGCCAGGCCGTCCCCGACGCCTCCTGGCTCATGGGGTCGTTCAGGTCCACGGAGGACGACATGCCCATCATGCTCATGCCGGGCATGGCTGTGTCCATGCCCCGCTGATGCCCCATCTTTGGGTCCGCCGCGTTCTTTCCCGGCATACTCATTCCCGGCATGTCCGGCATCGTGGTGTTTTGGGCTTGCGCGAGGCTGGGGGCTGCGGCCAGGAGTCCCAGCGTTAGAGCGGTGAGAAAGCGGTTCATTAGAAGTTTCCTTTGGGTGTCAATGATGGTGTTCATGTGTATGGTGATGTTCATGTGTCATGGCTTTCTTGCCCCGGAAGTGGGCGGCGGTGAGGAAACCGGCCACAGCGAGAGCCGCGAAGTTTAGCCAGGCCGTGTAGTTCCAGGCGAAGTGCGCTTGAGAAAGCGCAGAAGCGGGGCGGGGGCCGGTCGGAATCAAATGCAGCGCGCCGAACAGCAGGTCCACGACCAGCCCTGCAACCACCATCGAGGCGAACAGGACCAGGGTGATGTAGGTCGCGGCGCGACATCCGTAGTATTTGCCGTAGACGAGGATCAGCGGGACGATGATCAGGTCGGCGTATATGAAGGCGATGACGCCGCCGAAGGAGATGCCGCCCGACCACAAGATGCTCGCCAAGGGGATGTTGCCGATGGAGCAGACGAAGGACAGGACGGCGATCAGCGGCCCGATGACGACGTTTTCTAAAAGCCGCAGGAGGGGCGTGCCGGAGTGCGTCAGGAACAGCGCCCGCCATGTCCCGTCCGACACCAGCACGGCCAGGAAGCCAGTGATGACGAAGCCGACCAGCATCTCCTTCCACATCATGCCCCAATCCATCGCAAAGGCGTCCGCGACGGCCTTGAGTCTACCGCCGTTATCGGTCTCATGCCCGCCGTGATCGTGACCGCAGGAGCCGCCGCCTGTCTCCTCTTCGTGGGCGCGGGCTTCGGCTTCCAGGCGCGGCGGCAGCGTCAGCGTAACCAGCAGCCACATGACGGCGATCAGGACGAACGCGCCGACCGTCTCGGCCAGCACGAACTGCCAGCCCATCAGGAGCCACAGGACGAACCCCAGCTCAAAGACGAGGTTCGTGGAGGCGAACATGAAGGCCAGCGTCGGCGCCAGGGCCGCGCCCTTCTGGAAGGCGGTCCGGGCCGCCGCGACGGCGGCATAGGAGCAGGAGGACGAGGCCGCGCCAAAGGCGGTCGCCAGGGCCATTTCGCGCAGCCCCGCCCTGCCCAGCGCCCGCGTCATGCGCTCCTTGCTGACGAACACTTGCAGCAGGGCGGAGACGGCGAAGCCGAGGACGAGCGCCCACAGGACTTCCCAGAACATCGCCGCCGACTCGTACAGACTGTGCCAGAGCCAGAACATAAAAACAGTCCTTCCGCGACGCTAACGCACGATCAGCGTCCCGACCATGCCGCCTTTGGCATGGCCGCGCACCGTGCAGTAATAAGTGAACCGGCCAGACGTCGCCGGGACGCGCAAGGTCAGTTCTTCGGCAGCGACGTTCCTCTCGGTCCGATGCGGCAGCGTCATGCTGCCCGTCGTTCCGACAGCAGAAGGCCGGTCAGCGAAAGCCTTTGGCATGGCCCCGAACCGTAGATCATGGGACATGTCATCGTCACTGTTGACGAATAGCACCTGGAGCAACGCGCCCGATGGCACGATCAGCGTCGGATTGCGCCGGTTAGCGATCCGATACGAGAGCATATCGTTTTCAGGTCCCGTCGTGACGACAAGCCGGATCGTTTTCCGGCGGAATGTCAGCGTGTCGCCAGTGGCGTCCGCCGCCGATGTCTGTTTGGAAAACGCGATGACAGCGCTGGCTGGAAGCGTTTTCGGCTTGTGGCTGACGAGCGTGAACGGCGCAGGGGCCGCCGACGCAGGCGGAAGCGAGCAAGCATTGAAGAGCAGGGCGAGCGCAAGGACGCGCTTGTCCCTCAAGGACAATCGTTTCAAGGTGTTGTCTCCTACAAAGAGCGGAAAATGAAGGCATGAACGCGCGCCGTCGGCAAGAGCCGAGGCGCAGGAGAAGGAGGATTAGGCAGATGGGGGCGCGCGGAGGCCGTGGGAAGAGTTTAGGGTGCAGGAAGCAAATGGAATGTTCGGCGGGCCGCGCGGGGTGGAAGCCGTGAGCGGCAGGGAGGGGAGCAATACCGGGCGGGCGCGCGGGAAGTCGGCGGGGGCGGCGTCAGCGCCCACGAGGAGCGGCGAAGTGTTCGTTATGCGGGCGACGGGCGTGGGCGAGGCGGCGGTAATCGTAGGCTTGCAGGGAGGCACTTGTACGGACGCCCGTCGGGGCATCCGGGGCGTCCCCTGGGAGGCGCTTCGGCAGCAGGCCATCGGCATCCGTCCCGCCATCCGGCAGGGCATGGCGGACGGCGAGGCCGGGGTGAGCGTGACAATCTGCGCGGCGTGGGCGCAGCGCCAGACGGAGGCGTGCGGCAGGCCGGTCCCCAGGAGCGGGAACAGCAGGCACCAGACGAGAAGTTGTAAACGCCGCAGCCTTGCCATGACGGGTCTATTGTACCCGGTTGGGGCGCAAGAAGTCATTCCCCTCCCGGTTCGCTGAGGCTCACTACCCTCCCCTGTTAGGGAAGGGCTAAGGATTGTTTCTCGTGGCTTTACCTCTTGTCCAGAGACGGGGGCATTTTGGCCTTCTCTTTGGCCCTCCCCTAACAGGGGAGGGGTTCTTACCGGACGCCGAGCAACAGGTCGAAGACGAGCTGGTCCAGCTTCTCGTAGGGCAGCGGCCTGGCGGCTAGAGCCTCGGCGTCGAACGTCATGCCCTTCAAGGTCTGGGCGTTCTGCGGGCTGAACTTGCCGTCCAGGATCGGGTCCAGCGCGGCGTCCCGCGTGTTGATCTCCGCTACGAGCGCCTGGATTTCGGGGTCCGCGTTGTACTGCGCCGCCTTCTCCTTGAAGATCAGGTACGTCCGCATACACCCCTTCGCAAACTCCCACACGTCGTCCGGGTCGGACGTCCGCAGGGGGTGGGCGTCGAAGTGCTTGGGGCCGCTGTAGCCGTAGTCCTCCAGCAGCTTCACCAGGAAGAAGTTCTGCTTGTAGTCCTCCTGGCCGAAGCGGAAGTCCTGGTCGTAGCGCCCCGGCTTCTGGCCGTTCAGGTCAATGTGGAACAGCTTGCCGGCCTCCAGCGCCTGCGCGACGGCGTGGTAGAACGACAGGCCGGCCATCGTCTCGTGCGCGAATTCGGGGTTGACGCCCACCATCTCCGGGTGCGCCAGGGTCGCGATGAAGCCGAGCATCGCGCCCGTGGTCGGCAGGTAAATGTCGCCGCGCGGCTCGTTGGGCTTGGCTTCCAGGGCGAATTTCAGGTCATAGCCCTGCGCCAGCGCGTAGTCGCAGAAGAAGTCCAGGGCGTCCCGGAAGCGCTTGCCGGCCATGACCGGGTCTTTGGAGGCGTCCACTTCCGTGCCCTCGCGCCCGCCCCAGAAGACATAGATGGGGGCGCCCAGCTCGACGCCGATGTCCAGGGAGCGCATGACCTTCTGCCGGGCGAAGGCGCGCACCTGCGGGTCGTTGGAGGTGAACGCGCCGTCCTTGAAGACGGGGTGGGTGAAGAGGTTGGTGGTCGCCATCGCGCAGACGACGCCGCTGTCCGAGAGCGCCCGCTTGAACTCCTTGACGATGGCGTCCTGCTCGGCGGCGGAGGCGTCGAAGGGGACCAGGTCGTTGTCGTGGAGGTTGACGCCGTAGGCGCCGAGCTGGCCCAGTTTGCGGACGCGCTCGACGGGCGTGACTGGAGTACGGACGGCCCCGCCGAAGGGGTCCACGCCGGGGTTGCCGACGGTCCACAGGCCGAACGTGAATTTATCCGATTTCTGAGGCGTATAGCTGGTCATGTCTTCGTGGTGTCTCCTTTGCCGATGACGAAGTGATGTTAGAAGCACAGTTCGCCCCAGCGGAACGGTTTTCCTGCGCGATTGCTCTGAGGAACGCCCCGACGCTTGCCGTGTTGCCGTATTAAAGAAAATGAGCGGTATCGCCGAACATAGCGTAGAGAACATAGCAGCGAAGCGTTTACGTATTCGGGTATCGTGTCATGAAAACAAAACCTTTTGACTTGGATCACATCCCCTTGTCGTCTTCAACAAAAAATGAGGAGGAAGCTCGCCTGCTGCAAACGGTCAGCCTCTTAGAGCGGGCCATCGGAGCCAGCAGCTGCGGCATCACGATCACCGATATGCGCGATCCCTCGCAGCCTCTTATCTTCGTCAATGCAGCCTTTGAGTGCATTACCGGGTATTCCTGCGAAGAAGTGATCGGCAAAAACTGCCGTTTTCTTCAAGGCCCGGACCGGCAGCAGCCCGCCCTCACCGAACTCCGCGCCGCCCTCAAACAAGGGACGGACTGCTCGGTAACCTTGCAGAACTATCGTAAGGACGGGACTCCTTTCTGGAATGAGCTGGTCCTATCCCCGGTCTTTGAGGCCAACGGTACGCTCACCCATTTTATCGGCGTACAGACCGACATCACTCGTCGCAAGCAAGCGGAAGAGGCGCTTCTGTACGCCAACCGCATCCTGGAACAGAAGGTGCAAGAGCGTACCAGGGCACTGGAACATGCCTACGATGCCACACTGGAAGGGTGGGTCAAGGCTCTCGACATTCGCGACCATGAGACCCAGGGGCACACGCAGCGCGTCACGCAAATGACGCTGCGGCTTGCTCACGCCCTGGGGATGAACGAGGAGGAAAAACTTCACATCCGGCGCGGGGCGTTGCTGCACGACATCGGCAAGATCGGCATCCCGGATCACGTCCTGCTCAAGCCGGGCAAACTCAATGACGAGGAGTGGGACATCATGAAGAGGCACGCCGTTTACGCCTATGAATGGCTGTTCCCCATTGAGTACCTCAACCCGGCTCTCGCCATTCCCTATTGCCACCATGAGAAGTGGGACGGCACCGGCTACCCCTGCGGCCTCAAAGGGGAAGAGATTCCGCTGGCCGCGCGCCTGTTCGCCCTGGTGGATGTGTGGGATGCCCTGAGTTCGGATCGCCCTTACCGCAAGGCCTGGCCGCAGGATCGAGTCCTGGACCATCTCCGGTCTCTAGGCGGGACGCACTTCGACTCGCAAGTCCTAGAGGTGTTCCTGAACATATTAGCCAGCGACATGTATGCCGGCGAAGCGAGGGTGAAAGCGGCCTGACTTTTCTTGCCCTTCCGGCTCTTGTGATGAGATCAGCGGGTCAGACCTCACCGGGGCGCACCTCGCCGATCTCGCGGCCGTCGGGGCGCAGGCGCAGTCCGCCCAGCCAGATTTGGGCGACGGCGGCCGGCTTGCGGCAGGGTGTCAGCACGGTCAGCGTCCGGCGCGAGAAGTCAATCCGCTCGATCAGACCAAGTCCCAGCAGCGCGCCGCTCGAAGAGACCAGGCCGACCAGCAGGCGGGCGAACTTCTGCGCCGCCGTGATCGTCACCGACCGGGTCCCGAAATGGCGCTCGACGGCCGCCAGGCCCGCCGCGTCCCACCCGTCGCCGTTCAGGACGACGTACAGGCCGCCGCCGGGCATCTGTTCCGCGTGCAGCGCGGGCCGGCCCAGCGACTGGCTGAGGAAGAGCGTGAGGTGGTGCGGCAGCGGCTCGCCCGTCCCCAGCCAGGTTCCTTGCAGGGCAACAGCGTCGAGCGAGAAGAGGAGCGGCTGCGCGTCCGCCAGGGCGGACAGGAAGCGGGCCGAGCGGCGGGTCGCCCGCGCGGCGGGCGTTTTGCGCCCCACGGCCGGATGGGCGGGAACATGCCAGACTTCGGGCGCGTCTAAACGGGAAAAGGCCGTCAGGAGCGGGTCCAACTCCCCTCCGCGCGCCAGGGCAACGACAACCTGGGGCAGCAGCAGCTCGGCCAGACGGCGCTTGAAAGCCCGCGCCGACGCCCCCCCGATCAGGCCGTCGGTATCAATGAGGACCAGGTCGGGGCGGCGCTTTTTGGCGACGCGCGCCATCTGGACCGCGCCGACGCAGACATCCAGCAGGTGCCGCGCGGGCGAAACGGCGCCGACGAAGTAGGCGGCCAGCAATGTGAGGTCGCGCAGGGAGCGGAGGTCCGTGCCGGGGGCAGCCCACCCCGCCCCGACGGTGGCAGGCGGTCCGATTTCGCTCTGCCCCAGGTCGCAGTCCACGACGGCGACCGTGCGGCCCGCCCCGGAGAGAGCGAGGACGGCGTCGCGCGTCCAGGTCGTCTTGCCGCTGTCCGCCCCGCCCAGCAAGAGCACGGAAGCGCCGCGCGGCAGCGTGAGCAGGCGCGGCAGCAGGTCCGCCGGGGCTTGGGGCGTGTCGAATACAATGTCAGGCATGATCGCAGCAAAACAGCATTTTTAGCACCTAACGCGACGGTCACTTTATTCCGAGGATGGAAAAGAACGGGCGCCGATGCCGCAGGCATATCAAAAACGTATGAAAACGAGTAAAATGGGAATGGATGCGGCAATGACGCCGTCCCGTTTCTCTCAGTCCCAGTTGGCACACGACGAGGAGGTCGTATGAAGCCGCTCATGTTAATTCCGCCCGCCCAGGCGGAAGCCCTTTACGATGCCCAGGAGGAAGCGCCGTCCGGTGACAGGTTCGCGCCGCAGCCCTGGCTGGACGATGACGCTTTGGAAGACGACTCGCGCGGCAAGACCCCAGCGACGGACACGCACGACAGACGCATGGGTCTTCGGCGGCGGGCCGCTTAGGATAAGCTTTTTTAGGATAAGCTTTTAGGGAAGCGGCGCTTGTTCGGCGGTCAATGGGTGGAACGCCCAGCACTGGCCCAGCTCGTCGAACAGCTCCCGATGGAAATCTTGGGAGACGTCCCACAACCGCCGGAACCACGCTTCCAGAGCGGCCACACTTTCGTCGTCGCGCAGGACGACGTTTAGCTCCGTCGGATGCGCTTCCCCGCCCAAAGTCAGGTTGCTCGACCCGACAATCGCCATTCCCGGCGCTTCCGGGTGTCCGTCGGGATACGTCATCAGCGTCACTTTGGCGTGGATGCGCCCCTGCGTGTACAGCCGCACCCGGAGGTTTCCCTGCGCCACGCGCCGGGCGAGTGTCAACAGGACTGCCTGATTTGCCGCCGTTCGCGGCAGAGCAGCCAGTGTTGCGCGCAGGTTGAGGACTGTCTCGGCGGCGGCCCGGCCGTGGCTCTCGCGCAGGGTCGCCGTCACGTCTTCCCGCCCCTGGACCCAGGCTTCCCCGCCCCGAGTCCGGGCCGCCGCCTCCTCGCGCACCTGCTCCTCGGTCAAACGGTTGACCACGTTGCCGATGAGAATTTCCAGCGATTCGAGCCGCTCGATCTGCGCCTGCAGCGGGTGGAGACCGTCCAGAAAAAGGTAACCCACGGCGAGCCGCGCCCCCACCGCTCCGGCAGCCATTTGGTCGCGGACGCGCAGGGCGAGCCGCTGTTCCCGGTTGTCAATAATCGTACTCACCGTAGGCGGAAGTATACCAAATGCGCGGCAGGATTGCAAGAAACGGGGATCAAGAAAAAGTGCCGCTGCGGGCGTAAAACCGGAGAGAGTGTGGTATATTAGAGAGGTTTTGCCCGGAACGTTAGGGCTTGATGCCACTCTGAACCCAAAAATTCGACCCTGAAAAGGCGCGCAGGAGACCACCATGAACACCGAAGCAGAGATGCTTGCCCCCGGCACACAGCCGGCCGACGCCCCCTCCGTGGATTTCATCCACGCGATTTCCGAGTTTCTGGACACCGATCCCGATGACTTGCTCGTCGAGTTGGGCTACTACTCCCGCGAAGAGAGCGCCGCCTCCGGTTCACCCTCCCTGGTCCATGATTAAGCGCAGCGCCACACCAATTTGAAAAAGACGCCCTCGACCTTCGGCTTTGCTGCCGGGGTCGAGGGCGTCTTTTTCAAATTGGTGTGGCGGGCGGCGCCTACCGTGCTTTGGGGGAAGAATTGGGGCCGAAGCGGAGGTAAAGATAGCGCGCCAGGGTGGGGATGAAGCGGGCCACGCCATCCCCGCGCACAAACTGAGCCGCGCACTGGAACGCGCGCCGCCCCGGCAGGACGAGGACCTGGCTGCGCTTGACGACGGCCCGGACGAGGTGGAGGTGCGCGCCGAGGCTGATCTGTATTTCGACCACTGAGCCGGGCGGATGCGGGCGGCTGGAGACGAAGACCAGGCCCGACAGGCTGACGTTAGTCACAACCGTGGTCGCCATCCCCCGGCGCCGTGCCCCCGCCCCATCCTCCGCCGGCTGCACCAGCACCGTCAGGCTCACCGCATACCGCTGGAAGGCCCGCCGCTGCTCGGAGCGGTCTGTCATGGCTTCGCTCAGTGCCGTTGTCATAGCCGCGTTCCCTGTCGCCCCATTTGCTCCCTCGGCGCGGAGCCGGGCGTCATGCCGTTGCTGCGTCCCGCACTGCGTTCGCTGCTCTGAGCGAGCAGAAACTCGGCGGCGGCGGGGATGAATTGCAAGACCGCTTCAGTCCGCAAGAACTGCGCCCCGTAATAGTACAAGGGATCGCCGGGCAGATCCAACTGCCGGCGCCGGTGGATGCGTGCAAGCAAAAGATAGGTCTGAGCCTCAAGCGTGATCTCGATCTTTACCAGGCTCGCCAGATTAAAGGCACCAGCGCAAACAAAGCCGGTGCCGCTTAAACTGATATTATGCGCCAGTCCCGGCAGGCTCTCATCACTTTCCGGCGCGAGACTGGTTTCCCCAGTTTCTTCGGCAGCCGCCTGGACAAGCATGGGGAAGCTCACCCGGTAACGCTTGAACGTCCTGTCGTACCCAGTGTCATCTTTCATCAAGTCCAGCAGCGGAACATCCATGATAACAGCATTATCGGAGGAATCCGTCGTTTCTGTATGCCAAGCGAAGGCGGCAAGGCACGCGCTGGCTGCTCGTTGACGGTACACCCTCATTCCGGGTATACTTTGGCTGTGGTAGAACATCAGTTTGACAGCTTGATCGGGCGGACAACGGAGGAGATTCGCGCCCTTGTAGGCGAGGCGACCGGCCTGCCGGCGTATCGCGGGTCACAGGTCGCCGAGTGGCTGTACCGGCGATCCCTGCCCGAACAGGACGGCGGGTTCGCGGCGGACTTCCTCGCCATGACGGACCTGCCCAAAGAGGCGCGGATCGCGCTCTCTGAAAAGTTTGACGGGCCGCCGCTCCTCCTGACCCAGAAGCAGGAAGACCCGCGCGACGGGACCGTGAAGGCGCTGGCACGTTTGACGGACGGCGGGCACCCTATTGAGTGCGTCCTGCTGCCCGACGAGAAGCGCGTCTCGGTCTGCCTGTCCACGCAGGCCGGCTGCCCGATGGCCTGCGCCTTCTGCGCGACAGGGACGCAGGGGCTGACGCGCAACCTTTCAGCGGGCGAGATCGTCGCCCAGTTTCTGCTGCTCCAGTCGCTGTCCCCGCGCCGCATCAGCCACATTGTCCTGATGGGCATGGGCGAGCCGCTGCTGAACTACGACGCCGTGCTGAAGGCGGTTCGCATTTTGAACGCCGAGTGCGGCCTCGCCATGCGGCACATCACGCTGTCCACGGTCGGCATCGTCCCGAACATCGAGAAGCTGGCTGACGAACACTTGCAGCTCACGCTGGCCGTGTCGCTCCACGCGCCCAACGACGCCCTGCGGACCCGGCTGGTCCCGGTCAACAAGACCTACCCGCTCGACCGTCTGATGGCCGCCTGCCGCCGCTACGCCGAGCACACCGGGCGGCGGCTGACGTTCGAGTATGTGCTGCTGCGCGGCGTCAACGACGAACCGGAGCACGCGCGTGAGCTGGCCCGGCTGATCCACGGGATGCCGGCGGCGGTGAACGTCATCCCCTACAACCCCACGTCGGTCGCGGAGCCGTTCGGACGACCGGAGGCGGCCCGCATCGCCGCCTTCCGCAAGATTTTAGAAGATGCGGGGGTCGTCGTGACCCAGCGTAAAGAGCGGGGCCGCCAGATCGCCGCCGCCTGTGGGCAATTGGTGACGGAGGCCACCCGCCGGCGGCCCGCCGAGCGCCCGCTGCCCGTCCTGGCGGGGGCTGCCTGAGATGAAAGAAGATCGCCCCCCGGTCTTGGAAGACTCGAAGTCGGCGGGGACTGAGGCTGTCACCCCCGAAGCGGAGCCTCTGGAGCCGGCGACCGTGCAGGGATGGCTCACCCGCGTCCGCCCCGCCGCCGTCCTGGCCCTGCTCAAAGACCCCGACTACGCCTTTGCCGTCAGCCGCGTCTTTCTCGGCTTCCGCCCCGATGCCAAAGGCTACGCCAACCCCCTCGTCCGCAGCCGGCTCGTTCAGGCCGCGGTCAAAGATGTCAAGCTCGCGGACAAGCTGCGCGAGATCGCCGAGGCGGAACCTGCCCCGGCATCCGTCGCGCCGAAGCTTGCTCCTGTCCCGGCTCACGCCGCTCCAAAAGCTCCCGAGAAGCTGGACCCTCTTACCACAGCCCGCACCGAGCGGAACCAGCGGCGGCGCGAACGCGATGAGGCACGGCAGGCGCTGGCGCAGACGCAGGCGGATCGGGACGCCGCGCAAAAGTCGCAGAAGGCGGCGGAAACCGAACGCGACGAGGCGGAACGCCTCGCCAAGAAGCAGTCGGACCGGATCAGCCGCCTGGAGCGCCATGTCGCCCGCTTGCAGCAGGCCGAGACGCGGCTGCTTAAAGCCCTGAGCGAAGACAAAGTCTCCCCCCCGCCCTCGACCCCCGCCCGTTCCTCCCAGGCTGCCCGAATCAAGACCGAGCGCGCGGCCTCGCCCTGGCTGACGGCCGTGCGTCACCTGCTGGACAAGGGGAAGTTCGATCCCGCTCTGGCGCTGGCCGAGGACGTGCTGAAGGCGGACGCTGAGGACGGTGATGCTCTGGAGATCGCGGCCCAGGCGCTGGAAGGCAAGAAAGACGTCCGCGCCGCCACCGTCTACGCCCGGCGCCTGCTCCTCGTCGAGATCGCCCGTCAGGACATGATCGCCGCCGCCGAAGCCTTGCGGCGCCTGCTGCGGCTGCTGCCGCGCCCCGAGGGAGCGGAAGCCGAAGCGCGATCTTATCTCCAGGCGCTTTCCCCCGCCGACGGCCCCGCCGTCGAGGCCGGACGCCTGCTGCTGTCCCGCCTGCGCGGGGCGGACGCTTATGTTCACGGCTGGCTGGCGAACATCATCACGACCCAGACGGCCCTGGCCCCCATCTTGATGCCGCCGCCCGGCGCGCTCGGGCCGGACGATCCGCTGCCGCTGCGACTTGAGCCGGGGCTGACGGCGACGGCGCGCTCGGTCGCTGAGGCTGTGGATCGGGGCGCTCCTCTGGTGGACGCCGTTCGTTCCGCCCTCGTCTCCCTGGAAGCCGCCGACCCCGAAACCCACGCCCGCATTTGGGCCGCCCTAGAGCAAGCCGCCTCAGACGACCCCGCCCGCCTGCTCCCCGTCCGCCGGACGCCGCGCGGCCCGGTCGTGGTGGACGGCAGCAACGTCGCGTGGTTCGATCAGGAGTCGCTGGTTCACGGCCAGCCGCGCCTCCGCCATTTGCGCGCCATCCGCCGGACGCTCTGGGCGCGCGGCTTCTTCCCGGTCGTCTTGTATGCCGACGCCAACCTGCCCTACTTCATTGATGAGCCGGGGCCTCTGCGCGTACTCCGGGACAGCCGCGAACTCCTCCTCGTAGACGCCGGGACGGTGGCCGACGAAGTTCTGCTCCGCACGGCCAAGCTGCTGGGGGCGCCGCTGGTGACGAACGACCGGATGGAAGACTGGGACCCGGAGCACGAGGTCATCAAAGTCCGCTACACGATCTCACCTGGCGGCGAGGCCCATCTGCTGAACGAAGTGTAAGAACTGGTTTATGCGGAGCACACCGGGGCTGTGGAAAGCCCCGGCAGGGAGACGCCCTCACGGGCGAAGACAAGGGGCGCAGAACCGCCAGCCCACAGCAGCGGTCTTCTCGTCCGAAGGACGCTTCTTTGCCGGGGCTTTTCACAGCCCCGGCGGTGACCTGGAAAGGAAGGCCAGAGTGTCTCATTCAGAACAATTTCTGCTAACAAATTCGCTGCTGCTAAACGGCATATGGATTGGCGTTCAGCTAATTAAATGGGCACAGGGATCATCACGGCGGCTGGGAATAACAACACTCACCCTTTTCGGCTCAAACCTGATCTTGTTCGGCCTCTTACTCACCTTTGCCTCTCATGGCGCTGCGCTTCAAGTGACAAGAGCACTCAACACGATTGTATCAGGAGCAGGGGTGTGGTGCTTCGCGGAATGGGCTAAACTGCAACCCGCTCCGTGGGGAATGGGGCCGAGGCGCAAGAAGACGCGGGTGCGCTGACGCATTATGACACTCGAAGAACAATTCTCGCGGCTGATCCAGATCCTTCAGCTCATTGACCGGGAGCCGTACACCTGGGACGCCGCCGAACTGGAAAAGAAGTTCGACGTGTCGCGCGCCACCATCGAGCGGGACATCGCCGTGCTGCGGCAGTGGGGGCAGGTCAAGCGCAAGAACGGCAAGTTCGGGCTGGCCGAAATGAAGTTCCTGCCGACCTCGTTCACGCCCCCCGAAGCCCTCGCCCTGAGGCTGGCTGGGACCAGTTTCGCCAACCAGGCCGGGGCGGCCTACAAGGGCGCGCTGACGTCCGCCTTGAAGAAGATTGACCTGGTTTTGCCCCGACGAATCGCCGCCGAGATCAAAAAGTCGGACGAGCGCGTTTCCATCGGCCTGCCGGTCGTCCGGGACTTTTCCGCCGTCATGTACCAGGATTTGCAGTCGGCCATCATGCGCCACCACCCGGTAGACATCACCTATCTCTCCCGCAACCGCCCGGAGCCGACCAAGCGCCGCGTAGACCCGTATGGGCTGACCTACAAGATCGGGGCGTGGTATCTGGTCGGCTACTGCCACCTGCGGTCGGGCATCCGCACCTTCGGCCTAGACCGGATCAAGTGGATGCGGGTGAACGAGGACGCCCGCTTCCCCTACCCCAAAGACTTCGATCTGGCCGAATGGCTGAGTCGGGGCTGGCAGCTCCAAGCGGGCGGCGAGCCGACTGAAGTGGTCATTCACTTCGACCGCGAGGTGGCGGGATGGATCGCCGGCGGGCAGTGGCACACCAGCCAGCGGATCGAGAAGCAGCCCGATGGCAGCCTGCTGTTCCGCGTAACCGTGCATGGGTACGAGGAGATGCTTTACTGGGTCCTGTCCTTCGGCGCGCAAGCCGAAGTGCTGGAACCCGTCCCCTTAAGAGCTGCCGTCGCCGAGGCCGCCCGCAAGATGACCACCCGATATCTAGTAGGCGACATGGAAAAAGCCCCCGACGGAGCGTTCAACGCGCCGTCGGGGGCTGTCCCGGCGTGAAGCCCGCGCGGACTAGGCGCGGCGGCGCGCGCGCAGGGCGAGGCCGCCCAGCCCGAGCAGGAACAGGCCCAGACTGACGGTGGTGGGAGCCTCCGGCACGGGGGCAGGAGCAAGGACACCGACTCGGGTCGGGGCAACCGCCTGATAGGGGGCGTGGGCCCCTTCGCCGATTCCCTCGAACTGGACATACCCACCCGCGGCGTTGACGTCCTGGCTGAAGGTGGTCGCCAGCAGCGTGGCCCCCTGCTGGGCCGTTACCGTCATGGTGAGCGGCGCGATGCCGGGGAAGGTGTGCGCCGGATCGCGGCCGAAGTCGGGTAAGAACGACAGGTCCAGATCAAGCGATCCGTTCGCGGCGACTGTACCGTAGTTATACATATCTGAGACCGCCGGCCCATTGATGTCGGCGGGCAGCAGCTCAGTGACGGTAAGGTTCGTGAAGGCGGTGGAAGTCAGGTTGTTGACGGTCAGGGTCATGTGGTCCTGGTTGGCGTCCACGTTGGTGGCGTACCCGCCGAAGACGGTGCCGGCTTGGGCGCGGGCAACATGGGGGGCAGCGAACAGTGCGCCGGCCAGAGCAAGTCCCCCTATAATGATTTTTGCGTATGTCATTGTCGTGTTTTTCCATTCTCCGTTGTGAGGCGGTGACGATTAGAGGCCCAGGCCGGGCAGAACAGCGGTGTTCTCCGCCCGGACGGCTTGCAGCTTGGACTGTGAGGCGGAGCCGGAGTCTACACCGAGCAGGTGCAGGATTGTCGGGGCGATCTGCGTGGTCTGCACGGCGGAATTGATGACCATGCCGGGCATCAGGCCGGGGCCTTCGACCAGCAGCAGGACGTTGGTGTCATCGTGGTTGAAGCCGCCGTGCTCCGCGACCTTTCGGGCACTGCCGGAGTAGATGACGCCGGGCTGGGTGACCACGATGATGTCCGGCACGCGCGGGTCGGTCATCGGGTCGCCGAAAGCGCGCTTGATGGCCGCGCCCGAGAGGATCGAGCCGATGCCGTCCTGCTGGCGGACCTGGGGGGCGCTGAGTTTGGCGACGTCCGAGGCGGTCTTGGACTGGTCCTGGAGCCAGATCAGGGCGACGTCGTCCTGGATCTCGCCTTCCGCGCTGGACTGATCGGCGCCCGCGCCGAGGGCGATGTCGCCCAGGGTGACGCCGGGGTCAGTGACCGGGGCGTTGGGGACCGGGTTGTTCTTTTCCTTACGCAGAGTTGCCAGGTTGATCGGCGACTGGCCGTGCTTGGCGCTGAGGATGATCGCCGTCGAGGAGTACAGGCCATTCGCCCTGAGCGCGGCGACTATCCGGCCCAGCGACAGGTCCACGAAGCCCAGCGCGTCACGCAGGACCGGGCCGGGCTGTCCATAGGTGTCGTTCGGCGTCCCGTCGTCATTGGTGTAGCCGCCGGGCTTGCCGACGAGCGGGTCGGCGTCATTCAGAGCGAGCTGCGCCGGCTCCACGGTCAGCTTCTGGCCGACCGAAACGGCCTGGAAGTTCATGCCGAACAGGGCGGGCACGGGGGCCGTCTTCTGTCCGCTGCTGTCCTTGCCGCCGATCTCATTCAGGATCGCCTGGACTTTGGAGGCATCATAGGCCTCGGTGTTCTTGACTCGGTAGGTGGAATCTTCCAGCCCCGCCCCGGCGGGGGCGGTGGCCCGGTCCACGATCATGCCGCCGACGACGCCGGTGTTGGAATTGATCTCAGGCGTGAAAAGGTCGTCCACGCCGGTCCCCGAAGGGCCGTTGGTGATGTCGTAGGAGCGGTGTTTGTCCGACCAGGCCGTGCGGAGGGCAGGGTTCGCCTTTTTGATGACCTCAAAGACCGTGTTGACCTTCAGGTACTGGTGGGGCAGAACGGGGCTGCCGTCCGGGTCGCGCGGCAGCAGGCTCGTGTTGATGCCGCCGCCGCCGCTGAGGAGGGTCTTGTCAACGTCTATGGACTCGTCGTAGGCGACCGCCGTGCCGGGCGCGTTGCTGCCCGAAGCCAGCGGGGGCAGGAAGGCGCGGTTGTAGGAGACATCGTAGTAGATGCCGGTGCTTTTGGGCGTACCGCCGGTGATCTGGGCCACCAGGCCGGGGAACGAGTCCGAAGGGCGGGTCGTCGAGGCGTTCGGGTAAGTGACGCCGCTGCCGGCCAGAGAGGCTAGGGTGGAGTTCGGGTGAGCCGCGATGTAGTTTTGCAGGTCTACGGCGTGCATCCCGTCCACGCTGATGAGCAGGACATGCTGGACCGGGGCAGCGGGGGCGGAATCGGCGAAGGCGGCCGGGCTGAGAGCAGTCGCGCTGAACAGGGCCAGACCGGCGCAAAGCCGGGCGGCGGGGGTGGGCTTCATGGTGACCTCCTCTGGTCAAACACAGGACTGTGCGGGCCGGATCGTCCGTCTGCCCGTCACAAAACCTATTATGAAGCCGACACCCCGGTATTTCCGTTAAGGGAATGTTAAATCGCCGACTGTTTTAACCCGCCGGGGAAGGCTTGCCCAACAGCTTGTTCCAGATCTCATAGTCTACCGCCCGCTTGGGGACAAGCAGTTCCTCATGCACTTCTTCCTCGCCGTGCGCCACCAGTTCGCCCCGCTCCAGGAACCGCAGATCGCAGAAGATGTCTCCCTGGTTCAGCCGCGTACCCGGCGCAACGATCAGGAGCCGCCGCAGCTCGTCCTTGTGCCAGTCCGGCAGCATCTCGCGGAGCGCCTTGATCTCGGTCCCTTCGATGAGGTCGCCGCCGACCGGCATCATCCCCTCCTGGCCGGTGTGGTTGTCCGCGCGCAGGGCCGCCGCGTTCAGCGCGTCTTCCTCGCGCGCCTCCTCGCGGGCCTGCTTCTCCATCTTCGCCGTATGTTCAAAAGCGTGCTTCGTCGTTTGATCCTGAGACATAATGTTCCTCCGTCTTCTACCAGAGTGTTACCCGCCCCCGCTGCGCCGTAAACGGCGGCTCAGTGCCTCTTCTGGTCTTCCGCCAGCAGGGAGTCCAGCGTCTTGGAAAGAGACGCCTCGATGTCCTCGCCGGGGTCATAGCCGTTGACGACCGAGCGTACTCGTCCCTGGGTATCCACGACGACCAGCAGCGGGATGGTGTCCGCGCCGTACAGGAACGCGACGTTGTGCTTGGCGTCACTGAGCATGGGGAACGTCAGGCCGCTCTGCTTCGTGAAGGCGGCGATGTTGGGCAGCGAGTCGCTGGAATTGACTCCGTAGAAGGCGATGCGGCCCTGATACTTGCGCGACAGCGTTTGGAGATGCGGCAGCTCGGCGCGGCAGGGGCCGCACCAGGTCGCCCAGAAGTCCAGCACGACTGGGCGGGCGGGCGTGGCGTCTTGAAGGTGGAACGGGCGGCCCGTGGCGGCCTCCGGCAGCGTGAAATCCACGGCGGGCTTCGATTTCTCAGCGGCAATGAGACCCGGCGCGGCTTGGTCCGCGACCGTGGACGTTCGGACGCTGAGAAACAGCAGCGCGAAGGCGGCGACGACGAAAAGAACGGCGAATAGACTTTTACTTTGTTGCATGGGGCCGGCCTCACGAGAACACCAGGCGCACCCGGTAGGACAAATAATCTACGAGGTTGACGAGAACGATCAGCAGGGCCACGATCACCCCCGCATCCAGCAGCTTGAACAGGTTGATCGCGTTGTAAAGCTGGAAGCCCAGCCCGCCCGCGCCGACGATGCCGACGATGAACGAGTCTTTCAGGTTGTATTCCAAAGAATAGAGCGTCGTGGAGAGGTAGGCCGGGAAGACCTGGGGGAGCATCCCGAAGACGAAGACCTGCGCGGCGTTGCCGCCCGCCGCGCGCACTGCCTCGATCGGGCCGGCGGCGACCGACTCCAGGCTTTCCGCCCACAATTTGGCAAGCGAGACGAAGGTGACGAAGGAGATCGCCAGCGCGCCCGCCGACGGCCCCAGCCCGATGGCCGAGACGACGATCAGGGCGTAGATGATGGTCGGCACGGCCCTGGAAACGTTCAGGCAGGTCTTGATCAGGGCGCTGACCGGGCGCGGGACACTGCCGGTCCGGGCGGCCAGAAATGAGAACGGGAATGCCAGCAGCGCCCCCAGGGTCGTCCCCACAATCGCCATCTGAACCGTGGTCAGGAACGGCGCCCACAGGTCGCGCCCCAGCGCCAGGTCATACCGCCAGTCTGCGCTTTTGTGCGGGAACATGCGCCCGATGTATTCCGCCCCCGAATGGACGCCCGTGCGGAAGTGCGTGAAGTCGAATTGCAGGCCGACAAAAGACCAGGCGATCAGGGCGAGGACGAGAGCAGTCAGCAGCCCGCGTCCCACTGCGGCCAGCCAGGGACTAGGAGAGGGCATGGGCCGGGCGCTCCAAAACATCGGCGATGGCGGCATCGCCCAAAGCATCCGGGGCGGCGTCGAAGGTGATCCGGCCTCCCTTCAGGCCCACAATACGGGTGCAGTAGCGCTTGGCGAGCGGCAGGTCGTGCATGGACAGGAGCAGGGTCGTGTTTCGCTCCCGCGCCAGGTCCCGGAGCAGCTCCATGATGTCGTCTTTCGTCAGCACATCGAGGTTCGCCGTCGCCTCGTCCGCCAGCACGATCTCCGCGCCCTGCGCCATCGTCCGCGCGATGGCGACGCGCTGCTTCTGGCCGCCTGACAGGTCGCGGACGCGGCGCACTTCTAGTCCTTCCAGACTGACTTGCGCCAGGCACTCACGCGCCAGCCGCACGTCGGCGGCGGAAAACCGATGCAGGCAGGAGGGCAGCGTCGGCGTGTAGCCCAAGCGCCCGATCAGGACGTTCTTCTGCACTGTCAGCCGCTCCATCAGGTTGAACTCCTGGAAGATCATCCCGATCCTACGCCGCAAGAGACGCTTCTGGCCTTCGGCCAGCGATTCGACGCGCGCCCCCAATACGGTGCAAGTCCCGGCGGAGGGCCGCACCAGGCCGTTGATGCAGCGCAGCAGCGTACTCTTGCCGGCCCCGGACAGCCCGATGAGGCCCACGATCTCCCCCGGCGCGACATGTAGGTTCACGCCCCGCAGGACAGGGACGCCCGCCTTGTACGAGTGCGTCAGGTTGTCAATGGCGATGACGTCGGGCATCAGAGGCTACTTCTTCTTACCTGCGTCCAGCGCCTTGATGTCCAGGCCGAAGGTCCGGGCGTTTTCGCGCACCGGGTTGAAGATCGCATCGTCGGCGGGCACCATCTTGTCCCAGGGGATCACCTTCAGAGCGGCCTGCCCGTCAGGGTCGGTGTTGATGTTCGCCAGCGCGGCCTTCAGCCTGTCCAGCGTCGCCGGGTCCAGGTTGCCGCGCGCCACGAACATGCCATTTGGGATCGGCTCAGTCGTCGCGATGATCTTGAACTGGCTCACCTTGGCCTGGTCTACCTTCTTGGTCGCCGCGTCCGTGAACGCCGTCGCGATGCCGCCCTCATAAATCGCGCCCGCATCCGCCTGCTTGTTGAAGACCGCCAGGACGCCCGCCGTGCCGCTGATGTTGACCGGCTTCAGGTCCTTCTCCGGGTCAATGCCGGCCTTTTTGAGCATCCCCGCCGGGTACAGGAAGCTGGACGTGGAGGTCCGGTCGCCGAAGGCGAAGCTTTTGCCCTTGAGGTCCTGGAGCGAGTTGATGCCCGAGTCGGTCCGCACGAAGATGACGCCTTTATAGGTCAGGCTGTGGTGGAAGAAGGGCATCGCGATGGGGACCAGCTTCTCCGGCGTGCCGGCGAACTGCTGGGTCGCCAGCACATAAGAGAGCGGGTTGAGGTAAGCGCAGTCAATCTGGTCGGCCTGCAAGGCTTGCAGCACGCCGGCATAGGAGGGCGTGACGAACACCTGTCCGTCGGGCCGACCGGACTTCTTGCCCAGGTCGGTGGCGAGCGGCTGGAACGCCTTCTGGATGGCGTCCACATCCTCGAACGGGATGATGCCCACCTTGAGCGGCGCGGACGGTGCCCCGTCGGCTCCGGTCACCTCATGCTTGCCGCAGCCGGTCAGGACCAGCAGAGCGACGGCAGAAAAAAGGCCGGCAAGTTTCAGGCGCATAGGTTTGATGTCCTCCAAGTCGGATGTGGCGTCAGATGTTCAAGCCGCCAAGTCATTATAGCACGGCGAAAGCAAAACCCCGACGACGCAGGCCGCCATGAGGGAGGACAGAGCGACGGGTCAGGACTACGCCTCTGTCTCCGCTTGTAATGCTTCAGCGGCCATGTGCTCAAGCTGCTCGATTGTGGGGGGATGGAGGACGGCGGCCAATATCTGCTCGGCGGTCTTCGGATTTTGCCCAAGCTTCACCGCCCAGGAGCGGCCGGGATGGACGACATCCCAATCCGATCGGTACTGCTCTTTGCGCCGGTTGCCGGGGTCATGGTTGCCAAAGCCGTCCACGGTCGTGTTCCACAGGGGCAGGTACTTCTGGATGGTGCGGCACTCGCCCAAACTGATCCAGATGTCATCCACCACTAAAAAGCGGCAGAAGAAGTGAGGAAGTTGCAGGTTGACGGCTTGCTCAATCGAAGAAGCATAGTCTTTCAGGCGGTTGTAGAGCGGGGTCCCGGCAGCCGAGTCCAGTTCCAGCGCGCCTTTGCGCCCGCCCTTCGGGTCGGCCTTGCCAATGTAAATGGGAGTGTCAAAGCGCCCTTGCCCGTTGGCGGCAGCGATCCGGGCGTAGGCCGGGAAGTCGCCGACATAGTAAAGGGCGTAAATGCCTGCGCCCTCGAAGGAATCTTCTCTTGTCGGTAGGCCGCGCAGATTTGACTTTGGGGAGGAGAGCGCGAGGACGGGACGAGCCACGAGTTCTCGGACGATGTTATCGCCGATGCTGTTCTTGTCTAAAGGGTTGTAAGGCGTCGGTGGCATGGCTCACTTGATGGGCTTGCGTAACACAACGGCGGTCTCGTAGAGGGTGGCTTTGCTGCGTTCGCCGTTGCGGATGGAGGAGTTCACGACGCTGTTGCCGACACGCTTCTTGCGGAGCAGGTGGATGTCTTCCAAATGTAAGCCGCAGAGTTCCCCAATCTGCCCAAAGTACCGGTCGGTCGGCAGCTCGATCCCCTGCGTGATGGAATTGCCCAACACAAATACCGCCGCCGCTCCTGGTTTCAGCGCGTGGCGCAGGCCGTCGCAGATGCGTCGGCAGTCGCCGAAGTATTCCACGGCGTAGTTGGCCCAGCCCTGCCCGCCGTAGACGCCTTTTTCCGGGTGCTGACGGCTGATGGCCTCGATGCGATCTTCCAGTTCGGGCAGCTGGAAACTCAGTTGTGCCCGTGGCGCGTCGCGGACCGTCTGCCAGTATTTGCCGAAGTTCTCGACCTCGATCTTTTTGAGTTCGGAGGGGGCCGCCACAAAATCCAGCCAGAAGAGGTGGGGCCGCGTGTTGCGGATGTAGTGGTAGTTGTTCAGGTAGGGTGGTGAAGTGACCACTAAGTCTATGCTACCTGCCGGGACGCCCCCCGCAAGGTCAAGCGAACTTTGGGCCAGCACCTGCGCCTTCGGCAAGGGCCGGTAGGACAGCAGGGCAGTCTGGTAGGACTGCAAATCCTCGTGCATCGTGTTGAGCTTGGCGGCAATGGCGCCGACCACGTCCGCGTTCGCGATTTCCGGCTTGCCCGCCGCGACCCCAGACTCGGCTCGAATGAATAGTTGGAGAAACGGACCATGACGGCACCGAACGCCAGCAGGGCTAATTCCCTTAGTTCGGCCTGCGGCATCTCGCGGATCACGTCCAGGCAGTGCAGCACCTTCCGCTCGACCGTGGGGCTGAAAAACGGGACGCGCGAGCGGAATCCGGGCGGAGGAACGGACCGAGGGGCAGGCAAGCAGGAGCGGACGTCGTCGCCGACTGTGAACGCATGATCAAGCGGAGCCGTGCGCTGGCGCGCTTTATGCTCGAAGACGATGATGTTCTGTCGCAGGCACTCCGGTTCCAGGCGAAAGGCCGCGCATTTCACGCGGGAGGCCAGGGCGGCAAAGGGATTGACTTCAAACCCGATCCCGTCGTAGCCGTGCATCAATCCTTCGACCAGCGTTGTGCCGACGCCGGAAAAAGGCTCCAGGATCGTCACGTCCCGCCGCTGGGGGTCCGGCAGATAGTGCCGGAACGTGTCCGCGACGAAACCGGCGGAAAATCCCGCGATCCAGGGAACCCAGCGGTGAATGGGATTCTGTTTGTTGTCCTCGAACGCGGAGTCGCGAAAGAAAGGGCTGACCTCTTCCGGGACAGTTGGGGAAGCAGTCAAAACAGGTGCTTCTTCTAAATCCAGTACGGTTTGTGACACAGGGAAGTATACTTGCTGTCAAAGGAGAAGTCAAGCAGCATGGCACCGCCATGCGTGAGGGCATTCGACACACGCGGCGCGAATTCCTTGCAAGCCTGGGGTATAATCGGGACGATTGACAGCAGACCGAAAAAGACTTTTGACGAGGAGCATCACCAGGCCATGATCGTGACTACCAAGACGCTGTTCGAGCACGCCTACGGCAAATATGCTGTCGGCGCGTACAACATCAACAACGCCGAGCAGGCGATGGGCCTGTTCCGGGGCAACATCGAGGCGCAGTCCCCCTTCATCATCCAAATCTCCAAAGGGGCGCGCTCCTACACGGACAAGCGGATGCTCGAAGCCATCATCCGGGCCTGCGACGAGATCTTCCCCGAAGCCGTCTTCGCCGTGCATCTCGACCACGGCGACGAGAAGACCTGCTACGAGTGCATCGAAAGCGGCTTCTATTCGAGCGTGATGATTGACGCCTCCCATGATGCGTTCGAGGAGAACGTCGCCATCACCAAGCGCGTCGTCGAGGCGGCCCATGCCAAAGGCATCAGCGTCGAGGCGGAACTCGGAATGCTGGGCGGCGTGGAGGAAGACATCGCCGTGGACGAAAAGAACGCCTTGCTGACCGACCCGCACGAGGCCAAAGAGTTTGTCGCGCAGTCCGGCTGCGACAGCCTCGCTTGCGCCATCGGGACCTCGCACGGCGCGTACAAGTTTTCGGGCGGCCAGGGCCTGCACTTCGACCGCATCAAGGCCATCCAGGAACAACTTCCCGGCTTCCCGCTCGTCATGCACGGGTCGTCCTCGGTCCCGCAGGACGAAGTGGCCCGCATCAACGCGGCAGGCGGCAAGCTGAAAGAAGGCGCAAAGGGCGTGGACGCCGAGCAGTACCTGCCTGCCGCCAAGTTGGGCGTCTGCAAGGTCAACATTGACACCGACGGCCGCCTGGTCTGGACGCGCGTCCACCGCGAGTTCTTCCAGGACAAACCCGAGGACTTCGACCTGCGCTCGCCGGGCAAGGTCTTCATCGCCGAGTACGCCAAGTTCATCGTCAGCCGCTCCCACTACCTCGGCTCCGAAGGCCAGCTCCCCTCGGTCCGCGAGCACGCGGAGAGCAAATAAACCACCGGCGTAAGTAGACGCCCGGCACTGGAAGTGCCAGTCTACTCGCAGTGGAAGTCGCTCCGCGACTGAGGAAATGGAAGTCGCTCCGCGACTGAGGGAGTGCTGTCCGCAGGCTTATCTTCAATGCCGGAGGCACTTTCACTTCGAGTAGACCGGCACTTCCAGTGCCGGGCGCCCACTGCATCACTTTTTAAGGCAGCAATCATCATGCCAAATTTAAATCCTCGCCTCGGCGTTTCCACCTGGAGCCTGAACAATTCCATCACGGCAGGCACGCCGCTGCTGGACATTCCTGCACAGACCGCCGCGCACGGGCTGGGCAAGCTGGAAGTCTGTCACTTCCACTTCCCCAGCACCGTTCCCGGCTACCTGGCCGAGTTCCACGTTGCCCTGGAAGCGGCGGATGTCGAGTTTTACACCCTGCTGATTGACGAGGGTGATCTGACGCATCCTGACTCCGCCGAGCGCGCGAAAGGCATTGCTCTGATCGCGCACTGGATCGAGGTGGCCGCCGCCTGCGGCGCCAAGCGGGTCCGGGTCATCGCCGGAGACGCCGCACCGAGCGCGGAAGCCCTGCGCGTCTGCGAGTCGGGCCTGAACGAAGTGCTGCAACACGCCGACGCGCGCGGCCTCCGGGTCGTGGTCGAGAACTGGCACGCGCTGCTGGACCGCCCCGCCGAGGTCGTCACGCTTCTGGAAGACATGAAAGGGCGAGTCGGGCTGAAGCTGGACTTCGGCAACTGGTCCGGTGAGCGCAAGTACGCCGACCTGCCCCAGATCGCGCCGCTGGCCGAATGCACCCACGCCAAAGCAGCCTTTTCCGCGCCGGGTGAGATGGACCGCGACGACTTCACCCGCTGCCTCGACATCTGCCGCGACGCGAACTTTGAGGGGCCGCACATCCTGATCTTCAGCGACCCCGGCGATGAGTGGGAGTCATTGGACCAGATGCGCGAAGTCGTCCAGCCCTATCTGACTCCCCCCCCGTCAACAGTGGAAGGGGGCGGGGGGCGATCTTGATCTACGCGGTCGGCGACGTTCACGGCGAGGCGGAGACGCTGCGCGAACTGCTGGCGCTCCTGCCCCTCCAGCCCTCCGACCTGATCGTCTTCCTCGGCGATGCCATCAATCGCGGCCCGGACCCCTTCGACTGCATCGCGCAGATCACCGCCTTCGACCGCTGCCCCAAAGTTTTTATCCAGGGCAACCACGAGGAGGCCATGCTGCTCTTCCTGGAAGAAGGCGACATCGCGACGCTGGCCGGGCTGTCCGGCCAGGCAACGCTCGACTCCTACGCCCATGCCGGGTACGCCCTTGCGCCCGGCGATCCCAACTCCCTTCCCCTCGCCCACCTGCGGCTTTACGCCCAGCTCGAACCCTGGACGCTGCCGTTCTACATTACCGACCAGTACATCTTCACCCATGCCGGCTGGGACCTCGCCCTGCCCCTCCCGATGCAGTCTCTGGGCGCTTTGCGCTGGGGTAAGGTCAAGGGACAGGGGCAGCCGTGGTGGCGGCAGACCGTCGTGCGCGGCCACACGCCGTTCCCCAAAGTCATGTTCGCCCGAACGAAACAGTACATCGGCATGGACACCGGCTGCGGCCTGGGCGGCTTCCTGAGCGCCGTCGCCCTGCCCTCCGGGGATGTCTTCACCGCTCGCCCCGCCTCCTACCGCCCGAACTGGTATCCGCAGCTTCGCAGCGGGCTTTACCGCGTTTCCTAAAAGGAGACATCGCCATGCGTCACCCAATCATCGTCTCGGCCCTTGTCTCGGCCCTTATCTTGATCGCTGCCATCAATGCCTCCATGTCCTCGGTGGCAGCGGAATCCTCTGGCGACAAATTGGTCTCTGTGGCAGGCTCCGCGAAGCGGGTCTGTCAATTGACAGGCGACGTCGACCGCACATCGGGCCAGCCGACGTTAAGCCAAACAGGCAAGCGTTTCGGCATTTTCGGCACGGACCTGGGCAGTTCATTTGAGCATGACGGGCGTCTCTTTTTTCTGTTCGGAGACACCTGGGGGCGTCCGGGCTTGAGGGATGTCGTGGCCTGGACACGGAGCAGTACGCCGAAAAGCATCCTCCTCAACTTCTACCGGGATAAGGACGGCAAGTGGCTCCCGCTGACGGTCCCCGGCGTGGACCTGGGGGCCTTCGACGTTCCGAGTGGAGGAGTCTCCGTCGGCGGCAAGATGTATGTGGTGGTCACCACGGACTGGTCACCCGCGAAGTTTGCGATGGGAAGATCCGTGCTGGCCGTCTCCCAGGACGACGGCCAATCTTTCCAGGCTCTTTACGACCTATCGCTCACGAAATTCATCAATGTCTGCTTCTGGTCATCCGGCGGCTGGCTCTACCTCTTTGGAAGCGGTCAATACCGGAGAAGCGACGTTTATCTGGCCCGAACACGGCCGGCCGATCTCGCAGATCGTTCCCGCCTTCTTTACTTCCACGGTTTCAACCTGAAGGGAGTGCCGCAGTGGTCCGCGCGCGAGCCGGAGGCCGTCCCGCTGTTCCATCACCCTGTCGTCGGCGAGTTCTCGGCCGCTTACTGTCCCTCTGTTCGGCGGTACGTCCTGCTTTACAACTCGACAAGTCCGCGCGGCATCATCCTGCGTTCCGCCGCGACGCCGTGGGGGCCGTGGTCGAAGGGCGAGATGATCTTCGACCCCTGGCGTGATCATGGGTATGGGTATTTCATGCACATCCCCACGACCTTCAAGGCGAGTAAACACGACTCGGTCAACGATCCGTGGCGCGAGAACGAGTGGGGTGGGGAGTACGGCCCCTACGTCATAGCCCGCTTCACGACCGGCACCGCGAAGGGCTGCCGCCTCTTCTATACCATGTCGACCTGGAACCCTTACGACGTGGTCGTGATGCAAACGGACTTGAAACTTGAGGCGGACGGAGAACGGCCACCCGTTTCCCGCAAGCCTAATATCGAGGGAAAGCCGGGTCTAATGCTCCGGCGGCATGGGTTGGTACATCCGCCACATTGAGTAAAGGAGCTCAAGAAAGTGTGCCAGCATCACGCAGACAAAAAGTGCGGCTCCGGCGATCCTCAGCTTCCGCTCCCAGGGCGAGATGGATCGCTTGATCAACGGGAACGGATTTCCCTCAAACGGCCCCCCACTCCGGCCAAACCACGGTGTTCCCGTCGTGGGCGGCATAGGTGGCATCGGCTGCGGCAAGGGCGGTGGCGGTGCGCCGGGCGGCAGGGCCACCTGCTGAAATTGGTCTTCCGTCAGACGTGCGCCGCACCACAAGCACTGCGGGCGGCGCAGTTGATATAGCTCCCGACCACAGGCAGGGCAATGGATCATCGGGCGTGACATGAACAGCTCCTCACCCAGTTGGACACACGAGCAGGGAAAAAGTTGCATGGCCGGAGGCTTGACAAGGACGTGAGGAATGACACCAATAACTGTCTCTTTTAAATTTCTTGACGCGTGTGGTATACTGCCAACAAAGCATCATTAAAGTCCAAGAAGCATTCTCAGTCTTTCGGAGAAGTTGATAATGGCTCGTCGAGCTAAAGCAGTAGAAACAGACAATACACCTGGGCCAGAAGCAACGAAGGCATCTACAGTTTCTGCCGCCTCAACAGCAGACGCAAAATCAGATCGTAAGTCTAGGGTTTCGCAGACTGATGTACCGAACTATAGCTTAGATGATGCTCTCCGAGTTGCGAAAGCAATAGGAGACAATTATGCTTTCAAGGATGCAACTCCACTGGAAGTTGCGACAGCCTTGAACATGACCTTAGCATCGAGCGGCTTTAGAATGCTTTGCGGCTCATCCATCGCTTACGGTTTGACTGAAGGCGGCTACAATGCGGGCCATATTTCTGTTCAACCATTAGCCAAACGCATTCTTGAGCCAACTGAGGAAGGGGATGACTTGACAGCGCGCCGTCAAGCCATTTTGCAGCCTCGCATCTTGTCTGAGTTCCTAAAAAAGTATGATCAGGCCAAACTGCCCCGAGAGGATATAGCACTCAACGTCCTTGCTCAAATGGGTGTGCCTCGCGATTCGACAAAGCAAGCATATGACCTAATTATTAAAAGCGCGACCTCCGTTGGATTCATTCAGAAGATCAAGGATAACACATACGTAAACCTTTAGGCAACACTGACAGCGAGAGCATCAGAAGATGGACAAGCAGATGAAGACGAGCGGAGCAACACAGTTGATTTCAGTGCTACCCCGCCACTTTCGCTTGTCAACACGGACACCGGCTCGGAGGCAAAGACAATGCCGCCCATGGAAAACCGTCGCGTCTATATAACCCACGGGAAGAACAAAGCTTTTATTCACTCATTAAAAGAGGTTTTGGGCTTAGTTGAGTTAGAGCCTGTGGTCTCCGTAGAGCGGGAAACGGTGTCTCTGCCTCTACCAGACAAGGTGATTAACGACATGAAGCAGTGTGGGGCTGCAATCATTCATGTTGACGATGAGCGGAAGCTAATCGATCCGAACAATCCCGATGCCGGCCCGACTATAGTCCTCAACCAAAATGTTTTGATCGAAATAGGTGCTGCTATGGCACTGTATGGGAGACGTTTCATACTGCTTGTCAAGCATGGGGTGACACTTCCCTCAAACCTGTCAGGGCTTTATGAAGTGCGCTACCAAGACGACAAACTTGATGGCGACACAACAATCAGGCTGTTGAAAGCAATCAAGGACATCAAGAACCACCCATTGCCTAAAAGTAGCGATGTGGCTTTGGACGGCACCAGTTGACAAAGGCCGGGGAAAGCTTGTATACTCCTCCCATGCACTTCGGCGATGACAGCCTGACGCTCTGGTGGTGGCGCTCCCATTTGGACGGGAAACGCTGATCGCCTTTTGTCGGCTTGCGGAACGCAGACCAAATTTCAAGAGGGGCCGGGGCGTTTCCTGCATGACAGGATGCCCCGGCCCCTTTTTGTCCGCTCCCACCTACACTGAGGTATACTGAATGCCAGCGATGACATCACCGACCCGCGACCAGTTTCTCGAAAAAGCCCGGCAAGGCAACCTCATTCCCGTCTGGCGCGAAGTGCTGGCGGACATGGAAACGCCCGTCTCGGCCTTCCGCAAGATCGCGGGGGAGCGGGCGAACTCGTTCCTGCTGGAAAGCGTCGAAGGCGGCGAACGCCTAGCCCGCTACTCGTTCCTAGGCAGCGACCCGTTCATGGTCTTCCGCTCCAAGGGCGACGCAGCGACCATCACCGAAGGCGCCCAGGTCGAGACGCTGCCCCTAAAGGCCGGGGAGCGCGACCCGCTGCATGTCTTGAAAGAGCTGCTGGGCCGGTACACCTACGTTCCCGCCCCCGAACTGCCACCCTTCGTCGGCGGTGCGGTGGGCATGATCGGCTACGACACCGTGCGCTTCTTCGAGAAGCTGCCGACGCTGGCGAAGGACGACCTGGGGCTGGACGACTGCCTGTTCCTGTTCACCGATGCGCTCCTGATCTTCGACAACGTCAAGCACAAGATTCTCGCACTGTGCAACGCCCGCATCGCGCCTGGCGAGGACCCCGGCGCGGCTTATGACGGGGCGGTTGAGAAGGTAGAGGACTTGCTGGCGCGGTTAAGGTCTCCCGGCACTGGAAGTGCCGGTCTACTCAGAAGTGGAAGTCGCTCCGCGACTGAGGAAGTGCCGTCCGCAGGCTCGTCTTCAGTGCCGGAGGCACTTCCACTCACGAGTAGACCGGCACTTCCAGTGCCGGGAACTGATGCGCCGGGCGCGTCGCCGGCGCCGGGGTTTGTCCCGAACCGCACCGAGGCCGACTACAAAGCCGCCGTCCTGCGCGCCAAAGAGTACATCGCCGCCGGGGACACCTTCCAGGCGCAGATCGGGCAGCGGCTCTCCAAGACGCTCTATGCCGACCCGTTCGACGTCTACCGCGCCCTGCGCTCCATCAACCCCTCCCCGTACATGTTCTACCTGGACTTCGGGGACACCAAGCTGGTCGGCGCGTCGCCGGAGATTTTAGTCGGGGAGCGCCGGGGCAAGATCACCGTCCGCCCCATCGCCGGCTCACGACACGGACGCGGCGCGACCCCCGCCGAGGACGACGCCATCGCCGCCGACCTGCTGGCCGACGAGAAGGAGCGAGCGGAGCACATCATGCTCGTGGACCTCGCCCGCAACGACATCGGACGGGTCGCCCGGTACGGCACAGTCTCGGTGGACGAGCTGATGGTGATCGAGAAATACTCGCACGTCATGCACATCGTCTCGGAAGTGACGGGCACCCTGCGCGACGGCCTGGACCAGTTCGACGTCCTCCGCGCCTCCTTCCCGGCGGGGACTTTGACGGGCGCCCCCAAGGTCCGCACCATGGAGATCATCGAGGAATTGGAGCCGACCCGGCGCGGCCACTACGGCGGCGGCATCGGCTACTTTTCGTTCAGCGGCGACATGGACACGGCAATCACGATCCGCACGGCTTTGGTCAAAGGCGACACCATCTACCTCCAGGCGGCGGGCGGCGTCGTCGCCGACTCCGTGCCCGAATACGAGTACCGCGAAACCCTCGCCAAGATGCGTGCCCTGACGCGCGCCGTCGAATGGGCCGAGGCGGGGCTGGAATGACGCATGGAATCGGCAACCACACAACCAGAAATTCAAATCGCCGTGCCCCAGCGGTACAAAGATTTTGTTGTCAGTCGGCAGTACCGATGGTTCTGGTACATCCTGGCGGGCGTTCTCGGCGGCGTCAATGCTGTCTACTACCTCCTTTGTATCGTCTTCCACTGGAAGTGGCAGCTTCATTTTGGATCAGACATGGTTATGCCCTTGGTTGGGCTAATCATCTATACGGTGGAAGTAAGAAAGCCATGGCAGTATTTGATAAACGAGCGTCTAATCAAGATGTTTGTAATCAATCCGAAGTTACAGCTTGCCAATCTGAAGGAGTTGCAGTGGGCAAAAACGGAAATCGTTGGTATCGAACACGATGAATGGCAGGGCTTACCGTGCTTGAAGCTCAAGGTTCTGCCCGCTTCAAGCTACATTTACATGCTGGTTTACAGCTATGCAGACGAAGAAGAGGTGAGAACAAATATCTTGCCCCTGATTGAAAAGTACCGCCATCAGTATCGGCAGGAGCTTTGGGCGGATAAACTGAGGTCGTAGTCCAAACAGTTTTCGTTGGAGGCCGGAGTCATCTAATGCCCTACCCTATCACAAGAATACCAACCGATGACGCGGCTGTGCGCGATGCGCGCTCGGAGGAGCTGCGTGCCTACATCGAGCAGCGCCTTATATCCGAGTTCGGCCCGCAGAACCCCGATCTCTTGCTAGATGTGGCCGTAGCTCGTCGGAGCGATTACGATGAGGTGAAAGTTTTTATGACAAATGCCTCGCTCATCGCCGACGCCAAAGCGTTTCCGCGTCGCATGGAAGACGAACTCTCGGCAGAAGGTATCGCCGTTCTTACTTACGTCCGTACATGGACAGGCCCCGCGTCCCAAGCGGCCTGACGCGCCCCGTGCAGTGGAGCGGATGAACATGAGCCAAAAAGATTCGCTCGGCGACCGGATGAAGGGCCATTACGAGAACCGGACGCGCTATCTCTTGCCCCGGCGGACCTACACCGTCCTCCGCATTGACGGCAAGGCGTTCCACGCCTACACGAAAGGCTGCGACCGTCCCTACGACTCCCTGCTATCCGAAGACATGGACTTTACCGCCGTGGCCCTCTGCAAGCATATCGAAGGGGCGCAGCTCGCCTATGTGCAGTCCGATGAGATCAGCCTGCTGGTGACGGACTTCGCCGACAACCAGACGCAGGCGTGGTTCGACGGCAACCTGCAAAAGCTGGCTTCGATCTCGGCCTCCATCGCCACGGCGCACTTCAACTCGTTCCGCTGGCAGCGTACCATTTTGTGCCGTATAGACTCAGCGAGTATGCCAGATGCAGAGCCGATCTCGATTAACGCGGATCCGCTTTTGATCAATCTACTTCGGGAGCCGACGGCCTACTTCGACAGCCGCGCGTTTACGATCCCTGACCCGGTGGAAGTGGAAAACTACTTCATCTGGCGGCAGCAGGACGCCACGCGCAACTCGATCTCAATGACGGCGCAGGCACACCTCCCGCATGAGCGGCTGCAAGGCAAAACGTCGGACGAGATGCAGGAACTTTTGTGGCAGGAAAAAGGCATCAACTGGAACGACATGCCCGGCGGCTTCAAGCGGGGCCGTTGCGTGGTGCGTGAAACGGTTGTTCAGGACAGGGAGTATGTGGACAAGCGGACTGGCGAGACGCAGACGGCGCAGGGCGTAGAACGCTATGTCTGGAACCCCGTTGTGCCTCCTGTCTTCACACGCGACCGAGAATGGCTCCGGTCCTACATCCCGCAGCAGAGGGAAGTCTGATGAGAACTGTACTCCTGACCGGTTTTGCGCCTTTCGGCGCTTCCCAGGCCAACCCGTCCCAGCAGATCGCCGAGCGGCTGCACGGTGAGACGGTCGGCGGCGCAAAAGTCGTCGGCTTGACGCTGCCGGTGATGATGGGCGAGGACGCGGACCGGCTGACGGCGGCCATCGCCGACCACAAGCCTGCGCTCGTGCTGTCGCTGGGTCTGGCGGCGGGAACGACCTGCCTGAACGTGGAGCGGTTCGCGGTCAACCTGCGCTTCGCGGGCGAGGTGGACCCGAGCAAGCCCGTCGAGCCGAACCTGCCGCAGTCGGTCATCATCGCGGACGGCATCTGCGCCATACCGACGACGGTTGACGCCGAGCGCATCGCCGCCGCCGTTCGGGACAAGGCGGGTGTGCCGGCACGGGCGCATGGGTACGCGGGCGCCTATGCCTGCAACCACATCCTGTATCACGCCTTGCACTACGCGATGCAGTGGGACTTGAGCTACCGGGCTGGGTTCGTCCACCTGCCGCTCTCCTCGGAGCAGGCGATTTCGGAGAACAAACTGCACCTGCCCTCCCTGCCACTCGGCTTGATGACGGCAGGGGTGCGGGCCGCGATAGAAGAGGCACTTCCATGATACTCGTGATTGACAACTACGACTCGTTTACTTATAATCTCGTGCAGTATTTGGGTGAGATGGGGGCGGAACTGGAGGTCCACCGCAATGACGCGCTGACGCTGGCGGATGTGGCCGCGATGGGGCCGGAGAAGATTTTGATCTCGCCCGGCCCCGGCACGCCGGATGATGCGGGCATCACACTGGACTTGATCCGCGAGTTCGGGGCGAAAACGCCTGTTTTCGGCGTCTGCCTGGGCCAGCAGGCCATCGGGCAGGCATTGGGAGGGCGCGTGGTCCGGGCGGACCGGCTGATGCACGGCAAGACGTCGCTGGTCCACCACGGGGGGCAGGGCGTGTTCCAGGGCCTCCCCACCCCACTGGAAGCAACGCGCTACCATTCGCTGGTGGTCGAGCGCGCGACGCTGCCGGAGAGTCTAGAGATCACGGCAGAGTCGGATGACGGCGAGATCATGGGGCTGCGGCACAAGTCCTGGCCGCTGGAAGGGGTACAGTTCCACCCCGAATCGGTGCTGACCGAGCACGGCAAGCAGATGGTGCGAAACTTCCTGGAACGGTGACGCTTACCCCCAGCCGTGTGCCATAATAGACGCATGAACCTTTACGAGAAACGCCTCAGCCGGGTGCGGACGGCCATGCACGAGAACGGGCTGGACACGCTCATTCTGACGCCGGGCGCGGCCATGCGCTACCTGACCGGCTTTTCGGAGCCGGGATCGCGCTTCCTGGCTCTGGTCGTGCCGGATGACCAGCCCTGGCTGTTCGTCACGCCCGCCCTCAATGCCGGGCAGGCACGGCAGAACCCGGCGGGTGTCACGGACATCCGCGTGTGGGATGACGCCCAGGGCTGGGAGACGCTGCTGGCGACTTTGAGCAAGGACCTGATGCTGGACATCGGCATCGTCGGCCTGGACGACGACATGCCCGCCCGTTTTTCCCTTCGGATCGGGGAACTGATGCCGACCGCGCTGCTGAAGCTGGCGGGCGCGGCACTCGCCCCGCTGCGGGCGGTCAAGGACGCCTTAGAGTTGGCCGCTTTGCAGCGCGCGGCGGAGGCGACCGACGCGCTCATTTCCGTCGCGTATGAGGCGTGCCGGGTCGGCGTGAGCGAAATGGAAGTCAGCCTCGCCATCGGGCAGAGCATCGCACGCGGCGGCTCTCAGGATTCGTTTGCGCCCATCATCGGGGCGGGACCGAACGGGGCGTCCCCGCACCACGACACGGGCAAAACGAAGATCAAACGGGGCGACGTCGTCATCCTGGACTTCGGCGCGATGGCGGACGGCTACCACGGCGACATCACCCGGACGGTCGCCGTCGGCGCGGCGTCGGATGAGGCCAAGCGCGTCTACGACGTGGTCTACCGCGCCCACCAGGCGGGCGTTCAGGCCGTCCGGCCCGGCGCGACCGCACATGACGTGGACGCCGCCGCCCGTCAGGTCATCGCGGATGCGGGCTACGGCGAGTTCTTCATCCACCGAACGGGTCACGGCATCGGGCTGGACGATCACGAGGCACCTTACATGCTCTCCGGCAACTACACCAAGCTGCTGCCCGGCCACTGCTTCTCGGTCGAGCCGGGCATTTACCTCCCCGGCCAGTTCGGCGTCCGCCTGGAGAACATCCTGACCGTCAAGGACGACGGCACCGCCCACGTCTTCAACGAGGCCATTCCGCCGGAATTGGTGGTGCTGTAGCTGCTCTTTTGGACGCCCTGCGTCTTCCCAGGGCTGAACCCCTGGGCTTTAAGAAAGCAAATCCCCGCCTGCGCGGGCATAAGAGTCCGCTCTCGGAAGCAGTTCTTCGCCCGCGAAGGCGGGGGCTTGCATTTTTAAAGCCCAGGGGTTCAGCCCCGTGTCTAAATCTCTAGGGACTAGAAAGCCGCCCTGTGAAACTCATCGCCGACGCCCTAATCGAACTGCCCTTCACCCTTGACTTCTGCGCGCGGGGGCCGGACGTGGACCCATTGGTCTGCACCTTGAACGGCTTCGACGCCACCCTGTTCTTCCCGCCGTCCCTGTCCGAAGGCACCGACGGCCAGGGCATCTTCGGCGAGTGGGCCTGGTGGACCGGCAAGACCCTGCGGCTGGTCCTGGAACAGACTTTGGAAGGGGGCGAAGACACGGAAATCTTGCGCGCCACCGCCCTCGCGACCAGCCAGGAAATCCTGCGCCGCTTCCTGAACGCCTACCGCTGGCGCTTCGGCAAGCCCCAGGTTCATCCGGTCGTCCTGGACGCCCGCGCCCTGTCCCTGTCCTTGCAGCACGACGATGGCACGGTGGAGGCGCTGTCCGAGCCGACGGCGGCCTTCTTCTACCAGAAGATGCCGAGCCAAGCGCCCCTGGAAACGTCGGTCAACGCCACGACGCTCGACACCCTGCGCGGCGATGTTCAGGCGGGCGTCGAGCCACCCCTGGCCGGGCAGTTGCGGCTCGACGCCGAGGCATTGGAGGCGCAGGGCGAAACTGAGCGGGCAGAGTTGGTGCGGGGACTGATGGGGGGAACTACCGTTGAATGACAATGAGGCGTTAGGCTTAAACCAAGCCCATATAAATGCTTGCCATGCTCGGTGGATGGAGCGCAACAACCGCCGGTGGTCTAATGGTGAGGGAGATGCCCCTGACGAGTGGTATCAACAGCAATGCGGCGGTTGCCGCTGCTACATTCCGCTTCAAGGCTTATTGAGTTCTGATTGGGGCGTCTGCTCTAACGTCGCCTCGTCTTTTGACGGCAAGGTAATGTTCGAGCATGACGGCTGCGATGCCTACGACGGTGCCGACGAGTGGGTCGGAGCCTACTACGACGATTACGAGAAAAGCCTGCTTGTGAACCATGAAAAAAGCAATACAACATCTGATTGACGATGCAAAGACTAATAAACCAGTGAGTGAAGATCCAGGAGATTTCATCCAAGGCGCGGCGCAAGTCGTGGAGTATTACGGGATTTGGCCGACATTTCACGATGCAGATTACGTTGCCATTCATATAGACATGAATGGCCCAACCGTCAGCATCAACTTTCGGCTTTATGACTGGGATGAAGCAGCAGACGGGGCTAACCGCCCCAACATCGTTCTGCTCTGGCGTGAGGTAGAGGAATTGAACCTATCAGGCATTCAAGAGTTAGGGCAGAATGCGATTGGGCGTATGGAAATCACTCAAATGGATGACGGCATCATGACCCTGATACAACCAACTTGGGACGGGACGACAGCGGGATTTCGCGCTAAGAGTGTGGAAGTGACTCATTTTGACCCACACAAAGAATGGGACTATGAAACACGCAATACAGCATCTGATTGACGGCAACCATCTGACCGAAGCCGAGGCATCGGGCGTGATGCGGCAGATCATGGAGGGGAAGGCGACGGACGCGCAGATCGCGGCCCTGGCCGTGGCCCTGCGGATGAAGGGGGAGACGGTGGAGGAGATCACCGGGTTCGCCCGCGTCATGCGCGAGTACGCCGTCCGGGTCCCCGTCCACACCGACAAGGTCATCGTGGATACCTGCGGGACGGGGGGCGACTCGCTGAAGACGTTCAACGTCTCCACCGCCGCCGCGCTCGTGGTCGCCGCCGACGGGCGGCTGGCGGTCGCCAAGCACGGCAACCGGGCGGCCACCTCCAAGTGCGGCAGCGCGGACGTGCTGGAGGCGCTGGGCGTCAAGCTGGACCTGCCGCCGGAGCAGTTGGGAAAGTGCATTGAAGACGTCGGCATCGGGTTCCTGTTCGCGCCGTCCATGCACCCGTCGTTCAAGTACGCCGCCGGGCCGCGCCGGGAGATCGGCATCCGCACGATTTTTAACCTGCTCGGTCCGCTGACCAACCCCGCCGGTGCGCCGGTGCAATTGATTGGCGTCTATGACGCGGCTATCTGCGAAACGCTGGCCCATGTGCTGCGAAATCTGGGCAGCCACCGCGCCCTGCTCGTGCATGGGGTGGACGGGCTGGATGAGCTATCCACGCTGGGGCTGACTGCCGTGAGCGAGTTGAAAGACGGCCAGGTGACATCGTACACGCTGGACCCGGAATGGGATTTGGGCATCGCGCGGGCGACCATTGAACACATTTCAGGCTGTGAAAGCCCCGCCGAGAACGCCGACATCCTGCTGCACATCCTGAAGGGGAAGGACCGGGGGCCGCACCGCGACATCGTCCTGCTGAACGCGGCGGGCGTGCTTCTGGTCGCGGGCGTGGAGGAGGATTTAGAGGCGGGCATGGAGCGCGCCGCCGCGCTGATTGACAACGGCGGGGCGATGGCGGCGCTGGAACGGCTCAAGGAGTTCACGAATGCCGCATGACCTCCCCGCCCCCAATTCTGAAGATCACCCCCCCGCCCCCAATTCTGGGGGGACAGGACAGACTCACGGAAATGACACACCTTCTTTTCCGGCTCCCCCAGAATTGGGGGCGGGGGGGGCCATTCTGGATGTCATTCTGGCGCACAAACACGAGGAGGTCGCCGCACACGCGGCCCAAACGCCGCTCTCGGAGGTGAAGGTGCGCGCGCTGGCCGCACCACCTCCACGCGATTTCGTGGGCGCATTGCGGCAGCCGAAACAAGGCTCCGTCGCTCTCATCGCCGAGATAAAGAAAGCCTCGCCGTCGGCAGGCGTTATTCGCGCCGACTTTGACCCCGTGCAGATCGCCCGCGTCTATGAAGAAAAAGGGGCCTCCTGCCTGTCCGTGCTGACGGATGAGAAGTTTTTCCAGGGGCACGACGACTACCTGCGGGCCGTGCGCGCGGCGGTCACACTTCCCATCATCCGCAAGGATTTCATCGTCAACGAGTGGCAGATATACGAGTCGCGTTGGCTGGGAGCGGACGCGGTTCTGCTGATCGTCGCCGCCCTGACACCCACGCAGATCGCAGAATATACAGTTGTGACGCGGGAACTGGGCATGACGGCACTGGTGGAGGTGCATACGGAGGCGGAAATGCAGGTGGCGCTGGACGCCGAGGCCAAACTCATCGGCATCAACAGCCGTGACTTAAACACGTTCGTGACGGATTTGGGGACGGTGGAGCGGCTGGCGGCGATGGTGCCCGCAGACGTGACGCTAGTGGCGGAAAGCGGGATCAAGACGCCCGCCGATGTGCGGCGCGTGGCGGACGCGGGGGCGCAGGCGATTTTGGTGGGCGAAACACTGATGCGCGCCCCGGACATCGGGGCGGCGGTGCGGGAACTGATGCAGGGATAGCCCCGGCCTTGAAAGGCCAGGCTAACCAAAGCACAAAGCCCCTTCGGGGCTGAGGACAAGCCAGTCTCGGCTATTCTTCAGCCCCGAAGGGGCTTTATGGCCTTGTTAGCCCGGCCTTTCAAGGCCGGGGTTCAAGCGCCGCCTGGACGGCGCGGACGACGGCCTGCTCCGCCTCGGCCAGCGGGCCGTCGAGGGTGCAGCCCGAAGCCATCCGGTGGCCGCCGCCGCCGAACCGGGCGGCGATCTCGGCCACGTTCACGCTCTCGCGTGAGCGCAGGGAGACGCGGATCTTGCCGGTCTCCATTTCGCGGAACAATATTCCGACCTCGGCGCCGCGCACACCGCGCACATAGTTGACGACGCCCTCGGTGTCCTGGTCAGTCGCGCCGATGGTGCGGAAGTCTTGGGCCGTAATGTGGGTCCAGATGATCTGTCCGTCCGGTGTCTGGGACAGGGCCGAAAGCGCCTGGCCGAGCAGGCATGTGGCGGCGAAGGTGCGGTTCTCGAAGACGTTCTCGGAAATGTGCGCGGGCGGGGCGCCGGCTTCGAGCAGTTTGGCGGCAACGCGCAGGGTATTCGGGGTGACGTTCTGGAAGCGGAACGAGCCGGTGTCGGTGATGATGCCGGTAAAGAGGCAGGTCGCGATGTCCGGCGTGATGACAACTTCGAGTTTTTGGAGCAGGGCGTAGACGATCTCCGCCGTGGAGGCCGCCTGGGCGTCGAGGACGCGGATGTCGCCGAAGGCGCCCGCCGTAACATGATGGTCTATGTCCACGACCCGCCGCGCACGGGCGACAAGCGGCTTGACTGATTCGCCGACGCGCGCCAATTCGCCGCTGTCCACCACTAGGGCCAGATCGAATGCGGGAACATCCGTCGTTGTGACCACTATCTCCGCGCCGGGCAGGAAGCGCAGGATGTCGGGAACGCCGTCTTGAGACAGGCAGACCAGCTCTTTGCCCAATGGGATCAAGGCCAGGGCCAGTCCGAGCAGTGAGCCGAGCGCATCGCCGTCCGGGTTGACATGGCAGGCAAGGACGATGGTTTGGCTCTCGCCGATAGCCGCGGCGGCATCTGACAAAGGCTGGGCCAGCGCATGGCTTTCAGACAGGCTCATTCCGCCGCCCCACCCTCTTCACTCATGACTTCTTCGGCGGGCGGCTTGGGCCGGGCGTCATCCTCGCGCTTGACCTGTTCCAGCACTTCAAAGATGTGACTGCCGCGCTCGATGGCCTCGTCATATTTGAAGGTCAGGGAGGGGACGTTAATAAACGCTTTGGACTTTTTCAACTGCTCACGCAGAACACCCGTCGCGCCGCGTAGCAGGTTCAGCTTGCCCTGCCGCGCTTCCTCGCTGCCCAGCACACTGACAAAGACCGTCGCCTGCTTGTAGTCCGCCGTCACGTCCACATCGGTGATGGACAGCAGGCCTTCCTGGAAGCGCGGGTCGCGCATCTCGCGCCGGATGATCTCGGACAGCACTTCGCGCAGTTGGTCCTGCAGCCGCTGTTTGCGCGTCGCTGGCATATGTGTCTCTTTCAGAGCATCTCGATCTCGCTGTGGCCCAGGTCCACACGTGGGTTGCTCTCGATGTGGTCAATGACTTTGTCTAGGACCTGGTGGGCGAAGGACGCATCCGTGGCGACGAGGACGATACCGACCGTCGCCCGCCGCCAGACATCATGGTCGCCGACCTCGGTGGCCGAGATGTTGAACTCGCTCCGCAGGTGCGCCAACAGGCTTTTGAGGACCTGCCGCTTGTCCTTGAGCGAGTTCGCTTCGTCAATATGTAGTTCCGCCGTCAGCAGTCCGATGGTCATAAGGAAAATGGGGCGGGCCTCCCCGCCCCGTTTGTTACAGCGTCCGCTCCACGCGGCGCATTTCGTAGCACTCCAGCGTGTCCTGCGGGCGGTCGTTGACCGGCTCCTGGGGGTCGTAGCCGGGGATCAGGATGCCGCACTCGAAGCCCTGGGCGACCTCGCGGGCGTCGTCCTTTTCGCGCCGCAATGTGTCAATCTTGCCGTCAAAGACCTGCTTGCCGCCGCGCTTGACACGGACCTGGGCGCCGCGCACGACCTTGCCGCTGGTGATGTAGCAGCCCGCGATGCTGCCGCCGCCACGGGGCAACTTGAAGACGGCCCGCACTTCCGCCGTGCCCAGCGCGACTTCCTCGAAGATCGGATCGAGCAGGCCCGCCATCGCGCGCTTGACGTCGTCAATCAGGTCATAGATGACGCGGTACTCGCGGATCTCAACGTGCTCGGCTTCGGCCAGGCGCTGCGCCGCCGCTTCGGCTTTGGTGTTGAAGGCGACGATCAACGCCGAAGACGCCGAGGCCAGCAGGACGTCGGAATCCGACACGGCCCCGACGCCCGATGAGATGAAGCGGACTTTGACTTCGGCGTGCTGAATCTTTTCCAGAGACTGCCGGATCGCCTCGACCGACCCCTGCACATCCCCCTTGATAATGAGATTTAGCTCCTTGTTCGCACCGTCCTTGAACTGCTTCTGGAGGTCCTCCAAAGTCACCGGGCGGCGCGTGTTTAGCTTCTCATCGCGCGAGTCGGACGCGCGCTCCCCGGCAAGCTGGCGGGCGGTCTTCTCGTCCTTGACTACTTCCAAACGGTCGCCTGCGGCGGGGACGCTGCCCAGGCCCAGGATGACGACCGGCGTGGCCGGAGTCGCGGTCTTGACGCGCTGCCCCCGGTCGTCCAGCATGGCTTTGATGCGGCCAAAGGTCGTGCCGGCGACGATGGAGTCGCCCATCTTGAGCGTTCCCTGATCCACCAGAATCGTCGCGACCGCGCCGCGCCCCCGGTCCAATTCGGCCTCGACGACGGTGCCCGTGGCGGGCGCGCTGGGGTCCGCCTTCGGCTCGACCTCGGCGTCGGCCACCAGCAGGATGTTTTCCAACAGGTCGTCCAGCCCCAGATTTTCTTTCGCCGAGACCTCCACCACCTGCACGTTGCCGCCGTAAGCTTCCGGCATGACGTCGTATTGGGTGAGCTGCGTCAGGACGTTCGTCGGGTTCGCGCCTTCTTTGTCAATCTTGTTCATGGCGACGACGATAGGAACACCGGCGGCTTTAGCGTGGTTGATGGCCTCGATGGTCTGCGGCATGACACCGTCATCGGCGGCGACGACCAGGACGGCGATGTCCGTTACCTGCGCGCCGCGCGCCCGCATTGCCGTGAATGCCTCATGGCCGGGCGTGTCCAGAAAGGTGATCTTGCGCTTCGTGCCCGGCGTTCCGGGATCGTCCACTTCCACCTGGTAGGCGCCGATGTGCTGCGTGATGCCGCCGAACTCGCCCGAGGCGACTTTGGCGTGACGGATGGCATCCAGCAGGGACGTCTTGCCGTGGTCCACATGGCCCATGATGGTGACGACCGGGGGGCGCGCGACGGGGCCGGCAGCTTTCTGGCGCGGCTTGGCGGCGACGACGGCGACGCGCGGCGCAGCGGGGACGGCGACCGGCACGGCCTCGGTTTTGGGGGCGCCGCCGGAAACGATGTTGATAGCAACCTTGTAGCTCTTAGCAAGGCGCGACGTCACTTCCGGGCTGAGTTTCTGGTTCAGCGAGGCGAGGACGCCCAGGCCCATCAGCTTTTTCTGGATGTCGGGGGCCGGGACGCCGATCAGCGTTGCGAAATCTTTCAAGGTAATGATGCTGGGGACATCCACCACCCGCGCCGGGTCTGCGGCGGCCGCGCTTGCGGCGGGGGCGGGAGACGCTGCGGCGCCATTGGGGGAGGAAGAGGCCGTGGCCCGCACCATGCCGTTGCCGGACGACCCGTTACCGGACGCCCCGTTGGCGCCATGTCCGGCGGCGTCATTGCTGGTCGCCACAGCCGCACCGACAGGCTTGCCGCCGACGCGCTGGCGAACCGTTGCGATTGTCGTTTCGGGCAGTGTGCTGGAAGGGGTGCGAGCAGGCTCACCCATGTCCTTCAGCATGTCTAACAGTTCGTTATTGGAGACGTTCAGTTCTTTCGCTAAATCGTAAATACGCACACCTGACATAAAATCAATTCACCTCTCATTTGCTTCATTTAAATCATTTCGGTCGCTCCTGTGGGCTGCACGGCGGCCCCAGTTTTTTCCGCTGCTTTTTCCGCAAGACTTTTCAACGCTTCCGCCAGAGACGGCGGCACCGGACCCACCGACAGAGAACGCTCGAACCGCTTCTGCTTGATGGCCTTGTCAATGCAGTCCGCCGAGGCACAGATATAGGCTCCTCGCCCGTTCGCCCGCCCGGTCGGGTCCACCGCCACGCCGCCGCCGTCCTTTTCCGGGGCGCGGACGACGCGGAGCAAAGTTTTTTTCTCCGACGTCTGCCGGCAGACCACGCAGGTTCGGATCGGCACATGGCGCGTTTTCATAATGCCCTCATGTCATCAGGCCGCGCTGACAGCCTGGCGCGTGGACGTGGTCACTCCGTCATGGGCCAACTCGATCTCGTCTTCGTAGACAACCGAGCCAAATGCTTCGCCCTTTACGTCCCTGAAGTTCACTTCATAAGCGGGCGGAGTTGTCGCATATTGGCAGAAGACGATCCCACGACTCCCCGCCGGAAGGAACCATGCATGGCCCTCACCATCTTTTAGCATAACCTCATCACCATCTTGAAACCTGAACGTCATGCTTCGTCTCCTGCCTGCTGATATTCGATCTCCACAGCAAAGTCGGGGGCGCGGCGGGCGATCCGCGCCACCTGCCCGCGAAGAAATCGCGCCCGTTCCAGGTTGTAAAGCCGCGCTAGGTCAGCCCGATCACCGACGGTTTGCGCGGCAAAGGCTTCGTACCACTGTGCCGCCTGCTCACGTTCTTCCAGCGAAAGCATGATGAGCAACGAGTTGTCGTGGAAAGCGTCCTCGGCAGCCCTCTTCAATCCCGTGGGAAGCGGAATCATGCGCGAGTCCCTACTTCCTCACCCTTCGCCCCTACTCCTCGTCCTCTTCGTCCAGCATCTTCAGCATGTCCGCCGTGATAGTCACTTCATCGCCGTAAGAGACGGCCTCGCCGCTCTCGTCGGTCGGCAGGACGACCGCGCCGTCTCCGGCCAGCGCCGCCGACGCCGTACCCGTCGCGCCGCGCTCCTCCGCCTCGACTTCCTCCGCCGCCCGCGTGAAAGCGGCCTTGGCCTCCTGCGACTCGGAGCGGATGTCGATGCGCCAGTGGGTCAGCCGCGCGGCCAGGCGAACATTCTGACCAGACTTGCCGATGGCAAGCGACAACATGCTGTCGGGGACAAGGACAAAGCAGGACTTCTTCTCCTCGTTGACCTTCACCTGAACGCTCTTGGCCGGCGACAGGCTCTCCTGGACAAACTGCTTGACATCGGCGCTCCAGCGGACGATGTCGATCTTCTCGTCGTACAGCTCGGCGACGACCGCCTGGACGCGCGCGCCCCGGTGCCCGACGCACGCGCCGACCGGATCAATTCGATCTTCCTCGGAAGCCACGGCGATCTTCGAGCGCGCGCCCGCCTCGCGGGCGACTTCCTTGATCACCACGGAGCCGTCGGCGATTTCGGGGACTTCCAGCTCGAACAGCCGGCGGATCAGGCTGGGATGCGAGCGCGAGACGATCACCTGCGGACCGCGCGTGGACTTACGCACTTCCAACAAGTATACCTTAATCCGGTCGTTAAACCGGTACGGCTCACTCGGCACCTGCTCCTGCTTGGGCAGCAGGGCTTCCAGCTTGCCGATGTTGATGTAGACGTTGCCCATCTCGGTCCGCTGCACGATGCCCGTGGCGACCTCGCCGATTTTGGCGGTGTACTCGTCGAAGACCTTCTCGCGCTCGGTCTCGCGGAACTCCTGCATCATCACCTGCCGGGCCGTCTGGGCGGCGATACGGCCGAAGTTCTCCGGCGTGACCGAGACCGGAATCATGTCCCCCAGGACGGCGTCCGATTTGATCTTGAGCGCGGATTCGAACGTCATCTCAGCATGCTCGTTGGCAACCTCCTCCACAACCACCTTCTCCGCCGAGAATTTAAACGCGTTCTTGGTGGTATCAATGTGAACGGCCACGTCTCCCGTAATGCCGTAATGTTTCTTATAGGCTTTGCCGAGCGCTATTTCCAGGGTCTTCAGCAGCGTGGCGAAAGGAATCTCTTTTTCCTTTTCGATCTGCCGCAGAGCTTCAATAAAATCGCCGTTCATAAAAGTATTCCATACTCCCTAGTGCGGATGCAAAAAGACGGACGCGGAACAGACAGACGGAACAGACAGAAAGAGCGGGCGCAATGCCCGCTCTTTTCAGAAGTGTGTTCTCTGAAACTGATGCTACATTATAGCATACCGTTCACCTTTTTGCAAGGTCGTCCTGGGATACAGCCTGACGGTTCAACTCCCGATACTATCACAGAGGAAACACCGCCACAGAGGAAACACCACGAGCCGCCGCAGGGTTCTTCTGAGAGTTCCTCAAAGAGTGCCGCCGAGGCTGCCATCTTCGCCGAAGACGAAGGTGCGCTCGGCGACTTCCGAGCCGACGGTGTCGCCGCTGGCGCCTTCGGGCGTGAGAAGGCCGTCGAAGTCTTCCGCCGTCGGCGTCCGGCCCTGGCTTCCGCGCAAGCCGTTCGCGGCGTCAATCTCTTTCTCGCGCGGCGTCTCGGTCACGGCGGCGACATGGTTGCCCAGACTGTGGTCTATGGGAGCGCCCGCGAGGATGGCCCGGTCGGCTGTTTCCGCCGCCGCGTCACGGAAGACGGGCTTGTCCGGCTGAGAACTCGTCAGCGCGTCCGTGGCGCGCGGCGTGGCATCGGTAGCCATAGATGGTAGGTCCTTTCTTTATGCGGCAAGGCTGCGTCTTTTATTGTCCCCGGCCTGTAACCGGGGTAAACTTGATTTGTCGCGTACGCTTGACAATACAATAAAAGTGTCGGATAATAAAGTGGAACTTTCTTATGAATACGATCCCAAAAATTGACAAGAGCGAGGCGCTGCTGCGGCAGTCGGCGCGGATTGTGGCGGATGACACCCGCTCACCGCTGCCCCCACTGCTGGCGCTGGCGTCACAGGCACTGGCGACGGAGCAGGTCGCGATCTATCGCGTGGGGCTGGGGGACAGCCTCCAGTTTCTGGAAGGAAGTGAGACGGAGACACTGCGGGCGCGCGCCGAAGCCTGTCTCCTTTCCCACCGACGGCAGGGCGGGGCGAGTGCGGGCGTTTGCGAGGGAACGGCTTTGTTGCTGGGGGCTTCGGGGGAGCCGCTGGCGCTTTGGACGGCGGCCGTGTCCGAAGAGGGGCAGGCGGTCTGGAACGAACTCTCCCAGACGCTTGCTCCCTTCTTCCTCATCGCTCTGCGGCAGACGCTTTGGAAGAGCGAGGTCGCCGCCGCGCAGGTTCAAGTGGAGCGACGCATCCGCGAGGTCGCCACGGTGTACGACATCGGCCAGGCGATGGACAAGGTGGAGATTGACCGGCTGCTGGACATGATCACCGAGAAGGCAGCCGCCGTCATGGAGGCCCAGGCGTGTTCTCTCCTGCTCAAGCTGCCCGAATCCAGCTCACTAGTCATCGCCGCCTCCCATGGACTGCCTGATGACGTGGTGGAGAACGCCCGCATCTTTGTCGGCAGCAGCATCGCGGGCCGCGTGGTCGAGACGGGCGAGCCGCTCCTGCTAAACTCGCTGGCGGACGACCCCCGGTTCCACGGGTCCTCAGTCCACAGTGTCCCCGATGTCTCGTCCTCGATCTGCATGCCGATGAAAAACGAGGACGGCGCGGTGCAGGGGGTGCTGTGCATCCGCCGCCGGGCCGCCGCCCCGTTCTTCACTGACGAAGACCTGCGGCTGTTTTCCATCTTCGCGACGCAGGCAGGGCTGGCGATCAACAACGCGCAGCTCTACGCGCGGCTCAACCATAAGCTGCAAGAGCTGTCCACGCTGGCCGCGCTGACCGAGACGATCACGTCCACGCTGGACTTGGACCAGGTGCTCAACCAGGTCGCGGACAACATCGTGGACATCGTCCACTTCGACCGCTGCCGGATCTATCTGCTGGACATGGAGACGGGCCGCTTTTCTCCCCACATTGTGCGCGGCTTCCGTCGCGCCGCGCCCAACGATCCCGATGCGGAAGTGGGGATGGGCGAGGGCGTGATCGGCATGGTGGCCCTGCGGCAGACGCCGCTGCTGGTGGAGAACATCGCCCAGACGCGGGCAAGCGAGCGGGAGTACGGGCGGGCGCTGGAAATGGAGGCGTTCTATGCCCAGCCGATTGTTGCGCGTGGGCGCTGCATCGGCGTGGTCGTCGTCAGCAACACCGGCCCGCAGCGCCCCATTGCCCGCGCCGACATCGAGCTGCTTTCGACGTTCGTCCACCAGGCCGGCATCGCCATCGAAAACGCCCGCATCATCGCCGGTCAGGAGAAGCGCTATGCCGAGCTGACCACGCTGTATGAAGTCAGCAAGACGTTGGCGGCGACTTCGGGAGTCCAGAAAGCCGCCCAAACCGTCAACGACCTGGCGACCCAGATCACCGACAGCGATGCGGGCCTGCTGCTGCTCTTCGACGACTCGCAGGAAGGCCTGAGCGCGCTGCACTGGCGCGGCGTTTCGGATGTCTTGGGCAAGCAGCTCCGCTCTTTCATCGCCCCCGTCCCGGTCTCGGCCCCGGCGCGGGCGCTGCGCGCGCCGCGCCTGCTGACGACGGAGGAGGCCGAGCAGACCTTTGGGCCGGAGTGGCGGCCCGTTTTTGAAGCCTTCCTGACGCGCCACCGCGCGACCGCTCTGGTGCCGCTCGTGGTGGACGACGCCGCCGTCGGCTTCCTCATCCTGGGCAAGCACGGCACGGACTACGGCGACCAGGAACTCAAGCTGATCGCCGTCGCCTCCTCGCAGGCCGCCACCGTCCTGCGGAGCGCATCGTCTTATGAGCGGCGCATCGGCCAGCGCGATTTAGAATTGTCTGCCGTCTACGAGCTGATGCGGAAAGTCCGGGCGGCAACGACCCTGGAAGAAGCGCTGTCGTCCATTCTGGACATCGTCGCCAGCCTGGTCTGGAGCGACGAGTCCTCGCTGCTGACGGTGGACGAGGACGGGCAGACCATGACGGTTCGCGCCGCGCGGGGCGGCCGGGCCGACGAGATCATCGGCTGCGAGACGCTGACGCTGGGCGGGGACAGCATCGCCGCCCGCGCCCTGCGCGCCCGGACGGGCCTGATTGCCTCGGACATCCCGACCGGCGGCGAGCCTCCCCGCTCCCGCTCACGCATGGCAATCCCCTTGGTCGTCGCCGACGAGCTGATCGGCGTCCTGATGATGGAAAGCTGGACAGCGGACCTTTATACTGAGGACAGCGTCATGATGCTCCATCTGGTCGCCTCGCAGGCGGCGACCATCTACCGCGAGATGACGTCGCTCCGCAACCTGACCCGGTATACTGACAATATCCTGCGCTCCATTGCCGCCGGAGTCATCACCGTAGACAAGCACGGCTACATCGTCACTTGGAACAAACGGGCTGAGGAGATCGTCGCCCTGCGCGCGGGCCAGGTCATCGGCCGGCATTACCGTGAGTTCATCAAGATGCTCCAGCTCGACAACCCTGTGCGGGAAGAAACCATGCGGATGGTGGAGCTGACCGCCCAGACAGGCAAAGTCTTCACCCGCAACCATCTCTGCTATCCCGGCCCGCAGGGCGAGGAAATCTATATCAATCTGAGCGCATCCCAGCTTCGGAGCGAGTCAGGCGACTCGCTGGGCGTCGTGGTGATCTTCGAGGATGTCACCAACGAGTTCCAGATGAAGGAAGAGGTGGAGCGCGTGTCGAAACTAGCCGAGACCGGCCAGCTCGCCGCCAACATCGCCCATGAGCTGCGTAACCCGCTCTCTTCCATCAAAGGCGCGGCCCAGCTTCTCCGGCGGGGGCTGCCCGCCGACGTCATGGCCGAGCACGGCGAGTTCCTGGACATGATCGTCCAGGAGGTCAACGGCCTGGACCGGATCGCGACGGAGTTCCTGGAATTCTCCCGCGTCACGCCGCCCGAGATGCGTCCCGTGGACGTCAACGCCATGCTGTCCCGGATGCTCCAGTTCATGAGCGCTTATCTTGCGGATCAGGACGTCCGGATCGTTCAGGAATTCGGCGACGAACTGCCGGAGCTTTCCCTCGACCGCCCGCAGATCGAGCAGGTAATCAAGAACATCGTCATCAACGCCGTTCAGGCCATGCCGCACGGCGGGACGCTTTCCGTCGCCACGCGCGTCCCGATGCAGATGGACGTCGTGGAACTGAACTTCACCGACACGGGCGTCGGCATCCCGGCGAATAAGATGGACAAGATCTGCGCCCCGTTCTTCACGACCAAGACCAAGGGGACCGGCCTGGGGCTGGCGATTGTCCGCAAGATCGTCGAGACCCATGGGGGCCGGCTGGTGATCCGCAGCACCCCCGGCGAAGGGGCCACGTTCACGATTCAACTGCCGATCCACCCGACGCCCGCCGGCATGGTGCCGCCGTCACGAACCGAGATCACCGACCAGCGCAGCGATCAGCCGGGACAGATTTACGAAGCCTGGGCCGTTTATTCGGCCTGAAGTCAAAGGAAACGCAGTATGGCAGTGGAACCCGCCGCGCACACTTCTCCGAAGTCCAAAACGCTCCTGATCGCCGACGACGAACCTAACATTCGGCGCGTCCTGCAGGCGATCTTCATCAAAGATGGCTACGAGGTGCATGTCGCCGAGAACGGCGTCAAGGCGCTGGAATGGGCCACTGCCAACCCGGTCACCCTGCTGATCACCGACTTGATCATGCCGGACATGAACGGGGTGGAGCTGATCCAAAAGGTCAAGCAACGCCACCCCAACACCGTCGCCATCGTGATCACGGCCTACGCGACGATCAAGACCTGCGTGGACGCGATGCGCTACGGGGCCTCGGATTACATCACCAAGCCCTTCGACATGGACGAGATCCGGGCCGTCGTCAAGCGCGCCGTGTCGCGCGCGGCGGAGTCGCAGGCGGCGGCAGGGGGTGCGGTCAAGCCGGGCACAGGGGGCGCCCCGTCCCTGCTTGCCAACGCCGTCAGTCCTGCCATGCAGGAGATCATGACCACGATCAGCCGCGCCGCCGCCTCGCGCGCCACTGTTCTGATTCGGGGCGAGAGCGGAACCGGCAAAGAGCTGGTCGCCCGCGCCCTGCATGAGCAGTCCGACCGCGCGAGCGGCCCGTTCGTCCCGATCTCCTGCGCCGCCCTCTCGGAAACACTGCTGGAAAGCGAGCTGTTCGGCCACGAGAAGAACGCCTTCACCGGGGCGGCAGCGGAGAAAAAAGGACGGTTCGAGCTGGCGCACGGCGGAACGCTTTTCCTGGACGAGATCGGAGACATTTCGGGGGCGGTGCAGGTGAAGCTGCTGCGCGTTTTGCAGCAGCGTGAGTTTGAGCGCGTCGGCGGGACAAAAACAATCAAGGTGGATGTGCGAGTCGTCGCGGCGACCAATGGGGATCTGGAGCAGCTCATCAAGGACAACAAGTTCCGTGAGGATTTATATTATCGCCTCCAGGTCATCCAGATCACGATGCCGCCGCTTCGCAAGCGCGTCGAGGACATCCCGCTGCTGGCCGCGCAGTTTCTGCACAAGTTCAACGCGGAGAACGGGGCGGCGGTCGAAACATTCTCGCCTGAGACCATGATGCACCTGCTGTCCTACCCCTGGCCGGGCAACGTGCGTGAGCTGGAAAACGTCGTGGAACGCTGCGTCGTCATGGCCGACCCTCATGCCGCCGTCCTGGACGCTGAACTGCTGCCCTCAGTGATCCGTGACGGACGGTTGGGGTGAAGCGGGATAAGACTACACCGCCACCGTTTTGCTCGGCCCCGCCCCCAGCACTTCGACCGGGTCTTTCCAGCCCAAACTCTGCCCGTCGCGCATCATCAGCACCGAGTCGGCCCCCTGAAGCATCTCCGGGTCGTGCGTGACCACGACCACCGTTCCCTGCTCCCGGTAGGCCGAGAGCAGGTCCACGACCAGATGCCCGTTGGCGTGGTCGAGCGAGGCCGTCGGCTCGTCCGCGAAGATCACTTCGGGATCGTTCATCATCGCCCGCGCCACGCAGACGCGCTGCTTCTCGCCTCCGGAAAGCTGAGAGGGCAGTTTCCCGCCGAGGTCCGCGATACCAAGCTGCTCGAAGTAGCCGGCGGCCTTCTTCCGGGCGGCGGTGTCCAGCGTCGGCGCCCCCATCAGCACGTTCTCCATCGCCGTTTGCCAGACCAGCAGGTACGGCTGCTGGAAGACGAACCCGAACCGCTGCCGGCGCAGATCAATCAGGTCCAGGTCGGAGTGCTTCCCGTAGCGGTAGTTCCCGATCTGCACGTCGCCGCCCGTTGGGCGCTTCAGCCCGCTCAGGATGTAAAGCAGAGAAGATTTACCCGACCCTGAAGGACCCATGATGCCGACGAACCGCCGGTTCGGAATCTCGATGCTGACATCGCGCAGGGCATAGGTGCGCCGTGCGCCGTCGTCATAAACCAGGGAAATCTTGTCGGTTGACAGAAGTGACTCGGCCATAAGATCGCTTTCTAGAGCGTGTTGTCGGGATGCAAAAGCGCATGGATAGCATAGCGCTGCGGGTGGGCCGTCAGCCAGCCCTTCACGCGCCGCAGCTCGGCCAGGTCTTCCTCGCCGATCAGAGCGCGCAGGTTTTGTTCGTGCCGCTCGGCCTGGGCCTCGTGACGGACCTTCGCCTGCCAAACATCGGAGAAGACGGCCTGGACGTCGTCGTGCAGGTTGCGCGCCTTCAGCGCCTCCCACTCGCCGCCGTCAAACCAGATGCCGCCGCAGTGGGCGCAGTGATCAAGGACAAAGGGAAGGCCGTGCCCCACCCCGTACCGACCCAGGATGTGCTTGCAGTCCGGGCAAAGGAGCGCGTGATCGCCTCCGGCGACGGCGGGCGTCGCCGCATCCCCACCCGCCGGATTCTCCGGCAGGTCGGGGCCATGCTGTTCCAGCCACTTCCAGTACTGAAAGCCTTTGATCCAGTGTCCCGCGCACTGCGGGCACGTCAGTGCCAGCAGGGCATTTTCCAGGGGCTGTTCTTCCAGGGCGACAGCGCGGCAACGGGGACAGTTCAGCATGATCAACGCCTTTCTATGATGGTCACGGGATCAAGATGTGAGAGCCGGTAGCTGATGGTCGCCACAGCGAACAGTGTGATAAACACGGGGATAGGCAGGGTGTTCAGGTACGAGAGCGGGTCGCCCGGATCAATCAGCATCCCGCGCGGCTCGAAGACGCTGCCCTTCATGGCGCTGAGGACGCCGAAGTTGACGGCGACGCCGAGGAGCCAGCCCAGGGTCGTCAGGATGGCCGTCTCGGAAACGGCGTGCCAGACCAGGGTGCTGCGCCGCAGGCCGATGGCCGCCAGCACGGCGAACTCGCTGATGCGCTGGGTGAAGTAGATGTTAGACAGCATCCCGGCCATGAGCGCGACCACGAAAATGACCGTGCCGTTGACCAGGTGCATGATCAGGTACATCGAGGCGAGCGATGTCCGCAGCGTCTCGACCAGATTATTAAACGAGAGCACCTCGACCTGTACTTTGTCCAGCGAGTTGAACAGGACATCCCCGAAGGCGCGCTGAGTGGCGACGTTTTTGGTCGTCACCAGGAGCGATCGCGGCACTTGCGGCAGGTTATCATCGGTGAATCGGCTGGACGTGAAGGCCATCCAGGTCGGGCCGTTCAGGATGCCGACCAGTTTGATCTTGGCCGGGGCGGGGACGAACGTGCCCGTATCGAGCGGGGAAGCGATGATGTCCCCGATTTTGACCTTTTTGTTGCGTGCCAGCCCTTCGGAGATGACGGCCTCGGGCTTGCCCGGCAGGGGCATCCGTCCGCCCGGCGCCAGCGCGTCACCCGCGCGGCGGATGAGATAGTCGCGGTTGGCGTCCGTGACGCCGAAGCAGACGAACGGCAGCTTGCCGAAGACCGTGTTGATGTTGAAGAAGAAACCGGACGTCTCGATCATCCGGTCCACATCCGGCTTCTTCCGAATCTGGGCCTGGACTTCGGGCGCCACGCGGATCGGCCCCAGCCCCAGCGGCGCGGAGGAAAGGCGCGGCAGGACTGGCGTGAAGATTTTGGTGTAGTTGTAGACAGTCAGGACAGTCAGGTCAATCGAATTGACGATGGTGACGACCGAGGCGATCAAGAACACAGACAGGACGATGACGAACGCCAGGGGCAGGGTACGCCCCAGGTTGCGCCGGAAGTAGGTGATGGGGTTGAGCGGGCGTGCGATGGCCGTGGTTCCTTCTAATGGGACCTCTTGTGAAATCCTTCACGACCTTAGTATACCCCTTATGGGTGCTTCTCTGAGTAGAAGCCGAGTAGCATCAGACCGACGAAAATCAGGATGCCCAGCGCCATCAGGCCGGCGCTCACCATGCCGCAGATGCGTCCGCCCTGGATTTAGGTTAGGTTGCGGTGGTTGTGCTGTGGCGAAATATGTGATATAATGTCGCAGTCTTATCGACGCGAACCTCATGAAAGGCTACTCCCGTGAAATTTACCTACCCCCTATCTGTTATCATCGTGATCTTAGCTTCCACGCTGGCGACTGCTACAAGGGCACAGAACTTTACATTTACTCAAGTTCCGGGCCATCCTTTACCCAAAATTGTCAAAGCGAATGTACCAACGACCTTTGAGTTGCTCTACAAAGATGCTGAGGGGGTAGCACCAGGAGAGGCTTTGTTTCATGCAGGTCTTAAACCCACAAGAGGCATGGTTATCGGCCACAACTACCGTCAAGGAGTTATCGTCAGGTGGATTATTAACTGGACAACAACAGGCAATTCATCTGGTTATGAGGCAGATGGGTATTTCACCATCGATACCAACCAAACACCGAATGGCACTGCGTTTTATCCACTAACCTCGGACAACAGAACCGGAAATTATCATTTCACTGTAACAAAATCGTCATCGGCGCGTGCCAGCCTTCCCAATGCCAGGGTGCTTCTTGGCAAGTGGCATAGTCCTACCTGGACCTTCGAATTCTTGAGTGATGGTACTGTCATGGTTACAGATAGAGGTGGAAGCAGTGCAGGCGGTACTTATTCGATCTTGGATGGCGACCGCCTCAAAATCACAGTCATGGGGCGATTTCTTCTTTTTGATCATGTACGAGTCAAAGCTAGACACACAATCACAATGACTGACCCAAGTGCGGGCAATTCCGCCGAAACGATGTACTTCCAATAAGGAGGCGAGCGTATTATGCTCAAGCCAATCCGCTTTATAGAATGTCATTGACAGAATAGAAATCTCCAGGACGACCGGGAGTAGTAACATAGAGGATGGCCTTGCGCGCAGGGCATCCTCTACGCCGTCGGCTGTGTGTGGGCGCTCCTACAAGATGCATACGCGCAAGATCATGTGACCTAGTTGAACATTTGCAGGAATCTAATTCTCATTACAATAGTATTCAATCACAGCAATATAGATGGCTGTGAAGCGCAGACGGACACTATCAGAACGCCCACCGCTTCCGCGATGGGCGTTTTTGTTTGTCGGCGGCATCTGTCACGGGGCAGGAAAGGGGGTACACATCGGCGTACTTCCAAGCTAACTGAGGCCCAGAAAGAAACAGCCCATGAATATCGGCGTCGTCCGGGAGATCAAGAACAACGAGAACCGCGTGGCGGTCGTGCCGTCCGGCGTGGAGACGCTGACGCGGGCAGGCCACCGGGTCTTCGTCGAGGCCGGCGCGGGCGTGGGGACCAGCCTGCCGGATGACGTTTATCAGGCCGCCGGGGCGACCCTCGTTCCCTCTGCCGCCGACGTTTGGGGCCAGGCGGACATCGTCTGCAAGGTCAAGGAGCCGCAGCCGGAAGAGTACCCCCACATCCGGCCCGGCCAGACCGTGTTCACCTACTTCCACTTCGCCGCCTCGCGCGCCTTGTCCGAGGCCATGCGGGACACGCGCGCGACCTGCATCGCTTATGAGACCGTGGAAGCGCCCGACGGCACACTGCCCCTGCTGACCCCGATGTCCGAGATCGCCGGCAAGATGGCGATGCAGGAGGCGGCCAAGTACCTGGAAAAGCCGCAGGGCGGGCGCGGCATCCTGCTCGGCGGCATCCCCGGCGTTCCCGCCGCTCATGTCGTTATTCTGGGGGGCGGCGTGGTCGGCATCAACGCCGCCAAGATCGCGTCCGGCATGGGGGCGAATGTCACCATCATGGACATCAACCTGGAGCGCCTGCGGTATCTCGATGACGTGCTGCCCGCGAACGTCACGACCTACTTTTCCAACCCACTCCACATCCGCGAGGTCCTGCCGACCGCCGACGTGGTGATCGGCGCGGTGCTGATCAAAGGCGCCCGCGCGCCCATCCTGGTCTCCCAGGCCGACCTCAAGCGCATGAAGCCCGGCGCGGTCATCGTGGACGTCGCCGTGGACCAGGGCGGCTGCATCGAGACCATGCACCCGACGACCCATGCCGTCCCCGTCTTCACCGTGGACGAGGTCGTCCATTACGGCGTCGCCAACATCCCCGGCGCGGTCCCCGCGACCTCGACCTATGGCCTGACCAACGCCACCTTCCCCTACCTGCTGGCCCTCGCCAACAAAGGTGTCAAACAGGCGTTGCGCGACGACGTGGGGCTGGCGAAGGGCCTGAACGTCGCCGACGGCCTGTTCTTCCTGTCCGAAGTCGCCGGTCTGTTCGACCTGCCCCTGTCCACCGTAACAGAGTGGCTGGCCTGAGACGATGCGCCCCAAATCCGTCTTCATCGCCGTCGTCGTCCTCGCCGTCCTCGCTCTGCTTCTTCGTCAGGTGACGCAGGCCGTCCACCACACCTTCAGCGGCCGCCCCGGCATCGCGCAGCTTGCCCGCGCGACGCCCGCGTACCAAAACGGGCTGACGCTGATGGAGATCGTCAACGTCAGCCCGAACCGCAGCTACAGCTACTCAGACAAAGGTCCACAGGACCTCAGCGGCGCCCCGAACCCGACCACATCAGACACGGGGCTATGGATCAAGCTGCCGCCGAACGCCATCCAGCCGTCTAGCTGTGCGGACTCGCGGTACAACGGATGCCGTGACGCCCTCGCTGTTTCGGCGCGCACGTCAGCTGGCCACGCCTTCCCCCTGGAGTGGCGAACTGCGATTGTCGCGAACGGTGGGGGCGGACTGTCCTACCTGTTGGCTATCGTTCCTGCGGGCTATCCCAATACCGTGCGATGGGTGGATGTGATGGTTGATGACAAACACGGAAACGTCGCCACCTGGCGCATCCTGCACCTGCCGCCGATGCAGCACGTCCTCGCGCCGCCCGTCACGCCGCAGACGACGTTCCACCAGGGCAATATCACGGTGACGGCCCGCACCTATCGCGGCACCGACCCGAACGGCAACGGCTACGGCCCCATGATTCTGTGCGACCTGACGGGCACCATCACGAACGCACCAAATAGCTGGGAATTGGGGCCGTTAAGCCTGACGCGGGAATGGGAGACTCCGGGCTATGTCGCACCAAGCGGCGGCAGCACCCTCGGCACGAGTAAAGACGACAAAAGCAAAGTCACCATCCAGGCGACACGGCAGGCGGTCTATTATAACCATCCAGAACCGTACCTCAGCGCGACGCACTGGGTACGGCTAGGTGCTAGGCTTCAGGAGTTCGCGACTTATGACGAGACCGTAGTATTCCATAACCTTTCGGTCATCACATATGGCGGGAGTGACGGGCTATATCTGGCCGGGGCGCAGCCGCAAACCGTTACCAGTCCGAGCGGCGTCACGGTGACGCTGGTGGATGTCCAGCACCAAAAGCAACTGGGTTACAGCCGGGCCGGCGGCTGCATTAATCTGCTCATTCGCTACCCGCAAAGTAACAACTTCCCGTCGTTGCCCCGCTCCCCCCTTTGGCGCAGGCACAACGGCCTCATCCATGTTACCGTGGACGTACCGAAGCCTTACGAGTCCTACGGCTACGGCGGGAGTGATCAGGAGGGAACGAGCAGCTTCCGCTCCGATAAACCGCTGCCAAAGACTTTCGCCAGTTTCCCGATCATCATCCGGCAGCGGGTGAACCTGCGGGCCGTGCCGATGACGTTCACGCTACCGGTGCTGGACAAGGAGCGGACCTAACCCCGCGACAAGTCGCGCCCCCTCCCTGTTGGGGAAGGGTGAGGACCTGAAAGGTCGGTGGCAAAAGCCCCCGCCTCTCGACAAGAGGCGGGGAATTCTAAATACGTTCGCCTCTTAACCCTTCCCTAACAGGGAAGGGTCGCGACTTGTCGCGGGGTTAGGTTCCTACAGCCCCCGCGTCGGCGCAGGATTTTCGCTCTCGTCCTCCCGGTGCAAAACGTCTATCCGAGCCGCTTTGAAGTCCAAGCCATCGAAACTGCCCGTCACCCGCATGTCATCGCCATCGCGCAGGTCGTGGACGGAGATGGGACGGCCATCCCGGCGGATCGAAAGGCCGTGTCCGACTTTGACCTTGAGTTCATGGTCATTGGTCAGGCGGATTTTGATGTCACGACTCATGAACCGATTGCTCACGGACGTGATTCGCCCGAACAGCACCCGGTCGGGGTGCGGGGCGGCACTCACGGGAACAGTGATCGTCCGGCTCAGGCTGACCACGCTGGCCAGGACGCCGCCATCCGGCTGCAAGCGGCCCGCCACGGAGACGCGGTCTCCCGGCTTCACCAGGAATCGGCCTGCGTCGCGCAGCGCCATCCCGGACAAATCGGTGTCGCCGGCCAGATAGATCGTGCGCGTGTGATCCCGCACGCGCACTACGAAGACCCCGCGCCGCGTGTCAATCGCGCCCACCGTGCCGCGAAGCTGGATGTCTTCACCGGCAGCCGCCGCGCCTGGCCCTTGTGGGACGACCGGCCCACGCGGACGGGCAGGAACAGGCCGACCCGGCTCCAGGACACGCAGTTGCGTGACTTCCACGAGGCCCGACGAGATCTGCCGCCCGGTGACGTGGACGCGCATCCCCGGCGAAAGCGCTGCACCCTGGCTGCCATCCGGCAGCGTAATATCCGCCTCCGACGTGTCCAGTAGGCAAGGCTGCCCATTGTCACGGTTAACGATCAGCCGGTCATGGGTGCTGTCCACATGCGCGACTACGCCGTTGGTCACGAACGGACGGGACCCGAACGGCACCTCGTTTGCTTGCGCGGCGCTCCGTGTGGGAAGTCCGCCGCCCAGCCCTACCGCCAGCAGCGCGAGGCAGATGAGTTTTGTCCGCATGGTCGTCTACTCCGCCGTCTCTGCGTTGATGCTCCGCGCGGCGAGAGCCGGATCGGGCGCGGACGTGATAGGCCGGCCCACCACGATGTAATCTGCCCCAGCCCGAACCGCCTCGCCCGGCGTCAGGACACGCTTCTGGTCGCCCGCGTCTGCTCCTAGGGGACGGACGCCGGGGATGACCAGCACAAAATTCGGCCCGCAGGCGGCGCGGATCGCGCCGATCTCGTGCGGGGAGGCCACCAGCCCGTCGCAGCCCGCATCCTGAGCAAGCCGCGCCAGCGCGACCACTTGCTCGGAAAGCGGCCGCGTTATGCCCAACTCTTCGCGCAGCGCTTCGGGGCTGAAGCTGGTCAGGACTGAAACCGCGATAACCAGCGGCTTCGGAACGCCCGCCTGCCTGGACCCTGCTTCGGCCCCTTCCACAGCGGCGCGCAGCATAGCGCTCCCGCCCGAAGCGTGGACATTGAACATCCAAACACCGCGCCGCGCCGTTACCCATGAGGCTCGCCTAACCGTGTTGGGGATGTCATGGAACTTGCAGTCGTAAAAAACTTTTGCTTCCGGCCCTGCCAGCGCTTTTAGGTCGTCGAGCAGCCCGAAGCCTGCCGCATTGATCAGTTCTAGGCCGACCTTGAACCCCGCCACTTCGCCCCCGACCTGCTCGGCCAGGCGCAAAGCCTTTTCCGCCGTGTCCGTGTCCAGCGCCACCAGTGTTTTGCTTGCTGCATTCATGGCATTAGGTTCACCAAGAATCGCTCTGGCTCCTGCCGACAAAATGGCCCCCCAGTCCCCAATACTGGGGGAGCAAGAGGGGCCTGTCTTTCCCTGTTCCCCATCATTGGAAGCTAGGGGGTCTAATTACGCCGCGAGGAGCCGCCGCCACTAAGCGACAGCAAAATCTGCACCAGGAACCAGAACAGGTTCAGGAAGTCCAGGTACAGCGCGACCGTCGCGATCACATAGTCGTTCGGGCCGTAGCGGAACTTGATGTTGGAAAAGTCGTACAGCGTGAAGCCGACGAAGATGGCCGCGCCGACAAACGCATACAGCAGGTTGACGCCGGGGCTGAAGGCGACGAAGAAGCGGACCAACCCGACGACCAGCAGGCCGATCAGGGCGAACACGAGGAACTTGCCGATGCCGCCGAAGTCCTTACCCGAAATCCAGACATAAGACCCCAGGCCCGCCACGATCACGGCGGACAGCAGGGCCGCTTCGCCGATCACGGCGGCGCCATAGGGGTAGCCGCGCGCGATGGACATCAGCAGCGGCCCCATCAGCAGGCCCTCCATGACGCTGAGGCCGTAGAGCAGGGCGAGGCTGAGGCCGGGCTTGGTCCGCGTGAACGACAGCCCAATGACGCAGGCGATCGTGCCGAGGGCCAGCGGCAGGAACAGCGCGGGTGACAAACCCGCGTTGCCCGCCCACCACGCCGTTGCCGCCGTCACCAGCAGGGTCGTGCAAAGCAGGTATGAGACGCGCTGGATGAGCGCATTCTGCCCCGCCACCGATTGCCCGCCCATCGCATACGGGTTGTTATAAGAGTTGGGCGCAGAGTTGTTCATTGTGTTCCTCTCCACAGGCGATTCACGCTCCGACAGCGCGCCTTCGCCTCTCTTTATAACGTGCCCGGTCGCACGTTTGTTCCAGACAGGAATCCCCTACCCATGCGCCGAATAAACACGCGATGTCTTTCAACCAAAATCACAGCGTTTCAGAGATCGCCCTGCCCCCTGGCGGGTGGCGGTTCGTCGGCGCGGACGGATGCACCGACTGTGGGCAAGCCCGCGAGGAAGGTGAGGGCCTCGCGCTCGTCATTGAGCACGCCGCCTATGCGGAGGGGAGCCGGTGGGAGCAGGCCCTTACGGGTCTGTCTGCCGGACTGCTGCTCACGCTCAAAGGCCGGGCGCGCACCGAAGGCCCCTGCCAGAAAAGCATCGGCGAGAACTGCTTTCTGGCGGGCGGGGCCAGAATTGTCCTGGAAGCCTTTGGCGTCAACGCCGTGCATGAGCCGGTCAGCCTGGGAAGCGTCGAACACCCTTTCTTTCCCCCCTGGAACCCAGACGGCGCTTTTCCCGAAAGCGCCGACATGGAAGACAGTTTGAAGCTGGTCGTGCCGGACGGCACGGAGTTCGTCCGTGTAAGCGCCGAGCTTTCCGGCGAGGGTCGTGCCACGTTTTCCAGCCTGACGCTGACGTCCGAAGAGGCGAACGCGGACGGCATGAACGACGCCCTGGTGGAGAAGTTAAAGGCCGACGGGGCAATTCACTCGCCCGCAGTGGAAAGCGCGTTCCACCGTGTGTCGCGCCACCACTTCCTGCCGGACCTCAACTGGGGCCGCGTGTACCAGGACGAGGCCATCGCCACGCACTTCGCGGACGGAACGGAAGTTTCCATCTCGTCATCAAGCCAGCCCACGATCATGGCATTGATGCTGGAGCAGCTTCAGGTCGCGCCGGGAATGCGGGTGCTGGAGGTCGGGGCGGGCACGGGCTACAACGCCGCCCTCCTGGTACAACTGGCCGGGGGCGGCGAGAACGTGTGGACGGTGGATGTGGACGAGCCGTTCTGCGCCGAAGCGCGGGCGCACCTCACGGAAGCGGGCGTTTCGGATGTCCACGTCGTCTGTGCCGACGGCTGGGGAGGCTGGCCGGACGACGCGCCCTTTGACCGTCTCATAGGGACGTTCAGCGCCCACGACATCTCCCCCCGGTGGTTCGAGCAGCTTCGCGAGGGCGGGCGTCTGGTGCTCCCATGGGGTGCGCCGGATCGGCAGCAGCGCTCGGCGGCGTTCCGCAAGGAAGGCGGGCGTCTCGTCATGGAGAGCCTGCACTTCTGCGGCTTCATGCCCATGCGGGGCGCACACGCCTGGTCGCCGCCCGAGGGCGGCGCGGGGCGGGACTGGGCAGACTGGCTGTTCCCCGATCAGCCCGAAGGGGACCCAACCGCCCTCGTCGCCTACCCGCTCGGCACGGCTCCACCGGCAAATGAGGGTCAGTACCTTATAAAGCGCGAATGGTTTGAGTACGTCGCCTCCTGGTCCTGAGTCAAAAATCGTTTTCCCCAAGCCTATCCAAACAACCCGTTCAAGTCTCTGTTCTTCGGGAGCAGCAAACATGGGGCGAGAAGAGACGCGGCTGGAACAGGCGGACGACGGGCAATTGGTGTGCTGGGCGCGGGATGGATGCCGGACGGCGTTCGATGAACTCGCGCGCCGCTACCGGGCCGGTGTTTATCTGACGGCCCGGCAGATCGTCGGCGACGCAGGACGGGCGGAGGATGTGGCGCAGGAAGCCCTACTGATCGCCTTTCGCGCGCTGCCGACACTGGCTGATCCGGGACGCTTCGGGGCCTGGCTTGGAGCCATCACGCGCCACCGGGCGCGGCGGGTGGCGTGCCAGGAGAGCCGATTCGTGCCGCTCGAACCGGCCCACTTGGACCACTTACAGGCAGCCGGCGCCCCGGCCTCCGAGGAACTGGCCGACGCCTTTGCCGCACTCAGCGGGGACTATCAGACCGTGCTGCGTCTGCGCTACTGGGAAGAATGGTCGGTCGGGCAGATCGCCTCGTTTCTGTCGCTCCCCCTCACCACCATCAAATGGCGGCTGCATTATGGCCGCGAGGTCTTGCGTCGCCGTTTGAGCCGACCCGGAAAGGAAGAAGACTATGGGGAATTCTCCATTTGAACACGTCAACATGAAGCAGGCCAAGCGCCTGCTGCACGCCCTCAGCGACCTCGCCCGCGAGTCCAGTCTGACCGGAAGCCTGAAAAAAGGGGCGAAGGTTGCCGTCCGTCAGTACAACGGCCTGCTCGACCACCTGAGCGAAACCAGTGGGGTTCCCGGCGAGACCAGCGCTGTGCCTGAAGGCTTGTTCGCCCACCTGGACGAAGACGAAGACAGTTTCGACGAGCTTGGCGTCGCCTGCGTCCTGCTGAACGCCTATCTGGATGAAGACGAAGACCGCCTTCCGCCGATGCCGCCTGTGCCGCCGAACATTACAATTCATGGCGACTCGCAGGAGCTGCGCGAACTCCGTGAGCTGCGTGAGCTGCTGCGCGAACGGATGCCGGTGGTATAAGTGGATGTGCCGGGGCTGTGGAAAGCCCTGGCAGGGACACGCCCTCACGGGCCAAGAACAGGCCTCGTCCGAAGGACGTTTCTTTGCCGGGGCTTTCCATAGTCCCGGCTTCTCGTGCTATAATGGGAACCGTGACCAAGCCGCAATCGCCGCGCGTCCGCGCCCACTTCTTTGTCTGCACCAACCGTCGCCCGGACGGCCACCCCCTGCCCTCCTGCGGGGCGCGCGGGAGCCTCGCCGTGTTTGAAGCGTTCACGCGGGAACTGGCGCGGCGCGGCTACCCGTCCGGGGTCAAGGCCACGGCGACGGGCTGCCTGACGCCCTGCCAGAGCGGGCCGAACGTCCTAGTCTACCCCGAAGGCACTTGGTACGCCGGTGTGACGCCCGCCGACGTTCCCGCCCTGCTGGCGGCGCATCTGGACGGCGTGGGGAACGTGGAACGGCTGCGGCTCCCCGAGGAGGTGCGCGTTTCGTGAGTGCGACGACTCTGACATTGTGGCGCGGGCCGCTGGGCATGAACGGCTACCAGTGGACGGTTTTGTTCGCGGCCTGGCTCGGCTGGGGCTTCGATGTGTTTGACGGACTGCTGTTTAACTACGTCGCCCCGAACTGCGTCCCCACTCTGCTGCACCTCCCCCTCGGCTCTCCCGCCGCCAAAGCCGCCACGCTGCACTGGAACGGCCTCCTGACCGCCGCCCTGCTCCTGAGCTGGGCCGCAGGTGGGATGCTGTTTGGCCGCCTCGCGGACCGGATCGGGCGCACCAAGACATTGCTGCTGACCATGCTGCTGTACGCGGCGGGAACGGCCTGCTGCGCTCTGGCCCCGAACATGGCCGTGCTGATCCTGTGCCGGATCGTCGCGGGCCTGGGCATCGGGGGTGAGTGGGCGGCGGGCGCGGCGATGGTGGCCGAGGTCGTCCCCGAAAAGCGCCGTGTGGAGGCGGGCGCGCTGCTTTATACATCGGCCCCGGCGGGCCTCTTTCTCGCCTCGTTCGCCGTGCATCAGATCGCCGGCGTCTGGTTCCCCGGTTCGCCCGAAACCTCGTGGCGGTACGTCTTCCTGTGCGGCCTGCTGCCGGCCCTCGTCGCGTTTGTGGTCCGCCTGTTTGTGCGTGAGCCGGAGCGCTGGAAGAGCGCGTCCGAGGCGGCGCCCGCGCCCCGCCTCGCTGAACTGTTCACGCCCCAGAACCGGGCATTGACGGTCAGCGGCCTCGTCCCCGCCCTCACCGTCCTGATCATGTGGTGGAGCTGCAACACGTTCATCCCCATCGTTGCCACCAACCTGGCCTCCGTCAGCGCCAAAGCCGAGGGGCTGACCAAGCTGCTGACCCAGGCGCAGATCGAGGACTGGAAGGCGGTCGCGACCTACAGCTTCAATTGGGGCGGGCTGATTGGGACGCTGCTAACCATCCCCGCCGCCAAATGGCTGGGCCGCCGGGCCATGTTCGGCGTGTATTTCGTGCTGTCCGCCGCCGCGCTCTTCACCACGTTCGGCCTTGATTTACCCGCCGAAACGCGCCTGCGCCTGTACTTCTTCATCGGCCTGACCGTCTTCGGCGTCTTCGGCAGCTTCACTTACTACCTGCCCGAACTGTTCCCCACCCGCCTGCGCGCGACCGGCGCGGGCTTCTGCTACAACTTCGGCCGCATCTTCGCCGCCGCCGGTCCCTTCTTGGTGGGCAGTATCGCCGCGCGCGGCACCCACAGCATCCTGCACACGCTGTTCTGGATCGGCGTCGTCCCGCTTGTCGGCCTGCTGTTCCTGCCCCTCGTCATCGAGACGAAGGGAAGAATGTTACGCGATTAGGAGACAACATGGCAACACCGACGAAGGCCGAAGTCAAAGAGTTCGTGGAGGCCGCACATGGGGACTTGCCGAAGCTTCAGCGGATGCTGGCGGAAAAGCCGGAACTGCTCCTCATGCCCAACGGCAACGAAACGGCGCTCGGCGCGGCCTGCCAGATGCGGCGCAGTGACATCATCATGTTCCTGCTGGGGCAGGGAGAAGCCTTAGACATCTCCGCCGCCTGCGTCCTGGGACGGGCCGATCAGGTGGCCTCGTTCCTGGATGCCGACCCAACCTTGTTGAGCAAAGGAAACAAGCGGGCGCACAACAAACACCCGCTGTATTTTGCCGAGAATCAGCCCGAGGTGTTGGCACTGCTGACGGCGCGTGGGGCGAAGTAGCGAAAGGACAAACCACATGATCGTCATCGCAAGCGCCAATGGCAGCGTCGGCATGGAGGCGGCGATGGGTGTGCTGCGGGCGGGCGGCTCGGCCCTGGATGCGGTGGAGGCCGGGACGAAGGTCGTGGAACTCAACCCGGATGACCATTCGGTCGGGGTCGGCGGCTACCCGAACCTGCTGGGGGAGGTGGAACTCGACGCCTCGGTCATGGAGGGGACGACGCGGCGAGCGGGGGCCGTCGCCGCGCTGCGCGAGTACCCGCACCCGGTCTCGGTAGCCCGCGCCATTTTGGAACATCTGCCGCAGCATTTGCTGCTGGCGGGCGAAGGCGCGGGCCGCTTCGCTGGGGAGCGCGGCTTTGCCAAGATGTCCCTGCTGACGCCGGAGACGGAGGAGGCATGGCGGCAGAAGATGGCGGGCGTCGTTCAGGATGACGCGGCCAACTTGTCGTTCCAGGTGACGCTGGCGCAGGACCCGGAGCGGACGGTCGGCACGGTCAATTTTATTGCCCAAGATTCTCAGAGACGGATCGCCTCCGCCGTCAGCACGTCCGGTTGGGCGTTCAAGTATCCGGGCCGAGTCGGCGACAGCCCGCTCATCGGCGCGGGCAACTACTGCGACGACCGCTACGGGGCGGGCGCCTGTACGGGCCTGGGCGAATGGGCGATCCGCGCCGGGACCGCCCGCGTCGTCGTCTACGGGCTGCAACACGGCTTGTCACTGGCCGAGGCGTGCGAACTTGCCCTGCGTGATCTGGCCGACATTCCCCTGCCGCCGGACATCGAGCCGGTGATGAACCTGATCGCGCTGGACAAGGACGGCCATCACGCCGCCTACACCACGGCGGAAGGCCGGGCGTATGTCTGGCAGAAGGCGGACATGGCGGCGTATGAGACAAGGCCGCGCGTGCGGGTGGGGCTGTGAAGACTTAGATCGCCCCCCGGCCCCCAATTCTGGGGGAGTCAGGAAAGAGAGCAAACATAATCGCTTCGCATTCTTTATTTGGCCCCCCGAATTGGGGATTAGCGGGCCTTCCCCAAACGACAAATAAGCCCGCCCCTCGCATGAGGGGCAGGCTATTTTCATGTCCAGAGTGGTTGTGCGGACTAATCCACCGCATCCAGGCCCGTCGGGGCGACGGGAGGCGGCGTGGGGTAGACGCTGATGCGTCGGGTCTCCTTGCTCTTGCCCTCGAACTTGACATAGCCCTCGATCAGCGAGTACAGCGTGTGGTCGCGGCCCATGCCGACGTTGACGCCGGGGTCGAACTGCGTCCCGCGCTGGCGGATCAGGATATTGCCGGCCTTGACGTGCTCCCCGGCGAACTCTTTGACGCCCAGCATCTTGGGGTTGCTGTCGCGCCCGTTACGGGTCGAGCCGACCCCTTTTTTGTGTGCCATTTCGTTTACTCCTAAAGGGGATTAGCCCGCCGAGATGGACTCGACGCGGACGCGGGTGAGCTGCTGGCGGTGGCCCCAGTGCTTGTGGATGTTTTTCTTGGGCTTAAACGTGAAGGCGTTGATCTTCTTGCCCTTCGTCTGCTCCATGATGGTGACGGTGACGCTGGCACCGGCAACCGTCGGCTTGCCCCACTGGGGATTGTCCACGCCGCCCAGGTAAAGCACTTCGCCGAGCGTCACTGTCGCGCCTGCTTCGCCCTCAAACTTATCCACGGTGAGGATGTTCTTCTCTTCGACCCGGTATTGCTTGCCGCCGGACCTGACAATAGCGTACATGAAACTGCGTATCCTTTCGCGCGTGCGAACTTCTTAGAAGCGTTTAAAGCATTTGCCCGAAGACAACGGGAGTTAGTATGACACAACGGAGGGCCGCTTGTCAACGGTCAGGCTCAAAATAAGGACCCGGCACTGGAAGTGCCGGTCTACTACCAAATGAAAGTGCCTCCGGCACTGAGGACGGGCATTCATCAGCCTTTCCTCAGTCGCGGAGCGACTTTCATTCAACAGTAGACCGGCACTTCCAGTGCCGGTTATGCCGCCGCCCGCTCTCGGCCCCCACGCCCGTTCTCCCCGCTCTGCCGCTCGCGCTCCCCACTGACGGGCTTGCCGCCGCCGGTGGTGACGACTTCGGCGATGGCGACGGAGCGGCGGACGTCGGTGAGGCGGACTTTGACGGTCTGGCCGCCGAAGCGGGCGCCGTTGGATAGCTCGACCTGGAAGGCCCGCTGCGGCAGCAGGTGCCCGGTCGCCCACGGGGCGCGGTCGCCCTGCGGATCGTCGCGGCCCACCTGCACCTCGACGACCTGGCCGCGCCGGGGCGGGGTCAGGGGCTGCTCGAACTTCTGGAGGCCGCCCTGGTCAATGTCGAACTTCTCAATATGGTGCCAGGCCGGGACCGAGCGGACATAGATCGAGCGGCGCAGGTCGCGCTCCAGCTCCTCGATGTCCTCGCCCTGCGCGCCGATGAGGTGGGCGCAGACGTCCGGGTGGGCGCTGACGACGAACGCCTCGTGTTGGGTGGTCGCGGCCAGCTTCCGCAGCTCGCGCTCGACGGACAGTGAGACGGTTTCCGCCGAGTCAATGCGCCCCAGGCCGTGGCAGTAGGGGCAGATCTCGGTCATGGCCGTGTCCACGGTCTCACCCGTCCGCTTGCGGGTCATCTCGATCAGGCCCAGGGCGGAGATGCTGGAAATCTTGGTGCGCGAGCGGTCGTCTTTGAGCGCCTTGACGAAGGCGTCCATGACGGCCTTTTTGTCCCGCGCGCTGTCCATGTCAATGAAGTCCAGGACGATCATGCCGCCCAGGTCGCGCAGGCGGAGCTGCCGTGCAATCTCCTCCGTCGCCTCTAAATTCGTTTTCAGGATCGTGTCGGACAGGCCGACGCTGCCGGTGAACTTGCCGGAGTTGACGTCAATCGAAACCAGCGCCTCGGTCTGGTCAATGACGAGGGAGCCGCCCGAAGGCAGCGGGACCTTGCGCTGGAGCAGGCGCTCGACATCGGCCTCGATCTTGAACTGCTCGAAGATCGGCTTGTCGCCGTCGTACAGCTCGATGCGGTCCTGCAAGTCCGGCGACAGCCGCGCGATGATCTCGTGCGCCTGCGCGTAATCCGTCGGCGAGTCGATGACCAGGCGACTGACGTCCGACCCAAAGGCGTCCCGGAGTATCTTCAGTACCAGGCCCATGTCCTGGTGGATCAGGGCGGGCGCAGGCGTCATCTTGGCCTTCTGCTGAATGCCCCGCCAGGTTTCGAGCAGCATCAGGTAGTCCAAGCGCAGCTCGGCGGCACTCCGGCCCTCGGACTCGGTGCGGACGATGACGCCCGTCCCCTGCTCGCGGAACTTCTGAACGATCTTTTTCAGCCGGTCGCGCTCCTTGCTTTCCTCGATCTTGCGCGAGACGCCGAGGTTGTTGGCGTCGGGCATCAGGACCAGGAAGCGGCCCGGCAGCGAGACGCGGGAAGACACGCGCGAGCCTTTGGTGCTGCGCGGCCCTTTGACAACCTGGACCAGAAGCTGATCGCCCCGCCGGACAAGATCGGTGATGTGCAGGTCGCGCCGACTGCGGCGAGGGCCGCCGTCCTCGTCATCTTCGGGCAGGATGTCGGCGACGTAGAGGAAGGCATTGCGCTCCAGGCCGATCTCGACGAACGCCGCGTCCATGCCGGGCAGGACGTTGTCCACTTTTGCTTTGTAGAGGTTGCCGACGACGCGCTGCTCGCGCTCGACGTGCAGTTCCGTCAGCTGCTTGTCCAGCAGGACCGCGATGCGCGTCTCCCGGTGATCCACGTTGACGATGATTTCTTTTGCCATTGGTTAAGTGCTTTCATAGAACCCACCCCGCCTCACAAGTTCGGCACCCCTCCCTGTTAGGGAGGGGACACGGATTGAGGCAAGAGGCTTTTCTTCCTCTGGAAGCCCCTCCCTAACAGGGAGGGGTGCCGAACTTGTGAGGCGGGGTGGGTAAAGGTGCTAATGCCCCGTCAGGTGATGCCAGAAGCGGCCCGCCGCACCCCCGCCCCGCGCCGCCGGGGGCATTGCCACAGGCGGCGGAGCGGGAGCGATGGGCGCCTCCAGGCCCTTCACCATGATTGGGCGCTCACCGGGGCGCAGGTAGCCGTAGCTGCGGGCTTCCGAGGCGATCCCGTCCGTCGTCTGGAGGTAGCGGATGCGGCGCGCAAGGTCCGCGTTCTGGGCCACAAGCGCGGCGCTGTCCCGTCGCGTGGCCGCAAGCTGGACGCTCTGGCGGCCGGCTTCCCGGTAGGGCCGTACCGCCTTGGCGACCAGGCTGATCGCGAAGAAGACCGAGACCACGATGACGCCCAGCAGCAGAGCCAGACGCGCCCACAGCCCCAGGATGCGCCGGGGCCGCTTCCAGCCGTTCTTGCCGCGCCGCGACCGGCGACGCCGCTCCAGTTCTTCCGATTCGAGGTGCGTGTTCCGGCGGGACGGCCCATTGTCTCGCGTGTCGCTGTCCATGATGTCTTAGGGTTACTCCGGGCGCAGCGGCTGGCCGATGCGGTGGATCTTGATAAAGTTCGTGCTGCCGGGCCGCCCGACGGGGACGCCGCCGGTCAGCACGACCACATCGTCGTTCTTGACCAGGCCGGTCTGCCCGGCGGCGTCAATGCTGGCCTGCATCATGCTGTCCGAGTCGTCGGCGATCTCGACCAGGACGGGGTGGACTCCCCAGACCAGGGCCAGGCGTTGGTAGGTTTCAAGCCGGTTGGTCGCGCAGATGATCGGCGCGCGGGGCCGGTAACGGGACACGACGCGGGCCGTCCGCCCGGTCGCCGAGGCGGTCAGGATGGCCGTGCAGTTCAGGTCGTGCGCGATGTCACAGGTCGCCTGGCCGACCGCGCCCGTGATGGACTGGCCCGTGTCGAGTCGCGTCTTCTCATCGAGGATGTTGCTGTAGTCCAGCGACCCCTCGGTGTGCGTGGCGATGCGAGACATCATGCGGACGGTTTCAAACGGGTAAAGTCCGACCGCCGTCTCGCCCGAAAGCATGACGGCGTCGGTCCCATCAAAGATCGCGTTCGCCACGTCCGAGACCTCGGCGCGCGTCGGGCGGGGGTTGCGGATCATCGAGTCCAGCATCTGGGTCGCCGTGATGACCGGCTTGCCGGCCCGGTTGGCCTTGCGGATCAGCATCTTCTGGATGACAGGCACCTCGTCAATCGGGACTTCGACCCCCAGATCACCCCGCGCCACCATGATGCCGTCCACGGCCTCCATGATGGCGTCAATGTTCTGGACCGCCTCGTGCTTCTCGATCTTCGCGATGAGGGGGATTTTGGCGCGGGCGGCCTCGCAGACGCCGCGCAGCACGGCGATGTCGCTGGCCGAGCGGACGAACGAGGCGGCGACGTAGTCCACCTTCTGCGCGATGCCGAACCGCAGGTCATCCAGGTCCTTGTCGGTGACGGCGGCGATGGGCAGCGAGACGCCCGGCACGTTGACGCCCTTGTTGGACGTCAGCAGACCGCCGACCACCACCTCGCAGACCAGCGCGCTCGTTCTTTTAGATTTGACCCGCAGCTCCAGCAGCCCATCGTCGAGCATCAGATGCGTCCCCGCCCCGACCGCCTCGAAGATCTCGGGCACGGGCAGGTTGACCCGGTGCTCGTCGCCCGGCACATCGTCGAGCGTCAGCGTTATCTCAGCGCCGGGCCGGAGCAGGACGCCCTCCCCGGCGATGCCGCCGACGCGCACTTTCGGGCCGGAGAGGTCTTGCAGGAGCGCCAGCGGCGTGTTCAGCTCCTGGGCGATGGCGCGGAGGTGGGTGATGACCTGAGCGTGCTGCTCATGGGAGCCGTGGGAGAAGTTAAGACGCGCGACGTTCATCCCGGCTTCCACGAGGAGGCGCAGGTTCTCCGGGCTGCGGGTTGCAGGCCCGATCGTACAGACAATTTTGGTTCGTCGCATCAGTTTTGGGGGCCTTGACATGGACGGCGTCCGGGACGCTCCTGGGTTATTATAACCGATTACAAGGCATTCGTCAACATTGACGGTCGTTCCGAATTCTGCTATCCTAGCGGCATGAAAGCGCTGCTCCTATTTTGCCTCTTTTGGGCGTCAGGCTTGCGCGGCGTCTGCGCTCAAGACGCGGTGACGGTCCCGTTTCAGCTCACGGGGAACCATCTTTTTGTTTCTATCCACATCAACGGGAAAGGACCCTTTCCGGCGGCGTTTGACACCGGTGGCCTTTATTTGATGTCCCCGGCTTTGGCAAAGGAACTGCATCTGACGCCGCATGGGACGCTGACGGCACGAGGGTTTGGGGAGGATTCGGTGAAGATCGGGCTGACCGAAGTGGAATCCGTCCAGATCGGCGGCCTCACGCTGCCCCGCTCGGCCTTCGCCGTGATGGATGCCGGAGACCTATCCATCCAGAGCATGATCGGCTACGAAGTGCTGCGCCGGTTCGTGGTCAAAATAGACTACGACGCGCATTTACTCACCTTGACGCGCCCCGACCAATTTGTCTACCGGGGCAGCGGGATTGTTCTTCCCCTCCACCTGCACGGCCACATCCCCGCCGTGGAGGGGGCCGTGGACGGCATCACGGGCCTGTTCACCCTGGACACGGGATCGGGCGGCGCACTGGACCTGTTCGCGCCGTTCGTTCGGGCGCATGACCTGCGCCGCAAATATGCGGCAGGGTTCACGGCGGCAACAGGCATAGGCATCGGCGGCGTCATGCAGGGGCAGGCCGTCCATGTTGGAAATCTGACGCTGGGGGCTGCCACCCTGCGGAACGTCCGCGCCACCTTGTCTGCTGCACAGGGCGGTGCGGCTTCCGACCCGGAAGTCGCCGGGAATATCGGGGAGGGCGTGCTGAAGCAGTTCAACCTCACCTTCGACTACACGCACGGGCAGGTGATCCTAGAAAAGAACAAGGGGTACGGCCGGCCTGAAGACGGTCACGCGGGCATCGCGCTGGAGCCGCAGGGCCGCGCGTGGCGCGTCACCGATGTGGCATCGAACGGCGCGGCGGCGCAGGCGGGCATCGAAGAAGGCAGCCGCGTGTTGACAATTGAGGGCAAGGATGCCCGCCAATTGCCCCCGTTCGCGCTTTGGGACGTGTTCCACCAGCCTGTTGGCACGAAAGTGTGGATGCTGTTCCAAGACGGGGAGCAGAAGCGGCTCGTGGCGCTGACTTTACGCTGATGGGAGAAAACAGCCCCCCGGCCCCCAATTCTGGGGGAGTTCAGAGCGCAGCATAGCCCATCGGGGATTTGAACCACCGGTCTCCGCGCCGAGAAGCGCGGCGTCCTGGGCCGGGCTAGACGAATGGGCCGCCATGAAGGACAGTATACCTCAAGAGAAGCGCGGCAGGAGCAGGCCCAGCAGCGTGTACAGGTTCAGGGCGAGCAGGCCCGCCGCCAGAAAGCCGACGAACGCAGGGAACCAGGTCGGGCGCGGCAGCAGGCCACGCCACCCCAGGACGAAAAAGAACGCCAGCGGGAACAGGGCGGGAAACAGATACCGTCCCTGGGCCTGGAAGAAGTGCAGGTTATAGTTGAGGAAGGCAATGCCGGCAAAGACGAGCTGCGCTGCCAGGAGGAGCAGGCCGACGCGCCTCACGGCTGGCGCTGCCCACCGGCGCCATTGGCGGACCAATCCAAAAACAGGGGCGAGGCTTACGAGCAGCAGAACTTGATAAGTCGGGGTCAGCCCGCGCAGGAAGTTCGGGTGTGGCCGTCGCGGGTCCTGGTCCCAGAACAAGCGCATGGAGTCAAACCCGCCCCAAAACGAGGAGAAGGCCCATTGGGCGACCTTGGCAAAGTAGCCGCCCATCCCTCCGAAAAGAGCAATCATCGCGTCTATCGGCACGTTGTTCGCGCCGTTGTTGAGCGTAACCAGCAGCAGGCGCTGCGCCAGTGGGTCTCCATACAAAAACGTATTGCGAACCAGCCACGGCAGGCCGATCAGCCCTCCCAGGCCCAGCGCCAGACCTGCCAGTCGGGCGGCAGGCACGCCCACCAAAACGTCATAGCGCGCCAGCAGAAGAAACGTCATGGCGACCGTTGGGTACAACGACAGGGTGAGCGATTTTGTCCATACTGCCAGCCCCAGCGTCACCCCCAGCCAAACAGTCAGCCGAACGCGGCTTGCATCGTCCTCGGCATGAATGATGCGGCCCAGCAGCCACAATGCGGCGACGCTGACTAACGTCGTCAGTGAGTCATTGGTGACGGAAGCGTTTAGCGCGACATTTGCCGGCAGCAGCCCGACAAAGACCGCCGTTCCCAGCGCGAGCCAGGGATCGGCAGGCATAAAGACCCGCCCCGCCCCGTAAGCCGCGAAGATGAGCAGCGCACCCAGAACAACCGAGACCCAGCGCACGGCCTTTGTCGCCGCCGCGTCCCCCTGCCCCTTCGCGGCCAGATACACCGGCGCGGCCAGCATGTAATACAGGGGCGGCTGGTGGTTCTCGTAGCCATGCTGGGCATCGGTGAAAACGGGCAGATGCCCCAACGCCACCGTCTGCACATAGATCATGTGCGCGTTCTCGTCCGGGTTGTGCTGGTCTGCCGTCGCCGCCGGCGTGAGCGCGCTGTAGGCCCCCGCTAGGAGGAGATACACCAGGACCAGCCCGGCCAGCAGCCCGCGCGTCAGGCGCTCCGTCATTGCGGCGCCCCCGGCAAGGCGTACACCGCCACGCCATGCGCCTCGAAAACCGGCGAGCCGCTCCCCTCAGTCAGCGCATAAACCCACTGGGTGTAACCCGCCGCGTCCGGGGGAGGCAGATTGTGCCGGTTGACGAGGATATGCGTCACGCCGATCTTTACCAAATACGCCCGCAGGTCATCCGCCGTCTGGAACGTGTCATAGGGAATATAGGTGCTGTGGTTGGCATCACCCCAGAAATATGCCTTGTCGCAGTAGAAGCCGAACGGGTGGCCGTACAGAACCACTTTCGCTTCGGCGGGAAGCTGCGTGTTGATGAACTGTATGGCCGGGTAGCCGGAGCGGTCCCGCTCCAGATAGCGGGCGCGTGACTGCCACCCAAAAGCGACGGGGGCTTCCACCGTGAGCAGGCCCACGCCGATGTAGAACGTAAACGCCAGCGAGCAAGCGCCGAGGCCGGCCAGCGCGTACCTGGACCGCCACCGCCCCTCCCACGCCCGCACGAGTACCCACGCCGCGAGGAGACACAGGACCGGCAGGGTCGGCAGGAGGTAGCGGACCTGCTGCGAGGTGACAAACCAAAGGCCGCCTGAGAAGAGCGCATACAGCCCTAGCGCCTTGACTACTCCTGGCGCGCCGCGGAGGAACGCGGGAAAGAACAGCGCCGCCAGCAGCAGCGGCGACAGGGCGCCCAACGGTGTTTGTTCACCATCGTTAAAGGCCCGAAAAGCAGGGTTGGGCGGCGGATGTCCCGGCAGCAGGTACATGGTCAGGTTCCACGGGGCCAGCGCCGCCATGTCGGGGGATCGTACCAACTTTAGGTCGGCGCCCCTGCTCTCGTATGTCACCCCGAAGTTGGCATTTGACTTGTCATAGGCTTTCGCCAATGCGGCGTTGAAGCCGCGCCCGCCGAATATCTGGTAGTAGAACGGGTAAATGGGGTTGCCGGTGTAGACTGTGGATTTGATGTACCAGGGCGAGCCGACGGCCAGGGCCAGCAGGCACCAAACTGCGACGGCTCCGGCGGCGCGCGGCCATGTTTGGCCCTGCGGGCGCACCCGCCAGAACAGCAGGCCGAGCGCCAGCAGGGCGAGCGTCGCCAGCGCCGTCGCTTTCGTGCTCAGGGTCAGGCCCATCAGGATCGCCCCCAGCCGCAGCCAGCGCTCGTCGCGCGCCGCCATGCCGCCGGCGACCGCCAGCAGCGTCAGGGGAGCGAAGAACATCCCGGCAAGGTCCGTGTAGGCCGTCCCCGCTTCCCACAGCACCAGCGGCATCGAAGCCAGCAGCCCCGCCGCCGTCAGCCCGACGCGCGGCGACAGGTGGCGCGCCCCGAAGGCGTAGACCGCCAGACAGGCGCCGACGCCGCAGGTGAAGTGGAACAGCTTTGCCAGCGGCACTCCGGCGTCGGCCCCCCGCTCCATCAGCCCGAACAGATACCACATCTCGGCAGTGAAGGCGAAGTTGGAATGGCTTTCCCAGGGGATATAATAAATATGATGGGCCTGAAGGTACAACTTCGGGTCCGCCAGGTGGTAGGAAAGGCTGTCCCATTCCAAAGACGCGCTCGGCGGGGTCCAGACGCCGACCAGGGGAATGAGCGCCAGCAGGAGAAAGAGGAGAACCGTCATCCAGCCCCAGGGAGACAGCCGGACGCCCTGTTGGACGATGTCTCCGATTTCGAGCGCCATTGCGCGATGCTGCCATGCGCCGACTGCGAGAAGCAGAAGCAAAAGGCCGATGCCCGCCGGGCGGTACAGGCCGCCCAGCAACCCCAGCGCCAGCATCCCATAGGCCAGCATCCCCAGGCCAAGCGCCAGGCCGAACAGGTTCCGCTCCAAGCGTGTGGGGCCGTCATCGAGACGCAGAAGGTGCAGGACGGTCCGGCCCGCCGCCGTCACGGCCCACGCCGTCAGCAGAAATAGCAAAAGGTCCAGCACGCACTACCCTTCAGTCCCAAAGGCTTCAGTCCCGCAGGTCCACCAGCCGCCCGGTCACTTGGGGGCGCGTGCCGGGCGCGTCCCAGGTCAGCTCGGTCTCACCGAGGAAGTGCCCGAACCAGCCCGCCTGCACGATGGGGACGCTGCCCACGACCTTCGGCTCTCCGAGTTTGTTGTGGCTGTGGCCGCCGATGATCACGTCCATCTCGGGGCAGGCGGCGGCCAGCCGCTCGTCTTCGCGCAGGCCGATGTGCGTCAGCGCGACCAGCGCGTCGGTCTGAGGGCGTAATGCCTCGATCTGCCGCCGTGCCTCGGCCACAGGGTCATCGAAGACAAATGCGCTGACCAGCCGCGCCGTCATGCGCGGCGTCACCATCGGCACCGTCAGGCCGAAGACGCCGACGCGCAGGCCGTTCGGCAGGGTCTTGACGACGAAGGGAACAACGGGCAGCGTCTCGCCCTGATCCTCGCGCCAGCGGATGTTGGCGCACAGGATGGGAAACGCCGCCTTGCCGATCTTGAGCCGCAGCAGAGCGTCCGCGACGTGGAACTCCCGGTTGCCCAGCGTCATGGCGTCGTAGCCCGTGTCCGACATCAGGGTCAGGATCGGTTCGCCGCCGGGCCGGACGCCGACATTGCCCGCCGAGACCGCGTCTCCCGAGTCCAGCAGCAGGACGTTGTCCCGTTCGGCCTTCGCCTGCCGGATGAACTCGGCCTGACGCGCGCTCAGGTGGTTGTGAAAATCGTTCGTGTGCAGCAGGGTGAGTTGGGTCATGGGATATGTTTCATGGATGGCCCCGATTTGGGAACCCCTCCCGGCTCACAAGTTCGCCACCCTCCCCTGTTAGGGGAGGGCCTTCGGAGAATGCAGGCTGTGCTTCCTGTCCAGCGGCGGGGACTTGGCCTTCTCTTGCTCCCTCCCCTAACAGGGGAGGGTGGCGAGCCTCAGCGAGCCGGGAGGGGTTTCACTGCCGCGCCGTCGCCTCGCTCGGCTTCGTGTGCGCCAGGTAGGCCGCGACCGCCTCGTCCAGCCGCCCCTGCCGCCGCAGGATTTCCTCGATGGCGTCCCGCACCGCCCCTGCCCCGCCCCCGCGCGGCGTCACCCAGTCCGCCCGCGCCTTCAGGTGCGCGGAGGCATTGGCGACCGCGATCTTGACTCCGGCGGCCTCGAACGCGGGCAGGTCATTGATGTCGTCCCCGACATAGGCCGCTTCTTTGGCCCGCAGACCGTACTTTTCCAGCAGCCAGTTCAGCGTTTGGGCCTTGTCGCCGCAGTTCTGGAGCACGTCCTCGACGCCGAGTTCCGCCATGCGCGTCTCGACGATGCGGCTGGCCCGGCCTGACAGGACAGCCACGCGCAGGCCGACCGCCTGGGCCATGACGATGCCCAAACCGTCGGCCACATGGAACGCCTTCGACTGCCCGCCGCCGTCACCATACAGCAACGTCCCATCGGTCAGTGTCCCGTCCACATCAAGGACGATCAGTTTGACGTTTTGCACTATTTATAACTGCCCCTTGACGAGTAGTGCCAGCACAACAAAACAAACAGCGAACAGCATAAAGAACGACATTATCATCGCATTTGGTCCGTTCCTCGTGTACCTGCTTCTGACCCCGAGGAGGCCGCCTATCACAAGAAGCAGAACGCCAAACAAACCTAGACCATCGAAAAGTAGACCAAGTTTCGCGTTGCGATTGACTGCGGTAATCAGGTGCATGTGTGACCATGTGGCCGTGAGAACCAGCAACATTCCCCCTATAGTGAACACCAGCGCAGCCACACCAGCCCGTTCCGAGACCTGTGGCAGTAAATACTGAGGCTGGTTAGTTGGCGGAGGAGGCCAAACGTCATTCATGGCTTACACGATCCCCGCCTTCACCAAGTCCTTCAGCATCAGCATCCCGACGGGGCGGCCTTCGGCGTCCACAACGGGGGCGTCGCCTGCCTTCTGGCCCGGCAGGGGGTGGAAGTCGTCCAGGCGGCGCAGGCCCTCAGTCGCCGGCAGGTCGGCGGCGACGACGCCGGCGCGGCGGGTCATCGCCTCGGAGGCGGGGCGGGACAGGAGATGCGGATCATCCAGCAGATGCCGGCGGATGTCGCCGTCGGTGATGAGGCCGGCAACACGTCCCTCGCGGTCGGTGACGATGGCCGCGCCCGCGTTGGCACGGGTGATGGCGAACATGGCGTCCAAAACGGTGCCGGTTTCGGGGACAAGGGCCACGGCGTCGCCCGTCCGCATGACGTCGGCGACGCGCAGGGTCAGACGGCGGCCCAATGCCCCCGCCGGGTGCAGGCGGGCGTACTGCTCCGGCGTGAAGCGCCGCGCGCCCATGACGGCCACAGCCAGGGCATCGCCGAGGGCAATCATCGCCGTCGTGCTGGTCGTCGGGGCCAGGTTCATGGAGCAGGCTTCCTTTTCGACCGAAACGTCCAGCACGACCGAGGCCGCGCGGCCCAGTGTGGACAGAGGGCGGCTCGTCAGCGCGATCAAAGGCGTTTCGAGCTGGCGGATCGCGGGCAGGATGGCCGTGATCTCGTCCGTCTCGCCGCTGTAAGACAGGGCGATGACGACGTCGCCCGGCTGGATCATCCCTAAGTCGCCGTGGACACCCTCGGCGGGGTGCAGGAACAGGGCGGGCGTGCCGGTGCTGGCGAGGGTGACGACGAGTTTGTCGGCGACCTTGCCGCTTTTGCCCATGCCGGTCACGACGACGCGGCCCTTCGTTTCCAAAAGCAGCCGGACGGCCTCGGCCCAGGCCGCGCCGTCTAACCTCTCCGCCAGCCGGTCCAGCGCCCGCGCCGCTTCGGACAGCACCCGCCGCCCTTCGGCCAGCCATTCCTCTTGCTCCAGGTTCATTGTGCTCATTATACAGAGTTGCGCGGGAAATATGCAAGCGGGCGACTCGTCCCAAAGAGGAAAATAAGAAGGAAAACAGGCTTTCCGCCGCCAACTACCGCCTCGGACGCCTTCCGAAAGGCACCGGATCACCTGCCATGAAAAGAACCCCATGCTCCCCGGCCCTGCTGGTTTTTGCCTTGCTGGCGTGGACCCCGGTGCGCGCCCAGACCCCGGCGCCCGCCGCGTCGGCCCCTGTCGCCGACGCCGCCACGCTTCAGTTCCAGGCTGGCGTCGCCGCCTTTCAAAAGAACCAGCATGAGGCCGCGATCGCGGACTTCCGCGAGGCCGTCCGCCTCCGGCCCGACTATGCCGACGCCCACAACGCGCTGGGCATCGCGCTGGAAGTGCGCGGCCAGCATACCGACTCCCTGGCCGAGTTCCAGGAGACGGTCCGACTGAAGCCGGACAACCCCGACGCGCGCTACAACCTCGCCATCGCGCTGGACCGGCAAGGGCAGACGCCAAAGGCCACTGCCCAGCTCCAGGCGGCTCTCAAGCTGCGGCCTGAGTTCGTTTCCGGCCATTACCTGCTGGGGCGCCTGTGGGAAAAACAAGGGGCGCGCGCGGAGGCCGTCGCCGAGTACCGCGAGACTGTCCGCCTGCGCCCCGACTACGCCCCGGCGCATTACACCCTCGCCAACGCGCTGGACGACAGCGGGCGGCATGACGACGCCATCGCCGAATACCACGAGGCCATCCGCCTGGACCCAAGCAACGCGGACGCGCACAACGCGCTGGGCAATGTGCTGGACGTTCAGGGAAAGCATGGGGAGGCTGTTGTGGAGTACCACAAGGCCCTGCGGCTAAAGCCGAAGTTTGCCTTGGCCCACTACAACCTCGCACTGGCGCTGGAAGCGCTCGGCCACCCGCAGGACGCGATTGTCGAGTACCAGACCGCCCTAAAGTACAAGCCGGACTTGGAGACCGCACGGCAGTACCTGGCGAAAGCACTAACCCGGCAGAGAAATGCGGCAAAGACCGCGCACATGGCTCAAACGCAAAACGCTGTCCAAGCCGCGCGGCAGACCAAGGCGGCCAAAGCTGCGCGCGTCGCGGCGATGATGGCCGCCGCACGGGCGTCACAGCCGCCGGTACAGAGCCGCGCGCAGAGCGGCACGGCGCCCGCGCCTCTCCGGCGCGGCAGGAGCCTTTATAATCAGGGCCGCCTCGTCGGCGCGATCACCGCGCTCAAACAGGCCGTCGCCGCCGATCCCCGCAGCGCCGAAGCGCATTACCGCCTGGCGGTCGCGCTGGACGACCGGGGCGATCACGCCGCCGCCGTTCAGGAATACCGCAAAGCCCTCGGCTTGAAGCCGAACTACGCCGCTGCCTATTCCAGCCTCGGCACCTCGCTGTACCTCGCCGGCAGCCGCGCCGAAGGACGCCGCGCCTGGCAGCGGGCGCTCCACCTGGGCGACCCGCAGGAAGCCCAAAATGCCGCCACGCTGCTGAAGACCTATCCGTAAGAGCAACCTAACCCCGGCGCTGCGCGCCGACCCTTCCCTAAGAAGGAAGGGTGAAGAAAACCCCGTCAGCGTTTCCATTCGTCAAGAAGCGCGACCTTCCGCGTACCTCCTACCCTTCCTTCTTAGGGAAGGGTCGGCGCGCAGCGCCGGGGTTAGGTTCCTAATGCGTCCACAGCAGGTAAAAGCCCATCACGATGAAGAAGGCGTCAATGACCAATGCCCGCTGCTTGCGGCTCGCAAAGAGGCGGCGCGCTTTGGGGTCGTCCGGCAGCAACTTGGCGCGCTGGTGGAAGTAGGCGAGGCTGATCGCGCGGAAAAGGAAGCCGAGCGCGACCAGCATACCCCCGATGATCTTGAACGGGTCCACGGGCTATTCCATGTTACCTGTAGTTGGTGAACTGGAGCGGCGCGTCCAGGTCTTCGCCCTTGAGCACCGCCATCACCGACTGCAAATCGTCCTTGCTTTTGGCCGTGACCCGTACCTGCTGGTCCTGAATCTGCGCCTGCACCTTCAGCCCCTTGTCCTTGATCAGCTTGGTGATCTTCTTGGCCGTCTCGGTGGGCAGGCCGTTTTTGATGGTGACCACCTGCCGGACCGTCCCCTTGCTGGCCTGTTCCAGCTTGCCGTAGTCTAAAAACTTGATGTCTATGCCGCGCTTGATCAGCTTGGACTGGAGCACGTCAATCAGCGCGGTCAGCCGCGCCTCGTCGTCCGAATGGAGCGTCAGCGTGTCCTTGTCGTCGTGATCAATCGCGCTGATGCTGCCGCGAAAGTCGAAGCGCGTCTCGATCTCGCGCTGCGCCTGCCCGACGGCGTTTTTGACCTCCTGGGGGTCCGCCTTCGAGACGATGTCGAAACTGTATTCCGTTGCCATGATGTGTCCCCTCTCGCGCAATTAGTGTTGGATACGTCGGAACTGGGCAGGCTGGGAGACGACAATCTCCGGCGTCCCCTGGTAAAATTGCAGCGTTCCGACCGCCTGTGCCATTTGTCCTCTATAATACCCGGCTGGGTCCGCGATTCCCACCCGCGCCCAGTTCGGCAGCGTCGGCGGCAGGATCGTCACGCGAAACGCCCGCGCCGGATCGCCGTGCCCCAGGAATAGCCGGACTACGCCCGTCCCCCGCGTCACCTCGCCCCATACGACCCGCCCCGTCACGATGACCACCTGCCCACCCAGGGGGTTCAGATCGTGCGCGAAGAACCGGGCGGCGTTGATGCGCGCCGGCCCACGGCGCGGCAGACACGGCGGGTGCGTCCGGTCATACAGGGCCGTCAGGTTTTCCGGGTACGGGGGCGCGTTCCCGAACGCCGCGCGAATCGGCGCGTGGTCCGAGGCCCGCTTGAACCAGGTGTCATGCGGTATCAGCGCCGAATGGGGGACGAAGCGGGCGGCCAGGGCGGGCGAGGCCAGCAGGTAGTCAATCCGCTCGGCCTGCCCGGCATGGACGAAGCTATAACAGTTCGGTTCGGGCACGTCCCGCGCCGCCAGATCGAGGAGCGGACTCGCTTGTAACAACGGAGCCAGCGCCCGCGAGTCCGGCGTGTCGTTCAGGTCGCCGACCACGGCCAGCAGCGGAAAGCGCGGCAGAAGATCGTCGGCAATCGCCCGCACCCGCGCCGCCTGCGCCGTTCGCAGGGGTTCCGACTCGCTTTCGCCGCCGCGCTTGGACTTGAAGTGGTTGACCAGCACGACCAGCACCTCGCCGCCCGGCAGCGCGACATGGCATTCCAGGCAGTCCCGCGAGAACAGCCGGCGCGCCTGCCCGTCCACGCTCGTCCACGTCTCACTGGCATGAGAAACCGTTTGGGTGACGGGAAAGCGCGACAGCAGGGCGACGTCAATGCCGCGCTCCGGGTCGTTGCCCTCGATCAAAATGGCCTCACGGTAGCCCAAATCGGCCAGCATGTCCCCGTTGAGACGGCGAAGAACGCCGAGCGTCTCCACTTCCATCAGCCCCACCACATCGGCACCCAAAATGTGCAGCGCGCGGCCCAGCCGCGTCAGTTTGTTCTGGAGCTGGTTCTCTGCGGGCCGCAGGTCGTCGGCGTTCGGGTCATCTGTCGTGTCGAACAGGTCCTGGACGTTGTACGAGGCCAGCGTCCATGTCCCCGGCGGTGACGGCGCCGGGAAGGGGCTAAGATATGACGGTGGATAGCTCATGCGCTGTCTCCCTGGGCGCCGCCACGCCTGGTTTTCGTCCCAGCCCCGCCACGGCCAGCAGCAGCAGGGCAAGCCCGATCCCTTGCCCGGTCAGAACGGGGGTGTGCTGGACAAACAGGCCAATCAGCAGCGATGTCAGCGGGTAGCATAGCTCGGCCAGTGTCGCCACGGACGCCGAGGTCCCGCGCAGTCCGAGATAATACAGCCCCATGCCCGCCAAGTCCGGCAGGAGCACGATGAGCAGCAGGAACAGACCCGCATAACTTGCCGAGTGAGTCGGCGCGGGCGGCGTTCCCGTCGGAACCAGCGTAATCAAGGCCAAAACCGGCACAGCCAGCGCAAAGCGTGAACCGGCCAGCAGACCGGGCGACAGGGTCGCCGTCAGCGACCGACCCGCCACCGTCGCCGCGCCCCACAGCGCCGCCGCGCCCAGGGCGAGCAGCGCCTGCTCCGTATGGATGTCCGTGAGCGACGGCGGCTTTTGGAAGCCGATGAGCAGGTACGCCCCCGCCATCGCCGCCGCGCCCCAGCCCCAGAATTGCCATGTCCGCCGCTCCCCCAGGAGCCATCCCGCGAGGGCGATTGCCACCAGCGGCTGCGTCTTTTGCAACAGCACGACAGTCAGGGCTTGGGAAGGCAGCACCCAGAACGCTTCCGTATAGAGCCATGTCGCCAGGGCAGACCCGCCCCAGCCGACAAACAGCAGCGCCCCCCACTGCTGCGGGGTCAGGCCGACGAAATGCCGCCGCTCACGCCATAACACAGGCGCGAACAGGACGCAGAGCGCCAGATGCTCCCCCAGCACCACGCGGGCCGGGGACCAGCCCGCGCTCAGGGCGGCGGGCCGCAGCATCAAATCCCCTCCCCAGAGCATAGCGGCGAGGGCGATTAAGAACGGAGACAGGAGGCGGGACGGCATGACGGATGTAATGATACCCGAAACACAGGCTGTCATAAAAACCCATCCCGCCTCACAAGTTCGGCACCCTTCCCTGTTAGGGAAGGGCTTCCGAGAATGCCGAGTACCGTGCGACCTCGCCACCTTAACGGAGGCACACGACGAGAAGTATAGCCTTTTGCTAACGGCGGCCCTTCCCTAACAGGGAAGGGTGCCGAACTTGTGAGGCGGGATGGGTTCCGGCAGGAAGGTTCTTTTCCCGTCGCTTTTCTGTTATAATAGCAGACAGGAGAACATCTGTATGGCCGTCAAAACGCCGCCCAACAAGTCCGCCGCGCGCCAGCCGCGCGCCTCGCAGCCGCCCAGGGCGAATAATACGCGCCCGCCGCGCAACAACGACCGCTTCGCCCATGACATCTGGGGCCTGACCCTGATTGCCCTGGGCCTGATCCTATTGGTCAGCCTGGTCGTGGGGGCACGCGCCGGACTGCTCGGCGAGGCGCTGGTGCATGGCCTGCGCGCGCTGGTCGGCGTCGGGGCGTGGCTGTTCCCCTTCTTCCTGAGCGCCATCGGCATCATGCTCATCCGGGGCCGCGCGCAGCACACCCGGACGAACTTTGCGGGCGGGGCGGCCCTGCTGTTCGTCATCGGCATCGCCTGGTGGCATTTGAGCCACACGTCGGGCGCGCAGCCGTTCGACAACCTGGAAGCGGGCGGCGGCATTGTCGGAGCCGTGGTCTCGGCGGGCCTGCGCCGCCTGGTCGGCGACGTGTCGAGCCACATCCTCCTGTTCCTCTTCACACTGGGCGCGGTCGTCTGGGCGACGGACATGCGCCTGCTGCACCTCTTCGACCACGCGGTCGAGGGCGGGCGCCGCGTCGCCGCGCCGGTGACGCAGGGGGCCAAAGCGGGCGCACAGGCGGCCAAGCAGGGCGCGGCGGCGCTGCGGGAGCGGTCGGACGCCCGCCGGGAGGAGAAGGCCGCAGCCGCCGAGCGCGTCTTCACGCGCCCCACCCTGCCCGCAGAGTCCACTCCTGCCGAACGGGCGAAGCCTTTCGCAAAGGCGAAGACCGATGAAATGGACACTCCTGCTGTGCCACTCACGCCCTTTAAGCCGCTCGGCCCTGCCCTGGGCGATGACATGCCCACCATGCCGAAAGTCACCATGCCGGAGGGGACGCCCCTGGTGACGATGACGCCGCTGCCCGCTGAAAAGCCCAAAGCGCCGGAAGGGCCGCTCATTATCCCGCCCTCGCTGGCCGACGACGGCACCAAGCACGAGTACGTCCTACCGCCGCTGGAACTGCTCAACGAGGCGCCGCCCAAGCCCGTCCACCACGAGTCTGCCGCGCTGGAAAAGCAGGCCGTCCTGATGCAGACCTTGAACGACTTCAAGATCGGCGCGAACGTCGCCCAGGTCGCGATGGGGCCGACCGTCACGCGCTACGAGGTGCAGCTTGAGCCGGGCATCCTCGTCAAGAAGATCGTCGCGCTGGCCGACAACCTTGCCATGTCCCTAGCCGCCATTGACGTCCGCGTCGAGGCGCCCATACCCGGCAAGGCCGCCATCGGCATCGAGGTCCCCAACGACGTCTGCCAGATGGTGTCCCTGCGCGAGTGCCTGGCGACCAATGAATTCATGTCCGCCGCGTCCAAGCTGACGTTTGCGCTGGGCAAAGACGTGTCCGGCGAGTTCAAGTACGCCGACCTGACCCGGATGCCGCACCTCTTGGTCGGCGGCAGCACCAACAGCGGCAAGAGCGTCTGCCTGAACACGATCATCTCCTCCATTTTGTACCGCGCGACGCCCCGCGAGGTCAAGTTCGTGATGATTGACCCCAAGCGCGTCGAGCTGTCGCTGTACGACGGCATCCCGCACCTGCTCGCCCCGGTTATCAAGGACGTCAAGCAGGCGGCGGGCATCTTCCGCTCCGTCCTGAAGGAGATGGAGGAGCGTTACGACCGCTTCGCCCGCATCGGGACGCGCAACATTGACGGCTTCAACGGCCGCGTCCCGCCCGAAGAGCGCCTGCCCTACATCGTCGTCGTCGTGGACGAATTGGCCGACTTGATGATGCAGCAGGGGCCGGAAGTAGAAACGTCCATCTGCCGCCTCGCCCAGCTCGCCCGCGCGACCGGCATCCACCTGGTCATCGCCACCCAGCGGCCCTCGGTGGACGTCATCACGGGCACGATCAAGGCCAACATCTCCTCCCGGATCGCCTTCGCCGTGGCGACCCAGGTGGACAGCCGGACTATCATTGATATGCCCGGCGCGGACCGGCTGATCGGGCGCGGCGACATGCTGTTCATGCCGATTGACGCCGCCAAGCCCGTCCGCGTCCAGGGCTGCTACGTCGGCGAGCGCGAGACCGAGGAGCTGGTCAAGTACCTGCGCGAGCAGGAAGAAGCCGTCTACACCATGATCCCCTCCGAGACCAGTTCGGGCGGCTACGGCGGCGACGAGGACGACGACGGCTCCTCGGACGAACTCTTTGAACCCTGCGTCCGCTGGCTGGTCTTGCAGGGCCAGTGCTCCACGTCCAGCTTGCAGCGCAAGTTCAAGATCGGCTACACCCGCGCCGCCCGCCTGGTCGAAGTCATGGAAGCCAAAGGCATCGTCGGCTCCCAGGACGGCGTCAAGCCCCGCGAAATCCTCCTCCAGCGCGAAAACGTAGAAGCCTTCTTCGCGGGGGTGGGTCAAGGGGATGTAGGACAGTAATGTCCTTTTTGGTTGGTGGTAGGCAAATGAGGAAAATCAAGCGATGGAACAGGATGACCGGAACCGCCCACGTCCCCAAGTGCAATGCGCCAAACATGGTTCCACGGAGTACTGCCTGATTTGCCGACATCTTCGAGAGCAATCCAGCTTGAGGTTCTATGCCAACACCGCTGAAAAATACGCACCCGCTCAGGCTTGGTGCGAGGCGTGTGACCAGGTACTCGATGAGGAGCGCGGTTGGAGTGATCCCGCCGATGAGTTTGCAGACTGGAAGTTGCTCTGCACGGCCTGCTATGAGGAGACGCTGACCCGGCATGAGTTTATTGCCTGGACAGTTGGCAGTGACGAAGAAGAGACATCGGGCTAAAGCAGAACCCTCTGGTCAAACAATATTGAAACTGTCACCAGACGCGGAGGCACGGCTTCGGCGCAAGGCGCAGTGGACAGGGCAGAGTCGTACTCCATAGCAATGGCGGAAGATTCGGAAAGGAGCAACAACATGACCGTGACACTTAATCTGAAACCCGAAGTGGAAGCGGAGATCGCGCAGAAGGCCGCCGCCGAGGGGACGGGAGTTTCTGACTACTTGGAGAAGATGATTGAGGAGACGGTGAAGCCGGAGCCTCACGTCGTCTACTCACAGGAACAGCTTGCAAAAAACCAGGCGGCTCTTATCATGCTGGAGGAATGGGATCGGGAGGATGAGACGGACGATCCCCAAGAGGTGGCACGTCGCCAGGCGGAGTGGGAGGAGTTCAAGAAGGGCATGAACGAGAACCACACATCCGACCGGGTGATCTACCCATGAACGCCGTCGTCATTCTGGACAGCGGCCCGGTGGGGTTGCTGACACAGCGCAGCGGTGTCGCGCCTGCGGAGGCCTGCCGTCAGTGGCAGAAGGACTTGCTTGCCGCAGGTGTCCGCGTCATCCTGCCCGAAATCGCCGACTATGAAGTGCGCCGGGAGCTTCTACGGATCAACAGCTTGTCTGGTGTCACACGCCTGGACCGCTTGGCGGCAACCGTCGAGTATTTGCCGCTCACTACGGCAGTGATGCGGAAGGCCGCTGAATTATGGGCACAGGTCCGGCAACAGGGGAGGCCAACAGCGGACCCGAAGGAGTTGGACGGGGATGTAATCCTAGCGGCTCAGGCCATACTTCTCGGTGTGCCGGATTTGGTTGTGGCGACAACGAACGTCGGGCACTTGGCACGCTACGTCAACGCGAAACATTGGCAGGAGGTAACATGACTCAAGATCATACCGGAGAGGCGACAAGCCCGCCACCTTCCGGCGATAAGATGCCGGAGGGTTTAGAGACTTACCTACTGAGCGAGTCGGCCCTTGCCAAAGATTGGCTTTCTCCTGAAGAAGACAAGGCTTGGGAGCACTTACACGAGCAAGAAGCCGAGACGGCAGGCTCGGCCTATGATCTATTTGAGGGACTTATCGAACGCTTTCGGAGCGGCGGCGATGGGGAATGGTCGCAGGACTGCGGGAAGAAGTTCGCAGAGGGAATGGCGGAGAAGCGGCGGCAAGGCCATTTATGAGGCGAGAGGGAAACGGGAGGTGAGCGATGCTTGCCTCCGTTTTTGCTTTTGAGCCTTGACGGGAAGCCTAATGCCCCTGGCCTGACTTGCCGATAATGGACACGGCATAGTAGAGTTTAGGCAGAGAGCGCAGGAGGTAACGCCGTGGCGACATTCGTGTATGAGGCCGTGGATCCGTCGGGCCGGATCGTCAAGAATAAGGTGGAGGCGGACAACGAGCAGGTCGTGCTCGCCAAGCTCCACGAGCAGCAGTTCCACATCGTCTCGCTCAACGAGGCCAAGTCCGGCATGAAGATGCGGATGGCGGGCGGCAAGGCGCAGAAGATTAAGCTGCAAACCCTCGTCGTCTTTTCGCGGCAGTTCGCGACGATGATTGACGCGGGCATCCCCATCATCAAGTGCCTGGACATTTTGGAGAGCCAGACCAAAGAAGACTCGATGAAGGCGGTCATCAACGCGACCCGCAAAGATGTCAAGGGCGGGCTGTCGCTGACGGACGCCATCGCCAAGCACCCCAATGCTTTCTCCAAACTGTACATCAACATGATCCGCGCGGCGGAGATCGGCGGCATCCTGGATGTGATTTTGGACCGGCTTGCAGGATTCTTGGAAAAGGAAATGGAAATACGCGGCAAGATCAAGTCGGCCATGATGTACCCCATCATCGTCTTGAACTTCGCCGGCGTCATGGTCCTCGCCTTGTTCATGTTCGTGCTGCCGCGTTTCAAGGAGATTTTTCTCTCCATGAACGTGGAAATGCCCGTCGTGACACTGGCCCTGTTCGCGGTCGGCGACTGGCTGCAAGCGTACTGGTGGGTGGTCCTCATTCTGGGCGTCGCCGGGTTCATCGGGTTCAAGCAGTACGACAAGACGACGCGGGGGCACTACAACATTGACAAGCTGAAGCTGCGCGTGCCGATCTTCGGCGACCTGTCGCTGAAGATGAGCATCGCCCGCTTCTGCCGCACCTTCGGCACCCTGATCGCGTCGGGCGTCCCGATGATGCGCTCACTGGAGATCATCGGCGAGACGTCCGGCAACGCCGTCCTGGCCGAGTCCATCGCTAACGCCCGCGTCTCGATCCGCGAGGGCGCAAAGATCAGCCAGCCGCTGGCCGCATCGAACCTGTTCCCGGCCATGGTCACGCACATGATTGACGTGGGCGAGGAAACGGGCCGGCTGTCGGAGATGCTGTGCAAGGTCGCCGACTTCTATGATGACGAGGTGGACTCGCTGGTGAAGGGATTGACGTCGCTCATCGAGCCGATGCTGATCGTGTTCATGGGCGTCCTGGTCGGCTTCATCGCCATCTCGGTCATGTCACCGATCTTCAAATTGGTCAGCTCGATTCACTAAGAAGCCCCGCCCTGTCCATCCCAGTTATTTAAAACAGGGGCGGCGGACGGGGCGCGGGGTTCTTCACGCATGGCAGACACAACTCGCTCCGGGGGAAAACCGGGGGACAAACCGGGCTGGGATGGACGCGACCGGCGCGGGCCGGGCCGACAGGACGACGAAGCACGGGCAAACCGGCTGCTGGCTGAATATAAAGCCGGTGGGCCGGGCGCTCAGGCCGCCCGCGAGGCGCTGGTGCTACAATTCCGGCCCCTGGTCCAGAAACAGGCACGGCAGTTTCTGTCGCCCGCCATCCCGCTGGAGGACTTGATCCAGGAGGGTTTTCTGGGTCTGATGCACGGCATTGACCAGTACGACGCGGGGCGCGGGGTCAAGCTGATTACCTACGCCACGCACCATGTTGACGGGCACCTGCGCCATTTCCTGCGCGACCGGACACAGATTATCAAGGAGCCGGCGTGGCTCCAGGAGATGGCCCAGAAGGTGCGGCGCGAGGCCGAAACGCTGACGCAGGAGATGGGGCGCGAGCCGAGCGATGGTGAGCTGGCGTCCGCCCTGGGGGTGGGCGAGGCGGAGATCGCCCGCATCCGTGCCACGCGCACCCTCTTCAACCCGCAGTCGCTCGACGAGATGCAGGAAAGCGGAACGTCCCGCATCCAGGTCGCGGAAAGCAACGTGCAGGCCGCGCGGACCGAGCTGCCCATCGAGGACCGGGTCGTCCTGGAACACCTGATGACCCGATTGAAGGAGATCGAGCAGAAAGTGCTCTACTCGTTCTACTACGAGGACCGCAGCCAGACCGACATCGCCAGAGCTTTGGGCGTCTCCAACAACTACGTTTCGCACATCCTCAAGAACTCCGCCCGCAAGCTGCAGCAGATGTTCCGCAGCGACGCCGTCCGCGAGGCCGCCTTGCAGCACGAGCGCAAGCGCCGCCGCCTGGCCGCGCACGGCCCCGCCGCGATGGACGAGGAGGCGGACGACGCGCCGCCGACGGTGGTTGACCCCGTCACAAGCTTATACACCCGCCCCTACTTCGAGAGCCGCTTGGACGAAGAACTGTCCCGCGCGGTCCGGCACCACCTGGAACTGTCCGTGATCCGCGTCCGGGTCGAGGGCGAATTGCCCGAAGCCGTCCTGTTCGCCCGGATCGCCCAGACCGTCAAGGACTGCATGCGCCGCTCCGATCTGGTGGCCCGCTACGAGGAGCATGAGCTGATCGCCCTGCTGCCGCACACGGGGGCGACGCGGGAGACGGTCATCGGTCGCCTGCACAGCCGCCTGAGAGAGTTGACGGCGAGTTTCCCCCACCCCTGCCCCATCGGTCTGGGACGGGCCTCCTACCCCGCCCAGCGCCAGCGCGCCGACCTTCTGATGGCGGCGGCCCCACAGGAGCAGGTCTAGCAGCATTGGAACCGGCACTGGAAGTGCCGGCCTACTCGATGTGGAAGTCGCTCCGCGACTAAGGAGAAGCCTACAAAGGCACATCCTCAGTGCCGGAGGCACTTTCACTCGATAGTAGGCCGGCACTTCCAGTGCCGGTTCCTCTTTTCTGTGCCAGCGACCGCTTACCGGCTGAGTTGTATCCTCTTGCGCGGCAAGGTCAGCTTGAAGTCGGCCAGCGAGGGCTTGTACCAGCCGCGCTTGGTCACGCTGGCGAGGTAGGCCGCAGCGCAAGTCAGAGCAAGCCACCAGGCAGCAAAGATGGCGGTTTCAGCCACGACAAACCGAGGAGGGTCGGCGGCAAACATGGGAAATGACGCGACCACCGGCAGAACCGGCCAGACCAGCGCGCCATTAAACGCGCCGACCAGCGCCCGCCCAGGATACTTTCGGCCCAGTGCAGCACCTGCCAAGATCGGCACGCCGAATGCAGAAACCAGCATCGTCATCAGCCCAGGGTCATAGGTTTTGGCGACGGAAAACACACCCAGCAAGGAGGCAATCAGCACAGTCATCGCGGCCGCTGTCTGCGTGCCCAGCCCATACAGCACGACGGCCATGTCCGGGCTGAACCAACCCCTGCCGCGCCGCCACTCCCAGGCCAGCCGCCGCCCGATCCGGGCAGGGTCGCCGAACTGCGTTAGGGCATGTTCCCAGGCTTCGGCGGTTGAACTACCTAGTTCCTGGTTCGCCGCCACAAGGTTTTCCAAGTGCTGCCGGACTTCCAAATGAAGCTCGGCGCGCTCGGCGGTAGGCAGGCGCTTCAGGGGCGCGTTGAGGCGTTGGAACCACTTATCCAGAGCCTCGTTTTCCGAAGGGTTGAACATAGCTGAAGTCTCCGATTGTTATTGCTTGCGCCACGGGGCTGAACCCCCGTGCTTTAGAAAAACAACTCCCCGCCTTCGCGGGCACAAGATTTTGTCGCGTAGGGACACGATTTATCGCCCCCTTCCTGTTCCGTGCATTCTTCTCTCTTCGCCCGCGCAGGCGGGGGCTTGCACTTCTAAAGCACGGGGGTTCAGCCCCGTGGTGAGAGCCATTGTGCCCGCCTGCGCGGCAGGGTCAGCGTGAAGTCGGCCAGAGAGGGCCGATACCAGCCGCGCTTGGTCATGCTGGCGAGGTAGGCGATAGCCACATGACTCACCATCCACACAGGGATCAACAGTACGGAATGGATGAACCACACCGGCAGCGGATGCACAAAGGTATTATGCTGGTTGGAAGCGGCTATGACAAATAGCATCCAGTAACATAGATTCCACAAGAGATCGGTGTAGAACGCGCCTTTGATTGCCTGAAGCGGATATTTGCGGCCTACGGCGGCATAGATGAAAACGCTTCCGCCATAAGCCAAAACACTTTGGACGACGAACGGGATGCCCACCAGGCCCTTCCCGTGGGCGTAGAGGCTGTTGAACCAAAAGAAAAACAGAAGCACCACAATGAACCGCCGCAACACCTGTAAGCCAACCCCGAATAGGATGGCCTTGATGTCGGCGCGGAACCCGGTTCGGCCCTGTTGCCATTCCCGGTACATCTTCCGCCCGATCTGCGTAGGGTCTCCGAACTGCTTCAGCGCGGCCTGCCACGCCTCGTCGTGCGGCTGCCCTGACGCTTTGTTCGCGGCGACAAGTCCTTCCAGGTGCTGCTGAATCTCCTGGCGTTGGCTGGCGCGCTCTTCGGCGGGCAGACGCCGTGAGGCGGCGTCGAAGCGCCGGAACCATTCATCCGCCTGGGGGTCGTTAAGCGGGCTGAACATGGGGAGTTCCTCCGTGGGTGTCGCCGAGGATGTCGTTGACGGCTTGGGAGAAGCGGCTCCAGGCGCGGACCTGGGAGGAGAGCTTGGCCTGGCCGGCGTCGGTCAAGGTGTAAACGCGGCGGGCGGGGCCGGAGGGCTGGGTCTGCCACTCGCTCTGCACCAGGCCCTCGCGCTCCAGGGCGCGCAGGGCGGGGTACAGGGCGCCCTCGCCGACCGAGAGGGCCTCGCGGCTGCGGCGCTCGATCTCGCGGGCGATGGCGTAGCCATGGCGCGGGCCGTCGGTCAGCACGGCCAGGATCAAGATCGGCGTGCTGCCCCTTTTAAGTTCCTGATCTTCGTTCATGGTGCCATTATACATCACTATCTTATGTATGTCAAGTAGTTTCTTAAAGGCCGAGGAAGCGGACGGCGCGGGCCAGGCCGATGATGGAAACACCGTCGGTGATTCGTCCGTCCATCGCCATCGTATAGGCTTCGAGGAGCGGCAGGCGGCGGAGGGCGAGGACTTCGTCGCCTTCCGGCGCGGCTTCCCCCACCGTCAAGCCTTGGGCCAGGAAGATTTGACCCCCTTCATCCGTGACGGAGTTCGACAGGTGGAACGGGCCGAGGTCGGTCCAGGTTGCCGCCGTCAGCCCCGTCTCCTCGGCCAGCTCACGCCGGGCGCTTTCGAGCAGCGGGAGACCGAGAGGCCCGCCGCCTTCGGGTATCTCCCAGGAGTAGAGGCCGAGCGGGTAGCGCCACTGGCCGACCAGGAACGTGTCGCCGTCGTCCGTGACCGGCACGATGCCGAGGGCATGGTTCTGGAACTCGACGACGCCGTAGATGCCGTCGCGGTCATCGGCGCGGATGACGTGATCCTCGCGGACGCGAATCCAGGGGTTGACGTAGATCTCCCGGCTGCCGCGTGTGCGCCAGGGGTTCAATGAAGGGTTGAGTGGTTCGTCTGCCATGCCGCTATCATGGAGCGGCGGCGGGCGTTTGTCAAGTGTCTCCGCTTCGTGATTTTTTTCACGAATAAAGTGGGTAGAATGGCAGCGAGACACCCGGAAAGGGACAAGGCCATGGCTAACACCCATATTGTGATCGTCGGCGGCGGCTTCGGCGGCCTCAAAGTGGCGCAGACGCTGGAAAAACTGATACGGCTCGGCGACTCGGTAGACGTGACGCTGATCAGCCGGGACAACTTCCTGCTGTTCACGCCGTTTCTGACCGAGGCGCTGGGCGGGATGCTGGACGAGGCGGACGTCATCTCCCCGCTGCGGGCCTTTTTGAAGAAGACGCGCTTCGTCATGGGCGAGGTGACGGCGGTGGACATGAAGGCCAAGTCTGTCACCTTCCGCCGCCCGCTGACGGATGAGACCGAGACGGTGCAGGCCGACCAGCTTGTCCTGAGCCTAGGCAGCACGACCTCGTTCCACGGCCAGGAGGATGTCGAACGGCTGGCCTTCACGCTGAAGTCGCTGGATGATGCCACCCTGCTCCGCAACCACCTGATGGCCTGTCTGGAGCAGGCGAACGAGGAGAGCGACGGGGTCGCCCGGCAGTCCTTCCTGACCGTCGTCGTGGTCGGCGCGGGGTACACGGGCGTCGAGGCGGCGGGCGCGATCCGCGACCTGATGAAAGACGCCGCCCGCGACTACCCCCATGTCCGGCCCGACGAAGTCCGCGTCGTCCTGATGGACATGGCGGAGCAGATCCTGCCGACGATTGATCCCGCGCTTGCCCAATACGCCATCCGGCAGCTTCAGAAGCGGGGGATCGAGATGCGGCTGGGGCAGAAGATCGGGACGGTGGACGAGCGCTCCGTCACCCTGAGCAAAGGCGAATACGTCCCCACCCGCACCCTGCTCTGGTCGGCGGGCGTCGTGCCTTCGCCGCTGACCCAGACGCTCGACTGCGAAAAGGACAAAAAGGGCGCCATCCTGACCGAGCCGACAATGGCGGTCAAGGGGAGGGACGGCGTCTGGGCGATGGGCGACTGCGCGCACATCCCCAACCTGCTGGAAGAAGGCCGCCCTTACACGGGGACCGCGCAGAACGCCGAGCGCGAAGCGAAAAAACTCGCCCACAACGTCATGGCCGTCCTGCGCGGCAAGGAGGCCGAGCCGTTCCTGTTCCGCACCCTGGGCGAGTTCGTCAATCTGGGCCATCGGGTCGCGGTGGCGCAGATCAAGTGGTTCAAGTTCTCCGGGTTCCTCGCCTGGTTCCTGTGGCGCGGCGTCTACTTAGTCAAAATCCCCCATTGGAGCCGCAAGGCCCGCGTCGTGTCCGGCTGGACGCTGGACCTGCTGTTCGGGCGCAACTCCGTCGAGTCCGAAACGCCGCGCCTGCTGCGTAACAATACGGCCCTAAAACGCCGCGCCGATGAAGAGGCGGCAGCGGCGAAATAAGAAAGCCAAAAAGAGAGGGCGGGAGCATGATGCTCCCGCCGTTTGTTTTTTGCCTTTAGGCGGCCAGCCGCTGTTCCTCGCCCTGCTCCGCCGTGTCGGCGGGGGTGAAGGTCACGGTGCGGGCGTCCTGGCGCTTGCGAAAGTGGATCATCTCCCACTGGTGGACGTAATCCAGCACGGTCAGGGCCAGCTTGCGCGCCTCGAATTCGGGCATCTGGATGGTCAGGCTATCCGTCGCCTTGACCATCTTCACTTGCCCCTGCCCGTAGACCTCGCCCTGGCCGTTGTCCACGCGCAGGACGTAGGGCTGGCGGTACTTGGCCTCCTTCTTAAAGGACAGCACGCGCGCCTCGGTGTAGTCGTCATGGACGCTGCCCTTCTGGTCCTCGAAGGCGGTGAACGTGCCCGCCAGCAGGTCATGGCAGACCAGCTTCATGTCGTCTGCGTCCACATAATGCCGGACGCGCTGGGTCGCCTTGTTGTGCTCGTCGAACTCGACGAGGGTGAAGACAACCTTGCTGCGTTTGGGGTCGAAGGCGAGCAGGTCGGTGATGTCCAGGATTTTGTCTTTGGCGACGAACCGGAAGATTTGAATCTTCGTCACTTCGCGTGCGCCGTTGTCGGCGCCGTTCTTCTCGTAGGTGTTCATGGTCAGTTCTCCTTAAACCAGGTCTTGTCTCGAAAGCTGCTGTTCTTCCCGATTCGCGCTACGCGAGAACCGGACGGGTCATAAACAGCGCCGTCTCCCCGTGGGCGGGACCGTCGGGGTCGTACAGGCTGGCATCAAAGCCGCACAGCGTAAAGCCCCTGCTGAGGTAGAAGCCGATGGCGGGAACATTGACGTTCTGTGTTTCCAACCACAGGCAACGCGCACCCACTCCTCGCGCGAAACCGTCCAGCGAGTCCAGCAGTTGCGTCCCCACGCCGCGCCCGCGATAGTCGGGAGCGACATACAAATGCCAAATTACTGCTCGACGATTCCAGACGACATACTGAGCCGCCGCGAAGCCTACCAGCCGTCCCATGTCTTCGGCGATGACCGCATGATCCCACTCCGCCCGCGCCTCAGCATCGGACGGGTCGAAGGGGTACTGCTTGCATAGGGGCGGCGCGATAACCTCCTCGACCAAGCAGAATGCCAGCGCGTCTTGGGCGAGGCGATAAACGCTGTCGGTGACGAATGAGGTGTCCAGAGCGGAGAGAGCGGCCTCATCTTGGGGCCAGCGGGCAGATCGAATGTGAAGCACCCTCTCTCCTTCCATAAGTAGCATATGCGTCTTGTGCGAACGCTCTTGTGAGACTTGCCTTCTCACTCCCGGCGGCAGCCAGCCTCCCGCCGGGCTATGTCAATGGAACTGCCGATGTACGTCTCGGCAGTCACCGTGTTCGTAATGATGTAAATGCCCTGCGTCCTTGCCATGATACTTCATCCTTGCCTTCTGGCGCTTAAAGCACCTTGCGGTAGGTGCAGGAAGAGTTGTCTTGCAGCGAACTCCAGCACTCGTGTAGCACCAAATAGCCCCTGCCCCCGACGTAGTAGCAGTTCGAGACAAGCTCGGAGCCGCACTGCGGGCAGGTGCCGCGCACCCATTCGGGGCGGGGGCGGTCGGATTTTCCGTCATACGCCTGGCGGACGCTCTCCACGGCGGCGTTGGTTTCCAGTATCGTGTCCATCTTCCGTTCTCCTCTCACTAAACCAGATCAGTCTTCGGGGTACAGATATATTATAGCGTAAATGGCAGTGAGTATCAGCAAACGGGGATAAGGGAGCAGAACGATGTGCAAAAATTCTCATTTGATGAGAATTTTGGGGCTGTTTTGGGGAGAAAAACACGGCGAAGATACCGTAAATAAAAGGGCTGAAAATGCCGATAATACACTCAAAGGAGAGTGGCGCCCATGTTCTTATGGATCGCAGCGGGCTATGTGCTGTCCGCCATCGCGTTTTATTCGTATATTGTCAGGACCGCTCAGGAAGATCCGCACGAGGCCCTCGCCGCCCTGGCGGAGACGACCGACCGGCAGTGGTCGCGTGAGCAGAGCAACCGCAGAGCCGCTTGAGCCGGCTCCCACAATAGATTTGAACACAAAAGCGGCCCGCCGAACTTTTCGGCGGGCCGCTTTGATTTTATGTATTAGCTGCCGTAGTTGCGGAAGGCGATGCCGACCAGGATGCTGACAAGGAACCAGGCCACGCCGAGATAGCGGGTGTAGGTTTGCAGCATCTCTTCAAAGCCGGGCTTGCCCTTGAAGTTGGCGCTGACGTTGCCGCCGATGGTCCCGGTCAGTCCCTCGTTCTTGGTCGTCTGGGACATGACGATCACGACCAGCGCGATGCTGATTAAGCCTTGCAAAACCAGCAGTATGATTTGAATGGCGTTCATAACGCTAGGGCTTCTCCTCAGTCTTCACGCCCGCTCCGACGGGCGTCTCCTGAGCAGAAACCGCACCGGGCGTCTTGTCGTAGACGGTCGCGCCGGGAGGCTGGGGCGTCTTGTCGTCGTCATTCGTCGCCTTCTTGAACTCCTTGATGCCCTCGCCGAGCGACTTGCCGAAGCCGGCCAGCTTCGAGCCGCCGAAGAGCAACAGAACGACCACGGCGATGATCACCATGTCCTGCGGAGCGCCAAAGCCAAATGCCAGTGGAAGCATATCAATGTCCTTTCACGTCTGCGTTGTCCGGCAAGGCCGGCGCAGGCTGCGTCTCGGCCTGCGGGTTCGTTTCGACAAAATGCGGCGGAACGGAACGCGGCGGAACGACCGGCGCCATGAGGTCTTCCGGGGCCTGATCGTAAGGCCGATGCTCGATGGCCTTCTCGACGGTCGCGCTGCTGGTCGTCGCGTATGGGTTGCCATACTCATGCGGCGGCGACAGGACCGGCTTGTAAACCGATTCGACCTCATTGTGGACCGAGTGAGCCGCCCCCGTCACCTCATCGGTGATCTTTCGCAGCTCACGCATCGCCTGTCCAAGCTGCTTGCCGACTTCGGGTAACTTCTTCGGACCGAAAATGATCAAAGCCACCACCAAAATGATAGCAATGTCGGCGGGGCTACCAAACCCGAAGGCTAGGGGAAGCATGATTTATCCTCAACCCAATGAACCATTACTTAGTAGAACAATCACAATTAAGGCCATCATCAAAACGAAAATAATAGCCAAATCAGCGAGACTGTCCAACTTATAACCGGTACAGGTGATCTTCCGCATTTCGCGCATCGACTGCCCAAACTGCTTGCCGACTTCGGGTAACTTCTTCGGACCGAAAATGATTATCACCACCACCAAAATGACGGCGATGTCAGCGGGGCTGCCAAACCTTAGCGTATGAAGAAACACCATCCATCCCACCTTATCGGACGACCATTTAGCCGATTTGGTTCACTGTCGTCCGAGATGCCAGTTCAAATATCTGGTTGCGGGTGCAGAAACCGGAGCCATAGACCATTGCGTTCGCTGCGCCAGCGGCCACGCCCAATCTCAGCGCCTCGGCGTGGCCCCAGCCTTGCTCCGAGGCCCAGACGAAACTCGCTGTAAGGGAGTCGCCGGAGCCGAGGGCGCTTATGACTTCTACAGTCGGGGGAACCGCCTCCCAAGTGCCGTCCGCGTTCGCTAAGACCGCTCCTCGTGCTCCGCCCGTGACCAAAGCCAGCGTGACGCCATACTTGGCGCGCAACGCCTGCGCCGAGCCACCCCAGCCGTCGCCGCCGACAGACAGCGCTTCCAGCTCATGCACGTTCGGCTTGACCAGGAACGGCCTAGCCTCGACGGCAAGCTGTAAGGCTTCCCCGCTGGCATCTAGGATAGCCTTAACGCCTTCGTCCTGTGCAAGCCGGATGATGGCGGCGTAAATGTCCGGCGGCGTCCCCGGCGGAAGACTGCCTGATAGGATTACGGCATCATGTCCCGGCAAAAGTTCCCGCAGGCGTTGGAGCAGGGCGTCGCATTCGGCAGGCGTGACTTGTGGGCCGTTCTCGTTCAGCACCGTCTCGGTGTGCCCAATGGGGTCTAGGATCGCCGTGCAAACACGCGACTCCTGCGCGACTGTCACAAGTTGGGCGTCTATGCCCTCTTGCCGCAGGCCTTGATGGATATATTCCCCGGTTGCACCGCCCGAAAACCCGGTTGCCGTGACCTTGCCGCCCAGCGTCCGGTAGACGCGGGTGACGTTGATGCCTTTGCCGCCTGCATAGACGCGCGTTTCGGCGGGGCGCTGCACCCGATCCACGGCGAAGCCGGGGATGGTATACAACTTGTCAACCGCAGCGTTGAGCGTGACGGTAAGAACGGGCAACAGAGTTTAGCGCTTGCTGAACTGGAAGCCGCGCCGGGCGCGCTTGCGTCCGGCCTTCTTGCGCTCTTTGACGCGCGGGTCGCGGGTCAGGTAGCCCAGCTTCCGCAGCACGGGCCGCATGTCGGGGTCGGACTCGACCAATGCCTTGGCGATGCCGTGCCGGACCGCGCCAGCCTGGCCGGAGATGCCGCCGCCCAGGGCGCGCACGAAGACATCGAACTTGCCGACGGTCTCGGTGACTTCGAACGGCTGCATGATCAAGGCTTCGAGCGAAGCGCGGCCAAAGTAGTTGCTCGTCGTCCGGTTGTTGACCGTAATGTTGCCCTGGCCGTTCGAGAGCCAGACTTTGGCGATAGCATTCTTGCGCTTGCCGGTGCCGTAATAGCGTGTGGTTTCTGCCATGTTTGTTCCTTAGAAACGTGAAACTATGCGAGGTCCTGCGGCTTTTGCGCCTGGTGCGGATGCTCCGGACCGGCGTAGATGCGGAGTTTCTTCAAGGTCTGCGCGCCCAGCGTATTGTGAGGCAGCATGCCCTTGACGACACGCATCAGGGCGGCGACCGAGTCTTTCTCGATCTCGCGTCCGCGAGTGACGCTGCGGATGCCGCCGGGGTACAGGGTGTGCCGGTAGATCGGCTCATCCTTTTTGTTATTGCCGGTCAGGAGGACCTTGTCGGCGTTGATGATGATGACGTGGTCGCCGCAGTCCACATGCGGGGTCCATTCCGGCTTGTTCTTGCCGCGCAGGATTTTCGCCACCTCGACGGCGAGACGGCCCATGGACTGGCCCGTGGCGTCAATCGTGATCCACTTCCGGTTCTGCTCCATCTCCAGCGGCTTGGCGCTATACGTTGACATTATGTTTCTCCATTCAGCCCCCCAGCCCCTACCACCATTAATGTGGTGGGGGTGAAGGAGTATCGTCTTATCTGGCTCCCCCAGGATTGGGGGCCGGGGGGCCTTGTTCAGTAGTCCACGCGCAGCAGGCAGAGGCCCTGCGGCACGGCGGGTTGGATCGGGTTCCGGGCGCGGTCCCGGAGCGCAAGTATTTCTTCGAGAGCCGTCGGGGGCAGGTCCCCCACCCCGACCGTGACCAGGCCGCCCACCAGGTTGCGTACCATCGAGCGCAGGAAGCCGTTGGCGGTGACAGTTACCAGCAGGCCGTTCCGCATCTGTCGGACGGAGAGCCGGTACAGGTCCCGCGTCGTCGTCCGGCCCGGATTGCCGCCGGCGCGGGCGAACGAAGCGAAATCATGCGCCCCTACCAGGGGGGCCGCCGCCTGACGCATCAAAGTAACATTCAGCGGGCGGCGGCAGTGCAGGCTATAGCGGCCCCAGATCGCCGAGCGGGTGCGCCGGGTCCAAATCAGGTAGCCATAGGTCCGCTGACGGGCCGAAAACCGGGCATGGAAGTCGGGCGCGGCTTCCTCTACTCGCGCCACGGCGATGTCGCGCGGGAGCAGGCTGTTCAGCGCGATCGCCCACCGCTCGGTCGGCAGCGCGCTTTCGGTCTCGAAAGACACCACCTGTCCCAAAGCGTGAACGCCGACATCGGTCCGGCCCGCACCGTGGAGGGTGATCTTCTCACGCGGCACGAGCGTCGAAACTGCCTGCCCCAGAACGCTTTGCACGGTGCGCTCGCCCTGGCCCTGCACCTGATACCCACGGAAGTCGGTGCCGTCGTACTCGACCGTCAGCTTGAGCCTACGCACGACTGCTCCAGCCACGCCTTAACGGACGCGGCCCGGCTGGCCTGTCTTCTCCGGTGCGGTGGGCATCCCGAACTCGCGATCCGTGATCAGCGAGAGCTGCACGATGGTTGCGGCGTCGCCTCGGCGCTGGCCGATCTTGACGGTGCGGGTGTAGCCGCCCGGTCCGGTCTTGAACTCGGGCGCGATCTGCGTGAACAGGTGATGCACCAGGGTCTCATCGCCGAGGAAACGACGGGCCTGGCGGCGCGCATGGATAGTATCCACGCGCGCGCCGGTGATCAGCTTCTCCGCGATGGAGCGCACATCTTTGGCGCGGGTCTCGGTCGTCTTGATGGTCTGATAGGTAAACAGCGCACGGACAAGCCCTTTCAGTAGGGCACGCCGCTGGTCGCTGGGCAGACCGAACTTACGGCCGCCAATCCGGTGATTCATCGAATCGTCTCCTCTGCCCTCATGGGCTACTCTTCGTCCGCCCCGGAGGCAGCCGCATCGTCGTCGTCTTCGGTCTCGTCTTCATCGGCGTAGGCCGTGTCGTCGTCGGTCGCGCCCAGAATGCTCAGGCCCAGCGAGGACAGCTTCTCCCGCACCTCGGTCAACGACTTCTTGCCGAAGTTGCGGATTTGCATCAGCTCACTCTCCGAAATCTGGAGCAGGTCGCCGATGGTCAGGACATTAGCCTTCTTCAAGCAGTTGTAGGTGCGGACCGAGAAGTCCAGCTCCTCGATGCGCGCGTCCGGCGCCCCGGCTGCCCCCACGGGGAAGCTAATGCCGTTCAAGCCGCCGGGCCGCCCACCCAGTCCTTGCGGGAACTCGACAAACCGGTGGAAGAACGTTTCCAGCAGGTACGCCGCCTGGCTCAGAGCATCACCCGGCGCCATTGTGCCGTTGCTCCATATCTCCAGAGTCAGCCGCTCGAAGTCGGTCTTGAAGCCGACGCGGGTCGCCTCGACGTTGAACGAGACCTTGCGGACGGGCGTGAAGGACGCGCCAATCGGGATCACGCCAATCACCTGCTTGCTTTTGTCCTGCTTCTCCGGGAGGACATAGCCTTTGCCCTCGTCTACGGTCAATTCCATCGAAAGATGGGTCTTGTCGTCGGCCAGGGTCGCCAGATGCACTTCCGGGTTCACGATCTCGACATCGCTCGGGCACTGGATGTCCGCACCGGTCACATGGCCCGGCCCCGTCACATCAATCTTGATGACGTGCGGGTCTGGCTTGACGCCGTTGGACAGGACGCCGTTGCGGCCGTGGACCTTGACGAACAGGTCCTTCAGGTTCAATATCAGCTCCGTGGTGTCCTCTTTGACACCCGGAATGGTCGAAAATTCGTGCAGCACACCGTCAATCTTGATGGACGTGACGGCCGCGCCGGGGATGGACGACAGCAGGACGCGGCGCAGGGAGTTCCCCAGCGTCACGCCGTAGCCGCGCTCCAGCGGCTCGACCACGAATTTGCCGTAGGTGTCGGACTGCTCCAGCGTCTCGATACGCGGGGCAGCCGGGTCCATTGTCATCTCTGGCATCGTATTCAGTTTCACTCCTCCAGGTCATCCTACACAAACGCGGCCTTTGGGCGTACAGGCGAAAACCCGCCGGAACAAAGCGGCGGGTTTAGGTCCCGGCGTCAGGCCGCTCTAAGGCGGGGCCTGATCCATTATCGCGAGTAGTACTCGACGATCAACTGCTCGGCGACATCGGTGTCGATCATGTCGCGAGTCGGCACAGCAACGACCCTGCCGGTCAGCGAGTTGGCGTCGAAGGTCAGCCATTCGGGGATGCGCCGGCCCATGCCGCGCAGCGAGTCCAGCATGGGCTGAAGCTTGCGGCTGTTGTCATGGACGGTGATCACATCGCCGACGCGCACCTGGTAGGAGGGAATGTCCACGCGCTTGCCGTTGATTAGAAAATGCCGGTGTGAGACGAACTGGCGCGCCTGGGCGCGCGAAGCCCCCAGGTTCATCCGGTAGATCACGTTGTCGAGCCGCGTTTCGAGCAGGGACAGGATGTTCTCGCCGGTCACGCCCTTGCGGCGCAGGGCCTCGTCCACATAGTTGCGGAACGGGCGCTCAAGCACACGGTACGTCCGCTTCATCTTCTGCTTCTCGCGGAGCTGGTGGGCGTACTCGGTGGTCTTCTTCTGCATCCCCTGACCGTGCATGCCGGGCGGATAGTTGCGGCGCTCAATGGCGCATTTCTTGCTGTAGCAGCGGGTGCCCTTCAGGTAGAGCTTCATGCCTTCGCGGCGGCACTGCCGGCAACGGGCGTCACCCGACTTGCTGACGGGTCCTTTTTTAACGGCGGTCATCGGTTCTCATTTCTCCAAAAGCGAGGCAAAGGCGTTAGACGCGGCGGCGCTTGGGCGGGCGGCAGCCGTTGTGCGGGATCGGCGTGACATCTTTGATGATGCTGACTTCGATGCCGACCGCCTGCAAGGCGCGGATGGCCGTTTCGCGGCCCGATCCAGGGCCTTTGACGTGGACATCCACCCGCCGCAGGCCATGCTCCTGCGCTTTACGGGCGGCGTTCTCAGCGGCAAGCTGGGCGCCGAACGGGGTGCCTTTGCGCGAACCTTTGAAGCCGACGGAGCCGGCGCTGGCCCAGGAAATCAGGTCGCCTCGGGTATCGGTGATCGAGACGATGGTGTTATTGAAGGTGCTCTGAATATGCACAAGGCCCTGTGCGATATTCTTTTTTTCTTTCGGCTTCTGCCGCTGCGTGGTTTTTTTCTGTGCCATTCGGTCTGTGCTGTCTCCTATCATCCCGTCCCAACACCCGGCAAGGCGAGGGGCGGTACAGGACCCGCTGTGCGGGTAAGGGGGCGTGATGAATCCTGCCCCTACGGTCTACTTCTTGACTTTCTTCTTGCCGGCGACGGCGCGGCGCGGGCCGCGACGGGTGCGGGCGTTGCTTTTGGTCTTCTGGCCGCGCACGGGCAGGCCCTTGCGGTGCCGGATGCCGCGGTAGCAGCCGATCTCCGAGAGGCGGCGGATGTTGATCTGGATCTGCCGCTTCAGGTCGCCCTCAACCCGGAACTCGCGCTCAATGGTCTCGCGCAGCTTGTTGGTCTCGGATTCCGTCAAGTCACGGACGCGCGTGTCGGGGCTAACGCCGTTCTTCTCAAGAATGTCGCGGCTGCTGGTCAGCCCGATACCGAAAATAGAAAGGAGCGCATACTCTATCCGCTTGTCGCGCGGTAGGTCTACGCCTGCAATACGTGCCAAAAGGAGCCTCCTAAAGTCGCCCCCCAGCCCCCAATCCTGGGGGAGCCGGAATGGCCTGGTTTGTGTCCTGTCTCATCCCCCAGAATTGGGGGCTAGGGGGTCTATCCCTGTCGCTGCTTATGCTTTTTGATGACGCAGATGACGCGCACGACGCCGTCGCGCTTGATCACCTTGCACTTGTCACAAATCTTTTTCACGGATGGCCGTACTTTCATCGTTGTCTCCTACTTGTATCGGTACAGGATGCGGCCGCGGGTCGGATCGTAGGGAGACAACTCCACTTTAACCCGGTCACCGGGCAGAATCTTGATAAAATTCATGCGGATCTTGCCGCTGACCTGGGCCAGCACTTGATGCCCGCCTTCCAGGTTGACGCGGAACATGGCGTTCGGAAGAGTCTCCGCGATGGCGCCCTCGACTTCCAGAGCCTTTTCCTTCGCATAGGTTTCCGATTCCTCGGCGCGGCGCTCGTCGCGCGCGACATGCTGCTTGCGTGGTCTTCGAGCCATAAATTCGGTTATTTCTCCTGCGAGGGCGGCAGGGTCAGAATGTCCGGGCCGTCCTCCGTAATCGCAACGGTGTGCTCAAAATGCGCGGACAACGTGTTGTCCACCGTGAAGATGGTCCAAACATCGCCCTTGTGGTGGCCGACTTCGGACTTGCCGATGTTGACCATCGGCTCGATGCAGATGGTCATGCCCGCTTGCAGACGATCCCCGCGACCCGGGCGGCCATAGTTCGTGACTTGCGGGTCTTCATGCGGGGTCTGCCCGATCCCATGTCCTACTAAATCACGCACGACATTGTAGCGGCTCCGCTCGACATGGCGCTGGATCGCCCCACCGATGTCCCCCAGCGTGTTGCCGACACGCGCCTGCGAAATGCCCTTGAACAGCGCCTCCCGCGAAACCGTCAGCAGGTTCTTGGCGGCGGTGGAAACTGTCCCGACCGGAACTGTCAGGGCGGCATCGGCACACCAGCCATCCACGGACGCATCCAGGTCCAGGCTGACAATGTCGCCGACTTTTAGAACGCGCTTGGCGCTCGGCACCCCATGCACGACTTCATGGTTGACCGAAATACAGGTGTGGTGCTGATACGGTACACGGCTGAAGCTGGGCTTGTAGCCGAGCAGCGCGGGCTTGGCGCCGCGCTTTTTCAGAACTTCCGCCGCCACTTCATCCAGGTCTTGTGTCGTCGTCACACCGGGCACGATGGCGTCACGCATGGCCGCCAGCGCCTCAGCGACGACACGCCCGGCTCGGCGCATCATCTCGATCTCTTCCACACTCTTGAGCCGAATCATCCGCGTAGTATACCCTCAAAAATCGCGTTTTGCAAGCGCCCTGTCAGACAATGCGCCCAGAATGCGCGTTGTGACCGCTTCTGGCTCTCCCTGTGCATCCACACGAAGCAACAGGCTGCGCCGATCATAATAGGCTTGCAGCGGCTCAGTGACGTGATGGTAGATATCCAAGCGATGCCGCACGGCTGCAGGGTCATCATCGGGCCGGCGCACGAGGCGCGTCCCGTCGTGGTCGCACAGGCCGGGCCGCTTCGGCGGCTGAGTTGCCGCATGATAAGCCGTCTCACACTGTGGGCAGACCAGACGGCCCGAAAGCCGTTCAATCAGCGCCTCATCCGCAACGATCAAATTGACAACGATATCCAGCGGCTTGGTAAATGCCTCCGCCTGCGCGGTGTCTCGCGGAAAGCCGTCCAGGATATACCCTCTGGCGGCATCCGGCTCGGCAAGGCGCCGCCCAACCCAGTAGAGAACATCCGCATCCGACACGAGGTTCCCGGCGGCGATCAAGGCTTCGACCTTGCGCCCGAATTCGGTGCCGCGCGCGACCTGGTCTCGGATGATCTCGCCCGTCGCCACATGAGGTACGCCGAACGCCTGCGACAGCGCCTGGCCCTGCGTCCCCTTTCCCGCGCCGGGCGGGCCGAGCAAGACAAGGCGCATCAGCGGATGAAGCCGTCGTAGTTTCGCATCAAGAGCTGGGCTTCAATTGCCTGCATGGTGTCCAGCGCAACGCCGACCACAATCAGCAGGGATGTGCCGCCGATCAGGGTGAACTGATTGGCCCCATTGGTCCCTGTGATGGCCGGAATCCAGTATTGCAGGAGGGCGATGAACGCCAGGAACAGCGCGCCGGCCAGCGTGATGCGCGTCATCACCTTATCAAGATACTCCATGGTCGGCTTGCCGGGCCGGATGCCCGGAATAAACGAGCCATACTTCTTGAGGTCGTCCGAGATCTGCTCGACGTTCATCGTGACCGCCGTGTAGAAATAGGTAAAGAACACGATGATCGCCGCATAGATCAGGGCGGCAATCGGGCTGTAGCCCGGCTGCATGATGGCCGATGCACGCTGTAGGAAGTGCCCGAGCGCGGTTTCCTTCGGCACGAACGTCGCAAACGTCGCCGGCAGAAGCTGGATGGACAGCGCGAAGATGATCGGGATGACGCCTGCCGACGCCACGCGGAACGGCAGGTAGGACGTGCCGCCCTGCGACATCTTGTTGCCGACGATCTTACGAACGTGCTGGATCGGAATCTTGCGCTGGCCCAGCGTCACGAAAACGACGCCGATGACCGTCGCGAAGAACGCCACCACAAGGATCAGCACCTGCCAGGGCTTGATCGTCCCCGCAAGAACGCCCTCGCCCACCCCGGCGAGCTGGCTCGGCAGACGGACCATGATCCCGCAGAAGATGATCAGCGAGACGCCGTTGCCGATGCCTTTGTCGGTGATCTGCTCACCCAGCCACATCAGGAACGCCGTCCCGGCAATCATCGTCACAACGACCTCAAAGACAATGAACGGGTTCGCCGCCAGGACGTTTTCATGCCGCAGGAAAAGAACAAACCCTGTCGCCTGCGCCAGCGCCAGCGCCATCGTCAGGTAGCGCGTATACTGAGCGATGCGCTTGCGGCCCGACTCGCCCTCTTTTGACAGTTCCTGCCAGGATGGGATGGCGAACGTCAAGAGCTGCATGATGATCGAGGCGTTGATGTAAGGGACGATCCCCATCGCGAAGACGGTGAACTTCTTCAGCGCGCCGCCGGAGAACACGTCCACCAGGTTCAGGATGCCGCCACCGCCGCCCTTGTTGAACAGAGCCGCCAGCGCATCCGAGTTGATGCCCGGCAAAGGGATGTGCAGGCCGACCACATAGACGGCGAACATGGCGAAGATGAACATCAGCCGACGCCGCAGCTCCGGGATCGCCCAAGCCGCCGCCATCGCCTCGATAAAAGGCGTGTTGGAGGTGCGGGCCGGGCCGGGCGGCCTCCGTCCCCCGCCCCCTCCAGGGGCAGGGGCGGCGTTGGCGGTGGGTCTTTTAACAGCCATCGGTTTGCCTCGCTGGGCTTCTTAACAACCCTTAAACGATCTCAGTCGTACCACCGAGCGCGGTGATCTTTTCCTGCGCGCTTTTAGAGAACTGCGTCGCGCGCACGGTCAGCTTCTTGGTCAGTTCGCCATTGCCCAGAATCTTGACCCCGGTCTTCAAGTCGCCGATCAGACCGGAGTTAAACAGCGTCTCGATTGTCACAGTCGCGCCGTCCTCGAAGCGCTCCAGCGCGCTGAGGTTGACGACAGAGTAGCCGACCTTCGGCGGCGCATTGAAGCCGCCCTTGCCGGGAATGCCGCGCATCTGCGGGAGACGCCGATGCAGCGGCGTTTGGCCGCCCTCAAAGCCGGGCTTAGTGTTGCCGCGTGCCTTGTCGCCCTTGTGGCCGCCGCCGGACGTCTTGCCCGTGCCGGAACCGGGGCCGCGCCCGATGCGCTTGCGCTCTTTGCGCGCACCCTCGTTCGGTTTCAGTTCAGAGAGATTCATTGCCCTACTCCAAGCCCCTCATGGGGGCCGTAATGTTTCTTGCGGCCTATCTTTGGCGCCGGCTTCGACACCAGTTCCCCATCCGCCGTTTCGACGGTGAGGACGTGCGTGATCTTTTTGATCATGCCGCGAATGGGAGCGGTGTTGGGCTGGCTGACGCTCGAGCCGACTTTGTTCAAGCCCAGGGCGCGCGCGGTGAGCCGCTGGCTCTTCTCGTAGCCGATCAGGCTGCGGGTCAAAGTGATCTTTAAATCGGCCATGAATTAAGCTCCTCCCTCAGTTGCCGGGCTGGCCGTGGACGTCGTCTCGGTCTGCGTGACATCAGCAGCGTCAACGGGCTGCACGACTGTGCTAGGGGCCTCGACGGCAGGCGTTTCGGTCGCAGGCGCTTCCGTGGCGGAAGACTGAATTACGGTCGGCTCATCGGAAACGACGCTGGCTATGCCCAGCGCTGAGTCTTCCTGCTCGGCCTCACGCGAAGCATCGGCGACGGCCTTCGAGACCAGGTCGTTGACGTTGAGGCCGCGCAGGCGAGCCACATCGGTCGCCCGCTTGAGCTGCTTCAAAGCGGCGATCGTCGCCCAGGCCGTGTTGACTTTGTTGGACGAGCCAAGCGACTTCGCTAGGACATCCTTGACGCCCGCCGCTTCCAAAATGGCGCGGACCGAGCCGCCGGCGACGACGCCTGTACCGGGCGAGGCGGGCTTCATCAGCACTTCCGCGCCGCCCTGACGCAGCAGGACGTCGTGCGGGATGGTCGTGCCGACCATCGGGACATGGACGAGGCTCCGGCGGGCCGCTTCGACACCCTTACGGATGGCGTCAGGGATAGCCCGCGCCTTGCCCAGCCCGGCTCCGACATAGCCATTGCCGTCGCCGACCACGACCAGAATGCTCCAGGACATGGTTCGACCGCCCTTGTGGGTCTTCTGGACTTTGTTGGTTTGGATGACGCGCTCTTCCAGATTCAGCGTGTCGGGGTTGATCAGTGCCATAGGTTAAAAATCCAGTCCGTTCTCGCGCGCCGCGTCCGCCAGTGCCTGAACGCGCCCGTGATAAAGGTAGCCGCCGCGGTCGAAAACCACTTTGCTGACGCCCGCCGATTTCGCGCGGTCCGCAATCAGGGCGCCCACAGACTTGGCCGCATCAATGTTGCCCCCCGCGCTCTTGGCGGCCTTGTCGCCGCGCAGCGAAGCGTCGAGCGAGGAGGCCGCCGCCAGGGTGCGCCCGGCCAGGTCGTCAATGACCTGCGCGTAAATGTTGTTGGAAGAGCGGTAGATGTTCAGCCGGGGCCGCTCAGGGGTCCCCTGGACGCGCTTGCGGACCCGTGAATGACGCTTCTGCCGCGTCTCGTTTTTGTTGATTTGTGCCATAGTGTTCGAGTTTCCTCTTGGCCCACCGTGTCACGGACGCAGCAGCGTCCGCGTTATGAGCCGAATTAAAGTTACTTCTTGCCGCCCTTGGCGCCGCCCTTGCCGCCTGCCTTGCCGCTCTTGCCGGCCTTGCGGCGGACAATCTCGCCCTGATAGCGAATGCCCTTGCCCTTGTAAGGCTCCGGTGGCTTCAGCTTGCGGATGACGGCGGCCTGCTGGCCGACGGCCTCTTTGTCAATGCCGTTGATGGTGACAAACGGACGCCGCGTGTTGGTATCCTGGCCGACTTCAAAGCTGATGCCTGTAAGCGGCTCAATCGGAATCTGGTGTGAGAAGCCGAGGTTCAGGACCAGCTTCTGGCCGTCTTTGGCGGCGCGGTAGCCGACGCCCTCAATCTCCAGGACACGCTTGTAGCCTGCCGAAACGCCGACCACCATGTTGTTGACCAGGGACCGAGTCAAACCGTGCAGGGCGCGGTCTTCCTGCCCATCCGTCGGGCGCTTGACGAGCAAAATGCCGTCCTGCTGCTCGACGCTCATGCGCGGATGGATCTGACGGGACAATGACCCCTTCGGCCCCTTCACCGTCAGGGTGCCGTCTTTGGCGGCTTGGACTTCCACACCCTGCGGCAGCGGAATCGGGAGTTTTCCGATACGAGACATGGGTGACTCCTTACGAGACGTAGGCGAGGACTTCGCCGCCGATGCCCAGCTTGCGGGCCTTTTTGGCGGTCATGACGCCCTGCGAGGTGCTGATGATGGCGATGCCCAGGCCCCGCAGGACGGTCGGCAGCTTATCGTGCGGCCGGTAGATGCGGAGACCCGGCTTGGAGACGCGCTTGAGGGTGGTGATGACCTTCTCGCGGTTCCGCGCCCCATACTTGAGGGTGACTTTGACCTTGTCCTGCACGGGCTGCGGGATAACTTCGTAGGACTTAATGTAGCCCTCTTCGTGCAGGATGCGGATGACTTCGATTTTCAGTTTGGACGAGTCGACTTCCAGGGATTCGTGGTTGGCCGAGTTGGCGTTGCGAATCCGCGTCAGAAGGTCGGCGACTGGATCACTGACCGGCATAAATTTATTCTCCCATCAGACGGACGGCGGGCAGGGCCGCCGTCTCGATATGGTTTGGTTAGTTCTACCAGGACGATTTGGTCACGCCAGGGATCAACCCCTGGTGCGCCAGTTCGCGGAAGCAGATACGGCAGATGCTGAACTTACGCATGTAGCCATGCGCCCGCCCGCAGAGCTGGCAGCGGTTGTAAGCGCGCACCGAAAACTTCGGTTTGAGCTTGGCTTTCTGAATCAGGCACTCTTTGGCCATAGGTATCCTCAGACTGTCTCTTTAAAAGATATTCATCGCGTGGAAACAGGCGTTAGTATACCCCAGAACCCCACGATTTCGACTCTCGGCGCTGGCTCTACTGGAGACGTTCGCCCTGTTTCTCGCCTCGGAAGGGGACGCCGACCGCTTTCAGCAGCGACCGCGCCTCGGCATCGGACTTGGCCGAGGTGACGATGATGATGTCCATGCCGCGCACCTGATCCACCTTGTCGTAGACGATCTCGGGGAAGGTCAACTGCTCTTTGAGGCCCATCGCGAAGTTTCCACGCCCGTCAAAGGAGTTCGGGTTGATGCCGCCGAAGTCCCGGACACGCGGCAGGGCGATGTTCAGCAGACGGTCCAAAAACTCATACATGCGCGCGCCGCGCAGGGTCACTTTCGCACCGATGCGCGCGCCCTGGCGCAGCCGGAAGTTGGCGATGGACTTTTTAGCCCGTGTCACCGCCGGCTTCTGTCCCGTAATGGTCGCCAGGTCAGCGACCGCGCCGTCCAGCTTTTTGGCGTCGCCGCCGGTCTGCCCCGCTACGCCGACGCCCATGTTCAGGACGACTTTTTCGATGCGCGGCACCTGCATGACGTTCTTGTAGCCGAACTCTTTTTGGAGGGCCGGAACGACCTGGTCCTGATACTTCTTCTTCAGGGTCGGCTGCGGCGCATTCTGTTCTGTCTCGTCAGCCATTGGAAATCACTCCTCCCGACTTCTTGGCAAAGCGCACGCGCTCCCCGTTCTCGTTCGTTTTGACCCCGATCCGAGTGATCGTTTCGCCATCGGCAGGGTCCACAAGCTGCACTTTGGCAACATGCAGCGGCGATGCCTGCTCGATCCGTCCGCCCTGCGGCGTCTGCCCGCCCATGTTCGGAGCGCCTTGTGGGCGCGGCTTCTGGTGCTTGATGACGATGTTGACGCCCTCGACAACCACCTTGCCCTCGGAGCGCAGAATCTGCGTCACTTTGCCTTCCTTGCCCTTGTCCTTGCCGGCGATCACGCGCACGGTGTCGCCCGTTCGCAGCAGGATTTTGCCCGTGAACTGCGCGTCGTTGCGGCGCGGGCCTTTCTTTCTTGGCGGCGTGTACATGGTTAAAGCACCTCCGGGGCGAGCGAGATGATCTTCATCGCGCCCTCGAACTTGGACTCGCGCAGCTCACGGGCTACGGGTCCGAAGACGCGGGTGCCGCGCGGCGCGAGGTTGTTGGTCAGCACCACGGCGGCGTTCTCATCGAAGCGCAGCACGGAGCCGTCCTGTCGGCGGATCGCCTGCCGGGTACGGACGACGACAGCCTTGACCACATCGCCCTTCTTGACCTGCGCGCCCGGCGTCGCCGACTTCACGGCAGCGACGATGATGTCGCCGATGTGCGCGTACTTGGCGTTGGAGCCTTTCAAGACGCGGATGGTCAGAAGCTCCCGCGCCCCGCTGTTGTCCGCCGCCCGGAGGCGGCTGTAATCCTGAATCATTTGGTTTCCTTTGCGCTGCCGGCCCAGGTCCGAATGCTCTCTCTTCCTTATTTGATAGGAAGAGGAAGCGCCCGGCTTTGTGACCGACCCTAGCAGCCCGCCTTGCGGGTATTTATTTGGCGCGCTCGACGATGCGAACGAGGCGCCAGCATTTGTCTTTGCTCAGAGGACGGGTCTCCATGATCTCCACCGTGTCGCCGATATGGGCGTCGTTAGTCTCATCATGCGCCTTGAACTTTTTGTTCTGCTTCTGGATACGCCCATAGACAGGGTGGCGGACCAGGTTTGCGATGGTCACGACGACCGTCTTCTGCATCTTATCGCTCGACACGACGCCGGTGCGGACTTTGCGGCGCGTCCGCGTTTCTTCCGTCTGGGTCTCTTCTGCCATTGGTTACCCCTTGCTCTCCTGGCTCAATTCTCGCTCACGCCGAATGGTCAGGATGCGCGCGACTTCCTTGCGGGCGTTGCGGACCACTTTGACATTTTCCTGCGGCTTGCTCAGACGGTCCTTGCGGAACTGATAAATGCTCTTGTGGGCATCAGCGACAGCGGCGGTTAGTCCAGCCTCGTCCATGCCGCGCAGCGCCACACGCCGATCCTTGATCTTATGCGCCATATTACTCCTCCGTCACTTCTTCGGTGCCCGACTCGTCGGCGTCTGCGTTCGTCAGCGCGTGGGCGGCGATCTGCAAGGCCGTCTCGTGCCGCGTCACGAACTTGGTCGCGATAGGCAGCTTGTGCTGGGCCAGCCGCATGGCTTCCCGCGCCAGATCTTCGGTGACACCAGACATCTCAAAAAGGACACGGCCCGGCTTGACAACCGCGACCCAACCCTCGGGAGCGCCCTTGCCCTTGCCCATGCGGGTCTCGGCCGGCTTCTTGGTGAACGGCTTGTCCGGGAAGACACGAATCCATATCTTTCCGCCGCGCTTGATCTTGCGGGTCATGGCGATACGCGCGGCCTCGATCTGCCGGTTGGTCATCCAGCAGGCTTCCAGGGCTTGCAGCGCGTACTCGCCGAAGTCCACCTGGTTGCCGCCCGAAGCGGGACCCGTGCGCCGTCCGCGATGAACGCGGCGGTACTTGACTTTCTTTGGCATCAACATGATGATTGTTTCCCTTAACCCCCGGCCTCCAGCGATGTCTGGAAGCCGGGAAGTGAATGTCTTAGCGACCACCGCCGCCGGGGCGTCCACCGCCACCGCCGAAGCCGCCGCCGCCGCCGCCGGGGCGTCCGCCGCCATAGCCGCCGCCGCCGGGGCCGCGACCACCACCACCGCCGGGGCCGCCGCGACCGCCGCCGAAGCCGCCGCCGCCGCGTCCACCACCGGCACCGCCGCGACCGCCGCCGCCGCGACCACCGCCCGCGCCGCCGCGTCCGCCGCTTGGGCTGCGATCACCGAAGCCTTCTTCGGCGTTCAGGCGGCGCTGCTGCTGCTGCTGGAGCGCGATGTCGGCCGTCGTCAGGCGCTTCTGGCCGGGCAGGATGTCGCCCTTATAAATCCAGACCTTGACGCCGATGTTGCCATAAGTTGTTGGCGCTTCGGCGAAGCCGTAGTCAATGTCCGCGCGCAGAGTGTGCAGGGGGATCTTTCCCAGCCGGTCTCCCTCTTTGCGGGCCATCTCACTGCCGTTCAGCCGGCCTGAGCTGAGGATGCGGATGCCCTTCGCGCCCAGCTTCATGGCGCGCGTGACGGCCTGGCGCATGGCGCGCTTGTAGGAGACGCGCTTGGAAATCTGCTGCGCGATGCTCTCGGCAACAAGCTGCGCGTCCAGCTCCGGGTGACGGATTTCGTTGACGTTGGCCTGGAACGACTTCTTGAACTTGTCTTCCAAAACCGCCCGCAGGTCGTCCACGCCCTTGCCACCCCGCCCGATGATGATGCCCGGCTTGGCCGTGTGCAGAGTCACCTTGACGCGATTCGCCGCCCGCTCGATCTCGACGCGGGCGATGGAGGCGTTCGCCAGAGTCTTGCTGTTCTTAATGAACGCGCGGATATGAAAGTCCTCGACCAGCGCTTTCGCATAGCCTTTGTCCAAATACCACTTGCTCTCCCAATCGCGGTTCACGCCGACGCGGAACCCGACGGGATGGATCTTCTGTCCCATGCGTTATTCTCCCTCTTCCCGCTTCTGATCGGCGCCTTCGCTCGGGTCGAGCGCGCGGTCGGACATATCAATCTCCGGCGAATCCGAGGCCGTTACCGGGGTAGCTTCCTGCGGCTCACTCGTCGGCTCCGCCATCGCCTTCGGCGGCGCGGCCTGTCCACTATCAGACGCATTAGCCGTGTCGCCCGTCCCGCCCTCCCCCTGCTCCGAACCCGGAACCTGACGGTTTTCTTCGGCGGGGGCCGCGACCGGCGTGTCCAGCGCGACTTCTCCGCCCGCCTGCTCGGTCACGCTCTGGTTGGCGAGGGCGACATTCTCGGTCTTGGGAACCGCCGGAGCCTGGACCGCCTTTGGCTTGGCCGGAACGGCTGCGGCGCGGCGCGCACGCGGCGCGGGGGCGGGCGCATCCGTCAGGATGACGGTCAGGTGGCTGGTGCGCTTCAGAATGCGGTAGGCACGGCCCTGGGCACGGGCGCGGACCCGCTTCAGCGTCGGGCCGCCGTCAGCCAGGATGTTCTGCACCTTCAGCTCCTCGACGCCCGCTCCCCATCCGTCCTGCGCGTTCGCGGCGGCGGAGATGACGACCTTGGTGATCAGTTCGGCAGCGTGGTTCGGGATGAAGCGCAGCATGGCGAGCGCCTCCGAAACGCGCTTGCCCTTGATGGCGTCAATAACCAGACGGGCCTTGCGCGGCGAGGTGCGGACCCATTTGGCGACGGCGCGCGCTTCCGGCACGATCTCGACGGTTACGATCCGGCTGTCGCCGATCTGCTCCGTCAAGGCATCCTTGAGGGCTTGTGCCTCCATCCGCACGTTGTTAGGGCGGCTGGTGTGCAGCAGGACCTTGAGGCTGCCGTCCTTTTCTTTCGTCAGTTTCAGCTTGGAAACCGGCGTCCGCCCCAGCACGTCCTTGACGGCGGGCAGCAGGGCGCGGTCCCGTGCAGCGGTATTCATAGTATTTCTCCTAACGTCCCCGCGTCGTCCGCATGTCCTTCGAGCCGGCATGCCCCTTGAAGGTGCGGGTGAGCGCGAACTCGCCCAGCTTGTGGCCGACCATGTTCTCCGTGACGAAAACAGGGATGTGCTTGCGCCCGTCATGGACGGCCAGCGTGTGCCCGATCATCTGCGGGAAGATGGTGGACCGGCGCGACCAAGTCTTAATGATGCGCTTCTCGTTGCGCGCATTCATGTCATCAATGCGCTTGAGCAGCTTGACGTCCGCGAACGGACCTTTTTTGAGTGAGCGTCCCATAGATGGTTTTCCCCGTTACTTGCTGCCTCGGCGGCGAACGATAAACTTCTGCGTGTTCTTGTTGCGGCGGGTGCGGAAGCCCAGGGCGCGCACACCGGTCGCTGAGACCGGACCCTTTTTGCGTCCGACCGGAGACTTGGCCTCGCCGCCGCCGTGCGGATGATCACGCGGGGACATGACGACGCCGCGCGTGTGCATGTAGACGCCCAGCCAGCGCTTCTTGCCGGCCTTGCCGTGCTTGATGTTCTCATGCTCGATGTTGCCGATCTGGCCCACCGTGGCGCGGCACTCGGCCAGGATCATCCGCATCTCGCCGGAAGCCAGCCGGATGGTGACGTACTTGCCTTCCTTGCCCATGAGCTGCGAGGCGCCGCCCGCCGTCCGGGTGATCTGTCCGCCCTTGCCGGGCATCATCTCGATGTTATGGACGAGGGTGCCGACGGGAATGGCGCGCAGCGGCAGCGCGTTGCCGGGCTTGATGTCCGCCGTTTCACTCGAAACGATCGGGTCGCCGACCTTCAGGCCGACCGGCCAAAGGATGTAGCGCTTTTCGCCGTCGGCGTAATGCACCAGGGCGATGCGCGCGGAGCGATTCGGGTCGTACTCGATGGTCGCGACCTTGCCGGGGATGCCGTTCTTGTCGCGCTTGAAGTCAATGAGCCGGTACATGGTCTTGTTGCCGCCGGCGACGTTGACTGCGGTGCGGCGGCCCTTGTTGTTGCGCCCGCCGCTGTGCTTGTTGGGCCGCAGCAGGGACTTCTCGGGCTTGGAGGCCGTGATCTCGGCGTAGTCCGAGGCGGTGCGGAACCGCTGCGACGGCGTCGTGGGCTTGTAGCGTTTAATTCCCATAGTTTCTGTTAAACCCCCTCGACCAGCTCAATGGACTGGCCGGGCTGCAAGGTAACGACCGCCTTCTTCCAGTCGGATGTGCGGCCCTTGTTGGCACGCTTGAAAAAGCGACCCTGCCGGGACTTGCCCTTGACGACCATGGTGTTGACGGCGACGACATTAATTACGTTCTTGGAGTCAGCCTGGATCCGCTGGATGGCTTCGGCGATCTCGTACTTGTTGGCCGTGCGGGCGACGACGAAGGTGTACTGGTTCCGGCTGCCACCGTCCACGCTCTTCTCAGTGACGATGGGCCGGACGATGATCTGATAAGGACTCTTGGTGGTTGCGCTCATGTTAGGCTGTCGCCTCCTCGGCCGGGGCCGCTTCCGTCGAAGCCGCGCCGCCGTAAACGGCATCCAGCTTGTCTAGTGCGCCCTGAGTCATCACGATCCGCTCGGCGTCCAGCACGTCCCGCACGGAAAACGCGGGGGCGACCCGGACAGTGACGCCGGGGATGTTGCGGAACGACTTGTAGATCGTCAGGTTGGTTTCGGGCAGCACGACGAGCGTTTTGCCCGTGACGCCCAGCGTCCTCAGCAGGGCCGCCGCCGTCTTGGTCGAGTGCGTCTCCATCTCCAGGCTGTCCAGGACGAGGATCGCCTCATCGGCGGCTTTCGTGGAGAGGGCCGAGGCCAGCGCGGCGCGGCGCGCCTTCTTGGGCAGGTTCGCCGACAGGTTGCGCGGATGCGGCCCGAAGACGATGCCGCCGTGGCGGTAGTGCGGGGCAGAAATGGTGCCCTGGCGCGCGCGGCCCGTGCCCTTCTGTCGGTATGGCTTACGCCCGCCGCCGGCGACTTCCGCCCGCGTCTTGGTGTCGCGGGTGTCCTGGCGGCTGTTGGTCGCCTCGTTGACGACGGCCTGGTGCATCAGGCCCGGATTGATCTTGGCGCTGAACAGCTTCTTGCTGAGGGAGACGTTTCCCCCGCTGCTGCCATCCGCTTTTCTGAGAGTGGTTTCCGGCATGGTGGGGTTCCTCCTAGCGTATGAATTTCTTGATCATGACCAGCCCGCCGTTGGCGCCGGGGATCGCGCCCTTGACCAGCAGCAGGTTCTTTTCGGTGTCCACGCGGACCACGCGGAGGCCCTGCTGGGTCACTTGAACGTCGCCCATGTGTCCCGGCTTGCCGGAGCCTTTGAAGGTGTGGGCGGCGTCGGTGCCGCCGCCGGAGGCCGGCTTGCGGTGGGACGTAGAAGCGCCGTGCGTGGCCTTGTTGCCGCGCCAGCCGTAGCGCTTCATGACGCCCGCAAAGCCCTTGCCCTTGGAGATGCCCGTCACGGCGACCTTGTCGCCGGCCGCAAAGATGTCGGCCTTGAACTCGTGCCCTTCGGCCAGAGTCTCGCCCTCATCAATGGGGATCTCGCGCAGCGTCCGCTTCGGCTTGACCTCGTGGGCCGCGAAGTGGCCCTTCTGCGGCGAGTTCAGGCGATGCTCTTTGACGTCCTCGAAGCCGATCTGCACGGCCGAGTAACCGTCTTTAGAAATGGTTTTAAGTTGTGTAACGACACAGGGACCGGCGGCGATCACGGTGACCGGAGTCACGCGACCGCTTTCCTCGAAGATCTGGGTCATGCCCAGCTTCTTGCCCAAGATGGCACTTGGCATTGGTTTCCTCCACGGCGCACCTCATGAGCGTGGATCAGCTCACTACGTGTCGCGGTTTCTGTTTTTATTGTCGAGTCGAGGTGGCTACACAGCCACCGTTGTTCCTTGCATGGAAGCAGTTTCTTGCGGAGTGAGCGTTAGGATCAGACCGACACTTAAGAAATCCGCCAAAGGCAAATTATCCCGTAACATCTCTCGGACTGCTTGTTGCCGGTCAGTTTGTGGCACACCCACGAATTGGGGCGAGACGAACGAGCCGCCTATCTTTTGACCTGGAATGGTTTCATCCAGTTCGATGTGGTTGTTACCTTGAAAGTTCACGTTCAGGAGTTCTGTGACCGTTTCAATGAGTTCTTCCATTGTTCTTCTCCTAATGTGACGATTTCCAGTGCGGCGTTCACAAGCCGCCTCGTCAGTTCCTTCACAGGATCTCCTTTGATGCCTCTGTCTAGCCCTGCGGATTTCCAATCAGCTCGCAGGAGTTCTACAGAGTAGTAACGCTGACTGTTGCTCCACTGAGAAACAACTGTACTTAGGGCAACACCAACATCGTTCTGGCGGCCGTCAGGAACTATGGCATCAAAGCGACTCTTCTTGAGCCAGATTTCGAGATCGTGTTTACCATTGAAAGTGCTGTCAACTCTATGAGCGTAAGCACGAAGCATACACTCGACTGAGAGACCTGAGAGATAAGACGCAAGCACAAACTGCCTTGGTTCAAGTAGACTTTGAGCGACATCTATGTGGCTCAGAGACGCCTCGCGGTAAGACTGTTCAGTGACTTTCATTAATGAACACACCGCACCGCTCTCTACAGCTTGATTTCGATGTCAACGCCCGAGGGCAGGTCCAGCCGCATCAAGGCGTCGATGGTCTTCGGGCCGGGATCGAGGATGTCGATCAGGCGCTTGTGCGTCCGCATCTCGAAATGCTCGAAGGACTCTTTGTCCACGAAGGTGCTGCGCTGCATCGGCAGGATGTTCTTCTCGGTCGGCAGCAGGACGGGGCCGGAGATGCGGGCGCCCGTGCGCTTGACGGTATCCACGATCTTCTCGGCACTCTGGTCCAGCACGCGATGGTCGAAGGCGCGCAGACGGATACGGACTTTATCACGACGCATAATGAATAGTTGCTCCCAGCACAGATGTAGGGGCGGGGTTGTCCCCGCCCCTACTGGAAAGGGCCTTGTCAGGCATTAGGCGAGTATTTTGGTAACGACACCGGCGCCGACGGTGTGGCCGCCCTCACGGATCGCAAACCGCAACCCCTCCTCCATCGCGATCGGCGCGATCAACTCACCCACGATCGTCACGTTGTCCCCA